>UMHJ01009231.1_pt1 | contig 84964 bp, 109 predicted proteins | sample 1965511 | NCBI WGS metagenome assembly UMHJ01 (sample SAMEA4836096, study PRJEB28245) | human gut metagenome | biome: gut microbiome; material: fecal sample | place: Denmark | collected 2008
GGCGGCGCTCGTTGTGCGCCGCCAAGCGCCCCCGAACCCCCGCAAAGATGAACGACTGCTGTTTCCGCGATGACCTCCACTTTACATCACTGCCCTGTAGGGGCCGGGCATGCCCGGCCCGCAGCCTTGCCATTACCGCCCATTTATCTTTTGCTTCGTAGGGAGGGGTCTTGACCCCTCCGCGGAGCGTCGAGGACGCCGCCCCCTACAAACGCAAGCTGCAAGCCTTTCGCCAGTCGTAGGGGAGGGATTCATCCCTCCCGCGCCACATCCCATTGCTGCCCGCCATCCCAAAGAAAGGAGGCCCCCATGCCCACCATCAACGATTCCGTCCAATTCCTCAAGGGCGTTGGCCCGGCCTTCGCCAAAAAATTTGAGAAGCTCGGCATCCTCACGATCCGCGACCTGCTTTTGTGCTATCCGCGCAAATACATCGACTACACGCAGCCCTACACCGTCGTGTCTGCGCCGTATGACGTGGAATGCTGCGTCCGCGCAACCGTGCTGCAAAAGGAGCCCGCCCGGCGCGTCAAGGGCGGGCGGGTCATGAACCGGGTGCTGGCGGCGGACGATTCCGGCATTCTGGCACTGTCGTGGTTCAATGCGCCCTACGCGGCGGACAAGCTGGAAGTGGGGGAGACCTACTACTTTGAGGGCCGCATCGGCGGGGCGCTGACCCGCCGCGAGCTGCTGCACCCGCTGGTGCGCACCGAGGCCCAGGTCGCTGACTGCCCGTTTGTGGCGGTCTATCCCGGCACCGACGGTCTGCCCGCCAGCCGTCACGCCAGCTGTGCCCATGCAGCGCTGGCGTTCGCGGACCAGCTTGTGGACCCGCTGCCGCCCGAGCTGCTGACCCGCTACCGGATGCCCGCCAAGGCGCAGGCCGTGCGGGGCATCCACGCGCCCAAAAACGCGGACGACCTTGCCGCGGCGCGGCGGCGGCTGATTTTCGAGGAGCTGTACCTGCTCCAAATCGGCATCTTCCTGCTGCGCAGCCACGGGCGGCGCAAGACCAGCGCCCCCATGCACCCGCTGGACCTCGGCCCGTTCTGGCGCAGCCTACCGTACCCGCCCACCGGTGCGCAAAAGCGCTCCACCGAGGAAATTCTGGCCGATCTCTGCGGCGACGTGCCGATGAACCGGCTTTTGCAGGGCGACGTCGGCAGCGGCAAAACGCTGGTGGCCGCCGCGGCCATCTGGTTTGCCGCGCAGAACGGCTGGCAGAGCGCCATGCTGGCCCCCACGGAAATTTTAGCCCGCCAGCACGCCGCCACGCTGGCGGACCGGCTCGAGCCGTTCGGCGTCAACGTCACGCTGCTGGTCGGCGGCATGAAAGCGAAGGAGAAGCGCATCGCGCTGGAGGCTATCGCCGATGGGCGGGCAAATTTAGTCGTAGGTACGCATGCTGTGCTGACCGACACCGTGGAATTTAAAAATCTCGGCCTCGCCATCGTGGACGAGCAGCACCGCTTCGGCGTGCGGCAGCGCGGCCTGTTGGCGGGCAAGGCACAAAGCCCGCACCTGCTGGTCATGAGCGCCACGCCCATCCCGCGCACGCTGGGGCTGCTCATGTACGGCGACCTGGATATTTCGGTGCTGGACGAGCTGCCGCCGGGCCGCAAGCCCATCAAAACGTGGTTCATCACCGGCAAAAAGCGCCGCGACATGTACGGCTTTCTGGACAAGCAGATCGCGGCGGGGCATCAGGTCTACATCGTCTGCCCGGCCATCGAGGAAAACGAAGCCATGGGCGATCTGCAGGCCGCCACGACCTACTACACCGAGACCGCCTGCGCACTGCTGCCCAACCGGCGCATCGGCCTGCTGCACGGCAAGCTGAAGCCAAAGGAAAAAGACGATGTCATGCAGAGATTCAAGGCCGGTGAGCTGGACGTGCTTGTCTCGACGACAGTCATCGAGGTCGGCGTTGACGTGCCGAACGCAACGGTCATGGTCATTGAGAACGCCGAGCGGTTCGGCCTGTCGGCACTGCACCAGCTGCGTGGGCGCGTGGGGCGCGGCGCGGCGGATTCCTGCTGCATTCTGATTTCCGACAACGGCAACGACGCGGTGCGCGAGCGGCTGCAATTCCTGTGCCGCACGTCGGACGGCTTCGCCGTGGCGAAGTATGATCTGGAGACCCGCGGCCCGGGTGATTTCTTTGGCTCGGCGCAGCACGGTCTGCCGACGCTGCGGGTGGCGGATTTAGTGCAGGACACCCGCACGCTGCGCGTCGCGCAGGACGAAGCCAAGGCCCTGCTGGCCAAGGACCCGAATCTGATCGACCCCGCGCACCGTGCGCTGTCCGATGAGGTGGAGCGGCTGTTTGAGACGGCAGGGGCGATGAATTAGCAACCTTCTTTGGCTTCCCCCTCGGGGGAAGCTGCCGCCCGCAGGCGGCTGATGAGGGCAGAGTTTCCCACAGGCAATCCGCAAGCGGGATTTCCCGGCAAGTTTCCCCTCATCCGAGCGCGGGCGGGGCCGCGCCCACCTTCCCCCAAGGGGGAAGGCACTCTGCCCTGCGGGGCGTCGGGGACGCCGCCCCCTACAGCGGCGAACCGGAAAGCCGCCCCATCCCCGCAAACGGCCGCGGCGGCCTGCCCTCACCCCGCCGCGGCTGTGCTGTTGTATCCCGTTACTCTCCCGCGATAAATTCCTTTTTATCCCTTTTATTTTCCCTTCAAATTTGCTATACTGATAGGTAACTTTATAAAGGAAATCTTGCCTATGAAAAAATTCTGCGCGATTTTATTTTCCTTCGTGCTCGTTCTGATGCTGGCGCTGCCCGTCGCGGCAGAGGACGCGGCAGGGGAGAGTGACTCCCTCTTTGACACCGCGCCCGCGCTGACAGCTCCTGCCGGGTATGTCGTCAACCTCGACACCAACATCGTCGTGTACGAGAAAAACAGCGAGACCCAGCTCTCCGCCGCCAGCCTGACCAAGATGATGACGACACTGCTCCTGCTGGAAAATTACCAGGATCAGCTCGACTCCATCAGCCTGACCGCGCCAAGCTACATCTACGATTTAATTTGGGAGCAGAGCACGAACGCCTCCACCGCCGACATCCGCCGGGGCGAGACCCAGAGCCTGCGCAACCTGCTCTACGCCATGCTGCTGCCCAGCGGCAACGAGGCCGCCTACATCGTGGCCGACTACATGGGCGGCGGCAGCATCGACAACTTCGTCGCCATGATGAACGACGAGGCGAAGGCCGTGGGCTGCACGGGCACAACGTTTGTCGATCCCTGCGGGCTGAACCCCAACAACATCACGACGGCGCGGGACGCCTACCTCATCCTGCGCGCCCTGACGGCCTACGATGTGTTCGCCACGGTCATCGCCACCCCCAGCTACGACATGGGCACAAATGACCGCTACACGACGCCCGGCACCTATATCATCCAGAATACCGACAAGCTCGTGACCAACAGCAGCTATCACCGCGACTACACCAGGGGCGGCAAGACCGGCAGCCTGGGCGAGTGGCAGAACTTTGCGGGCTGGCACAGCCAGAACGGCGAGAGCTACATCAGCGTACTGCTGAACGTGCCCTATGACGCCGACCCCGAGGGCATGCGCCCCGCGCTGGCGGAGACCGGCACGATCATGGACTGGGTGTTCGACACCTACACCATCGCCCCGGCGCTGGACACGACCCAGCCCATCACCGAGGTCCGGGTCGCCTACTCGACCCAGACGGACACCGTCATGCTTTATCCGGCTGACAATATGATGACGCTGCTGCCCTCCGCGGGCGGCGCTGCGCTGACCGAGCCGGTGTTCAATGTGCCGGACGAGCTGGCCGCGCCCATCAGGCAGGGCGACGTCGTCGGCACCGTCACGCTGACGATCCAGGGCGAGGTCATCGGCACCGCCGATTTAATTGCGGGCAGCGATGTCTCGCGCAATCAGGTTTTGTACACGCTTTCGCGCGTGAGCCTTTTTTTTTCAAGCACATACTTCAAAGTCGTCATTGCGCTGACGCTCTTCGTCGTTGGCTGCTATGGAATATATATTGCCGGCCGCGTCCTGCTCGCCTCACGCAAGACACGCTGAGCCGCATATACAGGAGGGTTTACCCATGCTGGATGTAAAACGCAATCTGACCACCATGACCGATTTCTACGAGCTGACGATGTCGGCGGGCTATCTGGACGAGGGATATGTGGATAAGATCGCCGTCTTTGATATGTTCTTCCGCCGCGTGCCGGACGGCGGCGGCTACGCCGTTATGGCCGGTCTGCAGCAGTTCATCGACGCCGTGGATCACCTGGAATTCACCGACGAGGACATCGAATACCTGCGCTCGACGAAGGCGTTCGACGAGAAATTCCTCACCTACCTGAAGAATTTCCAGCTGCACTGCAATATCTGGGCCATTGAAGAGGGCATGCCCATCTTCCCGCAGGAGCCCATCGTCACCGTCGAGGGCCCGGCCATTGAGTGCCAGCTGCTCGAGACGCTGCTGCTCGTCACCTTCAACCACCAGTGCCTGATCGCCACCAAGGCGAACCGCATCGTGCGCTCCGCCGCGGGCCGCCCGGTCATGGAGTTCGGTGCCCGCCGCGCGCAAGGGTATGACGCCGCCTACTTCGGCGCACGCGCGTCCTACATCGGCGGCTGCGGCTCCACCTCCTGCGTCATGGCCGCGCGTGACTTTGGCATCCCGGCCTCCGGCACGATGGCCCACAGCTGGGTGCAGATGTTCCCGACGGAGTACGACGCCTTCAAGAAATACGCCGAGATGTACCCCGACGCCTGCGTGCTGCTGGTGGACACCTACAACGTGCTGCGCCACGGCGTACCCGATGCCATCAAGGTGTTTGACGAGGTCCTGAAGCCGATGGGCAAGCGCCCGAAGGGCATTCGCATCGACTCCGGCGATATTGCCTACCTGTCCAAGAAAGCCCGCAAGATGCTGGACGAGGCCGGCTACCCCGACTGCACGATCTGCGCGTCCAACTCTCTGGATGAGTACATCGTCCGCGACCTGATTCTGCAGGGTGCCCGCGTGGACAGCTTCGGCATCGGCGAGAACATGATCACGGCCAAGAGCGACCCTGTGTTCGGCGGCGTCTACAAGCTGGCAGCCGTCAGGGAGGACGACGGCAGCTACACCCCGAAGATGAAGCTGTCCGAATCCGCCGAGAAGATGACGATCCCCTGCCTGAAAAAGGTCTGGCGTATCTACGACCAGGACGGCAAGGCGATGGCCGACCTTATCACGATGGCCGACGAGGTCGTCGAGACCCAGCACGGCATCACGCTGTTTGACCCGATAGAGACCTGGAAGGAATGCACCTACGTCAACTGCACGGCCCGCTGCCTGTCCACCCCGATTTACGAGAACGGCAAGCGCGTTTACAGTTCCCCGAGCCTGGACGACATCAAGAAGTTCTGCAAGGCGCAGGTCAACACCCTCTGGGACGAGGTCAAGCGCTTCGAGAACCCCCACCGCTACTACGTTGACCTGAGCCAGAAGCTGTGGGATACCCGCAGTGCGCTGCTGAAGAAGCTGTCGAAATAAAAATCTCTGGCTTCCCCCTTGGGGGAAGGCATTTATTCCCAAAAACTCCCACCATCCTTACAAAACGGTTACAACCTGCGCCCCCTGCACATACTGTGGCTATACAGCTTGTGCAGGGGGATTTTGTATGCTGGAACGTGCTTCTCTGTTTTTGCTCGGCGGCGGGGCGTATGCCGCGCTGGAATTGGCCTGGCGCGGCACCACGCACTGGACGATGTTTCTGACCGGCGGGGTCTGTCTCTGCCTTTTGCAGGCGCTGGCGGATCGTCCGCTGCCGCTGGGCCCGGCGGCGGCTGTCGGGGCGGCGGGCGTCAGCGGGTTGGAGCTGGCCGTCGGCGCAGTCTGCCGCCGCGTGCTGCACACCGCCGTCTGGGATTACGCCGACGAGTGGGGCAATCTGGCCGGGCTGGTCTGCCCCAAATACACCGCCTACTGGTTTTTGCTGTGCGGGTGGGTCATTTTTGTGCTGCGCGGTGTTGAAAGTACCGTTTATCACCCTCAAAAATCCGCCTCCCGGCATTAAAGTCCAAATTATCGTACTGCCTGTCTGGTATAATAAAAGCATGGAAAGCAAAACCGGACACAGAAAGGCGGTATCCACCATGACCCAGCAGTTCAGATACGTCAGCGGCCACATCGAAGTCTTTGCCGAGAATGGAGAGTTCCTTTTTTCAGCAGACACCATGCAGGAGGCATGGGAGGAACTGTCCGCGTAATGCGCACACTCGCAACGTCCGTATGTACACTATGCCGAAATAGTTTAAAATATACAAATAACTTTTGTAAGTTTGTACAAAATGCAGCTTGCAAAAGTCCGGCCTTTCGCATATAATAAAGACAGAAAGAGGGGAGCGAAAGCCCCCGGAACACTTAGCCCTACACTAGGAAAGGAGACGGGGTTACTATGTTGAAGCTGCACACTTTAGCCGAATGGATGCACGGGTTTTTGGATCCCGAACGTCCCTACGGACTGCCGGAGGATGTTTACAATGACGTGATTCCGTCAGGCGTCCACAATTTCAACCGCAACGATCTTTTTTAAAGCCGTCTGAATCCCACAACCCCCACCCCGGTGCGGCCCGCAAGCCCCGCACCGGGGTGGGGGTTTATTTTGCAATAAAAGAGCGGCGTGAATCGTAGTGTAGGTAGGGGTCGGGCATGCCCGGCCCGCGGCTTTCCCGTAAGCGCCCGTCCGCCTTATACCTCCGGTCCGGGCATGCCCGGACCCTACCGTGCGGCATCTTTCAAAACTCCCTCTTGTTTTTTTCGTCAAAACACGGTATTCTATAATAAGTGTATTATGCCTTTCAAAAGGAGCGACCTATGAAACTCATCACCTTTACCGTGCCGTGCTACAACTCGGCTGCCTATATGGATCACTGCATCGAGACCCTCCTCACCGCGGGGGAGGACGCCGAGATCATCCTTGTGGATGACGGCTCCAAGGACGACACCGGCAAAATTGCCGACGCCTACGCCGAGAAGTACCCCACCATCGTCCGCGTCATTCATCAGGAGAACGGCGGCCACGGCGAGGGTGTCAACCAGGGCATCCGCAATGCCACCGGCGTCTACTTCAAGGTCGTCGACTCCGACGACTGGCTCGACACCGATGCCCTGCAACAGGTCCTGGCCGAGCTGCGCGCTCACCTCAATGACGAGCAGCCGCTTGATTTGATGATGGCCAACTATGTCTATGAGCATGTGGCCGACAACACCCAGAATGTCGTGGACTACAAGGGTATCCTGCCCGAAGGCCGCGTTTTCACCTGGAAGGAGATCGGCAAGTTTCCGCCGAGCAAAAACATCCTGATGCACTCGGTCATCTACCGCACCGAGATCCTGCGCGCCTGCGGCATGGAGCTGCCCAAGCACACCTTCTATGTTGACAACATCTTTGTCTACCAGCCGCTGCCGCAGGTCAAAACCATCTACTACATGAACCTTGACCTCTACCGCTACTTCATCGGGCGCGAGGATCAGAGCGTCAACGAGGCCAACATGATCAAGCGCGTTGACCAGCAGCTGCGCGTCACCCGCATTATGATGAACGCAGTCGATGTCTACGCCCTGCCGCCGGAGCAGGCCAAGCTGCGTGCCTACATGCTGAACTATTTCTCGATGATGATGGCGATCTCCAGCATCTTCCTGACGCTGGACGGCAGCAAGGAGGCACTGGCCAAGCGCCGCCAGCTGTGGGATGACCTCAAGGCACACGACGGCCACCTCTACCGCCGCTGCCGCTTCTCGGTGGCGGAGGGCTGCAACCTGCCCGGCTGGCTGGGCAGCAAGATCAGCATCGGCGGCTACCGCATCGCCCAGAAGATCTTCAAGTTCAATTAAGGAAGTTTTATGCGTAATTACGATGTTATTTTGTTTGATTTGGACGGCACGCTCACCGACTCCGCGCCGGGCATTTTAAACTCGGTGCGTTACGCCTGCCGCAAGCTGGGACTGCCTATCCCTGGCGAGGAAACGCTGCGCCGCTTTCTCGGCCCGCCGCTTATCGCCTCCTTCCGGGAGCTGATGGGGCTGGACGCCGCCGACGCAGACCGCGCCGTCAGCGCCTTTCGGGAGTATTTCCCCACGAAGGGCCTGTTTGAGAACGAGGTCTACCCGGGCGTCCCGGCCCTGCTGGCTGATCTGAAGGCTGCCGGGAAAACCGTCATCCTCGCGACGAGCAAGCCCGAGGCGTTCGCCAGGCGCATCATGGAGCACTTCGATTTAGCGCAGTACTGCGATTTTATCTGCGGTGCCACGCTGGATGAGACCCGCACCGACAAGGCCGAGGTCATTGCCTACGCACTGGAAACTGCGGGCATCACCGACAAGACCGGCCTTGTCATGGTCGGCGACCGCGAGCATGATGTGCTGGGTGCCAAAAAGAACGGCCTGCCCTGCATCGGTGCTGTCTACGGCTACGGCACAGCCGGGGAGTTGACCGCCGCCGGGGCCGCCGCTCTGGCCGATACGGTAGAGGAACTGCACAAGCTGCTGCTGGGATAAATCAAATGGGAGACAGCCCGCGCTGCCTCCCGTTTTTTATTGGTCTCGGTCGTTGTAATAGAGATACCACCCGCGGAAGCCGTATCCGATGCCGAGAGCGCCCAGCACCAGCAGCATAGCCGCCTTGTCGGGCCAAAGCGGCATATTCCGGGTGCAGACCCAGACCACCGCCAATGCAAGGCATACAAGCACCGGCAGGCCGTAGTGCAGAAATCTCTGCACCCGCAGCCGCTTCGGGTCACTCTCCACCGCCAGCGCCGATGGGTCGCACACCTCGCACCGCACCCGCAGGATCGGGATATTGCGCACATGACTCGAATACCGCACGGCCCTGTACTCGATGCCGTCCAGCGTAAACCGCGGTGTCATGCCCTCGTGGGTGATGACGATCTCCTCGCCGCAGCCTGCAGCCCAGGCCAACAGCTCGGCGGTAAACTCCTGCGGGGTTGCAATGGCGGTGTCCGGCGTAAAGGTAAACTGCCGCTTATGCTCGGCTGCCGCCATTTTCCGGTAGTCCTGCACCCAGCCGGTAAACCAGCCGCCCGCCGGGGCAGGGGAGTCCATCCGCTCAAGGCAGCTGTCCACATCCAGCTCTGCCGCCGTTCGGTCGCCGACGGCCAGCTCCGTGCAGAAGGCTGCGGCTGCCGCCAGCTTTTGCTGCTCGGCCTCCAGCCGTTGGCGCTGGCGTTCGGCAGCCTCGGCCAGCGGCAGGGTGCCGTTCAGCACAGTGCCGATCTCCTCGACCGGCATATCCAGTGTGCGCAGCATCCGGATCAACTTCAGGGCGCGCACATCCGCCTGCGAATAGATGCGATACTCATTTTCAGGGTTGCGGGCAGGGGTCAGCAGCCCGGCCTGCTCATAATAGCGGATATTGCGGGCGGACACGCCCGATTGCTCCGCCGCCTGCTTGATGTTCATAACATCACGCTCCTTTCGCTCTCACCTTACACCCTGCACCCACTGGAAGGTCAATACTTTTTCATAAAATAACCATATCATATTTCGTAAAATTGTGCTATACTGTTTTCATATATCAATACAAAAGAGGGAATTTATCATGTACAAACCCGGTGACGATAAATTAGAAGTCCGCGAGCTGCTTGTCAAGGCGTTCGCCAGCGCGTGGGAGGCCGGCGACAAGGCCGTTGACCGCGACACCTACATCAATTCCAGCATCAATGTGATCGACTCTCTGCAGGTCGGCCCCGAGATGATCTACGGCGAGGAGGGCCAGGGCCTGCTGGATGATGAGCTTGACCATCTGCCCGATATGCTGCGTGCCGACGGCGCGTGGGTCTACTACGCCGTGCCCGCAGAGAACTACTTCATCCTGACCTGGATGGAGGACGCCGAAAAGGCCGCCGCCAAGGTCAACTCCCTGAAGGACGAGGATGACAGCCTGGCCTGCATCGTTGACCTGACGCAGGAGTGGACCCGCGCCGCAGAATAACCGCCGGAAACGCCGCGAGAGGGGAGGGGAACGCATGAGCCGCGATACGATACGTCTGCCGCACGACGCCTACCGACTGCTGCAGACGCTGCGCGCTGCCGGGCACAGTGCCTACGTGGTGGGCGGCTGCGTGCGCGACAGCCTGCTGGGTCGTCTGCCCGGCGACTGGGACATCTGCACCTCCGCCCGGCCCGACGAGATGAAGGCGCTGTTCTGCAGCCAGCGCCTGATCCTGACCGGCGAAAAGCACGGCACGGTGGCCGTCATTCTGCACGGAAAGCCGTATGAGATGACGACCTACCGTCTGGACGGCAGCTACCGCGACCACCGCCACCCCGATAACGTACAGTTTGTGGACGACCTGGCCGCCGACCTGGCACGGCGAGATTTCACGATCAACGCCATGGCCTACGCCCCCGGCGAGGGAGTCATCGACCTGTACGGCGGGCGCAGCGATCTGGCCGCGCGTGTCGTGCGGTGCGTCGGCACGCCCGCGGACCGCTTTGCCGAGGATGCGCTGCGCATCCTGCGGGCGCTGCGGTTCAGCGCAAAGCTCGGCTTTGCGCTGGACCCCGCCACTGCCGCCGCAGCGCTGGCCGCGCGCGACACGCTGCGCACTGTCAGCGCCGAGCGGCTCTACACCGAGCTGGACGGCCTGCTGCTGGCCCCGGGGGCCGGGCAGACGCTGGCGCAGTACGGCGAGATTTTAAGCGGCGCTGTGCCGGAGATCCTGCCCTGCATCGGCTGCACCCAGCCCGGAAAATGGCATTGCTACGACGTCTGGCAGCATTCTGCCGCCGCCGTGGGCGCACTGGACCTGCGCGGGCAGGACACCCGCGGCGTGCGGGTGCTGTGCTGGGCCACGTTTTTGCATGACATTGCCAAGCCGCTCTGCCGCAGCGTCGGGCCGGACGGGGCTGCGCATTTCAAAGGCCACAACCAGCGCGGTGCGCAGCTGGCGCGGGTCATCCTGCGCCGCCTGAAGGCCCCCGCCTACCTTGTGGACGGCGCGGTGGGGCTGATCGCCGTGCATGACGCACCGCTGCCCGCCGACGATGTGGGCATTTTAAAGCTGCTGAACCGCAGCGGGGCGATCTTTCTGCGCCGTCTCTGTGCGCTGAAATACGCCGACCTTGACGCCCACGCCAATACACCCGAGGTTGCCGCCCGCCGCGCCGATGTAGCAGCCTTTGAGCGCCGCATGAACGAGCTGGCCAAGACCGGCTGCTACACCATGCGCCAGCTGGCCGTCAACGGCGCGGATCTGATGGACATCGGCATCCCCGCCGGGCCGGGCGTCGGCGCAACACTGCAAACGCTGCTGAACGACGTTATGGAGGGCACACTGCCCAATGAGCGGGAAGCCCTGCTGGCGGCAGCGGTAAAGTGAAGGGTATCCGCACCCCTTTTCCGCCGCTTTGCAGGGAGGGGTCTTGCCCCCTCCGCGGGCGCATATAGAATGCGCCCCTACAGACTGTGCAGCCAAACGGGTCATTGGTGGATACCGCCCTCTGGCCGCCCTACATACTGCATTATAAATCACCTGGAAATTTACAAAGGGGGTTCCCACTATGTCCATCCAAAACGAAATCCTCAACGCTATCGCATCCCGGCGCAGCTGCCGGGCCTATAAGCCGGAGCAGATCACGGCGGAGGAGCTGGAGGCCGTCACCACCGCAGGCACCTGGGCCGCTACCGCTATGGGCAGGCAGAGCCCCGTCATGGTCGCTGTGCAGGACAAGGAAACGCTGGCCGAGCTGTCCCGCCTGAACGCCGCCGTTATGGGCACCCAAAACGACCCGTTCTACGGCGCACCCACCGCGGTGCTGGTCCTGGGCGAGAAGAATAACCCCAACGGCGTGCAGGACGCCAGCCTTGTGATGGGCAATCTGCTGCTGGCCGCGTCCGGCATCGGTCTGGGCTCCTGCTGGATCAACCGCGCAAAAGAGACGTTTGAAACGCCCGAGGGCAAGGCTTTGCTGGCCAAGTGGGGCCTTGATCCCGAGAAGTACATCGGCGTCGGCTACTGCATTCTTGGCTATCCCGCGCCCAATGGCACCCGCACACCCGGCCCCCGCAAGGCCGGCTATGTCCTGCACGTATGATTTTCGGCGTCGGCATCGACCTGTGTGACGCAGGCCGTCTTGAAAAAAGTTTGGCGAAGCAGAGCTTTCTCGACCATGTATTTGCGCCGTCGGAGCAGGCCCTGCTGGCGTCCTTAGGCGAAAAGCGACGCGCCGAGACCGCCGCCGCAAATTTTGCGGCCAAGGAAGCCTTCTTGAAGGCCGCCGGCACCGGTCTGGGCGGCTTTGCCATGCCCGAGCTGGCCGTACTGCGCCAAAAGAGCGGTGCGCCCTATTTTGCCCTGACCGGCGCAGCCGCTGCCTGGGTCAGGGAGCAGGGCCTGACCGTTCATGTCAGCCTGACCCATGAGCGCGGGCTGGCAAATGCGCTTGTGCTTTTGGAGAAAGAGTAATTCTTGGCCCCCTCTGCGAGGAGGCTCCGCCCGCAGGCGGTGGGGGAGAGAGCTTCGCGGAAACCCGAAATATTTCGGGCTGCCGCAAGGTTCTCTCCCTCCGGCCCTACGGGCCACCTCCCTCGCAGAGGGAGGCAAGTATATCACGGAGGTGACCTATGCCCGGCAAAACGACACGCAGCAGCAATCTGGAGCTGCTGCGCATTCTGTGCATGCTGCTTATCATCGGCGACCATCTGACCGGGCAGAGCGGCATTGCGGACTACACCACCCTGCCGTCGTCCTTCGCGTTCTGCCTGATCGGCTGCGGGTCGCGCATTGCGTGCAGCGTCTTTGTGCTGATCGGCGGCTGGTTCCTGTGTGAGCAGCCGTATAAGACCCGCCGCCCGCTCTCGCTGTGGCTGTCGCTGTGGCTCTATACCGTGCCTGTGACGCTGCTGTGCAAGCTCGCCGGGCTGGATGTCTCGTGGGGCGCACTGCGCTGGGCGGCGTTCCCGGCGTCCACGCGGCAGCTGTGGTTCATCTCGGACTATCTGCTGCTCTTGCTCTGTGTGCCGCTGCTCAACCGCCTGCTGCGCGGGCTGTCCCGCCCGGCGCACCGCGGTCTGCTGGCTGTGCTGGCTGTGCCGCTTATCGTCTACCCGACGCTGTTTGGCGAGAATGGCGCGGTCAGCGACACCGCATGGATGTTTTTGTATGAGTACCTGCTCATCGCCTACCTGCGCCGCTGGCCGGACAACCGGCTGGCGCACCTTTTGCAGCACCGCGCGGCGGCGCTCGGACTCGGGCTGGGGCTGCCGCTTCTCAACACGATTCTGCGCGCTGTGCTCGAGACACGCGGCCTGACCGACGGCAAAGCGTTCCAGTACATGGCCTACTATCGCACGGCGCTGGGCGCACTGCCCAACCTGCTGGCCGCGCTGGCGCTGTTCTACCTGTTCAAGGGGCTGGACCTCGCCTGCGTGCGGTGGGTCAATGCCCCGGCCGGCACAACGCTGGGCGTCTACATCCTGCATCAGGTGCCCGCGTTCCGCGGTTTTTTATGGAACGGCCTGCTGCAGGCAGAGGCGCACCACGGGTCAGTGGGGTATACGCTGCTTGCGATTTTGGCCGTGTTCCTCGGCTGTGCGGCGGTGGACGCTCTGCGCACGGCGCTTGTGATGCGCCCTCTGGAAAATACCCGCCTGTTTAAAGTGCTGTGCGAAAAAGGCGACGCGCTCGCCGCAAAAATCACAGCGGATGATTAAAAAGACCTCCCTCTGCTTATACTTTCAGTAACAAGCAAAGGGAGGTCTTTTCTATGGAAGTGCACCGCGGAGAGGTTTTTTACGCCGATCTAAGCCCCGTCGTGGGGTCCGAGCAGGGGGGCATACGTCCGGTACTTATCATTCAGAATGAGATCGGCAACCGACACAGCCCCACGGTCATTGCGGCAGCCATCACAAGCCGCCAGGACAAGAACCGCCTGCCGACGCACATCAGCGTGCGGGCGGACCGCTGCGGGCTGGCCAAGGACAGCATCATTTTGACCGAGCAGATCCGCACGCTGGATAAGCGACGTCTGCGGGAGCGCGCCGGTGTCATCCCGCCCGACGATATGCGCCGCGTCGATGAGGCGCTGGGGGTCTCTATGGGGCTGGAAAGTCAGGATGTGCATACGAATACGGGGTACTTTTGAGCAGCTGCTTTGTAGGGGCCGGGCACGCCCGGCCCGCAGCCTTGCCAATGCCCCCCTTTAATGGTCGCTTTGTAGGGAGGGGTCTTGACCCCTCCGCAGGGCGTCGGGGACGCCGCCCCCTACAGCGGCAATCCAGTAAGCTCCTCATAGCCGCAAGCGGGCACGGCGGCCAGAGGGCTGGCCGCCCTACAATCCCATTTAATTGTTGTACGTAGGGCGGGGTGCCCTCACCCCGCCGATCCTTACCGCTGCCGTCTTTTTACGGCAAAAAATTCGCCGCCACAGGTGCCAAAATCGCGGTCATGATGCCCGCTACGGCAATCGCAAGACCGCTCATGGCGCCCTCGATCTCACCCATCTGCAGGGCCTTGCTCGTGCCGATCGCGTGCGCCGATGTGCCGAGCGCCAAACCCTTCGCCAGCGGGTCGGTGATGCGGCAGACCTTGCAGACCGTCTCGCCCAGCAGGCTGCCGACGATGCCGGTCAGGATGATGACCGCACCGGCCAGCGCCGCCGTGCCGCCCAGCGTCTCGGCCACATCCATGCCGATGGCCGTCGTAACGGATTTCGGCAAAAAGCTCACGGCGTGGGCGCGCTCCAGCTTGAGCAGCCAGGCCATCGCCAGCACGCTGCCCAGGCTCGTCAGCACGCCCGCAGCAATCGACGCAAAGATCGCGGCCAGGTTCTTTTCCAGCAGCTCCCACTTTTCATACAGCGGAATCGCCAGGCTGACTGTGGCGGGCATCAGAAGCCAGCTCACGGGCTGGGCGCTGGACTTGTAGTCGGCGTAGGGCACGCCGAAGCAGCTCAAAAACACGATCATAAAAATGCTGCCCATCAAAAGGGGATTGAACAGCGCCTTGCCGGTCTTGCGGTTGACCCAGACGCCCGCGGCGTAGGCCGCCAGCGTGGCCAGCACGCCCCAGCTGCCGCATTGCTGCAAAAATTCAGCCATTTTTGTGCTCCTTTCCGCCCGCGCATTTCTGCGCGACCATGCCCGTGACCGCCATGACCAGTGCTGTGATCGGCACAATCGCCAGCACGGCGGGCAGTAAAAGATTCATCAGTTGGCTGCCCAGCTCCATGACGCCCGCCGCCGCGGGCACGAACAGCAGCGGGAAGATGCCGGTCAGAAACAGCCCGGTCTCCCGCACCTGATCGAGCTTGAGCACGCCGAATTTGAGCGCCGCGACCAACAGCAACAGGCCGTATACGCTGGCCGGGATCGGCAGCGGCAGCACCGCCGCCAGCACCTCGCCCGCCAGGCAGAACGCCGTGATGCGGGCAAACTGGAAAATATACTTCACACAATAACCCTCTTTTTTACAAAATTCGTGTACCATCATACCACGCCGCCCGGCTTTCGGCAAGTTGTACATTGTATGAAAACCATCCACATTTTCCTATCGGCATTGTGGGAATCGGCACTTGTATTTTGGGGGTGAGTGTGGTATACTAACCGAAAATAAATGATTTTCACTTGAAAAGAGGTTTTGACTATGTCTTTACTGAAAAAGCTGGCCGGTCTGGCCGTGGGTGCCGCTGCTGTGGGCGCTGTCGCTTATGTTTTACAGAACCGTGAGCATCACGACGACGAGTACGAGCATATTTGGGGCCCGGAGGACGAGGTCGAACCTGAGACCGATTCCGCCGAGCCCGCCGCTGACGATGCGTCCGCCGAGGCTGAACCCGCCCCCGCTGCCGCACCTGAGGAACCTGCCGCCCCCGCCGAGGAGCCGAAGCCCGAAGAACCCGCGGACGCTGCTGAAACGCCCGCCGCTAAGACTCCCGACTTTGACGCCCCCAACGTGAACCCCGTGGAGCTGGGTCATGTTGAGGTATCCCGCACGCCGGACGGCAAGATCGACCCCACCCAGATCGTTGACCCCGCTGTGGCCGGCGATTGGGAGGAACAGGGCTGCAAGGGCTGATACACCAAACGCGCAAGGCGCATCTTTGTTTTATGGCAAAGGTGCGCCTTTTTGTTTTAGCTAAGGTGCGGGCGGATATGGAATCCGCCCCTACGGTTTTCACCGCTCTGTAGGGGCCGCACATGTGCGGCCCGCGGCCTTCCCGCATACGGCCTTTTATGGGAAACCTCCGGGCCGGGCATACCCGGCCCCTACACCGCGACTATGGCTTTTCGCGCACAAATGTCCGTGAAATTACTACAAACCCACTTTACAACTTTACTGCACTAAAGTATAATAGAATTTGTATCGGATCAGAGAGGTAGGAATGTTATGGAGATCGAACTCAACCGCTTTACCCCCGCCGAACAGGCGACCTTCCGCCTGCGTGCCCTGTATGAGCAGGCCGGCTACCGCAAATACCGCGCGTCCCGCTTTGAGGAATACGCCCTGTATCAGGAGTATCAGCGCTTTCTACCGGACGCACAGGTCATCACCTTCACCGACCTGGACGGCAAGCTGCGGGCCATCAAGCCCGACGTAACGCTGTCCATTGCCAAGACGGCCCAGCCCACGGCAGGGGAGTGCAAGCGCTTTTATTATAATGAGGAGGTCTGCCGCCCCAGCCGCGAGAGCCACACCTTCCAGACCATCCACCAGATGGGATTGGAGAGCATGGGCGCGGTGGACGCCGACGAGCAGGCCGCCGTGGTGCGGCTGGCCCTGCAAAGCCTGGCCGCGCTGGATGTGCCCACCGTGCTGGAAATCAGCCACATGGGCTACCTGACCGGCCTGCTGGACGCGCTGCATGTCCCCGCCGAGGCACGTGCGAAGCTGCTCGATTTCCTGCGCGCCAAGAACGCCCACGAGCTGCGCACCGCCGCGCTGGCCGCGGGGCTGGACGAATCCGCCGCTGCCGCGTTGACCGGCCTGCTCGACCTGCACGGCCCGCTGGGTGCAACGCTGACCGCCGCCCGCGCCGCCTGCCGGTGCGAGGCCCAGCGCGCGGCGCTGGAGGAATTGCAGGCTTTGCAGAATGCGCTGGGCGAGGCGGGCCGCGGCATCCGGCTGGACCTGAGCATGGCCGACGAAATGGAGTATTACAACGGCCTTGTGTTCACCGGCTACGTCGCGGGCATCCCGTGCGCGGTGCTCAAGGGCGGACGGTATGACTACCTGATGCAGCGGTTCACGCCGGGAGCGAACGCCATCGGCTTTGCCATCTACTTAGACGAGCTGGAACGCCTGGCCGCGCCGCTGCCCCCCGTGCAGCAGCAGGGCCGCGAGAAAAGCTGGCTGAACATTGCCCTGCCGAAGGGCCGCCTCGGCGACAAGGCGTACAAGCTGCTGGCGGGCGCGGGCTACAGCGCCACCGAGGACTACAACGACACCCGCAAGCTCGTGGTCGAGAACCCCGACGCCTGTGTGCGGTACTTCCTCGTCAAGCCCAGCGACGTTGCGATTTACGTCGAGCACGGCGCGGCAGACATCGGCATCGTCGGCAAGGACATTCTGACCGAGTCCGGCGCAGACGTGTATGAGCTGCTGGATACCGGCATGGGCAAGTGCCGGATGTGCGTGGCCGGGCCTGCGGGCTTCACCGACGACGAGAGCCGCGCCTTGCGCGTAGCTACAAAATTTGTCAACATTGCCCGCGACCACTACGAGCGCCGCGGACGCGACATCGACATTGTCAAGCTGAACGGCTCCATTGAGCTGGCCCCGATTTTGGGCCTGTCCGACGTCATCGTCGATATTGTCGAGACCGGCACGACCTTAAAAGAAAACGACCTGACCGTGATCGAGGAGTTTATGCCGATCTCGGCGCGGTTCATTGCCAACAAGGCAAGCTACAAGTTCAAATACGCCCAGCTGACCGAGCTGCTGAATAAGATGAAGGAGGCCCTTGCAAAATGATCCGTCTGTATGACTTTGATGAGGTACGCCCCGAGGAAATTCTGAACCGTGACATCCGCGCCGAGGCCGACGTGGAGGCCACCGTCGATGCGATTATTGCGGACGTCCGCGCCCGCGGCGACGCCGCCCTGATCGAGTACGCCGCCAAATTCGACCACGCCGAGCTGACCGACGTGCGGGTCAGCCAGGCCGAAATTGAGGAAGCCTTTGCCGAGCTGGAAAAGACCGATCCCGAGTTCATCACGACGCTGAAGATGGCCGCCGAGAACATCCGCCACTTCCATGAGCAGCAGCTGCACAAAAACTTTGTGGTCAACGACAAGCCCGGCATCGTGCTGGGGCAGAAGTACACCCCCATCCAGCGCGCGGGCGTCTACGTGCCGGGCGGCACGGCGGCGTACCCGTCCACCGTGCTGATGGATGTCATTCCCGCCAAGGTCGCGGGCGTCGGGCAGATCGTCATGACGACCCCCGCGGGACGGGACGGCAAGGTGAACCCCGCGATTCTGGCCGCCGCCGTCATTGCGGGCATTGATTTGATTTTTAAAACGGGCGGCGCACAGGCTGTGGCAGCCCTTGCCTACGGCACCGAAAGCGTCCCCGCCGTGGATAAGATCGTCGGCCCCGGCAATATCTACGTGGCCACGGCAAAGCGGAAGGTGTTCGGCAAGGTCGGCATTGATATGATCGCAGGCCCGTCGGAAATTCTCGTGCTGGCAGACGGCACCTGCAACCCCGCGTGGGTCGCCGCCGACCTGCTCAGCCAGGCCGAGCACGACAAGCTGGCCAGCCCGGTGCTCGTCACCGACAGCTGGGATTTAGCCAAGGCCGTGCAGGCGGAGCTGGAGGTGCAGATCCCGCAGCTGCCCCGCGCCGCCATCGCCCGCGCCAGCGTGGACACGAACGGCAAAATTATTGTCACCGACGACATGAACAAGGCCATTGAGGCCGTGAACATCATTGCGCCGGAGCACCTGGAAATCTGCGTCGATGACCCGTTCGCGGTGCTGAACTCGGTGCAGAACGCGGGCAGCATCTTCCTGGGCAAAAACGTGCCCGAGGCACTGGGCGACTACTTTGCCGGCCCGAACCACACGCTGCCCACCAGCGGCACGGCGCGGTTCTCGAGCCCGCTGGGCGTCGATGATTTTGTGAAGAAGTCGAGCTTTATCTATTACACCCGCGAAGCCCTCGGCAAGGTGCAGGGACGCATCGCCAATTTTGCCGAGCACGAGGGGTTACATGCCCATGCCAAGAGTGTGACGATCCGGTTTGAGGAATGAGCTTGCCAAAGCGAAAGCATCCGAGGTTGAAGCAGCATGATTATAGTGAACCGGGTGCGTATTTTATAACGGTGTGTACCAAAAATAAGGCGCACATTCTTTCCCGGATTGTTGTTGACCTTCCGTCATCCGTAGGGCGGGATGCCCTCATCCCGCCGCGGGTTCAACTGCTGCCCGCCGGGAAAATTGTGGACGATTTAATTCGCCGCACGGAAACGGTTTACGACAATGTCACCGTGGATGCGTATGTTATCATGCCGAACCATCTGCACATTCTTTTTCATATCCATGCACCCGGGAACGGCGGCGGGATGGGGGCATCCCGCCCTACGATTCACCAAATGGTTCGTGCCATCAAAACGGGGACTACACGCCGCCTCGGCCATTCCATCTTTCAAACATCCTACTACGATCATGTCATACGCGGGCCGCGGGATTATGATGAAATCTTCCAATACATCCAAAACAATCCCGCCAAATGGCCCCACGATCAATTCTACACTTCGGACGGGGAGGAACACCCATGAGCCGTTATTTTACCAAAACCCTCGCTTCGCTGGAGCCGTACACCCCCGGCGAACAGCTTAAAATCGCTGACATTGTCAAACTCAACGCCAACGAAAACCCGTACCCGCCCGCGCCCGGCGTGGCGGCGGCGGTGGCCGCGGCGGTGCCGGGGCTGCGACTGTACTCTGATTTGACCAACGGCGATCTCAACGCCGCCATTGCGCGCCACTGGGGCGTGCGCCCGGAGAATATCCTCTGCGGCAACGGCAGCGACGAGAACCTGCTGCTGGCCCTGCGCGCGTTCTGCGACGAAAGCACGCCGCTGGCCTTCGCCGATGTAACCTACAGCTTTTACACGGTGCTGTGTGATTTACTGCACATCCCGCAGCACATCATCCCGCTGGAGGCTGACCTGACCATCGACCTGAAAAAATACTGCGGCCTGCACGAGACGATTGTCATTGCCAACCCGAACGCGCCCACCAGCCTGCTGGCCCCGGTGGACGCCATCGAGGAGGTCCTGCAAACGAACCCCGACAACATCGTGATCGTGGACGAGACCTACGTCGAGTTCGCGCCTGCCGGGTCGTCCTGTCTGCCGCTTTTGGAAAAATATGACAACCTCGTCATCACCCATACCTTCTCCAAAACGCACAATCTGGCGGGTGCACGGCTGGGCTTCTGCATTGCGCGGCCCGCGCTGATTGCCGACATGAACCGCGTCAAGTTCAGCTACAGCCCCTACAACGTCAACGCCATGACCCAGGCCGCGGGCGTGGCGGCGATCTCCGACGAGGCCTATTTTGCCGATGTAACGGCAAAGGTCATTGCCGAGCGCACCCACACCACCGACGAGCTGCGCCGCCGCGGGTTCACGGTGTTTGACTCGGCCACAAATTTTTTGTTCGCGACCACGGACCGTATGCCCTGTGTGGAAATTTTTGAAAAGCTGCGCGCCCGCGGCATTTTGATCCGCCACTTCAACGCGCCGCGCATCTCGGACTATCTGCGCATCACGATTGGCACACCCGAGCAGATGCAGCGGTTCTTTGCGGCGCTGGATGAGATCCTGGGTGAATAAATGCCGCTCCCGCAGCGCAAGACACCGCGCCTGAAGGGCTATGATTCCATTCTCACCAACCCGGCCCGCTGGGCCATGGATAAGTTTTATACAGAGGGGGAGAACCATACATGATCGCAATCGTTGACTACGGCGTGGGCAACCTGTTCAGCCTGTCGTCCAGCGTCAGAAGCCTGGGCGCAGAGGTGCGGGTGACCCGCGACGCCGCGGACCTGCGGGCGGCGGATCATATCCTGCTGCCTGGCGTCGGGGCGTTCGCCGACGCAATGGCCAAGCTCGAAGCCACGGGCCTTGTGCCCGTTCTGCGCGAGGAAACGCAGAAAAAGCCGCTGCTGGGCATCTGCTTAGGCATGCAGCTGCTGTTTGAAAAAAGCTGCGAGTACGGCGAGCACCGCGGTCTCGGCCTGATTCCCGGCGAGGTCTGCCCGCTGGCGGACGACCTGACCGATCCGGCGCTCAAGGTGCCGCACATCGGCTGGAATGCCATGGACATTGTGCCCGGGCGCGAGGACGACCCGCTGTTCAAGTACGTCAAAAACGGCGAGTACGTCTATTACGTACACAGCTATTACGCCAAAAACTGCGCTGCATCGACACTGGCGACGAGCGACTACAGCATCCCCGTCACGGGCGCGGTGCGGCAGGGGCTGGTGTACGGCACCCAGTTCCACCCCGAAAAATCCGGTGATACCGGCCTGCGGCTGTTAAAAGCCTTTGCCGAGCTGTAAGCGAGAGGGAGGAAGTACCATGAAGCTATACCCCGCCATTGACCTGCGCGGCGGCCAGGCCGTGCGGCTTTATCAGGGCGACTATGACCGGATGACCGTCTACAACGCAGACCCCGTCGCCCAGGCGCAGCAATTTATCGACGCAGGTGCGAAGTATTTGCATGTCGTCGATCTGGACGGCGCCAAGGACGACACCACGGCCAATTTGCAGACGATTGCCGCCATTGCCAAGCTGGGCGGCCTCAAAATCGAGGTCGGCGGCGGCATACGCGACGAGGCGCGCATCCAACGGTATCTTGACCTCGGCGCGGACCGCTGCATTCTGGGCACGGTGGCCGTAAAAAACTTCGATTTCACGGCAGAAATGGCACAGAAATACGGCGCACAGATTGCCGTCGGCGTTGACATGAAGGACGGCGCTGTCGCTGTCAACGGCTGGAAGGAGGTCACCCCCGAGCCGGGCGTGGCATTCTGCCGCCGCTGCGCCAATGCGGGCGTCAAGGCCATTATTGCCACCGATATTTCCCGGGACGGCACGATGCAGGGCACCAATATGGCGCTGTACCGTGAGCTTTTGACGATTCCCGGCATCGAGGTCACGGCCAGCGGCGGCATTGCCGCCATGGCCGAGCTGGCCGAGCTTTCCGCCATGCACTGCCACGCCGCCATTTTGGGGAAGTCGATTTATACGGGAGCGATTGATCTGGCCGAGGCCGTGCGGCTGTACGAGGGGGAATGAGGACATGATTACCAAACGCATAATTCCTTGTCTGGACGTCAAAAACGGGCGCGTGGTCAAAGGTGTCAACTTTGAAGGCTTGCAGGACATGGCCGATCCCGTCGAGATGGCGCGGTACTACAACGCCTCCGGCGCGGACGAGCTGGTGTTCTACGATATTACCGCCAGCGTCGAGGGGCGCGGGCTGTTCACCGATATTTTGCGCCGGGTCGCAAGCCAGATTTTTATCCCGCTGACCGTCGGCGGCGGCATCAATACGCTGGACGACTTTGACCGCGTGCTGAAATGCGGTGCGGACAAGGTCAGCGTCAACTCGGGGGCCATCCGCAACCCCGGCATCATCCCGGCTGCCGCGCAGAAATACGGCAACCAGTGCGTGGTGCTCTCCGCCGATATTAAGCGTGTGGACGGCAAATTCATGCTGTTCGCCAAGGGCGGGCGCGAGAACACAGGCATCGACGCGCTGGACTGGCTGGAGCAGGGCGTCAAAAACGGCGCGGGCGAGCTGGTCGTGAACTCCATCGACACCGACGGCGTGAAGAACGGCTTTGATCTGGAGCTGCTGGACGCCGTGGCCGCACGCTGCGCCGTGCCCATCATCGCCTCCGGCGGCGCAGGCAAAAAAGAGGATTTCCTTGAGCTGTTCCGCAATCACCCGGCAGTAGATGCCGGTCTGGCCGCGTCGATCTTCCACACAAAGCAGGTGGAAATCAACGATTTGAAGCGGTATTTGCGGGAGAACGGGGTAGAGATGCGGGTGTGATCGCCCCTTCGCCATGCTGCCACCCGGTAGGGGCCGCACATGTGCGGCCCGCAACATTCCCAAAAGTGTCCTCTTGCGGGAAAGCCGCGGGCCGGGCATGCCCGGCCCCTACTGCGTAACTATAGCAAACCTACACTTTACCTCTTGCCAAACCGCATAAAAAGAGGTACACTAAATTATATGACTTTAGGAGTGTCCACCATGGAAATCACCGAAAATTCCAAGACTCTCAAATTTGACGCAAACGGCCTGATCCCGGCCATCGTACAGGACCATTATACCAAAGAGGTGCTGACCCTCGCCTACATGAATGCCGAGACGCTGGCCCTGACGATTGCCGAGGGCCGCACCGTATTCTGGTCCCGCAGCCGCCGGGAGATCTGGCGCAAGGGCGAGACCTCCGGCAACGTGCAGCGGGTCGTCTCCATCACCGCCGACTGCGACAAGGACGCGCTCGTCATCGACGTCGTCAAATCCGGCCCCGCCTGCCACACCGGCGCGGAGAGCTGCTTCTTCAACCCGGTCTATGTCTCCGATGAGCTGAAGCAGTTCACCTGGCAGGGCCTGTACGCACTCATCGAGGGCCGCAAGACCGACCCGAAGGAGGGCAGCTACACCACCTATCTGTTCGACAAGGGCCTGGAAAAGATCCTCAAAAAGGTCGGCGAGGAATCCACCGAGGTCATCATTGCAGGCTCCAAGCGCGACAGGGAGGAGACCATCTACGAGATCAGCGACCTGGCTTACCACGTCATGGTGCTGATGATCGAGCTGGGCATTTCCGTAGAGGACATCACGAAGGAACTCGAAAAACGACACGTAATTGACCATAAGGTCAAGCAGGAAAGGATGCAGTAACTATGGCAGGCGAATACCTGAAAAGCTCTGTACACGTTCATTCCAAATTGTGCGACGGTAAGAACACGCTGGACGAGATTGCGGTCACGGCATGGCGGAACGGTCTGCAAACGCTGGGCTTCAGCGGACACAGCCACACCCCCTGTGATCTGGAATATTGCATGACCCAGAGCCGTACTGCCCTGTACAAGGCGCAGGTCGCCAAGCTGAAGGAGCGCTACACCGGCAAGCTGGACATTCTGTGCGGCTTGGAATGGGATCTGTTCAGCGACGATGACCCGACCCAGTACGACTACTGGATCGGCAGCACGCACTATGTCAAGGGGCCCAAGACCGGCAAGTATTATGAGATCGACTGGCGCGAGGAGGATCTGCGCGCCTGCATCGACGACGATTTTGACGGCGACGGTCTGGCCGTGGCTGAGGCATACTTTGCCAACGTAGCCAAGGTCGCCGAGAAAAAACCGACGATTCTGGGTCATTTTGACCTCATCAAGAAGATCAACGGCGGCAACAAGTTCTTTGATGAGAACGATCCCCGCTACACTGCCGCCGCCAACGCCGCGCTGATGACCGCCGCCCGCAACCGCTGCGTGCTCGAGGTCAACACCTCTGCGGTGTATCGTGGCTTCCGCAAGGATTTCTTCCCGTCCGATGCGATCCTGAAGGAGTGGCTGGTGCTCAGCGGCAATGTTGTCATCACCGCCGATGCCCACGATACCAAGGCGCTGACCTTCGGTTTTGAGGCTGTCGCCGCCAAACTGAAGGAGCTGGGCTATGCCAAGGTCCAAGTGCTGGGCAAGGACGGCTTTACCCCCTGTGCGCTGTAAAATAATCCCCGAAAATTTTCCCGCCGCGGTGTAACACTGCGGCGGTTTTTGCGTTTCTTATCCAAAACAAAGACCACTCGAACAAAGCGCAGGAGAAAATCCACCGTGAGATTCACACGCGAAATAATTTTCAAAAAAGTCCTAAAGTCAACACCCAAACGGATAATTCAGCAAAGCGCACAAAGGCGGTAGCGGAAAACGGCTAAAGCGGCGCGGGAAACTGTGCAACTTGCACAACGCGAATAGACCGATAAAACAGACGCTTGAAAAACTGGGCATCTGTTCTATCAGTCTCTTTCGCTCACATTACAACAAGGCAAGGTCTGTTTTTCTGTTGGTGAGCGTCTTTTGGGTATCGCCGCGCCAGCGCGGTGATACTCTGTTTTTTTGGTTGCTCTCCAACAGAAAAACTAATAAGGTGTCTCCGACGGATTTAAACGCGCCTAATGCCATGCGCAATGCGTCCGCGTTCGCGGAACTTACGATTAAGGAGGACAGCGGTAAACCGCTGTCTCTTTTAAATTTTAAAGAAATTATAAATTCTATGTTTATCGCTCAAGTTTATTTGTTCTAACTGTTCCCTAAACAGGTCGTTACTACATCTACCGTTGAACATTTCGCGCGGGTAGCCGTTTATGAAGTGTTGCGCTTGTGTGGCGTGGTACTGTGTTTTGTGTTTCATGCTCTGACCCTTGGGAAAATGGCGGCGCAGTAGTTTATTGTTGTTTTCGTTACTGCCGCGCTCGTATGGGTGTCCGGGATGGCAGTAGAACGCGGGAACGCCCAGCGCATCAAAGGCGTTTTGATTTGCAAATTCTGAACCGTTGTCTAGGGTGATGGTGAAGAAAATTTTGTTAAAGTCATCTCCGAATGTTTGCTTTAACTGTTGCATTGCTTTTGTAGTGGCATCGGCAGTTTTATCTTCTACCTTAATTACTATTTCTTCTCTAGTCTGGCGTTCTGTCATTACTAGGCAAGATTCGTTTTTACCCTCGGATGTTCCTATAATGCTATCTATTTCCCAATGTCCAAAGCTGTCGCGGGTCAATATAACTTTTGAGCGGCGGTCAATACTGCGATGGTTTAAACTCTTTGAACGCATAGTTGATTGTACTTGTTTTTTGCACTTTTTGCGGTGTCCTACTGGAAGATTTTTATAGGTTGTATGTGGGATTAGACCCTCAGCAATGTAGCGGTACATGGTTTGCTTGGTGACCTTTACGCCGTAGGTGTTGCCGACTTTTTCTATTGCGGCGTAGGGGCTATATCCCATTGATATACACTCGGCTATTGCATTTACATAGTTGTGGTTATTGCCGATTTTCAGACCGTTACTGTGCGCAGTATACTGGTATTCTGCATATCTTTGGGCGGTGCTAGCATCGTAGGTATAATAGAAAATATAGGTTGCACCGTCTAATTGCTGTACTTTTCCCTTTTTCAATTCTCTACTGATGGAAGATTGAGAACAACCTATTTCTTTTGCAATTTCTCTTTGAGAATGTCCAGCTTTATACAGGGCTTGTATTGCTATTCTATCATCTGGTCTAAAATGTCGTCCTTTTGGTCGTGGTTCTACATACATCCTTTTTGTTCTCCTCTCAGTTGGTTCTACTAAAATTTTATTTTTTTTGGTATAAAAGTAAAGGTCGGGGTAGTATTTTTTCAGCGCAGACTTGCTCCGCTGCGTCTGTGCTGAAAAAATCTCCACCCCTACCCTTGACTTTTACACCAAAAAAGCGCCGTGCTAACACGGCGCAGAGGAACGATATGCAACTAAAGGGCAAACAGGATATAGCGGTAACCGCAACTAGGGGAACTTCTCGCACTCTCTTGCCATGCAATGTGAGCAACAAGCCAAAGTTAGTGCATACGGCGCTAAGGCAAATAGAGAGAAAAATAGCAGTTGCCGTAAAGCCCTACTCTTGCCTTTGCGCGATAGAAGTTTCTGCTATGGAAAAGTTGTACCCGCGCAGGCGCTGCAATTAACTCGGTCGGGGCCGTCGTTCTCACAAGATACAAGGTCTGCACAGTTTTTACAGATCTATAAGATAAAGCAAACGGGCAAGCGCAAAAGCAGGGCGGGGGCAGTAGCCCCGCGCCCCGCTTTTGCGCTTGCCGCTTTTTACTTTTTCACCGTAGTTTGCATACGGCGTTTGGCTTTTGCAGTAGGATTTGTAGTTACTTCCAGACCGAGAGGACCAGCAGGGGCTTGATTATTGATGATTTCGGCATCCGTTAGAATGTCGCCATCTTCAAATTTTTTCTTGAGGTTGTCCACGATTGCTAGAGTATCATAGGCATGGTAATCTTCATCATGGACGAACCACAGACCACGGCGCAGAGGTTTAATCATTTCGGCATTGGTTGCGTTTTCCATTTCCCAAGCATCGTAGGAACTCCAAAGCTGGAAGCGCCAGACTTTTTTACACTGTATGACAGTGTGCGTAACATCGCGCATGAGTTTATCGACGTGTTGGAAACGTTGGGCTGAACCGTAGATGCTAATATAGCTATGCCGGCACGTTAGCAGGGTGTTGAGGAAGTAGGCGTTAAAGTTGTCTTTGAAACTGCGGCTATTCATCTGCACCGACAGTTCATCCATTGCAACAATCGTTACTGTGAGAGTGTCGTTTGCATCGTCAATACTGCGATTGATTTTTGCCGCGTTGACTACTTGCGCAAGACTGTCTAGGTGTTCGTAGGGAATCGACAGATCTACATTTGACAGCACCTTAATTTTCTGTGTGACAAACTTTTTACGGCGTTCACACCAGACGAGTTTATCATCATACCGATTATACAGGCCAATCACCTTATGAACGAGAGACAAGGTTTTACCGGAGCCGAAGTAACCGCAGTAAATATCGAGCGCACCAACAGGGCACTTATTCCAGCCCTTATGCAGGATGTACCAGTACAAATCTTTTACGGCGTAGTAGAAGTTTTTGATGGGATGGAACACCACACAGCGCACAATGCGGGAGAGTGCCAGCGCGAAGCAGAACGCGATAATGAGCAGATAGACCATTAGAATTTACCTCGCCCGAACGTATGTACAAAATCCTTAATCATGCCGAACACAAACAGAAACAGCGTCAGCGCGACGAGGATAGAGAGCAACCACGGAAACAGTTCACCGAGGTTTTGCGGGGCGGTGGTGCTGATGCCGAAGAACGTCAGCAGGTCGTAAAATAAAGATGCCATATTTTCACCTCAAAAAATGTAGCCTTTAACAACAAACAGGAAAAAGAGCAGAAGAACGAAAACGGCAGTAGCAAGCGTTAATGCTTCACTTGTACTATAATCCTTGAACGGCTTTTCAAATGCGCTAGGCTCGGCAGTTTCAGCGGTAGCCTGTTGCGTAAGTATTTCAAGCTGATTGGAAATGCCCGAAATCTGGGCCGTGTAGTCGGGGGCAGGGTCTTGTGCAGGTACTTCATCGTCTACACCATTGGAGTCGTCAGAGGGCGCGACAGCCGCCGTCAGCGCGTCGATGGATTCTTGCATTTTATCCAAGCGCTCATATAATTGCGGGTCATATGTTTGTACGCCCTGCACCTGTATTACTTCGTGTGTTTCGTCTGCGGTGTCGTTGGTTGTGTCCTCGGTGGTGGTTTCTGTCTGCTCGGTGGGCTGTTCGTATTCCTCAGCACTGGCGCGGATGGTGAAGAACAGCGACAGGAGCAGTAAGAGGGAAATGACTGCCAAGCAGAATTTGTTGAAGTTGTCTTTTAACATGGGTGTGTACCTCAAAACAGCAGTTGTTTTACAATCCAGATAACCAGCGTTGCAAACAGATACCAGATTGCGAAATCGAAGATGCTAAACGATGCACCATAGAAATTGATTTTTAAGGAGAGCAATTCTCCAATTTTCTGCATAAATTCCATAAACATAGGCGCGTCACTCCGTAAGAACTTTAATGATAGCCGAAACAGCGATACACAAACACAGCATTACGATATACACGGTATAGCTTGCGGGCAAGATAGCGAAAATGCCGCCGATGGTATCGGCGAGAAATTTTAACACGCCTGCCAAACCAGAAAATACTTCTTCCCATCCGTGTTTTACCTCGTCTATAATGCTGGGCAGTTTGCCGCCGTACTCGTTGAAAGCGTCTTTCATGTCGTCGCCGGATTGTGCGGTTTCGGCGGTGCTGAAATCTCCGTTTAGTACATCGTCACGACCAACGCCACCGGGGGCGGCATCTGCGAACACAGGCACGGCAGAGCATACCATACAGCAGAGCAGAGCCAGCAGGACTATTACTTTTTTCATGGTATCACCTACCTGTAATAAATTTGATAATACGAATGACGGTAACGACAACCACACCGGCACACAGCGCGAGAATACCGCTATTAGGCATCCACGGGAACAGCTTGAACAGCAGCGACAGCAGCCAGAGGATGAAGCCGAAGATACTGGTTAGCAGTTTCCACAGACCTTTTAGAATGGTTTCGACTATGTCTTTCAGTAGGTCGGTTAGCCACTTAAAGGGATTCCAGCCGGAATCACTACTACCAGAGTTACCGCCGCCAGAATCACCGCCCGGCGTGGGTACTGTGCCGCCACCGGGGTTAGGTGTTGCGGTAGGCGTGGGGGGTTCTGTGGGCGAGGGTGTTTCCGTAGGCTCAGGACTGGGCGAGGGTGTGGGTTCTTCGACGATTGTACCGCCGTCCTCGTAATCGGTGATTTTGTCGTTTTTCAATTTTAAGGTTACATCTTTGGCAGTATCGAAGTTGCTACCGTCTGCCTTGCAGAACTCGAAAATGTACTCACCTGTTGCGTTAAACAGGAAGTTGTTTATGGTGCTGTGCCAGTTGGAACTATTCACGCCGGTTAGGGTTTGGCTTGCTTCATCCCACGACCAGACACGCCAGTATACACCATCCGGCACGGATACGGTATACTGTCCGTTGGCTATGGGTATCTGTGTAGTAGAAATATACTTCTTGTTGTCTACCCACGGTAATTTAGTTTCAGTGTCTACTTCGGTTTTCTTCAAAGCGTAGTAGGCATCATAGCGGCGATTGTTGAGGATGTAATAGTGAAGTGTCCAGTCTGCCGCATCGGTGTCGGACGGATGGCGACCAACGCCACCGCCGCGAGTTGCACCGCCGCCCGGTGTCCATGTGGGGGCGGGAGCGGGAGACGGTGACGGCGTAGGTGTCGGGGAGGTTTCGTATGTGATGTAGTAATAATTGTTAGTTACTGTATCGTAGGTGTAGTATTGCTTGGTTTCGTTGTTGTAGATGATGGGATTGGTGCTGATGTTGGTAACAGTTTCGTTTTTCTCGTTGACCGTGGTATACTGGGGGTAGATGTAAGTAAGGTTGGTGCTGTTGTCGGTGTAGATATTGCCGTTCCAAGTATTGTTGTTGATGGTGATGTTCGTGGAACTGGTGGGCTTGTCAGCGGAATCAAAAGGAATTATTTTATATTGCGGCATATAGAATTGCCAAACATGGTGAGATGACGAAACCTCATTTTTGAAATACCCAGCCCCTAGCATACTATTATAGCTAAAAATCGAATCAGCATCATACAAAGTACTTTTGGTATCAGCCAAATAATATAATGTTTCATTACCTGCTTTAAAATATAAACGAGGTGTTTTTAACCGCGAATAGTAACCACGAATAGGTGTTTTAAATTTAAAAACGCCTTTATCGCCCGACGTTGTAGAAAAAACACCGTTTGAAGCATACGAGTAACTTGTATAATTCCAAGATACTGTTAATTGTGTCCCACTAAAAACAAACGACTTATTATAGGTAGAAGTTGAGGTATTATATGACCCATTCTTCATTTCTTGAAGATTATACTCAGTTCCATATCCATACTCGCGGGAAGTAAATTGTAAAAAGAAATTACAGTCTAAAACATCATCCCATGTCGGCTGCCAAATGATACCGCCGTCTGAGGAAATAGACGGTGTACCATTGTCATCCGCATACCCGGGCAGGTCTTTGCGCCCGATGCCAGAGGGGACTTTCTTTGCTGTAACACCGCCAGCATCGGCAAGAACGAGGGCTTCACCATCGTAAGGGCAAGTTACCAATGTACCGCCAGTATAGAGGGTTTTATAGTCACCGTTCGGGCAAACGAGGGTAACACCTGTACCCTTTTCAACGCCAAGCATCTGATTTTGCGCGTACCACAAATAGGGGTTAGAAGTAATCTGTGCGGAATCGTCTGCGGTTATATCATCAATACTTTTCGCAAATGCGGACAGCGAAAAAGAGCAGACACATATTAGAACGAGTAAAAGAGAAAACAGCCGTTTTTTCATTGACATCACCTGCAAAAAGATTTAGAATATAGAAAAGAGCGAAAGGACGATACAAATGGATTTTAAAGATAAATATATTCTGTGGGTTATTTATGGACTAATAGCGTGGGTATTCCACTTTAATGGCATTGCACTTATAATCGGCGCTTGTATCACAGGAATTATTATAAAAAATATTGATATGAACTTTGCCAACATTATTTATTGGTTGCAAGACCATTTCAACACCGACAGCCGCCAGTGATGGCGGCTTTTTTAGTTGGACGAACTGTACACTTGCGCGTACAGTTGCGAGAGCCTGCCGCACGCAATACGGGAGCAGAAGCGGCGGATGGCAATAAGGCGATAATTTTTAGTCATTGTCGGAATCCTCGCTTTTGTTGCGCAAAGTACGGATAAATTCAACAATCCATACAATGTAAATGAAAATCAGGAAAGATGACATAGACGCTAAAGTGCAAAAAGCAGCAAAGCGGAGAGCATCCCTAAGTACAAACATATATAAACCCTCTTTCGAGTTGAAACAAAAAAAGAAGGGGCAGGGCTTGCGCCCTGCCCCGATGGGCTTACATCAGCCGCGTGCAACGTTCATCAGAGAACGGAAAATGCCGATGCCAACGGGCACCAGACTTGCCGCCAGACAGAACAGCAGGATAGGCTGACCGGTAATCTGGGTGATGATGTTGCCGGACAGGGTAAACACATCACTCATAGCAGTGATAACAGCGTCCACAGCAGTCTTTGCAACCTCAACACCGTCACCAGCGAGAAAAACAGTGTTCATAAAGTTGCGTCTCCTTTCTTCAAAAATTATATGTAATCGCAGCTTGGGGGCATACGTTACAACTTGTAATCGTGAGGAACAATTTCGACTTTAATTGACTTGTCCTCAAAAACAGAAACGAGCAAAGAATAGTTGGCAGCGAGACGGCCAAACAGCATATTCATATCTTGCTTCATGTTGAAAAGCTGTGCAGCGGTATTGCGTTCTCCAACAAACTTTTGAACTTGAATATAGCCGTCAATCTGGTTATAGTCGATAAGTGATTTTTGCGTAATACGCATATTGCACCTCAAAAGGGTAAATCTTCTACAACTTCTTTAAAGGGGCGAACCTCGCAGATATTGTAGTATTCATGCTTTAGGCGAAAGATGCACCCTGCACAGCGCGTGTAGACCTGCGGTATATGTAGGTAATGTACGGTATCCAGCAGTTCAAAGCGGAACGGTGTAGGAATGTTCTTCTTTTTGTAGCTGTCGTACACACAATACTGTTTGCCCATCTTGCAATCTAGTGTTGCGTTCGGGCAATCGTTGCAGTAGTAGCAGGGGCAAGGGCGGGCGTGGGTAACGCCGTCTATAACCTCGGTCGGTTGGTGACAAGCATCAATCCATATCGGCATAATCTGCACAACCTTTCACGGTTTCCTGCCAAATATCTTTCCAGAGGTTGTAGTTTTTGCGGAACGTAGACCAACAACCATTATCGTATGCCCAGCGTGCCAACTCCTTGACGGAGTGGCACTTGGGCATATCGAACATAGTGGCAACCTGTTCTTCCTCGCTCACGCCCTCATTTTGTGCGGGCGGGTCGAAGTCGTGCAAGCCTACTATGTCAGGGTCGTACTTGTATTTATCATCTTCGTTTTCATGCCAGAGATACACATAGGATTTATAGAGATTGAAGCATCTGCGAATTGCCGTGTTGCTCACACTGCAAAGGGCTTTGTTTCGCAGTTCCTTCGCAACGCCGCTTGCATAGCGTTGATTTTTGAAGCGTACCACAAAATGAACATGGGGCTTTTTGAGGTCTCCCACATTCCACGGCGGGCAATCGCCGCCGTGGTCTTTTGCGTACTCTTTCAAGTCCTCGGCATCGTAGGTATCTTTATCGTGCAAAGCCCATGCGCACGACCAGTGTTCTTTTACATAGTCGATTGCATATTGCTGGCTTTCGGGGTATAGCGTGAAAATAAATTGATAAGCTTTTGGGGAGTCTGCCACTTTAACCACCTCTGTTTTCGTTTTGGCTTGGCTTTTGGCTCTCCACGGACGTAGCGCCGTGGAGAGCCAAACCGACGTTCACAGTTTGGCGGTTATGGTGGGGGTCGTGGTGGTGGCGGGTGCATCTCCATAGGGCTGTACCTCGTTACTCCACGACCTCGAAATCCTTGAGGATGTAATTCTCGTAGACTTTCAGAACCTCAAAATCAAGTTTGCGGTTCAGAATGTCAGTTTCCTTGCCGCCGCACTCGGCGACCAGCTGGGCGTAAATGTCGGGAGTGGCACGAACCTGCAACACCTCAACGCCGCCGACGTTCTCACGGTTTTTCTTCACGCAATGCAGACGGAAGAAATTGTAGTTTTTGACCTGTCCGGCATCTTTGCCAGACTTAGCGGTAAAAGAACCTTCGCGGTGTTCGGTTGCCAATACAGTGTACTTCATTTTGTAGACCTCACTTTTTTACTTTAGAGACTGCTTTTCTTATGTCTCTGTGTATTTAAATCACCTCGGTTAGGTGATGCGTTTAGTCTACAACGGAACTAATTTTCAAAAAAGTTTGCGCGGAGGGGTTGACAACCCCTCCGCATTTTTGTATAATAATACCTGCATTCTGGCGGCAGCCACTGTGGAGAGGTGTCCGAGTGGTTTATGGAACTGGTCTTGAAAACCAGCGATTCGCGCGAGCGGACCATGGGTTCGAATCCCATCCTCTCCGCCATTTTGTGATAACAAGTGAATATATAAAATCACTTTGACTTGTGGAGTAATACTCAAGAGGTCGAAGAGGCGCCCCTGCTAAGGGCGTAGGGTGGGAAACCGCCGCGAGAGTTCAAATCTCTCTTACTCCGCCAATGTAAAAACCGCGATACAACCTGCAAAGGTTGGTGTATCGCGGTTTTTCATTTGTCTGATAGTGTTAGATACTGTTGAATACTGTTAGATAATGCTTCGTAAATGGTTCGTAATCGGCCAAAAGTTCGTAAAAAGTTCGTAGTAATTTGCCCCAAAAATCACCGTAAAAAAGCGGCAGGCTGCCCACATTGAGCAGCCTGCCGCTTACTTATTTACCGTTGCTTTTCCCTTCGGTCTGCGTGCCGAAGTAGAACGCCACCACCATGGTGACGATCGTCATCACTGTGTCCGGCTGCAGGCCGCCCCGCAGCGCAAGAATTGCGAAAACTGCAACAACCACAAGGGTGACGATGGTCTTAACCTTGATGAGCGCCGCCAGATTCTTCAAGAAGTCCTGCATCAGATTTTCCTCTCCTTCTCCTCGTGCCGTTCCAGATCGTCAATGCGATGGTTCGCGACAGCAATTTTTTCTTCCATCACCGGTATGCGCTGTGCAAAGTTGTTGTGCGTCCGCACCTCGCGTGTCAGCTCCTCGATCTTGGTGTCCGTTACAGCCTGCGCAACCTCCAGCTGGTGTGTGACCTTGTCGCTCAGGCTCTTGTTGTTGAAGTAGTTCGTTACCATCACGCCCACCAGGCCCAGCCCTGCCGTGATGAGCGCGATTATAATCTGCTCCATTGGCACCACCTCAGACCCATTCGCTCTTGTACAGCCCGGCATCCGTCAGGCCGCGGCTCTGGCACACGGCAAAGACGGCGTCTGCATCGCCCTGCGAGACCGGCCCTACCGTGATGACCTGCAGCTTGCCGGTGCCGTTCTTGGCCGTCTGCGCGCTGCTGGCGGCCTGCTCCGGCAGCTGTACAGCGTGCTCGCCGGGGCGGTATGTAAACACCTGCCCGCTTGCCGTGGTGAAGTCGTTGTCCAGCCACACCAGCGGGTTGGTGCGCTTGCCGCCCAGGATGACCTCAAAATGCAGGTGCGCCCCAAACACATTGCCGGTAGTGCCGCTGAAGCCGATGAGGTCGCCCTCTTTGACCTGCTGGCCGTACTTGACGCAATAGCTGCTCAGGTGCGCGTACCGTGTCTGCAGCACACTGCCCTTGTAGGGCGCGTGTTTGATTCTCACCATGTTGCCATAGCTCTGCATACCCGTCCGCGTGTGTCCGTCCCAGTCCTGGGTCTGATCCACGGTGCCGTCCTCGGCGGCATAGACCGGGCGGATATACATGTTGTCAATCTGGGTGCGCAGGTCAACGGCCTGGTGCATACTGCCGTCGTTGTAAAACCATCCTTGTGTGATGATGTGCTGGGCCAGAGGCCACGCCAGCAACACCTCACCGTTTGAGAGTCTCATTGATCTTCCTCCTCGTACAGCGGATTTTGAATCTGTTCATTCGTTGCGTTGCCGTCCTGCACCGTTTCAGCGTCCACAGCATCATAATACGCTTGTGCCAGTGCTTCCACCTCGGCAATGTCATCTTCGGTCAGCAGGCCGTTGTCGTAGTGCGTGTACGCCTTATCAAGCCAAAATGCAACGTCGCGTCCTGCTGCAATTTCCCGCTTGATGCTGCGCAGCGTTAAGTCGTGCCGCGCTTTGCTTTTAATCGCCATTTTATTACTCCTTTCAGGTTTGCGAGGCTACCGCCTCTTCCAAATCGGTAATCCGCTTAATAGGGTCTGCTCGTCCCGTCACAGTCGCGCTGTCGGCATCGGTCAGAATAGTGTTCGCTCCCGCCAGCGCGGGAATGGGCTGTGCGCCTGTCGCGGTGAATGGCGTTGGAGTTGCCAGCTTGTAAGCAATTTGTACGGGGGTTCCTGCGGCGTTCTGGGCGGCAATGTAGGCTTTTAACGAAGCAACTTCATGTCCCGCTGATATATCGGGCAGCAAGCTAGTCGGCACGCAGTACATAAAATAGCGCGACTCTCCGGTTGTCGCAAAGCCAATTCCAGCCAGCCGCCCACCCCACACATCTAGGCCGGACGGCGCTAAATGGCTACAAATGCCTTTTACGTTTATGGCATCATAATCTGTGATGTCGTATGTATAAAATCCTGTAACAGCAGGGTTGTGAGCGTTGATTTCCCATGAGAACCATGATTCTGTGCCATTTAGAATTACGGGCTTCCACGTATCCTGCCCATCTCCATTCACCGCGTCCACCTCACCGCCATACACGGTTTCAGGCAGGGTCAGGGTGTTGGTCTGCCCGATGTAGGGTGTGTAGGTGGTGGGGGCGGTGGTGCCAGGAACGATGTACGGATATACTGTCTTGTCAACCGTTGCGCCGGCACTCACAATCGCGTACCAATACTTAGTTACATCCCCAGCCAAAATCTCAAAAGCGCCTTTGGCGTTTAGCCACAAGTTCTTCCCGTTTCTCTGCACCACAATACTAGCGGAAATTCCCGAGCCCAATTCCAGCCCGAAGTATTTTCCAGGCGGCAGAAGCCAAACCGGAAACGTCGGGCTATCCACACTAGTCAGTGCGGTGCCGGATACATGAATACCGCCATCCGGGACATACTCATATGTAATGCCTTTATATGTGTCCTTATTAAATGGTTTTATATTCAGCAGATTCTCCCCGCACCGTTCGACCCTCACACTGTCCCTGCCCTTGATGGGACGAATGTTTTCGTAGGGTTCCCACGCCGTGGGAGTATCTTTGGACACCATCAGCCGCAACTGTATGTCGTTGTTTACACCTGGTGTCAGCTCTGCTGCAATTGCCAGTGAGTTCTCGCTCTCTGTGCGCAATCCCCAAGCGCTATTCACCTTGCCTTTGATTGCCCAGGCAGTGACCTTGTAGCCCTTGCCCCGCAGTTCTTCCTGGCTGCATGTACACACAGCAAAAGAGTAGAATTCTGTTGCCGTTACTTCTTCATTCGGAACGCCGCTTACCTTGAAAACATCTCCGTCAAGGGTGATGGTCATGCCGTATGGTTTTCCAACTGTGGGCACACATTTGTTTGTATCCAGCAGCTGTTTCCCGCCACCTGCCGGATACGGCGTTCCGCTGCCTTCCTGCACGGGTTCCCAGCTGGCCTTTACGCCCAGCGCGTATCCCGCAACGGGGTAGCACACAACAGGGTTGCCGCTTTCTTCCAGCGGCGGGCAAAGCATGTCAATGATGTGCTTGCTGCTCCACGGCGCGTCCTCGCTCACCGCCGCATCATCAATCTGTACACCGTCCTTTCCGGCAGGTCCCTCCGGGCCAACCTCTCCCTGCGACCCCTGCTCACCACGCTCACCCTGCGGGCCAGTATCACCCTTGGGGCCAACCGGGCCAGTTTCGCCAACAGGCCCCTGCGCGCCGGTATCGCCCTTCTCGCCTTGTACACCCTGAACGCCCTGCTCACCTTTGGGGCCGCGCTCTCCGGTGTCGCCCTTCTCGCCCTTGATACCCTGCGCGCCTTGCGGCCCAACAGGCCCCTCCGGGCCGACTGGGCCGATAAATTTCCCGTTGTCGGCGTCCTCCCTCACGCTGTTGGCGACGTCCTCGGCGTTCTTGGCGGCGATCTGTGCGTCCCTACTTAGAGTCAAAACCTGTTGTAGCAGGTCGGGCGTAGGCTCTGCCGGCTCTGTACCGCTTGCATTTGAGTGTCTCCTTACAATGTATTCAACATCGGAAGAAATGCGCTGTACGCCGTCTGCAAGGCCTACAAACACAATCGTTCCAACGCCGTACCAGCCAGCCGTAGCTTCCTTTGGAACTTTAATAACGCCAGTAACGGAATCGACAACAGCTTGAACAGGCTTCCTGTTAGGGGGATTGAATGTCGCTATTACGCTTAAATTTACCCAATCCGGCGCTTTAACAATTTGAAGTTGTTCTTCTCCAAAGCTGTCAAATGTACCGAGTTCCAGCTTTTCACCATTCTCTGTGGTGGCATTGTAGCCATCAAGTTTAATAACGTGCACCTTATTCCACCTCCTCGGTTTTATAGAGATTCTTCTCCACAAGACCAAGTTCCTTGCAGAGACTATAAATTTTATTAACGTCATCCTGCAAAGCCGGGCAGTGCAGCAGCACCTCGCCGTCGGATAATCTCATAATATCAACTCCTTAATCGATGCAGAAAGCAGGGCGAACGCCATGAGAATCGGAAGCTCCATAATGGTCTGCATCGCCGCCGATACCTGACTGTCGGGGTTTGCGCAGATCATGCCACGCACCCCATCTCGGGGATCAAGCTGTCCGACGCCAGATATGCACCGAACGGTAAGGGGGCAGGTTGTTGTGGGGCTTACCTCCACCCGCTGGATGGGTCGTAAGTTCTGTGTTGTCGTACTTGTCGTAGGGGTAAGTTGGTGCATATTGCGTTAATGAGCCGGATGCGATTTGGATTGCCCATCCGTGGAGCTGATGCTGATGGGACGGAATCTCTGACACAGTGAGCGTATGCTGTGCTTCGCCGCCCTCGCTGCCCACGGGGTAGGTATCGCTGGCCCCCATCAGCATGCGGTCCTGCACCTGCACCCAGCTTGTGCCGGGCCAGCTGAGGGCAGGGTTCGTGGGGTTCTCTGTCTGCAAGTAATCGCCGATCCTGTACGGGCATAGAGCGGCCATATTTTGCACGATCATGTTCCACACCGCCTTTCGGCAATCCGGGGCTTAGAGTGCCCCCCTGCAAAATATCGTTTATTCGTCATATTGCACAACACCTCCTTATGCGATGCGCCGCTTGACGCACGACCATTCGCTGCTCCACTCATTGGCTCACCTCCAAAACAAACACTGCCGCACTCGTCGGCGCACTGTTCGCATAAAACTTAACCACCCCGGCTCCGGGTTCCAGCGCGGCTACCATCCGCACCGCATCCGTCACTCTCGTGCGGTCACTTACGGCAATCCGGCTGTCCGCCGTCACCCCGGCCACCGTGACAGTGGCGCAGGTGGTGTAGCTGCTCGTGCTGCCGTCGTCCCAGGACACCGTGTAATCACCGGTAGTCCAGGCGCTGGCTGCCACCGTAACCGTAACCGGCTTGGGCAGTTTTGCGTCGATTTGGGTCTTGTCGTAGAAATTTTCGTCGATTTGCGTTTTATCGTAGAAATTTGCGTCGATTTGGGTCTTGCCGTAGAAATTTGCGTCAATTTGGGTCTTATCGTAATAATTCGCAAACTTACTGCTTTCACCAGTGTCCTTCCAGACACCCGTGTCGCTGTCCCACACCCAGATGGTATCGGTATCGCCTATAATGGCCCAGTTGCCGTCATAGCCGGTATCGTGGGCCGCGTACAGCGCCTCATAATTGGGGTACCACCCAACCGCGCCCTGGCTGACCTGCTGGGCCAGCGCGGCGTAGTATTTGGCGTTGTCCATGCCCTCGCCGGGGCGGGATGCCGTATCGCCCACGGCCCAGCTGCGGGCCTCCTTGGCACTGGCCGCAGCGGCCGTGGCGTTGGCAGGGGCGGCCTTGATGGCCTCGATGTTCTCATTCGCGTTCTGAATGGCATCCTTATTTTCCTGCACGATTCTGGCACTATCAGCCGCAGCATTCGCGCTGGCAGCTGCCTGGCTCACAAGGTCTGCCAGCGTTTGGGCTTCGCTGGTATCCTCCAAGTCCCCCTCTTGTACAGGATTGCGCTGGATGACCAGCTGCAGGGGAGAGGTTCCCGCCACACCGCCACCTGCCAGGACTTCCAGTATCGGGTAGAACACTCCGTCCTGGGTGGTCATCTGCGGCGTGACAGCCACATATACAAGGGTGCGCCCCTCATTGCACCCCAGCACCGGGTTGTAAACGTACAGGTTGTTGCGCTTGCCCATGCGCACATTGGCCTCAGCATCCTCGGGCAGCTTGTAGGCCGTGCCGCCTTTATACAGTGCCACAGCCAAAATCGGTATTGTTTTATCGAACTGCACTAAATGTATCGGCACCGGCGCACGGCGCAGGTCAAAGTCTGCCGTACAGTTTTTGACTTGAGCTGCCGACGGCGGCGAATAAATCGTAACCTTGCTCATGAATCACCCTCCCAGGCTCTGGCTCTGCACGGTCCCCCCGATGGGGTATTCCACAATGATCGTGCCGGATTCTCTGGCGATATGGACCCGCTGACCGGCCACAAACTGAACCGCCGCATTAAAAGGGTAGTGTTTATCTGACGCAGCCGTGTCCCCGGGCAGGATCAGCGCAATGCCGTCACTGTAAACCGCGCTCACCGTGGCAATATTACCGCTTTTCGTGGTCACTTCCAGTGCTTTGCGCTGCTGATAATTCTCAATCAATGTTGTAATACACCTTCTTTGCTGTGTGGGTCATCTGCCCGCCGGGAACGCAGTCCAGCGCCCATTCCTGTTCTTCCAGCAGCCCTATCCCATCCCGCATCATCAGGATGCTGTCATTCAGCCTGTGAGGCTGCTCCACGTCGCCGCAGGTGGTAAACGTATAGCTTGCCGCCCCCATCATGCTGAGCAGCATCCTGTTTTTTACATGGGTCTCCAGGGCAGTCTGCGATGCAATGCCTTCCACGGTCTCCACGCTCACAATGCGCCGCCCGCGCCGCATAATGCTCAGCGGGCTGGTGGGGTTGACGTTCTCGGCCACGGCCCGCAGTTCGGCGTCAAGGTCTGCACTGGACACGATATCCACAAACACATTGGCGGCATCAAAGGTATCCGCCTGTACGCTCATGGGGATACGCAGCAGGGTCGTCTCAGCCGCGCCATAGCGGTGCGTCCGGGTATTGATGGACGCCGGTGCCCACGGTTCGGCAACCGCCACGCCGCTGCCGTCGAAATAGATATCCCGGTAATTGATCTCCGCCAGCAGGGCAGATACCACCGCATAACGGGTCGTGCCGGTCTCCCACGCGTGATCCGTCATAAGCACCTCATTGGTATCAATGATACTGACAACGTTGATACCTGCCGCCAGCAGCTGTTCCCGGATGGCCGTGGTGTACCGGGTCCCGGCCCGAATCGTCAGGCTGCGTTCCAGTACGCTCAGGTTGCGCAGCGAGTAGCCCTGGTCATACCCGGTCAGCTCCTGCGTCTCACTGCCGTTTTCATCCAGACTGCGGGGGCAGGTGGTAATGTTGAATAGCCCCAGCGGAACTCGATCTGCATTATCTACCCGAACAACACTGAGCATATCGGTCAACCAGTTCACATCCGCGTCAGGCTCTATTGTCAGGGTGATGGTGCTTTTCACCTCGGCGTTTCCGGTAAATCGAATCTGCGGCGTGGTATCCGCAGGGACTTTCAGCACTTTATAGGGCGCACCGCTGCGCATCGCGATAAACTCATACCGGGTCATACTTCACCACTTCCTGCTGTGTCTCCGTGATGCTGAAGCTCAGCGCCGTGCAGCCGTGCTCCCGGCTTTCCTGCAAGTCCTTGAACACACCTATGGCAAGGTGCCCGTCTCGGTCCTTATAGATTACTTCCTGACCGGCCAGGCTGCGCAGCACCAGCAGCTCTTCCTCGCGCTTGCAGGCGTGGGAAATCGTGTGCGTTACCACACGATTCCCCGCATCGTGCCAGACGGGGCGTTCCTTGCCCCAATACTGCTGATAACTGCCGCCCAGGCTGACGGCCTTGCTGTAATTCTGGTAACTGGTGGCGTATTTCATCGCCAGCCAGTCCGTGCCGTCCCGCAGCCCAATGGCCGCGTAGGGGACACTGGGCGCAGCCAGCACCGGGGCGCTGTCTGTGTAGTAGCCCTCTGCATCGAACACGCGCACAATGTACTGATGTGCCGCTGCGCTGGTGCGGTCTGTATAAGTACCGCCTTCTGCTTTGGTAATCAGCTCGCCATCCCGCAGGATATAGCCATTGTCGGCGCCCCAGCATAGCAGGACCTCCCCCCAGCGTTCCTCGGCATATACAGCCAATGCCGCACCGGGCTGATTCTGGACATTGATTTCACAGCTGCTCCAGGGCGATACATCCCCATAGGTGTTGTAGATACGCACCTGTAAGGTGTGCTTTCCGTCCGTCAGTACGGCGTCAGACTGCCATTCCTTCCCGGTGCCGTATCGTACACCCAGGCTGATGCCGTCCACCGCAACTTCATAACCGTCCTGCTCTTTGGCCTGCCACCGCATTTTTGCCAGCGGCTTGTTGTCATAGTAGGAGATGACCGGGGCCACCGGGGCGCGGCGGATTGCAAAGATGGCCGCGCCGGAATAGCTGCCGAACGCTCCGTCCGTATTCTTCGTGCGCACGCGCCAGTAGATAACGCCGCTGCTAAACGTGCCTGCGTCCGCTTGATAGCTATTGTCCGCATTATTCGCACTGGCCAGCACTGTGTAGGACGCACCGCTATCTGCCGAATAACTCAGTTCCCAGCCTGTCTGCGCCGTGCCGGTGACATTGGCATGCTTCCACACAAATGTGATGCCCTGCACAGCATCATCCATGTACTCGCCCGCGGGGCTCACCGCCACAGGCGTGCTGAGCGTGTCCAGTGTGGACACGTTGATCGTGTCGCTGGTTACCTTTGTGCCTGTATTCGCAATCGCCACAACATACCAGTCCAGTGTTGTAGCGCCTTCGGCAAAGGTGTTTGCGGGCACGTCTGTATACTGCTGTGAACCGGCCACAGCGACCTCATGCCAGTCGCTCTCGTTGTTCGCCTTAAAGTGCAGTGTCGCGCTCTGCTGCGTCACATCTCCGGGTCTGTCATCGTTGTCAACGCTGAACACCCAGCTAAAGCGGTTTGTAACTGCCCTGGGCGCGGACGCACCCGCCGCAGGCGTTGTTCCCTTTACGGAGACGGGCACCTCGACATTGGTGCATTGCACCCAGCTTGAAGTGTGTGTGGTTCCAACGCTGCTCTTGGCGACAACGCGCCACTGGTAGCTTCCTATGGGCAATGTGCCGCAATTGACACTCACATGGGTTGTGCCATCGCTGACGCTTGCAAAATCTGCTGGGTCAGCCATGTTGTCAGTCCGGTACTGCAAAACAGCGGACCCCTGCTGCAATGCACCGCTGATCGCGCCGCTGGCAATGCTGCCGGTGAACGCCCAGCTGAATACTGCGTCAAAGCCGTAGTATGTCTTGCTGGTAGGGCGCAGGTCATCGACCTTGGCTGTCGGGTCTGCCAGCGACAGGGAATAGGTGGCGCTTTCTGTAACCGTGCCGGATCCGTATGCCCCCACCTGCACGCGCCATCGAATACCGCTGCCGCTTGACCATGCGGTAGTATCCAGGTCGAAGGATGTCGCACCATTGCTAAGTGTATAGGTCTGGCTGTTTCCGCCGTCCTGATCGGTGATGATGATCTTGCAGGTCGAGTTCCTGCGCTCAAAATCATCCTCGGCGTCTGTAGTCCACTGCAGTCGATACTTTGTGTACCGTGCGACGGTGCCGCTGGTTAGTGTCTGGCCTGTTGGTGTGATAACGCCCTGGTAGCTGACACATTCGATTCGTGCGTCCCCACGGCTGGCACCGATATTGCTGTATCCCTTTTCTGCATTAACATAGACGCCGTATGCAAGGACATTCTTTTTTCGTGTCTGGCTGAACGAATCAAATGCAAACCAGCAATCGCCGTAGGAAAAATTGCTTTGCTCGCACACACTGCTTGTGTCGGAATAATAGCTCGAACCTTCACTGTTACCCAGCGCATAGCCTGCCAGCTTGACTTCATGGCTGCCATTTCCATATGCCGGAACGCGCACCTGCATGGAGCCAATGTAACGGTTCGTGTTTCCCATCCCGGTGCTGAATAGCCAGGAACAGCGGAATGCCTGGTAGCTGGCATTGGGGTTTGTAGAATTGGTCGCATACTTTCTGGTAGTCCAGCTATGTGTTTTCACGTCGTCACCCCCTGGCGCATACTCACGGCTTCATTCCTGGCGATATTCACAATGTCGTTGAATTCCTTGACATTCTTGGCATCAATGGTGATCTGCCCGATGCTGATGCTGTCTCCGCCCAGCAGGCTGCGTGTCTGACCGTTTGTGTAGATGCGTTCTCCGCCGCGCAATGCCACCAGCTCCGGGCCGTTCTCACCCACAACAGCCAGTCCGCCGCGCGCGCTGCGCGTGCCGGTGGCATACTGCGGCACCTTGCTGTTGGCTGCGCGCATTGTCCCCGTTGTAGCCGAGGATATGCCGCTCATGGCGCTGTTGATTTCGTTTCCTTTGCCGATCAGGACAGCGACCACAGCCACCAGCGCAGTAATGCCGGCAACGATCAGCATGATTTTTATATACAGCGGATCCATATAGCTCATAACGCTGCCGATCATGCTTTTCACGGTTCCAGCCGGCCCCTGCAATTCTTTAATGGCCTTCACCACAAGCAGCACTACTGTAGCGATGCTGGTAATAGAGATAACTGCCGTCAGCACCGGCGTTGGGATAGCGTTCAGGGCCTCGGCAAACGCAGTAATGATAGGGAGAAGCGCCTCTGCGAAGCTGCGTTTTACAGCATCTCCTTGCTTGTCCAGCTTCTGCATCGCATCATCCAGCTCACCAAAGCTCTGCAGCGTTTCATTATCGACAACGTAGCCAACCGCGTGCGCCTGCTCCGCAAGCTCTTCCAGTCTGCCGCTGCCGGCCTCGATCAGCGGGTTCAGGTCCGTTGCCGACCTGCCAAAGATATCCATCGCCAGCGCATCGCGCTCGGTCTCGTTTTTCATCTTGCCCAGAGCGTCAATGGTCTGCAAAAACACATCATAGTTGTTCTTCAGATGACCCTGGCTGTCCGCCACCTTGACTTTCAAGGTCTTGAATGCCTCGGCTGCAGAGCCTGTCCCGGTTGCCGCCGTCTGCATATTGTTTGTCAGTTTGACCAGGCTGCCCTGTAGGGTATCGGTGCTGACGTCCACCAGCTCACTGGCATACTCAAACTCCTGCAGCTGGTCGGTGGTCAGGCCGGTCTGGGTGGACAGGGTCAGCAGGTCATCCGCTGTCTTGCTCATGTCCATCGTGGAGCTTGCAAGTGCTCCCACCAGGCCGCCGACCACCGTAACGGCAGCTGCGCCGCTGGCAGAAAACTGTTCAAGTTTGTCCACAGCTGCCTGCGCGCCGGGCGGCAGCGAAATGCCGAGCGTGTTGGCCAGCCCATTGATCACATCGGCCAGGCTTACGGTTGTCTTGTTGGTTCGTTCCTGCTCGCTGCTCAGGTCCCGCAGCAGGCTTTCCTGCTTGGCAACTTCTGTCTGGGCGCTGATCAGGCTTGCCCGCCACTGCATGGTCGTTTTACTGGCCTCACCCTCACGCCGAGCGCTGTTTTCGTAGGCCTGCTGCAGCACCTGCACTTTATCCCGGTAGCTCTGCAAAGTCTGCTGTGCGGCCTCGTACCGCTGCTGCAGGGCAGCCTGCCGGTCGTCCATTTCACGGGTCTGTTCGGTCACAAGCTGCATCTGCTGCTTGTTGACCCGCAGGCCTGCGTTTACTTCGCTCAGTGCCGCCTTGAATTGCTGGTCATTTTCCACGACCAGGCTGACCCCTGCTTTAGGCATCGACATCTGCAAGCCCCCTTTCCTGTGGCAGTTCAATACCATTCATGGCGCAGTATTCTGTAAATTGCTCAAGCAACTCGTTGAGACTCAAAAATCGCGTCTCTCGCCGCGTATACCCAAGCAGCCCCACCGCGATGTATTGCAGCCTGGGGAAATTTATGATTCGGTCGCCGTCAAGGTGCCGCTCGGGGACATCGTCAACCCAGATTCGCTCAGCATCGTCTTCATCGCCTGCAGCGCCTGACGGCCTGACCCGTTTTTTCCGTAAAACTCCATAAAGGCATCTTCCACGCTGGCAACCAAGCCGCCCTGCAAATCGGCAAAGGAAATCAGCTTTTTGACCACAGCCAGACTGGGCGCTTCATTGTCCCGGTGGTGTTCCTCGTTATCCAGCTCCACGCCCTCGCGCACCAGCAGCCAGATGATGTAGGCGGCTTCCTCGGGGTCGTTCAGCTTCTCGGCTACGACCTTCAGGTCACCAAAGTGCTCCTGAAGTTCCTTCACGTTCTGCAAATCGAACAGGGCAGGGTATCTGCGCCCGCGCAATACAATTTCTGCCATGGTATCACTCCTTGATGTTCAGGAAGGCTTTCAGCCCGGCCAGCGCCTTGGCGTAGTCATCAAATTCCTGCTTTTTCTCAAAGTCGCCGTCGCAGTTGCACTCGGCAGCGCCGTTGAGTTTTGTGGTACCGTAGGACACACTCTTGGTGGCCGTGTTCAGGGTGTCGCTCACCGGGTCAAAGCTGGCGCGGTAATACCCGATCAGGCGGTAGACCAGCTTTCGTTCCGGGGTTTTCAGCTTGCCAAGGGAGGCAACGCGCACAATGGCGGGCGTGTCGGTCTCCTTGCGTTCCAGGGTCTTGGTGCTGGCGTCGTAGTGGTGGCCGCCAAGCTCGGCCTCATCTTCCAGACTCAGGAAGCTGCGGTCAATGGTCAGCTTGGCCGACGGCGAGCCGCTGTCACGCTGTTCGCGGCGGTCACCGGCCCACAGCTCGCTGCTGTCGCTGTCATTCTCGCCCGCATAGCTGATGACTGCGCGGGTGATTTTACCAGTGCCCAGGCTTTCCGTCTCGGTGCCGTCATCGTTGGTCGTTACCGTGATAGGGCAGTAGCCGTAGTAAGGCAGTCCGATATATGCCATAATTTATTCCTCGCTTTCGTTCCAATCGCAGCCGTCGTCGGTCTCCGCCTCAACGTATGCAATATGATGTTTTGTCTCGTTATCATAGCCGTACTCAGTAGAGCCAATGATAAAACCGGCTTTTCTCAGGGCGTTGCGCATACACCGCGCACGCACCTGGGGCAGTTCCCTGGCATACCAGGCAGCACGCAGTTTTAGATGCTGCTGCTCGTCCCGGTCACCGGCGTAGATTTCCGGCGTATCATCCAGCACACTCAGCACCACATAGCTGTCCGGCAGTGGGTCGTCCTCGTTTTTCACAAAGGACACGCTGCTGCACACGGTCTCCAATGCGGCCAGGGCCGCGTCGATTCCGGTCATAGTTTTCCCTTTCTGCGCAGCACATCCTGCATGGCCGCACTGACGGCATTTTCACAGCTGCTGGCAGCCTGGTCCAAAAATGGCTGCGCAGCCTGCTTGGCAGAGCCGTATTCCCGTGATACCGCCTTCTGCATCTGGGCGGTTTTGTCCTTATATTTCGGGCTTGAACCGTGGCCTGTATCGTACCCGCTGAAGCTCACCTCCAGGCCGTAGCCGCCCTTCTTGCGCTTTTTTGGTTTGCCAGCACGCACGCTGTCCGCCAGGTGTTTGTCTGCGCGGCTGCTATGGTGCTGCCGGACACGTTGTTTCAGTGCGTCCGCTGCAATCGGGGCCGCGGCGGTCAGCATTTCCGGAGCAATCGCGTCCAGGTCTGCCATCCCCGCCAGCTGTTCTGTAAGTTCATCACTCCACACCAGATTCATCCTCACGGCGGGCCTCCTTTTGTCTGGGGCAGGTCACTGACGGTCAGCTCGACAGTGCTTCCGGTCTCATAGGCACGCTGCACACTGTACAGGCTGCCCTTCCACAACAGCACGCGCTCTCCGTTGTACTCGTCAGCGTGCAGCACAAAAACGGCGCTCAGCGTGGTGCCTGCCGCTTCTGCCGCAAAAAATTCCCGCCACCCTACAGACTTGCGCTCTCCGTAGACCTTACGCACAGGGGTATAGGAATGTACCAGCACGCCCTGCTTCTTTTCAGGTTTGTCTTGCATCAGGGTGATTTCTTCTGTCCAGTACATAGTCGCTCCTTACAAAAATGCCGCCGGAGGGCGCAAGGCACTCCGGCGGTGCATCACAGCACAGCGCTCATGCGTCGGGCCAGTCTGTGTAGTTGGTCGTCATTCGCAGCTGCGCCTTCTGCTCATCGTAGGAGGCTTTCAGCTTATCGTAGTCGCCGGTCGGCCAGAAGTTGGCGCGGCAGTAGGTGATGACGGCACGGCGGATCAGCGGGTCCTGCGTGTCCAGGTTGGACACACCGGCCTGTTTCAGGTCAGCCAGGGCCGCATCCACCAGGTCGCTCACTTCCTGCGTCAGCTCCTCCGGCATATCAGACCGGCGCAGCGCTACCGTCACTTTGGACAGCAGGTCGTTGTCAGCCATGGGTCACAGCCTCCTATCAGGCGTTGGCAGCAATCGTCAGCGCAACGAAGCCGCCGGGGACGACCACATCCGCACCCATCTCCACATCACCGCGGATAGTGGACAGCAGCTTGTCAAAAGCGAAGTCATCGGACACGGCGATCTCGTAGTCACTGAACAGGTCCAGCTTCAGGCAGCGCGGCACACCGTAGAACATGGTGGGCTGTGCCTTGGCGGTCTGGGCCGTACCGGCGCAGGCGGTCAGGTTCTTGTTGAGGCAGTAGCGCACACTCAGGCCGCCCTCCTTGATGATGCCGGTGTTGGGGTTGGCAGAATCCGGGGTGATCTCGTAGACAGCCTTTTTCTCGTTGGTGCCGCGCACATCGCCAAAGGCAATCAGATCCTTCTTATTCAGGAACAGGACTGCCTCGCCCTCAACAGCCTCATCGCCGCCGTAGTTCAGCGTCAGATTGCGCAGGGTTTTCTCGTTGATGGTGCCTTTCTTAGTGCCGTCCAGCGTGGCGTCAATGGTGTCCACGAGCTTGCTGGCTTTAAGCGCGTCGGTCACAATGACGGACGCTTTCTTGCGCAAGCTGAGCAGGGCCTGGGCGCGGCACTTGGCGAAGTAGTTCACGGGGGTCTGCTTCTTGGCCTGCTTGCTGATCTGGCTCAGAACCGCCTCCGACTTGGGCGTGATGTCGATGTAGTCGTAGGTGGCCTCTTTGGTGGTGGCAGCAGCACCCTCGGTCTGATCGGCGGCGGCGTCGGCATCCTGCTTGACGTAGGGGATGCGGTCGGTGGACATACCGGAGCAGTCATCGACCCACACCATATCAATGATGCTGGAGACGCCGGCACCAACGCGGTCCTGGATCTCGGTGTTGACCTCGGTGGGGGTTGCCAGCTTACCGCCGCTCACCAGGACGGCGCGGGTCTCCTCCACGCCCAGGACGGCGCGGCGGTTCTCTTTGAACTGCTGGGCGCGGGTCTGGGCATCGGTGATGGCGGTGGGGTTGTCCTGGGGCGCACCGGCACCGTCCGCAACCTTGGCGGCAATGCCGAGGCGGCGCTGCTCGGTCTCATACTGCGCGATGCGTTGGCTGATCTCATCGGCCTCGGCCTCCAGGGCGTCCAGGTCGGCACCCTCGGCGTTGACCTCGGTGCGGATTTCGGCAGCGCGGGCGCGCAGCTCCGCAATGGTCATTTCACTGGTTTTCTTTTTCATGGTTCACACTCCCAAAAGTTTCAGTTTGATTTTTGTTGCGGTATCCGCCCTTTGCAGTCTCTCCGCTTTAATTCTCTCGATCTCTCCGTCAAGGAATTTTCGGGCGCTGATCGATGTAGCATCGTTGGCCGGTAGGCTCACGGCGCTCACATCGTACAGTTTCTTGATCTTGGTGATCGTGCGGTTCACGGTCACGGTGTTGTTTTCCAAATCGCGGGTGGTCTCACGCTTATCCTCGGCCACGGTAAAGCCAAACGACATCTTATCGGTGTAGCCGCCCTTGATTTCGGCAAACAGCTGCCGCCCAATCTCGGTGCCGCCCAGATCGGCAGTCACTTTCAGCCCGGCGCTGTCAGCGGACAGGGCCAACGTGCCGTTTTTGGTTCGGGCAAAGACGCGGCCCTCATGGTCGTACTGCATGATGACGTCATCCATATCGCAGTCATCAAAAGCGTGCGGGTCGATCTGCTCCATGATGCGGTAGGAGGTGCCGCTGTCGCCCCTGTACTCATACAGCAAATAGGGCTGGTTGAACGTACAGGCGTAGCCCTCCACTTCCTGCTTGGAGTCCGGCGCGGCGGGGTCGGCGGTTCGGACCTCCAGCCGCATGGCGCGGTATTCCCGGCCATTGTTCAACTTTTTCAACAATTTCTCATTACTTTCCACTGGTTAGGTCGTCTCCTTTCTTTGTCACGCTGCCATCGCTTCCCAGCAGGTAATACTCGCCGCGTATCGTGTACGCTTGCCCCTGGCCGTCCGGCAGGGGCGGCAAGTTCCAAATTTCGCGGATTTCATCGCGGTTCATAATGCCGCGATCCGCCATCTGGGCCGATACGTTCAGTTTTTCGGTGTTGCTCATGTATTGCAGCCGGTTGGCTGTCGCTATCAGCAGCGTACCGCCCGCGCGTTCGCGCTCGGTAAACAACATTTTTGTGGCGACATCGCTGAACTGGATGGAAAACGGCTCGATTTTACCCTCATAGAACGCGCTCCAGGCGTCGCCGTAGGCGCGGTTTTGCAGCACGTCCTCGTTGGTGCCGAAGTAGTTGAACACATTGGTGTTGATGCGCTCCATCTCATCGGCGGCCACAACATAGGGCTTAGCCTCCAGCTGCTTGATGTCCGTGTAGGTGTTGGGGAACAGCAGAATGCCGCCGCCCTCGCCTTGCAGGTTTTCCCGGCTGAATCGCTTACGCTCTTTTTTTAGATCCTCATCGCTGGAGAAGTTGTTCATCTTGGCTGCAAAGCGGAATGTCGCGCCGTTTTTAACGGCCTCGGCAATGCCTTGGTTTTGCAGGTTTACCAGATCCATCGTGGGCGTCAGCGCGTGGTTGTTCTCGCCGAAAATATCGCTCTTGTACTGGAATTTTGTCATAATGCCGCACCGCGCCATTTCAATGGCGGCGGTCTGGCCGCTGCGGAATGTGTAGCGCAGCCAGGGCGCGGCCCCATACTGCACGATTTCACAGCTGGACGGCAGCACGGGGAACATGCCAACGGTCTCACCAAACTCATTGATGACCGGCACAATAAAGGCGGTGTTTTGCACCTCCAAAATTGTGCAAAGCCTGTACAGGAATTGTCCCCAGGTCTGCCACTCATTCGGCCCCTGCCGGAGCCGGGTTTGCAGTTTCGGGTTTGCCGGTCCCTGCACGGTGACGCTCAGCTTACTGGCGTGGGTGGCCGTGGCGTGGATCGCGGCGCGCACAATCTCGCTCTCATACAGCTCGCCGCCCCAGGTCAAAAAGCTGGGCGTGTAGCCGTCAAGCGTTGTCCAGAATCCAGACGCGAGGCTCTTGGCGGCTATCTTCCCGAAAATTGATTGAAACAGTCCCATGCTCATCACCCCGCGTTCTTTAACTGGCCGCCGATCTCGGCGCACCATTTCTGCCGTACCGTCATCCCATCCATGAGCGCGGCGCAGCCATCAATGTGGTCGGCGGCGCTCATTTTCACAAGTTTGCACCTGCCGCTGTCGTTCTCGACTTTCAGCGCCGTGTTCAGCAGATGTACTTTTAACAGGTCGTTGTCCCCGATGTTGATGGTGCCGTCTTTCAGCAGTCCCTCAACCTCGCGTATTACCGGCGTCAGGTTGAACCCCTGGAATACATCGTCCATGTGGAATCCGTATTGCTTCATATCCTGCACGAGGTACTGGGCCGTGTATCGGTCATAGCCGACCTGCAAGGGATAAATTTTGTACTGCTCTATCAGTGTCCTGAACCAGTTGTAGCAATCGTGATAGTCCACAAAATTGTCACCGCTCAGCGTGAGGATGCCGCGCTGCACATACGCCGCATAAGGCAGTCCGTCCCGCTCGGTGGCCTCTTGCAGCTTCTCGGCGGGGAGAAAGAAGTGCGCCAGCACGTTCAGCCGGGCGTCTTTCTCAATGATCGCCACGCAGGCGGTCAAGTCGGTTGTGCGGCTCAGGTCAATGCCGCCCACGCAGTAGCAGTTCTTGAAGTCAGCCGGGTCGATGTGCGTGCCGCAGGCGCGTTCCACAACGTCGGCGGACAACCAGGCAAGGCTAGAGTTTTGCTTGATGTTGCAGTATTTTGTTAAAAACTCGGCCCGCTTGGACAAACTGCCCTCAGCAATGGCGATCTCCTCCAGCAGGTAGCTGACGCTGATACTCACGCCCAGATTGGGGTTGGCTTTAGCCAATTCGTTAATATCGTTCCACTTGGCCGGGTCATCGATCATGTAGAGAAACGGCGCAAGGCGCATCTCTTTGGAATCGCCCAACAGGAACCGGGTGGCGCGCTTTATCAGTTCATCATAAATGCCCTCATTCACATAGCCTGCCGTGCTGATTGCCAGCAGCATGGGTTGTGTGCGCGCGCCAAAACTCGACTTGATGACCTCGTAAAATTTCAGCCCCGCGTCGCCGGGCCAGCTGGCGACCTCATCGGCCACGCACAGGCTGACGTTGAGACCGTCCGACTTTTTTGCGGAAAACGCCAGCGGCTTGGCGCTCGTGTTGCTGTTCGCAATGTAGATGTCTGTGCGCCGTTTCTTGCTCAGCTGGCTCAGTTCTGGGTCCTTGCTGAGCATCTGATAATAGGCATCGTAGCACAGCCCCGCTTGCTCCAGCTTAGGCGCAGCAAAGTAGATGCGCCCGCCATACTCGCCGTCCAAAAAACTGCAATAGGCAGCAATGGCGGCGGCCAGCAGCGTCTTGCCGTTTTTTCGGGCGATGATGACGACGACCTCACGGAATTGGCGGTGATTTGTGTCATCCATCACACCGAACAGCACCGACAAAAGCGCTTTTTGCCATAGCTCCAGCACAATCAGCTGAGGAGCCAGCGCGCCCTCATGGTGTCGGCAGAAATTTTCCACAAAACGGATCGCTTTCTGCGCTTTTTTGGGGTCAAAGTGAAACAGCCCTTTTTCCAGACCGTCCACAACATACTTGTACCAGACCTTGATCCAGCGGCCCACGATGATGGTGCCGTCCGTGATTTTCTGGTAATACTCGTAAATGTAGTTATTCACGGGCCAGCTGCTCCAGTCTGCTCTCACGCTTTTCCGGGGGCAGCAGCTTGCCCAGTCGCTCGGTCACGGTGTTGTAGTTCTTGATGAGGCTGTTGTAGGCTTGCAGATCGGCGCTGGCTTTCTTGCCGTACTGGTTCGCGCCGTTCATGTACTCCTCGCTGCATCCGTCGGCGTTGATGGATTTTTGCAGATCGTCGAGTGTGATTTTCATGAATGCCGCATTCTGGATCAACGGCTCCACAATCGCCATCTGATTTTTAGGCAGCTCGGCGTAGTGCGCCATGATCCTGTTGTACTCCTCTTGAATTAGAGTAGTTTTTGCTTTTCTCCCCACAACAACACCCCCTTTACACTCTTTTCAGTGCTTTTCCGAACTTTGGGGCCCGGTCTACCACACCCCCGCTCGTTTTTTCGACCGGGGGGGAGGTCACCACCTAGATGTCACTCGCCCCGCTGGGTCCACACGGTATCTACGCCGAGCGCCGTGGCGCTTTGCGTGACAGTCACGGCACAGCAGTCTCAGGTTGGACCATGACAGCGCCACTGCCGGGTCATTGATATTCTCCGGCGTCAGCTCGACCATGTGATGCACAATCTGACCGGGACGATACAGTCCCTTAGCCAGGCAATCCTCACACAATCCGCCCACGCTGGCGGCGTACCCATCGCGGCAGCGCTGCCACGCTTTGCTCTTGTAAAACGCTTTGGCAAACTCCCGCATACTGTTTGCGTGTCCACACTGGACACGCGCTGCACCTCCACCCGCCGGGGCGTAAAATTATCATAGATGCCCAGCGGCGCGAGACGGAGTTTCTTTTGTCTCGGTGTAGGTGAGGCTCTCCCGCCCGCCGGGCATGACGGTCTATTGCCGTCCGTCATCCGCTGAGTTTAACCACATCAACGGCACTGCGTACCCGCACACAGGTCTTGCACCTGTCAAGGTTCATCCCGCCGGGGAACTGGGCGGGCGGCTGTGCGGTATGTCGCCGGTCTTTCCCGGCTGTCAGCTATTTCAAGGAGATTAACTATGGCCAGGCTGGCGGAATCGAACCGCCGGGCGTACCCGTAACCCTGCAACCTTGCAACCCAGTTATAAAAAAAATAGCCGCCCCGATGTGGGGCGACTATCCGCTTAGGAGGATTATGCAAACGAGCAAACCGTCGAGCATCAAGCCCCTACCTGCCCGACACCCTCAGCTTAGCACACTGGGGCGGAACTGGGCGGAACTAATTTTATAATTTTGAAAATTGCCCGCCGGTGGAGCTTGCGCACATAGCGCTCAGTGATCCTCATGCGCGCCGCGATCTGGCGGTTGGTGCGCCCGTCGATGTAGCACATCTGTAAGACCTCACGCTCCAGGGCATCCTCCAGCTGAGCAATGGCGCTCTCAATCTCCACCCTGGCGGCCTCGCCGTCCGTAAGCTGGGCTGCCAGCTTCTCGCGCCGGGTGTTGATGCTCAGCAGCGCACTGTCAATCTCACCGGCCCCGCCGGGTGGGCACAGAGTACGGGCGTAGTCGGCGCGGCGGTTTTCTTCCTGGAGCCGTTCCCTCAATCGCGGCTCCACCCGCCGGGCATCGCGGTAGCGGTTCAGCCACACGATGCACTCATCATAGGTCATTGGGCATCACCTCCCGGAGATGGTTCAAAGTCATCACATTCCAGCACAATGCCCGCGCCGTCCGTCTTTTCGACGCCGTAGCAGTACAACTCACAATCCAGGTTAAACAGCCCCTTATTGTGGGCGCACCTCTCGCACATGTCAAGATGCGGCTGGCTCATGCCGGGAATCCCGCAAAATCCGCTGCTCATTTCTTTTTCGCCTCCCGCGCGGCCCGCTGGATGTCGTCGGCAATGTAGTTCTCAATGCCCGCGCCGGTGCTATACCAGCGCTTGTACCATTCCAGCGCATTGATGTCTCCGTCCCGGCCTGCGCGCTCACCGTTCGGCCCGAGGCGCACCGCGAAGCACTCGCGGTATTGAAAGCCGTCCACATGGCCGGAAAAGCGCGTCAGATCATCCACGGCAATGATAAGCCGCCCGCCGTCTGCCATCTTCCGCTCACGGATTGTCAGGCCCAGCTCCTTCAGCCGCGTCACAAGCGGCCAGCTGTCAAACGCCTCCAGCTCCTGCCGGGCCAGCGCCTGCCACTTTCCGGCCTCCTCCTGCCGGGCACGCTCCTGATCACGCTTGCCCTTCACCTCGGCCTTGTACGCCGCCAGATCGTCCTTGTTGATGTACAGACGCTTAGCGGCACCGAACAAATCTTGCGTAGTGAGTAAGCTTTCGGCAATAACCTCGTTTGTATCCGCCGGATCCAGCATCCTCATGCGAAAGGTGTAATAGCTAGCAGGCTCAATGTTTAACAGTGCATCCGTCTCACTCTCCGTCAGATCCAGCGTCACCGGCTCCAGCTTTCGGGCATCCAGCCCGCGGTCAGCGTAGTTCCATTCGTTCTTGCGAACATAGTCGAGCTTCTTAAACTGGTCGGCAAGCCCGCACTCGACCAGATACTTGATGGCTGCCCGCCGGGCCATATCGGTGATGGGCGGCATACTGGCGTATTTGTTTTTGGCGTACTCTACCTGCTGCACCTTGTAAAGCTTGCTGCACTCGTAGGCCCGCGTCATGGTGATCTCGCCGCGCTCCACCATCGCCAGAACCTCCGGCACGCAGTTGTTGGCAATGGCATTCAGCCGCCCCAGCGTGCCGGTGCCATCGCCGGTGATGCGGCTCATCTCATCACGGATGCGGCCATCGAGCGCGCCCGCCGCCTTTTTGCGTTCGAGTGCCTGCTTAAGTGCCCGGTACTGGCGCAGCCGCTCACCGTCCGTCAGCTCGCGCGCCGTGGCGTTGGAGGTGATCAGCGCGATCAGGTCATCATCCGCGCCCTGGCTCTGGCGGATGACACAGGGCAGGACTTCAAACCCGGTCACACCCTCAGCCGTCAGCGCACAGCACGCGGTCCAACGGCGGTGTCCGGCCAGCAGCATATATTTACCGTTCTGGGCGGGCAGGACCTCCAGCGGGCTGCGCAATCCTCGCTCGGCAATGTCGGCCATCAGCATGGAAACGTCGCCGATCTCGTAGATGCTGTTTTCCGGGTTCGGCTCAATGTCAGCCGCCGGCAGCATGACGACCTGCATTTTTTGACCCGCCGGGGCGGCGGTTTTAGCGCCGGCACCGAGAATATCATTGATAGAAAATCCCTTGCTCATGGCTCAATCCTCCTCTGTGTCCACGTTGGACACGATCTCGTCGACCTCACCGGCCAGCGCCTTGTAATCGTCCGTGGCCGTACATTTCGGCGCGAACTCCCGCAGCGGCTTGTGGGCGCTCTTGGCCTCGCTGACCTTGACCGTGTAGCGGATGACCGTTCGCAGCATCGGGACGCCCTGTGCGCTCAGCTGCCGGATAACGTCCGCCGCGTATTTGGTGCGACGATATTTTGTCATCATCGCGCCCATGATCTTAAGCCGCGGATTGTAATACATCTGGACGCGCTCGATCTGGTCGATGATCTCGTCCATGCCATCGCACGCCCACTCGTCACAGTCCACCGGGATGATGACCCAGTCCGCCGCGCACAGGGCGTTGATGCTGCCCATGTCCAGATCGGGCGGGCAGTCCAGCAGGCAGTAGTCGTAATTCTCGGCCACATGCTCCAGCGCATCCCGCAGGCGGTACTGCTGCGGCTCGGTGGTATCCATCAGGATCATGCGGTTGGCTCTGAGCAGCCGCATATCACCGGGCAGCAGGTGGACGCCGGGCAGGCCGGTATCCTCGACGATAGCGGCGTTGGCGAAGCGCTCGCCCAGCAGCACCTCGGCCACCGATAGGCGGTCATAATCGAGCCAGCCGAAAAACTTGCTTGTGTTGCCCTGTTTATCCAGGTCCACCACCAGAACGCTCTTGCTCTTGGCGGCCAGCTCGGCGGCAAGGTTGCAGGCGGTGACGGATTTCCCGACGCCGCCCTTCAAGTTGATAATTGCAATGCTGATCATAGTAATCCTCCTGTCCCGCCGGGGCGGCGGGTGTTATTGCGGCCAGTTCATCTGGTCGATTTCTTCAAAATCTTCTTTCGGGGCGGGCTGCCATTGATGGTATTGGGGCTGCCATCTCATGGACACAACGCCCGTCGGCCCCTCGCGATTCTTGGCGTACATAACGGCGGTATCCTGATAGGCGTCCTCGCCGCGCAGCTCCTTGCTGTCCTCGGTGCGCCTGTTCTCCACAAAGATCGCGCTGTTGGCGTCCTGCTCAATCGTGCCGGAGCCGCGCAGGTCCTCCAGATTGCAGAAGCGGCCCTCGCTGCCCTTCACGCCGGCGCGGTTGATCTGGCACAGCTCCACAACCACGATGCCCATCTTCATGGCGGCCACCTTCAGCCGCCGGGTGATCTCGCTGACGCGCTGGTACTCGGTCTGGCGCGGGTCGGTGGGACTTAACAGGCCGATGTGGTCGATGAACGCGATGTCCGGTTTGTACTGCATGAGCTTGGCCTCCAACCCGTCAATCGTCAGGTTGCTGTCGGCGTCCAGCATCATGTTGTGATGCTGGCGCAGCCGGGCGGCGGCATTGTTGATGATCTCCCGCTCACGCGGGGCCAGGCTCTTGTTGGTGAGTTTGCCGGAGTCAATGCGCGCAACCTTGGACAGGATCCTGTCCATCAGTGCCTCCGCCGTCTCCTCCAGCGTGAGGTAGTAGACCTTGTACCGCTTTGAGAGCCGGGCCGCCAGATTCAGCGAGAAATCCGTCTTGCCGCACCCGGGCCGCCCGGCCACAACGCAGACGCGCTGCCGACCAAAGACGCCGTACCGGTCCAGCTCCGGCCAACCCAGTTTCAGGCTGTCGTCCGGCTCATCCAGCCTGGCCAGCGCGGAATCCAGCACCGCGTCAAAGTCCCGGGCCGTGCTGTCGGTCTGGGTGCTGCGGATGGCATCCTGCACCGCCAGCGTGCGGCGCAGCTGGCGGCAGACGCAGTCGCTGTCCATGGCATCCTTGGCCATGCACTTCATCAAGTCGCCCTGCAAAAGCGAGTAGCGGTAGTCCTCCAGAATTTGCGCCGCATAGCTGCCGATGTTGGAGACGCTGGGGCAGGTCTCGGCCATTGCCACAACGCCGGGCCTGATCTCATCCGCCGGGCGGCCCGCCGATGCCCGGTTGATGACCGTGATGACGTCCACCGGCTCCCCGGCCATGGTGAGCTGCTGCACCGCGCTGAACACCGCGCGGCTCACGCCCTCGTCGAACATCCCGGGCACCAGCTTGATGATGTACTCCCGTGCGCGGGCCGGGTCCATGAGCACCGCGCCCAGAAACGCCCGCTGCGTCTGCTGCTGTCGGCTTATAGTTGCACGTTCCATTCAGAAGCCTCACAAAAAATCAAGTATGTCAGTGTCCGGCCCGATCTCCCGCGGGCGATCCTCCGTGCTGGCAGGGCGCTGGGTGGGGACAGCATCCACAAAATCGTCCTTCAGGGCGAACAGCCCCTCCCATCCGCGCAGGATGCTCTGCTCGAGCACTGCGGCCATGTAGCCGTAGCGGTCACGCACGCCCGCCTCGTCGGCCAGCTGGTTGAGCTTGTTGCAGGCCAGCTTGGCGGCGTTGGCTGTCAGGGGGTGCTTGCCCGCGGCCCGGAACTCCTCAAATGCGAGCAGGGCCTCCGTCAGCCGTTTATTTCCCGGGAAGGCATCCCGGAAAATATCGGAAACACTCGCGCGCGCGCCCGCCCGCGTATTATTCTCTCTTGTATTGTTATTCTTGTATTGTTCTAGGCGACATTTTTGTCGGGGGGTAGGCGACATTTTTGTCGGGGTGGGTGCGACATTTTTGTCGCCCGCCGACACTGGGTGTCGCTCACCGACATTTTTGTCGGTCTCTGTTTCCGGGGCTTCCTCATGCGCTGCATCTGACAGCGGGGAGATGCGCCGCTGCATTGCGGCACCGTCCCGGACATTGGTCACGGCCACATAGCCCAGCTCCTGCAGGTGCTTCACCCAGCGCTGCACGGTGCGGTCACTCGTGTCGTACAGCTCGCTGAAATAGCCGTTGCCGGCGTAGCAGTACCCGCACTGGTCGGACAGGGCGGTGATCTCTGCAAAGAAAACCTTCTCGGACGCACTGAGCCGCCTGTCATACCGTACCGGAGAGGGAAGAATAGCGTAAAATCCGGGTTTTTCCATAGCTTGGCCTTTCTAAAAATGGCTGACCTTAACACAGGGGTGCGCCGCGCTCTTTTCGGCGCATCCCTGCAAGGTCATTTTTCAATTTTTCAACGTTTAAAAGGGAAGGTCGCCCTCATCCTCGATCATGGCGAAGTCGTCACCCGGCCCCTGGTTGTAGGCCGGTGCCGAACCGGTGACGCGGGGCTGGCCCGCCGGGGCAGGGGAGCCCTGGGCGGCGTTGTCCGCCTTGCTGCCGCAGAAGTTGATGTTGTTGGCCACAACCTCCAGCACGGTGCGGTTGGTACCGTCCTTGGCCGTGTAGGTTCGGCTCTGGAGCCGTCCATCCACCGCTACCATCTGGCCCTTAGTGAGCCATTTATAGGCGAACTCGGCGGCACGCTCCCATGCAATGACGGGAATCCAGTCCGCCACGCTCTTGCCGTTGGCGTCCTTGCGCCCGCGATCCACAGCCAGGGTGAACGTCGCCACTTGCTTGCCCGTGTTGGTCTGCCGCAGCTCCGGGTCCCGGGCCAGGCGGCCCTGCAATGCACAGATATTCAGCATCAGACCAGCACCACCACGTCGCCGCGCTCGACCTGGTCGGCGAGCTTTTCGGCCAGGTAGGCGGCAATGCTGCGCTTGGCCTCCAACTTCCACGCACCGCCGTCGGCCTCGTACAGTGCCGGGTGGCCCTCTTTGTCAAGGCGCAGCAGGAAATCGCTGACAGGCTGTTCGACCTCGAGGAAAGTGCGGTATGGCTGCAGATGGACGATGGGCTGCACCGTCTGCTGCTCCTTCAGCACCGCGCCGGTCTTGACGCTGACCTCCTGACTGATCCCGTTGTCCACACTGGACACGCCCTGATTCACGTCGATGCGGCTCAGAAGCGCCAGCAGATAGTCACGGTCTGTGGTGACGGCATACAGGCTCTGCAACTCCACAATGGCCTGTTCCTGGCTCATGCTTCTGCCGATGGTCACGCCGGGCACGTCCGACATTGCCTCATACAGCGGAAAGCGCTCGTAAGGGTTGTGCAGCTCGCCGCCGTTGTAGGTTGTTGCTACCGTGACCTTGCGGGCGCTATCCACGCGGACATACAGCATCCTGCCCAGGGTAAGCCCCTCGGTCAGGATGAGCTTGACCAGCGCGTCCAGGGTGTCTACCTCGTAGACGGTCGGCGAGAACTCCTCGGCCTTGACTTCCAAAAGCGCCTTTGAGCAGAACTTGTGGCCGTCGGCCTCCATAGTAAAAGGCCGCGCCAGTTCGGTGATGCGGTCAATGGCGTCACGCAAAAAACTTGTTTCCATGGTGGTTTCTCCTTTTCTTGTATTTAGTATCCGGCACGGCCTACGCGGGCCATAGCCGGTACGGGGGCTTCGTCTCCGTCCATGTCCACCTGTCCGGGGACCTGCGGCGTCATCTCGGCCAGCAGCAGGCTGCCGTCCCGCGCCTTGGTAATGCACAGGGATGTGCGCACCGGCTGGATCGGCGCGAGGGTGGTCTTTGCCTGCGCGTCCATGCCGATCTGCTGGCGGTAGTCGTCCGGGGCAAAGGTCAGCGTGATGGTGATCTTGCGCTTGGCGGTCGCCGCGGTGTTGGGGTCCATGATGTTCGCCACGACCCGCTCAACCTCATAGTCTGTGATCTCAGCAATCGCGCCCATCGCCATCTCCAGCACGCTCTTTTTGTTTACGATCTGGGGCATCACTCATCACCTCCAACTTTTACGCTCTTGCCCTGATAATGCCGCTTCATCATGATATAAGCGGCCTTCTCGGCCTCAAGGTCGTCAGGGTGTTCTCTGCGCATCCTATCGATCAGTTCATCGCGCCAGAAATGCAGAGCCGCGCACAAAAAAGGGATATCCGGGCCAGATAGTCCCGCCTCACCGTTCAGCGCCGCGAGGACGACATCCAGCGCCTCTTCATGGACGGCATCAATCTGTTTGGAGCTTACTTCTCCGCCCAGAACTTGCGTCTTAATAATGTTATCGACGCTTTGCAGCCTGGGCTTATACCATACATTCATCGTTGCATCCTCCTAAAAACTAAATTTCTTCCCCAAACACCTCGGCGAAGCTGCCGGGGCCGTGGAGATCATCAAAAGCAAATTGTGCCGCCTGTTCCAACTCCCGCCGGGCGGCGGTGTCAAAATGGACGCCCAGGTGCGGCTCATTGTGATGGTTGTGGCACAGCCAGACCTTGAGGCCGTACTGTTCGGACAGTTCGCGCCGCCCGCGTCCAAACAGGATGTGATGCTCCTCCAGGCCGCGCGTGGTGCGCAGATTGTAGCGCTTGCGGCACAGGTAGCACTCTTTATCGCTTTGCAGTATGCTTTTTGCCACGGCGCTCCTCCAGTCCGTTGACGGCATCCACCGCCTGGCGCACATCACCAACAGGCAGCTCCACCGTCGTCCAGCGGCAGCCGCACATCATGCAGACGCGGCGGCGGTATATCCGCCGGGTCCCCTTGGCGCGGGTGTCGATGACGCGCACCTGGCTGCTGTTGCACTTAATGCAATCCATCGGCACGCCTCCAGTCTCGGTATTGCTCGGTGGTCTCGGCATCGTCCACGCCGGCCTCGCTCAGGCGGTCAAAGATGCGCTCAATGAATTCGTGCATCTGCTGCCGGGTAAAGCTGCTGCTGCCCATGCCAAGCCGGGCCATGCAGTAGCCGTTGTCCAGCAGTTCCACCATCTGCACAACGCGGTATGTGTTGCGCAGGGCGGGCAGGGCCTTGACCGGCACGCGCCAGGTCTCGACCTCTGCGCCGAACTCGGCCAACAGGTCAAGATAGCACTGTTCGGCGGTCACCCCGCCGGGGGTGCCGCCGCTCAACGCCAGCGCCAGCCTGTTCAGCAGCGCCCACATGAGGCGGTTCTGATCCAGTGTGCGCTTGTTCTTCACCGGGCGGATGTCGATCTCCACGCATAGGGGCTGCCCCCGCGCGCGGCGCTCCAGTTCGGCGTGCATCCGCTGGGCCTCCAGGCGATACGCACCGTCAATCGTCAGCCCGTCCATGTCGTTGACTAAGGGCTGGCCCGTTGGGATGTACCAGGCGGCCACATGGGCGATCAGCTGGCTTGCCATGTAATCACGCTCCCGTCACGCTTGCGTACCCTCAGCGATGCCACGCTGCCGTCACCGTTGTAGGTGATGTCGTCCAGGGTGAGGGCATCGTCCAGAACGTAGCGCTCAATGATGTTGGTGCCGGGCTTGCCCTGGGGGACGATGTGGACCTTGCTGGCCGGGATGCGCAGCGGCGGCAGATTCAGCACCCCCGCGCCGATGCTCCAGGCGGCAGCAGCGGCCAAAAAGCTGCCGTCTGCCTCGTTGGTGGGCGCGTCGCTGCTCACGCGGTAGGTGCTGGGGCAGGGGGCGTCCTTTGTGATGTCGGCCAGGGCCACGGCGCAGTACAGATACCGCCCACAAACGTAGTGCCGTACACTGTAGCCAGCCAGCCCGCCGGGCATACGCTCACAGCACTCCTCCAGATGGGCGCGCACGGCGTTGACATCCGGCCACAGCTTGATGCGCACGCCCTCGGCGTCCACCTCCAGGATGCTGAGCGTGACCTCGTCAGCTGTCAGCAGGGCGAGGTTTTTTGGGGTCTCATTCTTCTCCATGTTTATCCTCCATTTCCGGGCCGATGTAGACACCGGCCTCATTGTAGTTGTTGGGGTCGGCCATCGGGCTGTCCCAGCCGCACACGGCCCCGCCGTACATAGCAGCAGCCTGGGCGCGGCTGACGCCCGCAGCCTCGTTCAGTGTGTCCACGGCCTCTTGCTCCACCACACCGAACAGGGCGCGCTCCCCGCGCACGATGCGGACGATGTTGTTAGTGTAGCGGCTGCGGGCGTAGGCGTAGGCGGGCAGCCCCGCCTCATCATAGGTCATTTTCATGAGCTTGGTCTCCTTTTTCGGTTTTGGCCGCTTGTGCGGCATACCGGCGGCAAGCGCCGGGTGTTTCTTTTTCCAGCTGCACACTCTATGTCGGATTGCCTCCGGCGTCACGGTCTGAGTGTAGCCCATCATCCTGCACACGCTGCTGATCCGCGCGCCGCCGTAGTAGTACAGGATGCTCTCCATCATCATCTCCGGCGGCACAGGATTGCAGATGCGCTCAACAGGCGGGCCGACGGGTTGCTTGTTTTGAGGGTGCGCCGCGCGGAATGTGTCAAGGCTTGTATAGCCCAGGCGCTCCAGCAGCGTGTCCTCGGCCACGCTCAGGCACTCGGCGCAGATTCTCAGCTGGCGGCGGGCGTTGGTGCAGTTCCTAAGCCTGGATTGCACCCAGGCCAGATCATCCGTTGTCATCAGCAAATTTGCCTCGCCAGCGCGGTGGCCGGGATGCGCTTGTCGCGCCCGGCCCCGATCCAGCCCTCAAAGTTGCGGCAGACCTTGCGCGCGGCGTAGGGGTCTGTGCCGTAAACGATGTGTGCGGCCTCGGGCACTGTCACCAGCTCGCCCGCAGCCTCATGCCGGATGCGCTCCAGCGCATCCCGGTAGCCTTGCTTTTCGCGTGCCATACTTACCTCCTTGTTGCCTGCATCCGCCCGGCGTGGTACAATCGGGGCAGAAAGGTCGTGTGTTAATTGACAAATGCGCAGTACAAAATCTTTAAAGCCGTGTGCCGATACCATACGCTGCAGAAAATACTGGATGCAACCCAGGTCGGTGACTATATTGATCTGCAAAATGCGGCAGGGGTCGGTATGTTGGACTTTTCCGACAACCGAATGGACGAGAAAACCACCGTCACGCTGACAAACGCAGCCGCAGAAGCGTATGAAGGACGGATGCGTGATGTACGAGACAAAACATTTACCCGCTGCATTGCCATCTATGGCGCTGTTACCGCCACGGTTGCGATTATCGTGGAAGTTGTCTTGCACTTCTCATAAAAATCCCATCCGCTGCAGCACATGGATAACAGCAAGAACGAGTGCAACTGTCCCCAGCAGAGCGCTATACAGGGACAGGAAGATCATTTCCTTGCGCATTCGTGCTTCACGCTGCTCGTCTTCTTCATCGTCATGCCGGTGAAGGAACTTGTACAGCACATCACGGTAGCCTTGCTTTTCGCGTGCCATATTTACCTCCTTGTGGGCGTGTCCAAGGTGGACACAATACTATTGTTTGAGTAGATAATCTATCGAGCAATCGAATAGCGTCGCCATTTTTTCAAGCGCACTCTGCGGGATGCTTCCATGCGCCATCCAATTATAAATCGTTTTCCTTGTTACCCCCAGCGCATTCGCGAGGTCTGCTATCGTCATGCCTTTTCTGCTACGTTCAGCATTGATATTTGGATAAGGCATCAAATTCACCCCCTATAAGACTTTTCTTGTGTAATACTCGTATTGGGTATCTGTATATTATAATATACTCATTTTGAGTAATTGTAAAGTAAAAAAGTGCCCGAAATGGGTATTCACTATTTGTGCATATTGCCCATTTCGGGTATTTTCAATTGACTATTTACTCAAAATGTGTATCATAGTTATAAGGGAAGGAGGCAACGTCATGAATAGACTGCAAGCGTTGCGTACCGAAAAAGGCATAAATATGAAAGAGGCCGCCCAGGCGCTGAGTATGCCGTACACAACGTATGTCAATTACGAAAAAGGTACTCGAGAACCGAGTTCGGAGGTCCTAATCAAATTAGCCAAGTTTTATGATACAAGTATCGATTATCTGGTCGGAAAGGTCGAACGCGTCGCACCCATCCCCGCCGGGTTCCAGCCGCTGCCGAAGCGGGACCGCATCCCGCGTGTGGGGCAGATTGCCTGCGGCACACCCATCCTCGCGGAGGAGAATGTCGAGGCATACGATGAAGTCCCCAGCGAGTGGCATGCCGACTTTACGCTGCTATGCCAGGGCGACAGCATGGAGCCAAAAATCAAAAACGGCGATGTCGTAGCCATCCACAGCCAGCCGATGGTCGAGAACGGCGAGGTCGCTGCCGTCCTGATTGATGGCGAGGCCACCCTCAAGCGCGTTTTTCTGTTCGATGATCATATCGAGCTCCGCGCCGAAAACCCCACATTTCCGACTATCCTGCGCATCGGCGAGGATATGAACACCATCACCATCGAAGGCAAGGCCGTTGGCCTCTGCCGCAAACTGTAAAAAGGTATCGGATATGAGTAAGCAAAAGTTGACCGTAAGTGACTGCCATTTTTATGGGATTGTTTTTTCTGTCTTAGGGGTTGCTTTAATCGGTATATCTATCGCATTATTTACGCTGAGCTTCTTTGCCGGGGTCTTTCTCTTCCTGTTTGGTGTCTTCCTGCTGTTTTTTTCATCCGCAATGCGCAGCAAAGAGAAAGAACTAAAGTGCCAAAAGGCTCAGGCCGAAGAAAGTGCAAAGAAGCAGGCTGCTGCAGAAAAAGCGCGCTCCGATATGAAATTGCGTCAACAAGAATACTCCGAGCAGCGCCGTAAGCAGGTAGAGCAAGCATCCGCTGCGTTTGCCGCGATACCCCGCGCAGCAGTTGAGCAGCTTCCTGCCGCCCCTGATGACGGCAGTGAAGCACTTGAATGTAAGCATACAAGCCTGACATCCCGCAGTAACCTGGATGAATTTGTTGTCATTGATACTGAGACAACGGGCTTGAACAAAAGCCGTGACAAAATTGTTGAACTTGCAGCCGTACGCTTTAAAAATGGCAAGGCTACGGAAATCTTTGAAACACTGGTGAACCCCGGAAAAGCCATCCCCGCAGATGTTTCCGCCATTAACCATATCACAGATGATATGGTTGCCGATTGTCCCACTATTGAGCAGATCATGCCCGCGTTTGACCGCTTTGTTGGTGCCAGCGCTGTGGTCGGCCATAATCTTGATTTTGACTTGGGATTCATCCTAGCCGCAGGAAGCCGCATTGACCATATAAAGCGCAAATACTATTGCACGTATGAGCAGGCCAAGCGGATGCTTAAAAAGCCGCAGCGAAAATGGGATGCAGAGCTCCAGACCTATACAGAAAATATCGATAGCGATTGGGATGTAGAGAATCACAAGCTCGGGACTTTATGCACTTACTATGGTATCGTAGTTCCCGACCAGCATCGTGCCGGTGCCGATGCCTACGTCACCGGCCAACTTCTGTTGCACTTGGCCGAAACAAGAAAAAGCAAATAAAAAAAGCCCCGCCGGGCAAACCGGCAGGGCAGGGGATCGTCAACCGATATTCAGTTTTGCTTTCAACGCATCCTGCAGCACACCTGAAAAATTCACGTGCGCTTCTTCCGCGGCCTCGTTCAGCCATGCCGGGATGCTCAGTGTCTTTTTGACAGGCTTCTGCTGCTTTTTGTAGGCGGCCTCATCAAAGGGAATCATCGTTACAAAATCGCCGGGCTCTGTGCGGATGTCGGCAGGGCTGCTGGGCTTCGGGTAGACCTTGCAATCTTCCAGCATCAGGCCGATGGCCTCCTGCGTCATAGCTACGGCCTCGTTCATGTCATCGCCCTGCGTAAAGCAGCCTTCTACATCGGGCACGGTAACCGAATAGCCGACTTCCTCGGGATGAAATACAGCGGGATAAAAAACGAAACGCATAAAATAGCCCCCCTTGGGGGCGGGGATCACTTTTTGATCCCCGCCAGTTTTAAAATGTTTTTTTCGGTTCCCGGTTTAAGGTCTTTCGCATGGAAGGGAACAATGGTTGTTTTGCCTGTGACCGGGTTTCTGTACTTGCGGTGCGAACCGTTGGAGCTGACATATTCAAAGCCATTGGCTTCTAGCAGTTTCACGATTTCTCTGGGCGTCATCGGCATCTTGGTTTCCCTCCGTTCTGTATATATTATATACGTATTCTACGTATTTGTCAATAGAAAATCACGTATTTTACGTATGTTTTTATAAAAAAACGCCCACGGTGCTACCAACACCGCAGGCGTTCAAGATCAGCGTGTCCAAGGTGGACACAATACCGACCAGCATCCGTATTGTACCACCTCCTGCCACGCTTGTCAAAGTGTATCGTAAGGAGGTTTTTACATGGCAAAAACAAAAAAACGCGCGGACGGCCTGATCGAGCGCTGCCGCGTTATTGATGGCAAGACCCGCCACTTCTATGGCCGCACCGCAAAGGAGGTGCAGGCCAAGCTCGACGCGGCCCTCATCGAGGCCAGCACCCGCCGGGACAGGGGAGACCCCTTCTGCGAGGTCGCAGAGGCGTTCTGGCGCGCCAAGGAGCCGTGCATCAAGTATGGCTCCCGCCGGGGCTACCGCCATAAGGTGGAGCTCGCCAAGGGCTGGTTTGAGGGGCAGGGCATGCGCGAGATCACCAGCACCGACATCAACCGCGAGCTGATGCACATGGCTGCGCAGGGCTACGCCTACAAAAGCATTGCCGGGCAGAAGTCGGTGCTCTCCCTGATCTGGCAGTATTGGTGCGCCGAGATGCACGGCGACGCGAACCCCTGCACGCTGCTCAAGCTGCCGCAGGGCCTGCCCCAGACCAAGCGCCGCGCCCCCACAGAGCAGGAGATTGCCGATGTTAAGGCCCACCCCGAGGGCTTCGGCCTCTGCCCGGCCATCATGATGTACGCCGGCCTGCGTCTGGGCGAGGTGATGGCGCTGCAGAAGAATGACCTTGCTGACGGCGCGATCCGCGTGTGCAAGGCCGTGGTCTGGCACAATAACTACCCCGAGCTGGAGGAGCCGAAAACCGACAGCGCCTACCGCACCGTGCCGATCCTCAAGCCCCTGCAGGATGCGCTCGGCAGCCGACTTGCCGATCTGGCCGATGATGATTTCATCTTTGGCGGCAAAAAGCCCATGACGAAGAGCCGATACCAAAACGCCTGGCTGCAATACTGTATCAGCATCGGCCACGCTCACGACAGCGGTAAGCGCTATAAAACCGGCAAGACCAGCGTCACCGGCGAGGCACTCTACAAGGCCGTGCTGGAGGCTGACTTCACCGCCCACCAGCTCCGGCACGAGTTCGCCAGTGTGCTTGTCGAATGCCAGATCAGCCCGCAGGTCGCCAAGGAGCTGATGGGCCACGCAGACATCCTGACAACCCAGCGCTGGTACGCCGAGGCCAAGGCCAGCGCCGTCGATGAAGCTACACGAATCCTCAACGCGCACTTCACCTCATAAACCGCATTGGTTCGTATATTTTTCGTAAACAATCAATCTTCCACACCATAGCGCACATTGTAACAAATTCAAATCTCTCTTACTCCGCCAAATACCGCATATTTAACGCTATTGCGTTGAATATGCGGTATTCTTTTTATACTTTTATCGCCCTTTGCACACTGCATATACCGCCACAAAACGCCAGCTACCGTGTGGGGTGTGTACAAGGGTGTGTACACTGGTGTGTACCTTACTGTGTACAAACCGCCGCACGCCACCAGCAACGAAGCATCATATATTTTTTCATTCTTGTCTGTTGTGCTGCATCCCCCCGCCATTTTCGTTACCTCACAAAAACGCCTCCGTTCCAACCTCTCTCCGCATTTTTCAAACGCTTTCCCCGATAAACGTAAAAATTTGCCAGGGAAGTGTTGTTATTCTTAACATTTTCTTCCTTTTCTGCCCGTGCCTTGCAATCCCGCGGCAAATCCGCTATACTCATTCTATACCATTTTATAAGTGAGGTGTCCGTTATGCGGTTATTTGATGTGCTCGGCCCGGTCATGACGGGGCCGTCCAGCAGCCACACGGCGGGTGCGGTGCGCATCGGCAGCACGGCGCGGCGGCTCCTGGGGGAGCAGCCTGCCGAGGCCGAGATCCTGCTTTACGGCAGCTTTGCCGCCACGGGGCGCGGCCACGGCACGGACCGGGCGCTTGTCGCCGGGCTGCTGGGTATGCAGCCGGACGATGACCGCATCCCGCACAGCTTTTCTATTGCCAAGGAGGCCGGGCTGCACTTTAAGATCGGCACCACAAACCTGCGCGGTGCGCACCCCAACACGGCGGTGCTGCGGCTGACCGGTGCGTCGGGCCGTAAGCTCGAGGTCGTCGGCGCGTCCATCGGCGGCGGGCGGATCAACATCTGCCAGATCGACGGCATCACGACGAATTTTGGCGGAGACCACAACACGCTGATCGTCCACAACCAGGACACGCCCGGCCATGTGGCAGCCGTCACCACCTGTTTGAGCCAGCACGGCGTCAACATTGCCACGATGCAGCTCTACCGCTCGACGGCGGGCGGCTACGCCGTCATGGTGCTGGAGTGCGACGAGCCTATCCCGGATGAGATCGCCGGGCAGCTGGGCAGCCAGCCGGGCATCGTCAAGGTCACGATTCTGAATCTGTAAGGGGGCGGGAAAGATGGCATTTTCATCCGTGCATGAGATGATCGACCTCTGCAAGGAGAGCGGCAAGCCGCTGTATGAGGTTATCCTTGAGAGCGATCTGGCCGAAAGCGGCCTGACCCGCGCCGAAAGCGAGGCCGAGATGCACCGTCTGTGGGCGGTCATGCAGGCCACCAGCGACGGCTACTGCGGCGCAGACCGCTCGATGAGCGGCTTTGCGGGCGGCGACGCGGCCAAGGTCAACGCGGCAGCGGCGCGCGGCGTGCTCTACGCCGACGGCTACTTTGCCGACGTCATGGCCGAGGCACTGAAAACCGCCGAGTGCAACGCCTGCATGAAGCGCATCGTGGCCGCGCCCACGGCGGGAAGCTGCGGCGTGCTGCCTGCGGTCCTGCTGCCGCTGCAGCGACGCGGGCTGGCCGACGAGGCCGCCGTGCACCGCGCCTTGTATATCGCTGCCGGGTTCGGGCAGGTCGTTGCCGCGCGTGCCACGCTGGCCGGGGCCGAGGGCGGCTGTCAGGCCGAGGTCGGCGCGGCCAGCGGCATGGCCGCCGCAGCGCTGGTGGACATCAAGGGCGGCACGGCAGAGCAGTGCGCCGAGGCGTTCGCCATGGCGCTGACGAATCTCGAGGGCCTTGTCTGCGACCCTGTGGCGGGTCTTGTGGAGATCCCCTGCATCAAGCGCAACGTCATCGGTGCCATGAACGCGGTCTCCGCCGCCGACATGGCGCTGGCCGGGGTCGTGGGGCACATCCCCGCGGACGAGGTCATTGACGCGATGGCCGAGGTCGGCAACGCGATGAGCAAGGACCTGCGCGAGACCGGCATCGGCGGTCTCGCCGGCACCCCCACGGGCCGTGCCATCTGCGAGATCGTGACGATGGACAACGGGGAAGAGGAAGATTGATATTTTACGGCGGTAAACCGGCTGGCACACAGCACCGCAACCACTGCCCCAACTGCCTGACCAGCCTGCATCTGGACAATGAACCCGGGGACCGCGCCGCGGACTGCGGCGGGCAGATGGAGCCCGTGGCCGTCTGGGTGCGCAAGGGCGGCAAGTGGGCCATCATCCACCGTTGCCGCCTCTGCGGCAAACTGACATCCAACCGCATCGCCGCGGACGACAACCCGATGCTTCTCATGAGCATCGCCATGCGCCCGCTCTGCACCCCGCCGTTCCCGCTGGAGCGCATTGAGGAGATGACGGCACTGATGGGCGGGGAGGGGCGTATTCGGTAATGCGGGGCGTCGGGGACGCCGACCCCTGCACTGATCCCGACGCAACTTTCCTTTACAAATTTCGCCAATGTGCTATACTGAATAAAAAACATCAGGAGGAAATTCTTATGAACGTGAACGATCCGCGCTGGGCGTCCATTGACGCCTTTGTGGAGGAAAACCGCGACAACATCCTGCGCGACATCACCCGTCTGGTGGCCGTGCCCAGCGTGGAGGGCGCACCCGAGCCGGGCGCACCGTTCGGCCCCGGCCCCAAGGCCGCGCTGGCCAAGGCGCTGGAGATTGCCGACGAGCTGGGCCTGGACACCTTCAACGCCGACAGCTACATCGGCTGGGCCGAGACGGGCAGGATTGCCGACGGCCAGAAGTTCCTGGCGACCATCACCCACACCGACGTTGTGCCCGAGGGCAACGGCTGGGACGCCGACCCCTACACGGTCCGCGTGCGGGACGGCTGGCTGCTGGGCCGCGGCGTGGCCGACGACAAAGGCCCAAGCATCCTCTGCCTGTACGCGCTGAAGTACCTGAAGGACAGCGGCGCGGCGCTGAAATACCCCGTGCGTGCCCTGCTGGGTGCCAACGAGGAGACGAACATGCACGACGTAGACTACTACGCCGAGCATTACCCGATGCCCGCCTTCTGCTTTACGCCGGACGCCGAGTTCCCGGTCTGCAACGGCGAGAAGGGCGGCTTCAACGGCGAGCTCGTCAGCCCGAAGTTTGAGAACGGCATTATCACGGCGTTCGAGGGCGGCGTCGCCCACAACGCCGTGCCGGACCGCGCCTCCTGCACGGTGCAGGTCGGCGCGGGCGCACTCGTCCAGACCGAGGGCGTGACCTTCGAGGCAGGGGAGGGCGGTGCCACCGTCATCCGCGGCTGGGGCAAGAGCGGCCACGCCGCCATGCCCGAGGGCACGGTCAACGCCATCAGCCTGATCGTCAACTGCCTGCTCAAGAGCGGCGTCTGCACCCCGCAGGAGGAGGCCTACCTGAACGTGCTGCACACGCTGCACGCCGACACCGACGGCAGCGCACTGGGCATTGCGGCGGACGACGGCCTGTTTGACCCGCTGACCATCATCGGCGGCACGATCGAGATGGCTGACGGCGTCATCCGCCAGAGCTTCGACTGCCGCTACCCGACGAACACCGACCCCGAAAAGATGACTGCCGCCATCCGGAAGGTCTGCGGCGGCGCGGCCACGCTGGAGAACGTCAGCAGCCGCGTGCCGTTCTACATCGACGCGGACAGCCCGGCCATCCAGACGCTCATCAACACCTACAACGACGTCACCGGCGAGGGCAAGAAGCCCTTTACGATGGGCGGCGGCACCTATGCGCGCCACTTCCCCTATGCCGTCAGCTTCGGCCCCGAGCACACCGACATTGAGATCCCGTCCTTTGCGGGCCCGATGCACGGCGCGAACGAGGGCACCCCGTTTGAGAAGCTCATTGAGGCCCTCAAGATCTATATCCTGGCCCTGCTCCGCCTGCAGGAGATCGAGCTGTAAATAAAAGCAGGGGCCGGGCATGCCCGGCCCCTACCATATCACCCCTGGCAGACCGACATCTGCCAGGGGTTTTCTTTGTGGGATTGTTAATTTTTATACAGCCTTTTATTCTGCGGCGATTGCCCAAATTGTTGCAAATCTTGCGTGTTCGATGCAAAATCGACCTTTTGTCATACTTGGTTGCTTGACATGCTTTTGAAAAATGGTACAATAAATCCGTATAGTTATCCACCACGGACGGGGGAGCAGAAATCCCGTCCGCGGCGAGAAAAATCAGAGAAACGGGGGAAATCAGATTGTTCAAGTCCCTAAAGCGCTCTGCCAAGGGTGCTGCCGTACCGCATGTGAAGGCGACAGCCGGGCAGCCGACCAACAAGATGCCGGTGCCCGAGCACGTCGTCATTCCCATGTCGATGCACATCGGCGCGCCCGCGGAGCCTGTCGTCAAAAAGGGCGACACCGTCATGGTCGGTACCGTGATCGGCAAGGCCGGCGGCTTTGTATCCGCCAATATCTACTCCAGTGTGTCCGGCACTGTGCAGGACATTGCACCGCTGCGCATGGTCAACGGCGCGATGACGACGGCTGTTGCCATCAAGACCGACGGTGCGCAGACCGTTGATCCGGCCTGTGTGCCGCCCGTCGTCACCGACAAAGCCAGCCTGCTGGCTGCCGTGCAGGCCTGCGGCCTGGTGGGTGTCGGCGGCGCCGGCTTCCCGACGCATGTCAAGCTGGCGGCCAACACCATCGACACGCTGCTCATCAACGCTGCCGAATGCGAGCCCTACCTGACCACCGACTGCCGCGAGATGCTGGAGTGCAGCGACACGATCATCTCCGGCATCACCGCTGTCATGAAGTACTGCGAGATCCCGCACTGCATCATCGGCATTGAACGCAACAAGCCCGAGTGCATCGACCTGCTCACCTCGCTGACTCGCGAGATGAAGGGCGTTGAGGTCAAGGGCCTGCCGATGCGCTACCCGCAGGGCGCCGAGAAAACGCTCGTCGAGACCTGCACCGGGCGCGAGGTGCCGCAGGTCGGCCCCTCCGGCAAGCCGGGCCTGCCCGCCGACGTGGGCTGCGTCATCATGAACGTGACGAGCGTCTCCACGCTGGGCAAGTTCCTCAAGACCGGCATCCCGCTGGTGACGAAGCGCGTCACCGTCGAGGGCGACGCCATTGCCAGGCCCCAGAACATCGAGGTGCCCATCGGCACGCTGTACCGCGACGTCATCGACGCCTGCGGCGGTGTCAAGGAGGGTGTCGAGCTGGGCAAGATCATCTTCGGCGGCCCGATGATGGGCGGCGCTGCACCCAGCGCCGACTTCCCGGTGCTCAAGCAGAACAACGGCCTGCTGCTGTTCAGCAAGAAGGCCGCCGCGCTGCCCGAGCCGTCCGCCTGCATCCGCTGCGGGCGCTGCATCGAGGCCTGCCCGATGGGTCTGGAGCCCGTCGTCATTGCGCAGGACTTTGCCAACAAGGACTTTGCTGCGCTGAAAGCACGCTGCGTGGATCTCTGCGTAGCCTGCGGCAGCTGCACCTATGCCTGCCCGGCCAAACGCCCCGTCAGCCAGACGATGGGCCTTGCCAAGGGCTGGTACATGGCCGAGCTGCGGAAAGGAGGCAAATAACCCATGGAAGATCGTCTGATCGTTACCGCCTCGCCGCATATCCGCGATGCATCCACCACCCGCGGGCTGATGGGCAATGTTGTCATTGCGCTGCTGCCCGCCGTGCTGGCCGCGGGTCTGATCTTCGGCGTGCAGGCGCTGGTGCTGGTCGCTGTGACCACCCTGGCCTGTGTGGCGTTTGAGTACATTTATGAAAAGCTGCTGAAAAAGTCCAACACTGTGGGCGACCTGTCCGCCGTTGTCACCGGCATCATTCTGGCGCTGAACATGCCCGTGGGCATGCCGCTCTGGATCGCCGTTGTCGGCGCGTTCGTCGCCATCGTCATCACGAAACAGCTGTTCGGCGGCCTTGGCTACAACTTCGCCAACCCCGCGCTGGTGGGCCGTATCGTGCTGTTCCTCGGCTTCACCTCCCGCATGACTGCCTACGTCTACCCCGACATGGCCGTTGACGCGCTGGCCTCCGCCACGCCGCTGGCCGTGGCCGACAAGACCACGCTGCCCCTGCTGGACGTCTTTTTGGGCTTCCACGGCGGCATGATGGGCGAGGTCTGCGTGCTGGCCATCCTGCTGGGCTTCGCCTATCTGGTTGCCACCCGGACCATCCAGGCCACCATCCCCGTGACCATCGTTGCCACGGTCTTTGTGCTGACTGCGCTCAACACCGGCAGTGCCTACACAGCCCTGATCGAGTGCATGTCCGGCGGTCTTTTGTTCGGTGCTGTCTTTATGGCGACGGACTACGTGACCAGCCCGTTCACCACCAAGGGCAAGCTGTTCTACGGCGTGTTTATCGGCCTCATCACCTTCCTCATCCGCCACTTCGGCTCGATGAATGAGGGCATGAGCTACGCCATCCTGCTGGGCAACCTGATGACCCCGTGGTTCAACGCCTGGGGCCACCAGACGCCGCTGGGCTACAAAAAGCCCAAAAAAGCCAAGAAAGGCGGTGCGGAATAATGGCTGAAAAGCAAACCACCGAGAAGCAGAGCACTTTCAAAGAGCTTGTGCTGCCCGTCATCGTGCTGGTCGTCATCTGCCTGGTCTGCAGCGCGCTGCTGGCTGTGCTGAACGACATCACCGCCCCCATCATTGCGGAAAACACCCAAGCCGAGACCCTGGCCGCCTATGTCTCCGTCCTGCCCGAGGGCACGACCACCGACAGCATGACTGCCATCGACGGTCTGACCACGGCCAGCGTCGAGGGTGCTGTCAAGACCGCGAACGGCGATGTCGCCGTCAAGGCTGCGGCCTCCGGTTACTCCGGCAAGGACGTCACGGTCTACGTTGCCTTTGACGCCGAGGGTGCCATTTCCGGTATCTCCATCGACGGCTCCACCCAGACCACCGGCATCGGCTCCAAGGTCTCCGGCGATTCCTTCGCCTCCGGCTTTATCGGCTGGAACGGGGGAGAGGTCGCCTCCGGCAGCCCTGTAGACAGCATTGCCGGTGCAACGTATTCCAGCAACGGCGCGTTCAACGCCATCAACGCAGCCATCGACTGCTACAACAATGAGATCAAGGGGGTGCAGTAACGATGAACGAAAAACCGAGCAAGTGGAAGGTTTTTACCGCGGGCATCATCCGTGAGAACCCCGTTCTGCGCCTGGTGCTGGGCTGCTGCTCCGCACTGGCTGTCACCACCACCGTTTCCGGCGCTGTGGGCATGGGCCTGGCCATGACGTTCGTTCTGGTCTGCTCCAACATCGTTATCTCGGCACTGCGCAAGGTCATCCCGGCCAAGGTGCATCTGCCGTGCTACATCGTTATCATCGCAACGTTTGTTACCGTCGTGCAGATGGTGCTGCAGGCGTTCGTGCCCGACCTGTACAAGGCGCTGGGCGTGTATCTGGCGCTGATCGTCGTCAACTGCATCATTCTGGGCCGTGCCGAGATGTTCGCCTGCAAGAACACCGTCGTGGACTCCGCGCTGGACGGTCTGGGCATGGGCATCGGCTACATCCTGACCATGCTGCTCATGTCCTCCATCCGTGAGATCATCGGCAGCGGCACCTGGATGGGCTTCACCATCATCCCCGAGAGCGTGGACCGCATGACCGTCATGAACTCCGCGCCGGGCGGCTTCTTCGTCTTTGGCTGCCTGATGGCCGGCTGTGTCTGGCTGGAGCGCAAGCTGAACAAGCCCATTGAGCGCAAGAGCTGCGGCGACGTCATGCTCGAGAAGATCGACGCCGCCAAGGAAGAACAGAAGGAGGGTGCCGCACAATGACTTCTCAGATCGCAACGTTTGCCACCATCTTCTTCAGCATGATCCTGGTCAACAACTACGTGCTGGTGCAGTTTCTGGGTATCTGCCCGTTCCTCGGCGTTTCCAAAAAGCTGGATTCCTCCGCGGGCATGGGTGCTGCCGTTATCGTCGTCATGGTCATTGCCACGGCTGTGACCTTCCCGCTGCAGATCTTCCTGCTGGATGCCTATAATCTGGGTTACCTGCAGACGATCATCTTCATCCTCGTCATCGCTGTTCTGGTCCAGCTGATCGAGATCACGCTGAAAAAGTACGTCCCGGCGCTGTATCAGTCCCTGGGCGTCTACCTGCCGCTGATCACGACCAACTGCTGCGTGCTGGGCGTCACCATTCTGGCTGTGCAGGACTACTCCGCCGTTGTGGCCGAGTTCGGCTTTGGCCTGGCCTATGCCGAGGCGCTTATCTGCGCCGCCGGTGCGGGCGTCGGCTTCCTCGTGGCTATGCTGCTGTTCTGCGGCGTGCGTTCCCGCGTCGAGGCCGCCAACCCGCCGGAGAGCTTCAAGGGCCTGCCCATCACGCTGGTTTCTGCCGCTATCACCTCCATGAGCTTCATGGGCTTTGGTGGTCTGGTCGAAAACATCATCAACGCGATATTCTAAGAAAGGGGAATGGAGAGAATGAACCCGATCGTATTTGCTATCGTTGTCGTGGTGGTGCTGGGCCTGGTCGGCGGCGTGATCCTTGTGCTGGCCTCCAAGTTCATGGCTGTGTATGAGGACCCGCGCATCGCGCAGGTCACGGAATGTCTGGCCGGCGCCAACTGCGGCGGCTGCGGCTACGCCGGCTGTGCCGACTACGCCAAGGCCATCGTGGAGAACGGTGCCCCCACCTTCAAGTGTGCCCCGGGCGGCGACAAGACTGCCGACGCCATCAACACCATCATGGGCAATGCCACCGACGACCGCCCCAGCCTGCGCGCCACCGTCATCTGCGCGGGCGGCGAGAACTGCGGCAAGCGGTTTGACTACCAGGGCATCCAGACCTGCGCTGCTGCGGCCTCCATTGCGGGCGGCCCCAGCGCCTGCGCCTATGGCTGCCTGGGTCTGGGCGACTGCACCCGCGCGTGCAAGTTTGACGCCATCCACATCATCAACGGCGTGGCCGTCGTGGACCGCAAAAAGTGCACCGGCTGCACGGCCTGCACCGTGACCTGCCCGCGCCACGTCATCCAGATGAAGCCCATTGCCCCGCAGCCCGCGGTCATGTGCTCCAACAAGGACAAGGGCGCGCTGGTCAACAAGACCTGTAAGGTGGGCTGCATTGCCTGCGGTCTCTGCGTGCGCAACTGCCCGAACCAGGCGATCTTCCTGAAGGACAACGTCGCTGTCATCGACTATACCAAGTGCAACGGCTGCGGCACCTGCGTCAGCAAGTGCCCCAAGAAGGCCATCCAGTGGGTCGAGGGCACGCCCCGTCCCATCGACGCCCCCGTGCCCGCGCACGAGGTTCTGAAAACGCGCGTATAATTTTTAGGTAAACATCCCTGTGCTCCCCGCCAAGAATCGGCGGGGAGCTTTTTGTTTTACCCGCGCTTTCCTCCGGCTCTGTAGGGAGGGGTCTTGACCCCTCCGCAGAACCTGACGGCAGCCATCACACTGCACGGGCGGCAGCGATAACACCGCACTCCTGCCGCCATGTAGGGGCCGGGCATGCCCGGCCCTCAGCGTATAAGGCGAACGCCATTTCCCCGGAAAGCTACGGGCCGCACATGTGCGGCCCCTACCTATCAACTGTATTTAAAAATTTTATCAAACTATTTTTGAAAAAACCGAGACAAATTCCTAAAACTATGCTATACTGTGTCAAGAATAACAACTCTGGTATTTTTCGGGAGGTTTACACGTATGGAAATCACCAAAGATATTTTGTATGTCGGCGTCAACGACCACCTTGTTGACCTGTTTGAGGGCCAGTACGACGTGCCCAACGGCATGGCGTACAACTCGTACCTGATCTGCGACGACAAAATCGCCGTCATGGACAGCGTCGATGCCCATTTTACCGACGAGTGGATCACCAAGATCGCCGCTGCACTGGGCGAGCGCACGCCTGACTACTTGGTCGTGCAGCACATGGAGCCTGACCATTCCGGCTCCGTCGCCGCGTTCGCGCAGGCGTACCCCGGCACGACCATCGTCGCGTCCGCCCAGGCGTTCAACATGATGAAGGCCTATTTCGGCACCGACTACGCGGACCGCCGCGTCGTCGTCAAGGAGGGGGACACCCTGCCGCTGGGCACCCACACGCTGCACTTTGTCACCGCGCCGATGGTCCACTGGCCCGAGGTCATCATGACCTATGACGATGCAGACAAGGTCCTGTTCAGCGCCGATGCGTTCGGCAAGTTCGGCGCACTCGACGTGGAGGAGCCGTGGCTGCCCGAGGCCCGCCGCTACTTCATCGGCATCGTCGGCAAATACGGCGTGCAGGTGCAGGCCGTGCTGAAAAAGGCCGCCGCGCTGGACATCGAGACCGTCTGCAGCCTGCACGGTCCCGTCCTGCACAAGGAGCAGCTGGGCGATGTGCTGGCCGCCTACGACGCCTGGAGTGCCTACCGCCCCGAGACAGAGGGTGTGCTCGTCGCCTACAGCAGCATCTACGGCCACACTGCCGAGGCTGCCAACCGCCTGGCCGAGGCCCTGCGCGAGAAGGGCGTGGAGACGGTTGCCATGGACCTGGCCCGCTGCGATATGGCCGAGGCCGTCGCGCAGGCATTCCGCTTCAGCAAGCTGGTACTGGCCACGCCTACCTACAACGCCGATGTATTCCCCTTCATGAAGGAGTTCATCCATCATCTGACCGAGCGCAACTACCAGAACCGCACGGTGGCCTTTATTGAAAACGGCTCCTGGGCGCCGATGGCCGCCAAGGTCATGACCAAAATGCTTGAGGGCAGCAAGAACCTGACCTACGCTGCCACCACCGTCACGGTCCGCGGCACGCTGAATGCCGCCAGCGAGGCCCAGCTCGCCGCTCTGGCCGATGAGCTGAGCAGGTAATCTCTTTTCCTCTCAACTGCAAGCCCGCCTCACAGCGCGTCTCTCGCGCCGTGAGGCGGGGTCTTTTTGCGGGCAGGGGGGAGAGGAGGACAACAACAAAACAATTGAAAATTTGCGCTTGACAAATCCGGGCAAATCCTGTATACTATCATTTGTCAATCGCATACGGATGATTAGCTCAGCTGGTTAGAGCGCTGCGTTCACATCGCAGAGGTCGAGGGTTCGAGTCCCCCATCCTCCACCAGACAGTTCGTACTCGAACCCAATTCTTTACGGAAAAGGGTTCGGGTACGTTTTTTTATTTGCAGGGTGCCGCACACCAGGCAGGGGAGAGGTAAATACGCCATGAATTTGAAAAAAGTTCATCACATTGCCATTATCGGGAGCAACTATGAGCAATCAAGGCACTTTTATGTGGATCTGTTAGGCTTTTCTGTCATTCGAGAAAATTACAGACCGGAACGCGATGATTACAAAATCGATCTTCAACTCGATGGGATGGAATTAGAACTTTTTATCATTAAAAATTGCCCGAAACGCCCCAGTTATCCAGAGGCTTACGGCCTCCGGCATCTTGCCTTTGCTGTAGACTCTGTCGATGATACCGTAAGAGAATTGAATAAAAAGGGCATCCTAACCGAGCCGATCCGAGTCGATGCTTACACAGGCAAAAAAATGACATTCTTTTCCGACCCTGACAATCTTCCTTTGGAAATTCACGAATAAAGTCAGACCGTCAAAAAATTGCATTCTTGCCTTACTGCGTGTGTAGGGGCGGCCATTGGTCGCCCGCGGGGCATGACCTGCCCGAAGGAGGAGTAAGATGGTACAGGTCGATTTGATCACTGGGTTTCTCGGCTCCGGCAAGACGACGTTCCTGCGCCGCTACGTGCAGTATCTCGTCGCGCAGGGGCACAGCGTCTGCATTCTGGAAAACGACTTTGGCGCGGTGAACGTCGATGCCATGCTGCTGCAGGACCTGATCGGGGAGCACTGCGACATAGAGACGATCAGCGGCGGCTGTGACTGCGACACCCACCAGCGCCGGATGCGCACCAAGCTGATCTCAATGGCAATGCGCGGCTTTGACCGGGTCGTCATTGAGCCGAGCGGCATCTTTGACGTGGACGAGTTCTACGACATTCTGCGGGACGAGCCGCTGGACCGCTGGTATACGCTGGGCAGCGTCATTGCCATTGTGGACGCCAAGCTGGAAAACGAGCTTTCCCCGCAGGCCGACTACCTGCTGGCCTCCGAGGCCGCCAGTGCCGGGCTTGTCGTCATGAGCCGCACGCAGCTGGCCGCGCCCGGCGAGGCGGAAGCGGTCATCGACCACCTGAACCGCGCACTGGCCGGCTGCCATTGTGCCCGCCGCTTTGGCGCGGACGATGTACTGTGCCGGGACTGGAACGCGCTGACAACCGCTGATTTTGCCCGCGTGGATCGCTGCGGCTGGCGGCAGACAAGCTACGTCAAGCTGCATTTTGACGAGCACAAGGCTTTTACCTCGCTGTATTTCCTAGAGGCCGGGCGCAGTGTCGCGCAGGTCCGGCAGGCCGCGCAGACGCTCCTGCACGACGCGAAATACGGCCATGTGCTGCGCGTCAAGGGGTTTATCCCCGACGGCGGCGGCTGGGTCGAACTGAACGCCGCCCGCGACGCCATAACCGTACAGCCCATTCCCAGCGGTCAGGAGGTGCTGATCGTGATTGGGGAAGGGTTGGATAAGGCCGCGATTGAGGCGGCTGTGAGGGGCTGCTAGGCGCGTCTGCGGGCGGATCGAGCGATGCGGAAATTTGCCCAGGTGCCACTCGACACTGCCGCAAACGAAAAGGGCACACGCTGTATCCGCCCGCACCGCGCCGGTTGTTAAACGGTTGTGAATATTTATACACACGAATAAATATACAGACAGCAAAGCCCCGGGATTTTCTGCTTTGGAAAATCCCGGGGCTGTTGTTATTCAGGGCACATTTTCAAAAATTCCGCTTTTTCGTCTTATTCTTCGTCAAAGGCCTTCGTCCAGTTGTATTCCCGGTGCAGCGTGTGGCCGGTGTCGCTCTGGGCCTTGCGGGCGGTGTATTCGCCGATGATGGCGGACGGCATCAGCAGGGCCTTTTCGACCTCAGACTGAAAGACGAGCTTCGGATTTTTGATTCTGGGGTTCTTCATCAGGTCCTTCCAGTAGGTGTCGTAGTCCATCATGACCGACATCGCCTCAAACAGCGGGGTCAGGCTCTCATACCGGGCAATGACCTTGTTCAAAGCGTCCAAAAACTGCATGTTGGCCTTGCCCTCCATCATGCCGTCGTCCTTGCCTTTGACGTTGCGACGGCAAAAATAGGCCGTCATCTGCAAAATATCCTCGAATGCCTCCATCTGGCCGGTGGTCAGCCGGGCCGAGAGCGTGTCGCGGTCAATGTAGCGCAGCAGCGCCGCCGTGACTTCTTTCTTCGTCGCGGCATCCTCCGGCACCAGCTGGTTGACCGGCTCGGCGTCGGTCTCCACAAAGTCGGTGGTCTCGACGATGTCCGGCGTCTCGGGTGCGCCGTAGTCGTCCTCCACCTCCTCCGGCATACCGCCGGTGACGTAGATACGATAATTTTCCAGGTCCTCCAAAATTGCGCGGGACAGGTAGGGCAGGGGAGCGCTCTTGGTGCGCGCCACCGGGATGACCTTGGCGGCGTAGCGGGTGGCGACACCCTCGAACCAGCGGCGCAGACCGCCGCAGTTGTCAATGACGTTGTTCATCGTCTGGAAGAACGTCGCGTTGCCGCCGTCGATCATCTTATCATTGCCGCGCGGTGTGCCGGCCATTTTTACCATAGCATCGATGATCGTGCGCACGGCGTCCATCTCGTCCGCCGTCAGCTCGCGGATCAGCTTGTCGGGCTCTGCCTTGATCTCCAGCTCCTGGCGCAGCAATTCCGGCGTAGCACCGTAGGAATAGGGGATCGTCGTCTCGGGCACCGAGACATACTCGAGCGTCAGCACGTTCGGGTCGTCGTCCAGCGTGCCGGTCTCGGCCAGAGTCAGCTTGCCCTTCTTGCTGCGGACCCGGTTGGACATGGATTTTGTGATCTCGTTCAGCTTGTCATCGGCGACCTGCTTGTCCACCGGCTCAATGGTGACAGCAATCGCAATGACGCGCTGACGATCTTTTTCGTAGACCTCATAGTCAAAATAGATGTCGGTGTGGCCGTTGATCTCGCTCTTGGCCTTGTCAAGCACGGTGCGGCGCACGTGGGCCCAGTTGGCCGCATTGCAGTCCACCTGCTTTTTCAGCGTCTCAATGTTCCAGACCAGCGGTTCGCCCTTCTCTTTTTTGGTGATGTACAGGTTCTGGTAGCTCTTGCACAGCTCATAAATTTTCAGACTATACTGGCTCTTCATCGGGAGCGTATAGGTGATATTCATCGTTGTGTAGAACTCTTTTAGCTGGATCAGGTGCGGCTTGAGCGACTGGTCGAGCGTCAGCACGATCTTGCCGGTGCCCTCGTCGATGGTCGCGCTGGAAAGCCAGCGGAACATCGTGATTTTCTGGGTTCCCGCCAGGCGGATCCACTGGACCTTGGCGTTGGCGATGTCCTCGATGTTTTTCTTGACCTGCTTGTACATCGAGCCGTTGTGCGGGTCAACGCCGCAGAGCTTCAAAAACTCGTAGATCGACATCTCGTACCGGGGCAGCTCGGTGTCCGACGGCTTGATCATCGCGAAAATGTGCAGCATCAGCTTTTGCTGGCTCAGCGAAAGGCTGTACATTGCGTTCTGGATCAGATCGTTGGATTTGCGGACAATCGTCTGATTGCCGCGCCCGCTATAGGTAGCAACAGGGGCCGAAGGCGACGCCTTGGCAGACTTCGCCCCCTGCTTTTTGTTGTGGTTGTTTTTTTGGGTCGTTTTCAACGTACTTTGGGGTGTCATTTGCAAAACCTCATCTTTACAACACGTTAAACGTATCATAGCAGATTGTGCGCGCTGTGTCAATTATTGTAACATTCAGCACATTTCCTCCGCGCCGCACAAAATCCTGTGTTCTTTTGTTTTGGGATTTTTAGCCCTATTTATATATATTTAGAAAAGTAGTATAGCTATGTAGAATATTCCAATACAAATGTGCGCTGTGTTACAACGGTGCTGTGCGCAGCATTCCAACACAAATGTGTAAAACGCAACAATGTGCGGAGCGTAACAACGGTAAAAAAGTTTTTTTGCAGGAAAATGGCGGTAAAGAAAATTTTGTGGGATTTTTAAAAAGTGTCGAGTATAACAACCCCGGACGCGAAAAAAGGAAAAGTGAGAAATGTGCGCAGCGTTCCAACAGGGCGGATGGAAAAATCCTGCCGCGGGGAAATGTGCGCTGAATAACAACCCGTGCAGAAAAATCCTTGTATTGTGCCGTCGGTAACAACCCCGGCCCCTGCAGGGCAAACTGTGCGCAGACTAACAACCCACGGCAGGACGCGCCGCAAAAAAACGGATTTTTGCGAATTGTGCGCCGGATAACAACCGCTCTGCCCCGGAAAAAACGAATTGTGCCGTGAATAACAATACCGGCTGTGCGCTGTACGGTGGATTTTTTCAGAAATGTGCCGTCGATAACAACAGCCGCCAAAATTCTACAGTTTGGAAACTGTGCGCCCGATAACAACCCCACTGCCGGAAATGTGCGCTGGATAACAACCCGGTCCAGACACGTTTGGAAAGCAGACGAAATTCCGAAATGTGCTGCCGATAACAATAGCCGAATTTTACCCACCGCGCAAATTGTGCTGTGGATAACAACCTGCCGCCCTCAGAAAAAAGTCCGAATTGTGCGCCCGATAACAACCATTTTTTTTGCCCCGCGATGCACACCGCACCGAAATTGTGCTGCCGATAACAACCCCGCCCGCCGTAAACTGTGCGGGGGATTCCAACGCCGGCTCCCCGAAATTGTGTGCAGGATAACAACCTGTATAAAAGAGGCTGCCCGGCAAACTGTGCCGCCGATAACAATACAGCCTGTAGAAAACTGTGCCGCGGATTCCAACCCCCGCTGCCCCGCTCCGGCAGAAAATGTGCGCCGGATAACAACCCCGTCCGCCGCCGAAAAAAACGCCGCCGGTGTTGGAACAAACGGCACAGTTTGAAGTGAAAATTTTATTTTTCTTTTTAAAAGGGGTGTGCTACAATAAGAGAGTAAAAAGCTCCGGCTGCAAGGCGCGGCAGGTGCACTGTGCCGTCTTGTGGTACGATACTACTAAGAAAGAGGAAACAAAAATGACAACGTTTAGAAAAATGCGCTGCGGCAAGCGCATCAAGGAATTGTGAGGGTCTGCAGATGAACAAAAAAGCTGTGCCCACCGCCGCGGCGGTGCGGGAACTTGCCATCCTGACCGGAGCCGTGGCCATCATTGCGGCGGCGGTCTACTTCTTCCTTGTGCCCAGCCATGCCTCGGTCAGCAGCATCTCGGGTCTGGGCATCGTGCTGGCAAACTTTGTGCCGCTGCCGCTGTCAGCCATCACGATGATTTTGAATGTCGTGCTGCTCGTCATCGGGTTTCTGACCTGCGGGCGGGAGTTCGGTGCCAAGACGGTCTACACCAGCATCCTGCTCCCGGCGTTTATCGGCCTGTTTGAGCGGCTCTTCCCGAACCTCGGCTCCCTGACCGACAGCCAGGAGCTGGACGTGCTGTGCTACATCCTCGTCGTCAGCGTGGGGCTGAGCATCCTGTTCAACCGCAACGCCTCGTCGGGCGGGCTGGACATCGTCGCCAAAATCATGAACAAATACCTGCACATGGACCTGGGCAAGGCCATGTCGCTGTCCGGCATGTGTGTGGCGCTCTCCGCCGCGCTGGTCTACGACAAAAAGACCGTGGTTTTAAGCGTGCTGGGTACCTATTTTAACGGGCTTGTGCTCGACCACTTTATCTTTGACAACAACATCAAGCGCCGCGTCTGCATCATCACCGGGAAGGAAGAAGAACTGCGCCGGTTCATCATTGAGGACCTGCACAGCGGCGCGACGGTGTATGAATCCTACGGCGCGTACAATATGCAGAAGCGCCGCGAGATCATCACGATTGTGGACAAGGCCGAATACCAGAAGCTGATGAGCTACATGAACCGCGAGGACCCGCAGGCCTTCATTACGGTGTACACCGTGTCGGACATGCGGTATCAGCCCAAAGGCAACACCGCATAATTCCCGCCTTACGGCTTAAGCACCGC
>UMHJ01004880.1_pt1 | contig 80571 bp, 86 predicted proteins | sample 1965511 | NCBI WGS metagenome assembly UMHJ01 (sample SAMEA4836096, study PRJEB28245) | human gut metagenome | biome: gut microbiome; material: fecal sample | place: Denmark | collected 2008
CCCCGGCTGGCTTTAAAATCGCGGAAGGCAATTTGAATGCCGTACATGGGAACATACTTGTAGATGATGGTCAGCACTACCGGAACCAATAAGAGCAGGTAGAGCTGCCAGTTGTTCAGAATCCGGCGGCCCAGGGTTTTTCTGTGCGGGGCAAGGACCCCTGCCGCGGTTTTATATTGTTGACTCACATTGTCTCACTCCCTATTTGAAATCATTGTATCACATCTGCACCTATGTTTTATCCCTCTTTTCTGATTCTGTTCTAATGTACCGGCACACAGCGTGTAACGTTTCACACGAGTGAAGAAAAGAGCGCCCCGAATACGCAGGGCGAAACGTTACACTCTAATTTAAGCTCATAATACGCCACTGTTCTGTAATCTGTCAAGGCAATTGGAGGTCATTTTTTCGCTTCTCTGTTCTCCATAAAAAGGAATCCTATTTTTTGTGCAACATGGAAAGAAATTTGGAAACAGGACAAAAATCCAAAAAATATCTTGCAAAAAAACGTTTCACGAATATAATGAAATCATGTTCATGAAATTTCACGAAATGTTTGTGATACGTTTCATATTATGAGAGGCGGCGGTGCAAATGAGACGGGGTTCCGCTCCGACAATGAAAGATGTGGCCCGTGAGGCAGGCGTGGCACTTGGCACGGTATCCAAGGTATTCAACAACGGCTCGGTAGGAGAAGACTACCGCCAGCGTGTACTGGAGGCGGCTGAGCGGCTTGGCTATCAGGTAAACAGCTATGCCCGGGGGTTAAAAACCAACCGGACCTATGCCGTGGCTGTGGTGCTGCCTAATATTATCAATCCCTTCTTCTCTGTCCTTGCTCAAAACCTCTGCCAGGCTTTGACTAAGCGGGGCTATCGGATGTTCCTGTCCATCACCGACTTCGATCCGGCGGCGGAACAGCGCTATATCCACATGGCCCAGCAAAATCAGGTGGACGGCATCATCGGCCTGACATATAACCCGGACCTGCAGGTGGCAGACAAGGTCCCCTTTGTCAGCTTTGACCGCTATGTAAGCCCCGATGTGCCCTGTGTGGCCTCGGACAACTTTGGCGGCGGACAACTGGCCGCCAAAAAGCTGGTGGATCTGGGCTGCGGGCGGCTGCTGTTCCTGCGCATCGGCTCCACCGTAGCCGGTGAGTCGGACAAACGCCGGGATGGTTTTGAGTCTTTTTGCCGGAGTACGGGAGTGGAATACGACACGCTCTACCTGCGGGACAGCGATGGCCTCACTCCCTTCCGGGAGTTTCTTCAGTCCCATATTCATCAGGGCTGTCTGGATTACGACGGCATTTTCTGCTGTACAGATGTGTTGACGATGGAAATTCAAAAAATGCTTTTAGAAATGGGAATCCGCGCCCCGGAAGACGTGCAGCTCATTGGCTTTGACGGTACAGCCATCCACATGGGACGCGCTCCGGAGTGTTCCACGATTGTCCAGCCCATTCCCTTACTGGCTGAGACCTGTGTGGATATTCTTTTAAAAGAGGACAAAAACGACCTGCCCAGCCTGATCTGCCTTCCGGTGAGCTACGCCCCCGGCGGCACCACCCGGGACAGAGCATGAGCTCACTGCGGAGGAAAACGGACATATGGCCAGTGAATATCTGAAATGGAAATACCGGGACGTGAAGCCCGACCAGACGGTAGAGCTGACTCCACGGCAGAAACGGGCAAACTGGTGGTATTACCATAAATGGTATGTACTTCTGGGCGCAGGACTGCTTGCTGCATCCATTTATCTGGTAGCCAGAGCTCTGGGCTTTGGGCAAGTAACGCCCGATTATCAAGTGGCCTATGTAGGCTCCACCGCTCTGCCGGAGGATACTGCCGCCGCACTGGAAACTGCTCTGGCAGATTTGGGAAGTGACTGTGACGGCGATGGTCAGGTCGTAGTCCGGGTAAACCAATATGTAATGGGTGATACTTCAGGCGAAGGTGCTGTTTACTCCTACGCCAGCAGCACCAGACTGATGGCCGACCTGGACTCCTGTGACAGCTACTTTTTCTTATTGGAGGATCCGGCAGCTTTTCAGGAGAACTACCAGGTCCTGCGCCGCCTGGACGGGAGTCTGCCGGAGGAAACAGACCAGGACTACGAAAGCTGCTGCCTGTCCTGGTCGGACTGCCCGACACTCCAGCAGCTCTCTCTGGGTGAGTACACGGAAAAAGTTCTGAACCAGGAAATTCAGGGCGACAGTCAAGAGCTTTTGAACCAGCTTTTTGTGGCTCGTCGCGGGTTTTGGACCGACCGCACCTGTTCTTATGCCACACAGTGCGATGCACTTTGGGATGTTATCACAAGGGGGAGTAGCCAGTGAAACGCTGGAAATACGGGGTTATATCTCTGCTTCTGGCAGGCCTGCTTGGTCTGAGCGGATGCAGCCAGTACCCTGAACAAGCTGCCGATGGAACACCTTGGGACTCCAGCTGGACCATGCTGGGTTCCGTGCTGGGCGCCGAGGAACCGGGAAACGGATTTTCTCTGCTGGACAACTACTCGGTGCTGACCGGAGAGGATATTTACTACGCCGCCTGGGTGGCCGGTGATTTCTCTGCTTACACCAATGAGGATAATGAGGAGGTGGAGGTCTATGACGCCCAGCTCTACCTTCTTGCAGCTGGCTGCGCCGATGCTTCATATGCCCAGCAAAACCTGGATGAGTGGATATCCAAAGAGCAGGAGACCTATACCGTGACAGAAACCTGGAATGAGACCCGCAACGGCCAGGAGTACACCTTGCTGGCCTATGAGTGCGGTTCAAACACCAATCCGTACAGCCGCGGAATCTCTGCGTTCACGGTCTATGGTACATATGCAATCAGCGCCGAGCTGGCCTGTCAGGAGGATTTCACCGGACAGGAACGGGATATTCTGCTGCAGTTTTTGGACGGCTGCCATTACAGCCCGTTGAACTAGTTGAACGAAAGGTGGAAGTTTTGTGGGTTTATTTGTCCATGAGGATCCATACTACGATCCCGATGTACGTCAGGTGGGATTTAACCGCTATAAACAACTTCTCTCCCGCCATGCTTTCTCCTGGATCAAACTCAATCTGCTCACAGTAGCAGGCGCACTTCCTTTGGCAGCAGGCATCGGGTATGCCATCCTGTCCAGCAGTATTCTGGTCCTCATCCCCCTTTCCATTGTGGGTGGAATGATTTGGGGACCCTTTCTGGCAGGACTTTACGACGGGATCCTCCGGGGACTGCGGGATGCACCGGAGTCCTGGTGGACAGCCTGGCGGAAGAGCCTGCGTCAAAACGGCCGGGAGAGTTTGCTTCCGGGGGCGGTTCTTGGTCTGCTGATCGGCATGTATGCCTTTATGGCTGCCCTCTTTTGGTGGTCTGCGGCGCCTCAGTCGCTGGGTACTATTGCCCTGTATCTGTTTTCTGCCGCCCTGTTTCTTCTTCTCAATTCCCTTTATTGGCCGCAGCTGGTCCTGTTTCGCCAGACTGCGCTGAACCGGATGAGAAACATCATCCTGTTCACTGCAAAATATGCCTGGCACATGGCAGGGATCGCTGTACTGCAGCTGATCTATGCTATGATCTACGTACTTTTGGCTCCTTGGACCTTACTTCTGGTTCCTGTTTTAGGATTTTGGTACATTACCTTTTTGTCTCAGTTTTTCATTTATGAACCTCTCAACAAAGAACTGGAGATTGAAGAAAAATTCAAAACTTCTTCTCTCTAAACAGTCCCACTCGCAAACACAGTGTTTGACATTCACAAATTCCGGCGTAAAAAAAGCAGCCGCCCGTTGGATTGGTTTCCAACAGGCGGCTGCTGTGTTAAAAATGAGAATGGAGGCTGCCCGCATCCATCATAGTCTTACCAATTGACTGTATTCTCGTGGTCTATACAAAGAAAAAAACGACTTGCTTTTGCAAGTCGTTTTTTTGGCAGCGGGAGAAGGATTCGAATTATATAATGCAAGTAAAACAGGAGTAAACTTGAATAAATACAGTTCTTAAAATGTGCAATTTTCAACGGTTCTGTTAACTTTAGTGAAACGATATGACCACCAATAAAAACGGTTAAAGGGAAAAAATAAGGGAAAACTTTTGCGCCTCATATAGCAGAACCCCCGGCCCGGTGAGGGGTCGGGGGTGTTCCGTTAATAGAAGTAAACCAGCATAGCGGCAATGCTGACAAGCACAGCAATACCAGCACAACAGGCGGCACACACTCTCAGGCAGCGGCTACGGTGGTTTGCATCCCGAGCCACATCCAACAGCAAGCGGCAAGCGGGGCAGGAATCACAATGGTCACATGCACAGCAACGCTCTTTTTCCATATTCATAATACTTCACCCTCCTTCTCAAACCGCCGGGTCAAGTTTGCCGTCTGCGAAAAAGGCGCTGAACATTCCTCCCGGCTCCTGAACAGTGCGTTTTGCCGCACCCAGGAAGTCAGCAAAGGCGGCTTTCTGGTTTTCAGGTGTCGGCATAACCACATCAGAATAAAGGCCAGGGCGGTCCGCCTGATAGCTTTGCAGAAGCTGCACCATCAACGGGTTTTCCTTGTGTTTCTCAACCAAAGCTGTAAACTGTGCGCTGCTCAGCTCCAGGCCGGGCAGATTAAGGAGTTTGGCATCCTCATGGAGCTGGGAGGCATCGACAAGTTGTGCCTGCTCTAGGGCCTCTGTAAATGCGCTGTGAACGGTGTCCAGGTCAGCCAGAGCGGCGGCCATAGTGGCGCGGCGCTGCTGGCCAATTTCTTCCCGCTTTGCCTCTGCGCCCGTAGTTCCCAGCTCATCCCTTGCCAGCTGCTCCCGCACATTCTTTTCCTGTGTATCCAGCTTCTCCAGGAATACTGTTGCACGGTCTACGATCTCATGTACGTCTTTGACATACTTTGAATGATTCATCTTTAAGTTCCTTTCAAAATCAGTTTTTAGATTTTACCATCCGAATATTGCGGTCAGCACTTTACTTTTTTAGGCCTCCGAAATCGCCGATTATTGTCCAAATACGGCGGTCAATGTTTCGGCAAGTGCTGAATATTCGGGCCGGTTAACATCCACGCCTGCAATGCTGCCAGGACCTCCGCCCCATGCAAGGTCGATTGCCGCTATGGGGTCAAGCCGTTGTGCTGTTCCATCTGGTAGGGTGATGGTCAACAGGGCCGGTTTTCTGCGCTCTGTCTCGGCCTCCAGGTGTTCCAGACGGCGTTTTATAGCTTCGTTCATATCTTCTCTCCTTCCCGTCTACGATGTACGTGATACTTCAAGCGCCACCTTGCACAGCCACGAAAAAGCATCTGTGTCCGCGTCCACCGGCATATTACAGGACGAAAAAAAGATTGCATCAAGCGCGTCAAGAGGATTCATTCCCCGTTTTGTTCCATCCCCAAAAGTAACAACTATTCGTCCTGTATTAAGGCTCTCTAGGCGTTCCAGGCGGCGCTTTATGGATTCATTCAATTATCTACACCTCTAATCCCTTCGTCCCGTTCCAGGCGCTCCAGGCGCTCCAGAACGTCCACGGTTTCCGTAAATTTCGCGGCTTGCTCCAGGATTGCCCGTGCTGCTGTTACTCGCACTTGTGCGTTTTCGTTTCGGTTTTCGGCAATCTCCAGGAGGACGGCGGCGGCGCTGCCGGTGCTGTGCTGTAAGTATCGGCAAGTATCACCCAGGGCGGTGGTCTGCGCCTCTTGCAGTCGTTTGATAAACTCCGGGTCTTGTCTCCGATCATAAAGCTGCCGGATAGACAAACCACACTGTTTTGCGGCGGCGTCCAGGGTTGAGTTTTCCATCAGCGCGGCGACGACGGTTTCATCCGTCACAACTTTTCTTCGAGCCAATCAATCACCCCCTTCGGTTCGGCGTTTTTCGGCTCTTGGAAAATTCCAAGAAGGTCATCCTGAAACTTCTTGGTTTTTTCCAATAAGTTTGCACATTTCCCAAAGTTCCTTATTGGAAAATTCCAAGAACTGTCCCCGCTTTTTGGCTCTTTGCCTTATTGGAAATTTCCAAAAGATTTATTAAAATTTAGCCAGGGGATACCCTTTTTTTAGCCGTTCTTTTCGCAACATGGAAACGGTCATCTCAGAGGGCAAAATCTCAAAATCAGGCGTTCCCCATTTCTGCCATTTAGAACTGAACTTATAAATTGACTTCGAGCGGGAAATTGCGCCGCACTCAGCGCAAGATACAAAGCCGTGTTCAATCAAGGCCGTCATGTCTCGAATAAAACTAGCTGCGTTGTTCCGCTTGTAAAGGCCGTAAAGGTCAGCCCATTTTGATTGGTTCAGCGTAAAACAAAGCGGGTCACCGTTTGGCTTTTGTTTTTCTGCATAAAATTGAGACTTGCAGACAAGATAAAGCCGCTGCTGGTTGGCTGTAAGGTCTTTCCATGCAGGGGATAACAGCATACTCATGTAAATATTGCTGGAGGTGTCATTGCTTGCGCCGGTGCTCTCAAACGGCTTTTTCTGATATGGTGTTTTCCGGCGGCTCATGCATGGTCACACCCCCTCCAGGTCATCCAGGCTAACTTGCCCGTCCAGCCCCTCTAGGGCCTCACGCGCCGCTTTTAGCGCCCGCAAGGTATTGATTGCCCGCGCCCGTAAAGTAGCCACAAATGCGCTAATTTCACGCCGTCCGGCCTCGCCGGGACTGGGCAGAAAATACCCGCCTCCATTCCTGCAAGTAGACAGGATCAGCGCTCCGGTCTCCCGCTCGCGGGCGATCTCGTTTTGCAGTTCACGGACAGACTTAAACCCGGTCAGCCGGACAAGTTCAGTGGATGAAATGGCATTTTGTTCTCCCTGGAGTAACAAAGCTTCAATGTATCCTTGCCTCTGCGGCTGTTGTGTGCTAGAATTACCATGAAAGGTGGTGGCCCTGTCAAAAGTCGCCGTTTTCTGCTTCTGCCGTCCCGGTGTGCCAGCACCGTGGGCGGCGTTTTTTGTTTTACTCATTGACTGCTTCACCCCCTTTCGCCTGCTGTTTCAGCCATTCCGCCAGCCCGTCCCGTGGAATCAGCAGCCGCCGTCCCACACGAACAACCGGAAAGCCTGCACGGTGGACAAGTTCAAATGCTTTTGGCCTGGAAATATCCAATACACCGGCCATTTCGTCCACGCTGTAAACCAATCGTTCCATAAAAATCTCCTTTCAAAAAATAATTTGGTACTGGGTTGACTCTCTTTACACTTTGCAGTATACTCCAATTGAAATGGGCTGTGAAGCCCATGACCAGCCCAATATGCTTTGTATATAAACAACGAAAGGGGTTTTACAGCCCATGATCAACTATGAAGGGCGCAAGAAAACGGTTGGTGAACGTATAGAGACTGAAAGAACAGAAAAGGGATGGAGTAGAAAAGAGCTTTTGCCTAAGATTTACAAATCCATTGAGTCTCACAAAACGTTGACTGCATGGGAGTCCGGGAAACGACTGCCTGATCTGGATTCTCTTGCCAGGATGGCAGAATTATTTGAATGTGATGTTGGATATCTCATCGGTGATTATGATGAACGCACAAGGGATGGAACAGACATTGCGAAAGCGTCTGGGCTTGACAAGGCTGCTGCGGATAAGTTGGTTGCTATGAAGGATGATGAGAGTGCTATTCTTTCCCTTAATACATTGTTTACCTCTGATAGCTTTTTGGAAATGCTGCATTTGCTCCAAACATTAAGGATGGAGGAATCTAGTAAGCGCGCATATAAAAAGTTTTCAGAAATAGGAGTCGGACGTGCAGAAAAAAAGGAAATCGAAAAAATTGATAACTGTGATTTACTCCGTTATCGGTTACAACGTCTCCTTGATAGGATAATGGACGATATTGAGCAGGAACGTGACTACTATGGTGTTATGCGGAAAGAACACCCGATGTTTAGCCTTAAAATGCTTTCAGATGATTTAGAAGGGGGGCAGAACAATGCCGCGAAAGAATAGCAACCGGGCAGCACAAGGAAGCGGGACGATCCGCAAGAAAACCGTTCTGCGCAACGGGAAGGAATATACCTACTGGGAGGCCCGTGTAACCGTGGGACGTGATCCAGGCACCGGGAAACAGGTACAGCGGTCTTTTTCCGGGAAAACACAAAAGGAAGTCCGGGAGAAAATGCAGGCGGCGGCGGTCGCCGTGAATGAGGGGGACTATTTTGAACCCTCGAAAATGACGCTTGCCAGATGGGTGGAGATATGGCTCCAGGAATACACCGGGGACAAAAAATATCTGACGGTTAAGCACTACAAGGCACAATGCAAAACTCACATCGTCCCCAGCCTGGGAGCGGTGAAGCTGTCAGAGCTGGCACCTCCTCAGATACAGGCGTTTTATAACGGCCTCCAGCGGGATGGACTGGCCGCAAAGTCTGTGCGCAACATTCATGGTATCCTTACCAAATGCCTGTCTACCGCCGTTCAGGTGGGTTATCTTCGGAGCAATCCCGCTTCGATGGTCACGCTTCCAAAGATAGAGAAAAAAGAAATTCACCCGCTCACAGATGAACAGGTGAAAGACTTTCTCCAGGTATCTATCGGGGATGAATATGAAATTCTCTTAAAGATGATCCTTTTTACCGGCTTGCGGGAATCGGAAGCTATTGGCCTCACCTGGGATTGTGTGGACTTCAAGGCAGGGACGGTGAAGGTGTGCAAACAGCTTCAAAAGCGCCCGCTGGCTGACGGCGGCTTTACCTTCGCTCCCTTAAAGAATGACAAAGTACGCACCCTCAAACCCGCACCCTTCGTTATGGAGCTGCTGGAGCGCCGCAAGCGGGAACAGGCGGCCCAGAGGCTCAAAGCCGGTCAGCTTTGGCAGGGCTGGGAAACAGCGGAAAAACAAAAAAGCGCCCTGGTATTCACCACGGCGACGGGAGGTAATCTCAGCCCTCAGACAGTCTATAATCATTACAAAAAGCTGGCCTGCCAAATTGGCGCACCGGAAAGCCGGGTGCACGATCTCCGGCACACCTTCGCCGTCCTCTCCCTCCAAAACGGGGATGATGTGAAAACCGTCCAGGGAAATCTGGGACACGCTACGGCAGCCTTTACTCTGGATGTGTACGGCCATGTGTCGGAGCGCATGAAAGAGGACAGCGCCGCCAGAATGGAAGGCTATATCAAGGGCCTTGTAAACCTGTAAAGGGAAAACATAAGGGAAAATAGACCCAAAATGGCAAAAGAAAAAACCTAGAACCATTGAGGCTCTAGGTTTTCTTCATGGCAGCGGGAGAAGGATTCGAACCCTCACAAACAGAGTCAGAGTCTGTCGTGCTACCCTTACACAATCCCGCTATTTCTTTGTTTTGCCTTGCGGTTTGTTTCCCTGTCGCAAGGACAGGTGTTATTATACCAAACTTTCGACGATTGTCAATAGGTTTTTTAAAATATTTTTCTCTTCGACTAATTTCTAGTTTTTTCCATCGTTTTGTCCTGTTTCCCCATTTTATTGCTTCCCTTTTTTGTGGATATCATCTATAATAAGAACAGCCTCTGGATTTCTAGCAAGAACTCCTCAGCTTTTTTTCTTTCAAACATCACATTGCAATCATTTGAGAGGAGCGAAACTTATTCTATGCAGCAGCTCAGCCGAAAACAACAACTGTTGGTTGGCTTTACCCTGTTCTCCATGTTCTTCGGAGCAGGCAATCTGATCTTCCCGCCCCAGTTGGGCGCCCAAGCCGGAGTACAAACCTGGCCCGCCATGGCCGGTCTGGCCATCAGCGCCATCGGCCTGCCCATTCTGGGCGTAATTGCCGTTGTCCGGGCGGGTAGTTTGAACGCCTTGGCCAGCCGGGTCCATCCCTTGTTTGCCTCCATCTTCACGATCTTGATCTATCTGTCCATTGGCCCCTGTCTGGCCATCCCCCGTACCGCCAGCACTTCTTTTGAGATGGCGGTACCTCCCTTCCTCCCTGCCGGCACCTCCACCACCTGGTTTCAGCTGGGATACTCCCTGATCTTCTTTGCCGCCGCCTTTATCGTTGCCCTTCATCCGGAGCGGCTCACCAGCCGCTTGGGAAAGATCCTGTGTCCCATGCTCCTGGTGCTGGTGACGGTGATCTTTGTGGGCTGCCTCATTCACCCTGTGGGCGAATACGGCCCTGCTTTAGCTCCCTATAACCACATGGCTCCCGTCCAGGGCTTTCTGACCGGCTATCAGACCATGGACGCCATTGCGGGTCTGAATTTCGGCATTGTCATCGTCCTAAATATCAGGGCTCTGGGCGTCACTCAGGAGCGTCCCGTCCTGCGGACCACCATCCGTGCCGGCGTGATCGCTGCGATTCTCTTCGCGGTGGTCTACTCTATGCTGGCCCATATCGGTGCTCTGTCCAGCACCGCTTTCCCCGGCACCACCAACGGTGCAGTCACCCTGACAAACGTGGTGGGAGCAATCTTTGGTCCTGTCGGTTCGGTACTGCTGGCTGCTGTGTTCATCATCGCCTGCTTTAATACCTGTGTCGGGCTGATCAGCTCCTGCGCCTCCTACTTCAACACCCTGGTTCCCAAGCTCTCTATTCCCGCCTGGGCGGCCTTTTTCGCCGTGGTCAGCATGATCATCGCAAACGCCGGTCTGGACCAGATTCTGGCCATCTCCGTGCCTATTCTCAATATCCTCTATCCCCCGGCTATCGTGCTGATCTTCTTGGCCTTCCTGCCCGGCCGTGTCCAGAAGCTGTGGGCCATCTATCCTGTGGGCATTGCCTTTACCACCGTAGCTAGTATCCTGTATACCTTACAGGATCTGAAGATTCCTCTGTTTAGCCTGGATGCCCTTTTAAAGAGCATTCCTCTGGCTGATGTGAAGCTTGGCTGGGTCCTACCTGCCGTGGTGGGCATCCTTCTGGGTGCGGTTCTCTCTGCTCTGCGTCCCCGTACAGCAGAATAACAAACTTTTTTCGCTCCCGTCATTTCGTTGGCGGGAGCGTCTTTTTCCTTCTTCTTTTTACTTTGGGCTTTGGCACAGGGGCCTGGAAGGTCACCACACCCTCCACAGGCACCGCCAACACCCCCTGAGGGATGTAATACTCCATTCCCTCCTGGGTGCGGGCACATCGGTGCCAGGACAGCGCCTTGGGCAGTTTTTTGGCAAAGTCCGCATCCAGGAAACAACCGCCGTTTTTCCGCCGCTCCTCCCCCTGCTCTGCCAACTGCGCAAACAGCTTCCGCCGCTCCCCCCGCTCCGGCCAGCACCGTCCCTTTGCCAGCGGCCGCCCGTCGGGCAGCGTCCAGATATCTGCGGTTCGCACCTGAAGAGGCCGTCCGTCTCCCCAATCCTCCCAAGCGTCCATGACCACGCTGAGCGTCTCCTCGTCCTGAAAGGTCACCTGTCCCTCCAGCCGGGCACTCCAAGGCCGGAAGGCCCGCCCCTCCTCCTGGCAGGCAGACAGATCCAGGCAAGCGCGGCAATACAGTTCCTTCTCCCAGCGCTTGCGCCAGGTCTGGACCACCTGCCGGTAATACTGGCTCACCCTCCGTCCCCCGCGGCCTCCCCGCTGGATCTCCGGCCAGGAGAAAGCCAGCGAAAGTACCGGTTCTCCACGTAATTTGAGCTTCTTTTCTTCCTTCTTCCACACCACCTGCCAAGACTGAGGCAATCCGCTTTCCTTCATGGAAACTCCCCCCTTTTCCGCCCATCCTATGAAATGATGGGAGAAAAGGTGTGGTCTCTCTTTATTTTCACAAGCTAGTGTGTTACAATATAACTCAATCCATGTTTTTCCCATAAGAAAGGAGCCGCCATGTCCAAGTTTTATGATAAACCCTCCAGCGACCTGCTGTACCAGGCCATGCTGGAGCTCCACAGTGTGGAGGAGTGCCGTGAATTTTTGCAGGACCTGTGCACCGTATCAGAATTGAAGGCCATGGAACAGCGCATGGAAGTGGCCATGCTGCTGGATGACGGCCTTATCTACAGCGAAATTCTGGAACGCACCGGTGCCTCCAGCGCCACCATCAGCCGGGTAAACCGGTGTCTTCACTACGGGGCTAACGGTTATCGGACCATCCTGCCCCGGCTGAAGGAGCGGCAGAAATGAACAGCTACGATTTCCTGGCCGGCTGCTACGACGAGTTTACCACCGATGTAGGCTACTCCGCCTGGGCTGACTATATTGAGGCTCATTTCCGCCGCCGGGGACTGCCGGGCAAGACGGTATTGGATCTGGCCTGCGGCACCGGTTCTCTCACGCGGGAGCTGGCCCAGCGTGGCTATGAGATGATCGGTGTGGACCTGTCCCCGGAGATGCTGGCCGAGGCCGCAGAGAAAAACCAGGATGTGGACGGCATTCCCCCCATTTTTCTGTGTCAGTCCATGGACAAGCTGGACCTGTACGGCACCATCGATGCCTGCGTGTGCTGCTTGGACAGCGTCAATTATGTCACTGACCCCAAAAAGCTGCAAAAGGCTTTTGAACGGGTTTATCTGTTCCTGATGCCCGGCGGGGTGTTTTTGTTTGATATCAACACCCCGGAGAAGCTCCGGGGCCTGGACGGTCAGGTTTTCCTGGACGAGACCGAGGACGCCTACTGCGTGTGGCGTGCCGAGTACTCCCAGCGCAGCCGCATCTGCTCCTACTTTATGGACATTTTCCGTCTGGATGAGGAGAGTGGCCTGTGGGAGCGTGGCGAAGAGCTGCACCGGGAGCGGTCCTATGAGCCCCAGGAGCTGGTGGAATATCTCACTCAGGCAGGCTTTCAGGACATCCGTCAGTACGGCAACCTGAAAATGCGCTCCCCCAAGCCGGGAGAGGACCGCATCTTCTTTACCGCCCGAAAAAATCCCAAGCTGACCACACAAATTTAAGGAGAATTCTTTTTATGCGCGACGAATTGGTAAGAGCCATTACCGCTGACGGCCTGGTCAAGGCCGTGGCGATCACCGGCCGGGACCTGGTAGAGCGGGCCCGACAAATCCACACCCTCCTTCCCGTTGCCACAGCCGCCCTGGGCCGCTCTCTGCTGGGAGCCTCCATGCTGGGCGACATGCTGAAAGAGGATGGTGCCTCCCTCACCCTGCAGATCAAGGGCGGCGGCCCTCTGGGCACCGTGCTTGCTGTATCGGACAACCAGGGCAACGTGCGGGGCTATGTCCAGAATCCCCACGTGGAGCTCATGGAGATCGAGCCGGGTAAGCTGGATGTCGGCCGGGCCGTGGGTACGGCGGGCACCCTCACCGTGATCAAAGACCTGAACATGAAAGAGCCCTACGTGGGCACCATCGGCCTGTTCTCCGGCGAGATCGCCGACGACCTGGCCATGTACTTTGTAGAGAGCGAGCAGATCCCCACCGCCTGTGCCCTGGGCGTGCTGGTGGGCACCGACCAGTCGGTGACCAGCGCGGGTGGCTATCTCATCCAGCTGCTGCCCGGCGCCGGAGAGGACATCATCTCCAAGATCGAGGCCGGCGTGCGCCGGGTTGGGTCTGTGAGCCGCGCCCTGGAGGGCGGTCTGGACGCCCGTGGCCTTCTGGAGGCGGTATTGTCTGACTTTGAACTGGAGATCCTGGAGACCCATCCGGTGGAGTACCGCTGCTACTGCAATCGGGACCGGGTGACCCGAGCGCTCATCAGCATGGGCCGGGAGGAGCTGGAGTCTCTGATCCAGGAGCAGGGACAGGCGGAACTCACCTGCCAGTTCTGCGACCGGGTCTACCCCTTCACCAAAGAGGAGCTGGAGGCCCTGTTGGCCAAGATGTAAACGAACAAAGGGAGCGGAGAAATTCTCCGCTCCCTTCGTTTTGGGTAAAAAAAAGGCTGCTGTCCAAACAGCAGTCTTTTTTTCGCAAATTACTGAGCCTCCACCTTGCCGAAAGAACGGCCATTGTAGGTCAGGCAATTTTTGCACATCCGGTGAGGCAGCCGATAGGCACCGCACTTGGGGCAGGTCACGATACCGGGAGTCTCCAGCTTCCAGTGGGAGCTGCGCCGCTTATCGCGCCGGGCCTTGGACACTTTTCTCTTAGGAACCGCCATTGGTGACACCTCCTTCGGTTTGCGTGCCGTAAAGCACTTTTGGACTACTCAGCTTTCTTTATCCAACAGCTGCGCAAGCGCCGCCAATCGTGGATCCACTTCAGGTCTGCACCCGCAGGGGCCGAGGTTCAGATCGGCTCCACACTTGGCGCACAGCCCTTTGCAGTCTTCTGAGCAAAGGTTCTTTGTATCCATCGCAAGGACAAAGGCCGTGGTGACCAACTCGTCCAGATCCAGTTCATTGCCGTCCAGAAGAAAAATCTCATCTTCACTGTCCTCCTGCTCCAGCTCATCAGCCAGAAGCATGTCCAGCGCGACTACCTTCTCCCGGGAAAATTCCTTCCCACAACGGTCACAAACCAAATCCAGCTCCGAGCGGGCCGTTCCGTTCAGGACCAGAGCGCCCGCGTGGTTGACCACGCTCCCCTGGGCCAAAACAGGCCGCACGATGGGCTTACGCCCATAAAACTCCAGGTCGGACAAATCCACCTGGCATTGGAAGGATTTTTCCGCGTCCGGAACCAGAATCACATCTCTTAAATCCAGCCGCATGCGGTTCCCTCCTTCGGGGCAAGACCCCATACTCGCGTAATGGTACGGAGAGTATTATAATGAACTCTAAGGAAAATGTCAAACCTTTTTTTGCAGTTGACAAATATATTTTTTTATGATGCAATCTAATCAGAATATAACACATGTAACAAAGGACGGCAACGGTATGAAAGAATTCACCATTGCAAAAAATGACGCGGGGCAGCGGCTGGACCGCTGGCTGGCCAAGACCCTTCCCCTGCTCCCCGCACCTCTGGCGCAAAAGTATATCCGCCTGAAGCGGGTCAAGGTCAACGGCAAGGGTTCCAAGCGGGATGTACGCCTGCAGGTTGGAGACGTATTACAGCTCTATATCAACGATGAGTTCTTTGACCGCCCCACCCCGGAAAACGCCTTCCTCTCCCTCTATCAGCCCAAGCTGAATATTTTATATGAGGATGAGCACATCCTTCTCTTGGACAAGCGGCCCGGTCTGGTGGTCCACCCCGACGAGACGGAACGGGTCAACACGCTGCTCACCCACATCCAGGCCTACCTCTACCAGAAGAAGGAGTGGTCCCCCTATAAGGAAAACTCCTTCGCCCCCGCTCTGTGCAACCGCATCGACCGCAACACCGGCGGCATCGTCATCGCCGCCAAGACTGCCGAGGCTCTGCGGGTGATGAATCAAAAGATCAAGGACCGGGAGCTGAGCAAGTTCTATCTGTGTGCCGTCCTGGGCCGTATGGAGCCCCGGGAGGGCAAGCTGGAGGGATTCATCTGGAAGGACGAGGTAAAAAAGCAGGTCTACGTCCGCAGCCGTCCCCAGCCCGGAGCCAAAACCGCCATTACCTTATATAAGACTCTGGCGGTACAGAACGGACTGTCCCTGGTGGAGTGCGACTTGATCACTGGGCGCACCCATCAGATCCGCGCCCAGTTTGCCGCCGCCGGCCACCCCCTGCTGGGCGACGGTAAGTACGGCAGCGAGCGGGAAAACCGGAAATACGGCCGCCACGGCCAGGCTCTGTACTCCTACCGCCTGGAGTTCCGCTTTACCACCGACGCCGGACCGCTGGAGCACCTCAACGGCCACAGCTTCCAGGTGGAGGATGTGGATTTTCTGGCGGACTACTTCCCCGGCTTTCACCTCTCCGGTCAGGAGGCGTAACGCTTCTCCAATCTGCGTCCGTCCCCATTTTTTACGGAATTTTCTCCTATTTTTTCTTCTTTTTTGCCTCAGGTCCCCGATTCTCCTTAATTCGCGTTTTTTCTCCTTCAAACAGCAGTTTTCCTGCTGTTTTTGGCCCCTAAAATTCCCCGATGTTTTCGACAAAATCCATTGACATTTTTATAGGAAACAGATATAGTGTATCTCGCTATCCGTGACTACCCAGGGGGCTTTGCGCCCTTTTGGGGTGATATAACAAGGGAGCTGACATTTTTATTATAAAACAGAAATGGGGGAGGATATATGTCTAAGGAGTTGATCCGCCTGTCAAACTGCACCATGGCCTTTGACGGCGACGTGGTCCTTGACAACATCAACCTTTATATCAACGATCAGGAATTCCTCACGCTGCTGGGTCCCAGTGGGTGCGGCAAGACAACCACGCTTCGTATCATCGGTGGTTTTCAGACGCCTACCCAGGGGGACGTATTTTTTGACGGCGTGAGGATTAATGATGTTCCGCCTCATAAACGGGCGATCAATACGGTTTTCCAGCGCTACGCCCTGTTCCCCCATTTAAATGTATTTGAAAATATCGCCTTTGGTCTGCGCATCCCCAAGGTGGACCCGGAGACCAAGCGCAAGGTCAAACTGCCTGAGCAGGAGATCCATGACCGGGTCATGGAGATGCTCCACGTGGTCAACCTCAACGGATTTGAGAAGCGCTCTGTATCCTCTCTGTCCGGCGGACAGCAGCAGCGTGTGGCCATCGCCCGCGCTCTGGTCAACCGGCCCAAGGTCCTGCTGCTGGACGAGCCTCTGGGGGCCCTGGACCTGCGCCTGCGTAAGGACATGCAGAATGAGCTCAAGCGCATCCAGCAGGCCATGGGCATCACCTTTATCTACGTCACCCACGATCAGGAAGAGGCCCTATCCATGTCGGACACCGTGGTGGTCATGGACGCGGGCAAGATCCAGCAGATCGGCACTCCTGAGGATATTTACAACGAGCCGAAGAACGCCTTCGTGGCCGACTTCATCGGCGAGTCCAACATCATTGACGGCATCATGCGCGCCGACGGCGTGGTGGAGATCTTCAACCGCCGCTTCCAGTGCCTGGACAAGGGCTTTGAGAAGGACGAGCCGGTGGACGTGGTCATCCGTCCCGAGGATGTGGACATTGTAGACGAGGCGGCGGGCCAGCTCAAGGGCACCGTCACCAACGTTACCTTCAAGGGAATGCACTACGATATCATCGTAGACTTCTATGGCTTTAAGTGGCTCATTCAGACCACCGACTTCTGCCCCGAGGGCTCCCACATCGGCATCAAGATCGATCCCGACGGCTTCCACGTGATGAAAAAGAGCCACTATTCCGGCATGTTTGGCGACTACTCCTCTTACAGTGAGGAGTATGACGAGATCGGCGACGCCACCTACGATCCGGACCAGGAGGAAGACCCTCGGGAGGACCCGGATGAAGAAGAATAAGCTGGCTCTGTTCTCCATCCCCTATGTAATTTGGATGGCTCTGTTTGTGGTGGCCCCCATCATCATGGTGGTCATCTACGCCTTTACCGCCGCGCCCCCGGACGGCGGCTTTACTCTGGCTAACTTCTCCCGCATGGGCGACTACGCTGTGGTCTTTGCCCGCTCCTTCCAGCTGGCCATCATCGCCACCTTGATTTGCGTGCTCATCGGCTATCCGGTGGCCTACTTTATGGCCAAGGAGGGTCCCGGCTTCCAGCGCACCGCCATGATGATCATCATGCTGCCCATGTGGATGAATTTCCTTCTGCGCACCTACTCCTGGCTGGCCATTTTGGAGAAGAACGGTTTTCTCAACCAGTTTTTCTCCGCCATCGGGCTATTTAACCTCATCAACAACATCTTCGGCACCGATATCACCTACTTTAAGATGATCGGCACCTCGGGCGCTGTGGTGCTGGGCATGGTATATAACTACCTGCCCTTTATGATCCTGCCCATCTACTCTGTCATCATCAAGCTGGACCACTCCCTGCTGGAGGCCGCCCGGGATCTGGGCGCCAGTTCCACCGTGGTGTTCCGCCGGGTCATCTTTCCCCTGTCTCTGCCCGGTATTCTGTCCGGTGTGACGATGGTCTTTGTCCCGTCGGTTTCTACCTTCGCCATCTCCCGTTTGATGGGAGGCGGCACGCAGATGATGCTGGGCGATCTCATTGAGCTGCAATTCCTGGGCGGTGCATATAATCCCTATCTGGGCAGCGCCATCGCTCTGGTGATGATGGTCATTGTCATCATCTGCATGTATGTGATGAACCGCTTCGGCGAGGGAGAAGAGGAGGCGATGCTGCTGTGAACAAGAAAAATTCCTTCGGCAGCCGCCTGTTCATGGGACTGGTGTTTCTGTTTCTGTACGCCCCCATCCTGCTGCTGATCATCTTCTCCTTTAACGCGGGCAACAGCAGCGCGGTATGGAAGGGCTTCTCCCTGAAATGGTACGTGGAGCTCTTCCAGGATCGGCTGATCATGCAGAGCGTCTACACCACCCTGCTGGTTTCTGTGCTGGCCACTCTCATCGCTACTGTGGCAGGCACCTTCGCTGCCATCGGCTTTTACAATATGAAGCGCCGCTGGCGCAATCCTCTGCTCACCATCAACAACATCCCCATGATGAATGCGGATATTGTCACCGGTGTGAGCCTGTGTCTGCTCTTTGTGGCAGCCTTTGGGGCCTGGAACGGCTTTGTGACCTGGATGGAGGAGACCTACCGGCTCACCGCTCCCCGGCTCTACCAGGGCTTTGCCACCCTGCTCATCGCCCACATCACCTTCAACATCCCCTATGTGATCCTGTCGGTGAGTCCCAAGCTGCGCCAGATGGACAAGAATCTCATCGACGCGGCGCAGGACCTGGGCTGCACCTGGATGCAGGCGTTCTGGAAGGTGGCTCTGCCTGAGATCAAGCCGGGCATCGTCTCCGGTATGCTCATCGCCTTTACCATGAGCATCGACGACTTTGTCATCTCCTACTTTACCGCCGGCGCTACCACTTCCACCCTGGCCATGGCTATTTACAGCATGACCAAAAAGCGGGTCAGCCCGGAGATCAACGCCATCTCCACCCTGCTGTTCGGCGCGGTGCTTCTGCTGCTGGTCATTGTCAACGTACTGGAGTCCCGGCAGGAAAAACAGCAAGCCAAAAAACTTTCCTGATCTCCCGGCCCTGAGCCTTGAGATAATTCTGATTTGAAATTGGAGGAATGGTCTATGAAACGAATGACCGCCTTTGCCCTTGCCGCTTCTCTGGTGCTGGGTCTGGCCGGCTGTGCCATGGATGATCCCGCTTCCAGCGGAAGCCAGGGCGGCAACGGCTCCACCGGCAAGCGTGAGGTCAACGTGTGCAGCTGGGGCGAGTATATTGACACCGATCTGATCACTGAGTTTGAGAAAGCTACCGGTATCAAGGTTAACTACACCACTGCCGAGAGCAACGAGGCTCTGTATGCCAAGCTGGCCGGCGCCAACTACGATGTGATCGTCCCCTCGGACTACATGATCTCTCAGCTCATTGAAGAGGGTAAGCTGGCTGAGCTCAACTATGACAACATCCCCAACTTCTCCAAGATCGACGACCGGTTCAAGAATCTGTCCTACGATCCCGAGAACAAGTACACCGTCCCCTACACCTGGGGCACCGTGGGTATCATCTACAACTCCACCATGGTGGACGAGCCCATCACCAGCTGGGACGCCATGTTCGACACCAAGTACGCCGGCAATGTGCTGATGTTCAACAACTCCCGTGACGCTCTGGGCATCGCCCTGATGGATCTGGGCTACTCGGTCAACACCGACAGCAAAGAGGAGCTCCAGCAGGCCTACGATCTGCTGGCTGAGGCCAAGGCCAACGGCGTGTATCAGGGCTTCGTCATGGACGAGGTGTTCCAGAAGATGGAGCAGGGCAACGCCGCTATCTGCGCTTACTATGCCGGTGACTACCTCACCATGCTGGAGAACAATCCCGACCTGAAGTTCGTTGTTCCCGAGGAGGGCTCCAACTGGTTCGTGGATGCCATGTGCGTGCTGAAGGACGCTCAGCACAAGGAGGAAGCGGAGGAGTGGATCAACTTCATGTGCTCCACCGAGGCTTCTCTGCGGAACATGGACTACATCTGGTACGCCTCTCCCAATGCTGAGGCTCTGGAGCAGTATCCCGAGTACTATGAGGAGACCTACGGCGAGCCCCTGGACATGGAGCTCTACGAGATCATGGCCGCTCCTCAGACTGTTCTGAACAACTGCGAAGCCTATCTGGTTCGTCCTCTGGAAACCCGTACTCTGTACAACGACCTTTGGACCAGCCTGGGCATCCAGTCCTGACCAATCCGTCCGCGCTCTCAGCAATGAGAGCGCGGACTTTTTTCCTGTTTACACTTTATTCACTCTTTTGTCTTAATTTCGTGATGATTTCCCTCAGTAGTGTGGTATCCTATGGATGGATCAAGGATCCAGATGTTTTCCCCTTCTTGACTGGCGGCAGGTTTCCCTCCATTCCTGCCGCAGGAGCTGAGGTCCCGCACACCTCTCCTCCACCAGGCTCCGGCTGCGCCGGATCAACCTGATACTTTGGCGCTGTGCGCCTCACTGTCACCCGGACCGGGCATCGGTCTGCTCCGGGTGACAGACCAAATGTTCTCCGGTCTGGTTTTCCAGGCCGGTTTTTTGATGTCCTTTTACAATATGAAGTTTCCTTCATATTTCTCTTGACACCAAGAGTTTCTTGCTGTAATATGAAGTTAACTTCATACGAAGTATACTTCACATTTAAGCAAGGGGGCATGTCATGAAGACGCGCATTAAAGAGCTACGCACCCAGCTCGGGTTAACACAGCAGCAGCTGGCTGATCTGGTCCATGTGTCCAACCGCACCATCATTTCCATTGAGAAGGAGCAGTACAGCCCCTCTCTCATGCTGGCTTATCGATTGGCCCAGGTCTTCCACACCACGGTGGAGGAGCTGTGCTGTCTGAAAGAAAACAAAGAATGGGAGGATCAATGCTATGAAAATCAAAAATAAGCGTGCCTTGGCTTCTGGCGTGATAGCAACTGCGGTTGGTATTCTGGCTCTATCCGCATGGGCTGCCGGAGCAGGCAACCGCTTTCTCCTGGCCGCAGTGCTGCTGGCCGCTTTAGCTCTGGTCAATTATTCCCGTTCACTCAGCCAAAAAGGTGTTCTGGAGGAGTTGGAACAGCAGGCAGATGAGCGGGACCGCTACCTGGTCATGAAAACCAGCCACATTTTGCTCCAAATCACCAACTATGTGCTGTGTGGCGCAACCTTTCTCTTTTTAGCTGCCTATGGGGCATGGAAGTCTCCGATCCTTCTGGCAGTAGCCATCACCCTTTGCGCTATACTGCTGTTCTTGTTTATTGGGACGCTGATCATCAACACAAGGCTGGAACATCAAGAATAAGAAAACTGCGGGCTTTCGGCGCTGATACACCGAAAGCCCGCGGCATTTTTATTGGATTCTGGAATAAGTCACGTAGTGATAGGAGATCCCATCCTGCTCCAGGCTCTCGCTCTCCTCGCTTACCTCCCACTCGCCCGACTGGTCCAAATTGGGGAAGTAGGTATCGGCAGGAAAGCCGGCATGGATTTTTGTGACATAAGCGGTATCACAGTAGGGAAGCAGCTGCTCATAGACTGAAGCACCGCCAATCACAAAGGCGTCTCCGTCCGCTTGCTTTACCAGCTCCTCCACAGAGGAAAACACTTCGGCTCCCTCCGCCTGGAATTGAGGATTCCGGGACAAAATCAAATTGCGGCGGTTCTTCAACGGCCGCCCTCCGGGAAAGGTTGCCAGAGTCTTGCGGCCCAGAATCACAGTATGGCCGCTGGTAAGCGTCCGGAACCGCTTCAAATCCTCCTTCAAATAGACCAGCTGATCCCCATCCTTTCCGATGGCCCAGTTCTGGTCCACTGCGACGATCAAATTCATTTCGTCCCCCTCCTTATACTGCCACCGGGATCTTCTCCTCCAGGGGATGGGCCTGATAGCCCTCCAGGCGGAAGCTGTCCTTGGTAAAGGCGTAGAAGTCTGTGACAGACTTGTCCATGATGAACTTAGGTGCATCATAGGGCTTGCGGGCAATGATTTCCTCTACAATGGGCACATGGCGGTCATAGATGTGGGCATCGGCAATGACATGGAGCAGCTCTCCCGCCTCCAGACCGGACACCTGGGCAAACATGTGCAGCAGTACTGCGTACTGCATCACGTTCCAGCCGTTGGCGGTAAGCATATCCTGAGAGCGCTGGTTCAGGATCCCGTTGAGGGTATTGCCGCTGACGTTGAAGGTCATGGAATAGGCGCAGGGATAAAGCGCCATCTCACTGAGATCATGGTGGTTATACAGGTTGGTGAGGATGCGGCGGGAGCCGGGATCGTGCTTGAGGTCCCAGAGCACCTTATCCACCTGGTCCATATCCCCCTGGGGATAGTGGTGCTTTACGCCCAACTGGTAACCGTAGGCCTTGCCGATGGTTCCGTTCTCATCGGCCCAGGCATCCCAGATGTGGCTGCTGAGCTGATGGACGTCGTTGGACTTCTTCTGCCAGATCCACAACAGCTCGTCCACTGCGGACTTTAAAAACTGCTTGCGCACCGTGATGATGGGAAACTCTTTGCGCAAGTCGTAGCGGTTGACTACCCCGAAAAGCTTGATGGTGTGGGCAGGGGTACCGTCCTCCCAGCGAGGACGGACGGGGCGATCGGTATCCCACACGCCCTTACTTAAAATATCCTGACAAGTTTGAATAAATACCTGGTCGGCGTAGCTCATGGCTCTTTCTCCTTTTGTACTTGGGGATAATGGAAACCTTTTAACCGTATTTTTCCTTCAAAAGGCCAAATTTTTTCATTATATTTTAACACAGGGGACGGCGGGATACAAGCCCGCCGTCCCCTGCCGGATCAGATTCCTTTATATTTCCTTCGTGTGGCCATTCCGCCCCGAATATGTCTCTGCGCCTTGTTTTCATCCAAAATTCCCTTTACCTGAAGATAGAGAGGTCGATTAAAGGCCGGCAGACGTTCTGACAGATCCTTATGTACGGTGGATTTGCTGATGCCAAATTTCCGGGCGGCAGAGCGGACGGTTGCTCCATTTTCGATGATGTACGCCGCCAATTTACAGGCGCGTTCCTCGATATTTCCTTTCAAATCCTTACACTCCCTCTCCCGTTTTGCCACAAGATATATATGTGGCCGGAGAGAGTACCATGCCTGTACGCGCTGGAAATCCCCCGGATTTTCCCTCTTCTTTTCGATTTGAATATCTATCCCAAGGGTGGCATATGCTATTGCGGGTGATTCAAATATGAAACAGCATGCATGGAAAATCTACGCTGCCTGGATTCTGTTTACCGAAGCGGTGGGCGGCCTGTCCGGCTGGCTGACCCGAGACGGAGCCAAAGCTTACAGTGAAAGCATTATCCAGCCCCCGCTTTCCCCTCCCGCCCTTGTATTTCCCATCGTCTGGGGAATTCTGTTCGTTCTGATGGGCATCGGAGCAGCTCGGATCTATCTGGCTTCTCCCTCCCGTGAGCGCACCAGCAGTTTGCGCATATTTCTGCTCCAGTTAGCCTTCAATTTCTTTTGGAGCATTCTGTTTTTTAACTTTCAAACCTTCGGCGCTGCACTGGTCTGGCTGGTGATTTTGTGGGGATTAATTTTATGGATGATCACCTCGTTTCATAAGGTAGATCCGTTGGCTGCCTGGCTTCAGGTCCCCTATCTGCTCTGGGTCACCTTTGCGGCCTATTTGAATTACGGTGTATGGATTTTAAACTAAAAAGGAGGCCCGGCAGGTAACGCCTGCCGGGCTTCTTCCCTTTTGCTTAGTTATTCTCTCCGAAAAACAGAGTCATATCTTCTTCCACGGTACCAATGCCGGCGATACCGAAATTCTCCACCAGCACCTTGGCCACATTGGGGCTGAGGAAGGCGGGCAGAGTGGGACCCAGGTGGATATTCTTCACTCCCAGATACAGCAGGGCCAGCAGTACGATGACCGCCTTCTGCTCATACCAGGCAATGTTGTAGATAATGGGCAACTGGTTGATATCCTCCAGTCCGAAGACCTCCTTGAGCTTCAGGGCAATGACCGTCAGAGAGTAGGAGTCATTGCACTGGCCCGCATCCAGCACCCGGGGAATACCGCCGATGTCCCCCAGATCCAGCTTGTTGTACTTATACTTGGCGCAGCCGGCGGTGAGGATCACCGCGTCCTGAGGCAGAGCCTTGGCAAACTCGGTGTAGTACTCCCGGCTCTTGGCGCGGCCGTCACAGCCCGCCATAACCACAAACTTCTTGATTGCTCCAGACTGCACCGCCTCTACGATCTTGTCCGCCAAAGCCAGCACCTGGGCGTGGGCGAAACCGCCTACGATCTCGCCCCGCTCGATCTCCTGGGGCGGCTCGCACTTCTTGGCGTGCTCAATAAGAGCAGAAAAATCCTTTTTCTCTCCAATGCCGCCGGGAATATGCTTACAGCCGGGGTAACCCGCCGCGCCGGTGGTGTACAGCCGGTCCTTGTAGCTGTCCTTGGGAGGCACGATGCAGTTGGTAGTCATGAGAATGGGGCCGTGGAAGGTCTCAAACTCCTCCTTCTGCTTCCACCAGGCGTTGCCGTAGTTGCCCACAAAGTTGGGGTACTTCTGGAAAGCGGGATAGTAGTGGGCGGGGAGCATCTCACTGTGGGTATATACGTCCACCCCGGTGCCCTGGGTCTGCTCCAGCAGCATCTCCAAGTCCCGCAAATCGTGACCAGAAACCAAAATGCCGGGGTTCTTGCCCACACCGATGGATACTTTGGTGATCTGGGGGTTTCCGTAGGCCTGGGTGTTTGCCTTGTCCAGCAGTGCCATCCCCTGCACGCCGTACTTGCCGGTCTCCATGGTCAGGGCAACCAGATCGTCTGCGGACAGGCTGTCATCCAGAGTGGCCGCCAAGGCCCGCTGGAGAAAAGCATCCACCTCGCCGTCGTCCTGAAGCAGGGCATTGGCGTGCTTGGAGTAGGCGGACAGGCCTTTCAAGCCGTAGGTGATGAGCTCCCGCAGGGAGCGGATGTCCTCATTCTCTGTGGATAGCACACCTACCTGAGCGGCCTTGGCTTCCCAGCTGCCGGTTCCGTCCCACAAGGCGGCCAGAGGCAGCTGATCCTTGTGCTCCACCTGGGCCAGCAGCTTTTCCTTCACCGCCAGGGTATCCCGGATGCGAGCCTCAATGGCCTCTTTATCAAAGTTGGCATTGGTGATGGTCGTGAACAGGTTCAGGGTGATGAGATGGTTGATCTCCCCCTCCACCGCCTCCCCCTGGGCACGAAGAGCCGTGGTCACGGCAGACATGCCTTTCGTTACATAGACCAGCAGATCCTGCATCGCAGCTACATCCGGCTGCTTGCCGCACACGCCTACACGGGTACAGCCGGTGCATCCAGCAGTCTCCTGGCACTGATAACAAAACATCTTGGGCTGCATAAATAGGTCCTCCTAATTTTGTCCTGCGCGGCAGTTTCGCCGCGGAATGGGCTTGACTTTCGAAACATACTATACTAAATTGTTTCTAACAATTCCGTTGTTATACCAACAAAAGGAGGGTCTTCATGGATTTCCTTTTTCTAACGGAAACCCCTCTGTTCCGGGGAACCACCGCTCAGGATCTGGAGGCCATGCTGGCCTGTCTGGGAACGGACGTGCGCAGCTATGAGAAAGGACAAATGATTTACCGGGCCGGGGAAGTGATTTCCTCGCTTGGGATCATGCTGTCCGGCAGCGCACTCATTGAAAATGATGACATCTGGGGCAACACCACGGTGCTGGACTGCGTGGGTCCAGGACAGATTTTTGCAGAGACCTACGCCTGTACACCCAATGAGCCGCTGATGGTCAACGTGGTAGCCGCCGAAGCGGCTCAAATCCTGTTTCTCAACGTGAGCCGGGTCCTGCAGGTATGCCCCAATGGCTGCGGCCACCATAACACTTTGATCCGCAACCTGCTTGCCCTCTCCGCCCAGAAAAATCTGAACCTGTCCCGAAAGATTTTCCACACCTCCCCCAAAACTATTCGCGGCCGCCTGCTCTCTTATCTGTCCTATCAGTCCATGCGCAGCGGCAGTTCTTCCTTTACCATTCCCTTTAACCGTCAGCAGTTGGCCGACTATCTGAATGTAGATCGCAGTGCCCTGTCCAATGAGCTGAGCAAGATGCAGCGGGATGGGCTCATTCAGGTCGAACGAAACCGTTTTGTCCTACTGGGGGTCTGACTGCAAAAACAGGACATCCTCTCGGATGTCCTGTTTTTCATACGTTCTATTTCCAATACCGCCTCAGCAAAAAACAAAAAGGACATCCGAATGGATGTCCTTTTTGTGGTGCGCGAGGCGGGAGTCGAACCCGCACGCCCTTGCGAGCACTGGCACCTGAAGCCAGCGAGTCTACCAATTCCACCACTCGCGCGTGGTTTGGAATGCACCGTTTGCTCAGTGCATGAGATATACTACCACATCCTCCCTCCCGTGTCAACACTTTTCTTTCTTCATCAACCATTTTTTCTTTTCCTGACGCTGTGCCACCGGGAGCGGCATCGTTTTGTACGATTCCGTTTCCCCATATATTATATTATAATTTCTACTAAATCGGCTTTTTTCACCCTTTCTTCTCCCATTTTCGCAAGGAGCAGTCAAAAAAAGTTTTCCAAAAAACTCCTGTTTGTTAAAATTCCACATTGACTTTCCGGCTGATCCCGGGTACAATACGCTCAAATATTTTAATTAAATAATTTTAACTAAAATATTTTAAATTAAATTTTTGAACAATCGAGAGGAGAATTTCCCATGTTTGAGAAAGTCCGTGACATTATTGTTGATACTCTGAGCTGCGAGATGGACGAGGTCACCATGGAGGCCAGCCTGTCTGATGATCTGGGCGCCGATTCCCTGGACGCCGTGGAGCTGAACATCGCTCTGGAGGAGCAGCTGGGTCTGTCCATCGCTGACGAGGATCGCCCCAACATGAAGACCGTGGGTGACATCGTGCGTTACCTGGAGGCCCTGGAGGGCACCAAGGACAACCGCATCTAATTCTTAAGAGGTGAACTTCCATGGAACTGGAATCCATTTATGCGCTGATGGAGCGCTTTGAGCGCTCCTCCATCTCCGGCCTGGAGCTGGAGCAAAACGGCACCCGGCTGAAGCTGGAGAAGGCCGTGGCTGTGGCTGCCGCCCCGGTTGCGGCCGCTGCTCCTGTGGCTGCTCCCGCTCCCGCGGCTGCCCCTGTGGCCGGTCAGCCTGCCCAGGCAGAAGAGGGCGAATACATCAAGGCGCCCCTGGTGGGCACCTTCTATACCGCTGCCGGTCCCGACGCCGCCCCCTTTGTTCAGGTGGGCGACAAGGTGCAGAAGGGCCAGACGGTGTGCATCCTGGAGGCCATGAAGGCCATGAGCGAGATTCCCGCTCCCATGGACTGCGTCATCGAGGAGGTCCTGCTGGACAACGGAAGTCTGGCCGCCTTTGACGCCCCCCTGTTCCGCGTGCGGAGGATATAAGATGTTTCAGCGTGTTTTGATCGCCAACCGCGGCGAGATCGCGGTACGTATCATGCGCGCCTGCCGGGAGCTGGGCGTGGAGACGGTGTCGGTCTATTCTCAGGCCGACGCCGACGCCCTCCACGTCCAGCTGGCTTCCCAGGCGGTGTGCATCGGTCCGGCCAAAGCGTCGGACAGCTATCTGAATGTGGACGCTCTGCTGACCGTAGCGAAGGAGACCGGCTGTGACGCCGTACATCCCGGCTACGGTTTTCTCTCAGAAAACGCAGATTTTTCCGACCGCTGCACCCAGATGGGTCTGGCCTTTATCGGTCCCTCCGGGGATGTGATCCGCATGATGGGCAATAAGTCTGCGGCCCGAGAGCTGATGCAGAAGCACAACGTCCCGGTGGTCCCCGGCTCGGACGGAGCGGTGGAGACCGCCCAGCAGGCCCAGGAGATCGCCGAAAAAATCGGCTACCCTGTGCTGGTCAAGGCCAGCGCCGGCGGCGGCGGCCGTGGTATGCGCCGGGTGGATCGCCCCGAGGACCTGGAGGCTAAGTTCCAGGAGGCTCGGGCGGAAGCTCTGGCCTGCTTCGGAGACGGACAGCTTTATCTGGAAAAACTGATTCTCAACCCCAAGCACATTGAGTTTCAGATCCTGGCCGACCGCCATGGCAATGTGATCCATCTTGGCGAGCGGGACTGCTCCATCCAGCGCAAGAATCAAAAGCTGGTGGAGGAATCCCCCTCTAAGATTCTCACCCCCGCACTTCGGGAGGCCATGGGCCAGGCTGCGGTCACCGCTGCCCGGGCTGCCGGCTATGAAAACGCCGGCACCATCGAGTTTGTGGTGGACCAGGAGGGGCACTTCTACTTTATCGAAATGAACACCCGAATTCAGGTGGAGCACCCGGTCACCGAGATGGTCACCGGCATCGACCTGGTGCGGGAGCAGCTGCGCATTGCCGCTGGGCTGCCTCTGTCGGTCAAGCAGGAGGACGTTGTCCTCCGGGGCCACGCTATGGAGTGCCGCATCAACGCCGAGGACCCCACTCAGGACTTCCGCCCCGCGCCGGGCACTACCCGTTTCGTCCACTTCCCCGGCGGTCCCGGGGTTCGTGTGGACTCCATGCTGTATAACGGCTATGAGGTATCTCCCTACTATGATTCTCTGGTGGCCAAGGTCATCGTCCACGCCCCCACCCGTCTGGAGGCCATCCGGCGCATGCGCCGCTGCCTGGAAGAGATGATCATTGAGGGATACCCCACCACCGCCGATTTCTGTCACCTGATCCTGCATCACCCCGACTTTGTAAAGGGCCAGTATGATACAGGATTCTTGGCCGCCCATCAGGACGAGCTGCTGGGCTGGGATAAGGAGGACTAAATGCAACCACTGTTTCGTTCCCGCCGTGACCGGCTGGACCGACTGCGCCGTCAGCGGGAGCAGGCCGTGGAGGCCGCCGCCAAGCGCTCCGACCTTCCCTCCGGCGGCTCTCAGACCTGTCCGGGCTGCGGCCGGGAGTGCCAGAACCAGGAGCTGGTGAAGACGGAGTATGTCTGCCCCCACTGCGGGTATCACCTGCCCATCGGGGCCTACCTGCGTCTCTCTCTGCTGCTGGACCCCTTCACCTTCCAGGAGCTGTGGCCCGAGCTCACCGCCCCCAACGCCCTGGAGTTTCCCGGCTATGAAGGCAAGCTCACCGCCCAGCGGGAAAAGACCGCTCTGAGCGATGCGGCGGTGGCCGCTGTTGGCAAGCTGGATGGACGCCAGGCGGTGTTCGCCGTGCTGGACAGCCGCTTCTTCATGGGCAGCATGGGCGTGGCCGTGGGCGAGAAAATCACCCGGGCCGTGGAATACGCCCAGAAGCACAAGCTGCCTCTCATCATCTTTTCCGCCAGCGGCGGCGCCCGGATGCAGGAGGGAATTCTCTCCCTTATGCAGATGGCCAAGACCAGCGCTGCCATTGAGCGCTTCTCTCAGGCGGGCGGGCTGTACATCTCAGTGTTCACCCACCCCACCACCGGCGGCGTCACTGCCAGCTTTGCCTCTCTGGGCGATATCACTCTGGCTGAGCCTGGGGCACTCATCGGCTTTGCCGGTCCCCGGGTCATCCAGCAGACCATCGGCCAGGAGCTGCCCGAGGGCTTCCAGCGCGCCGAGTATCTGGAGGAGCACGGCTTTGTGGACCAGATCGTCCCACGCCGTGAGATGCGCCAGACCCTCTCCCAGCTGTTGGCCCTGCATCGAAAGGGGGTTCTCCACCGATGAGCAACTTAACTGCCGCCCAGCGGGTGAAGATCGCTCGTATGCCGGGCCGCCCCGGCACCATGGACTTCGTCCACAACCTTTTTACTGACGTCTTTGTCTGCCAGGGAGACCGGCTGTGCCGGGAGGATCCCAGCATCTTCGGAGCCATCGCCCGCTTTCACGGAAAGCCGGTCACCGTCATCGGCCACCGGAAGGGGCGCAACTTTGAGGAAAACATGAAATGCAACTTCGGTATGCCCTCTCCCGAGGGTTACCGCAAGGCCCAGCGGCTGATGCGCCAGGCCGAGAAATTCGGCCGCCCCATCATCACCTTCGTAGACACCCCGGGCGCTTACCCCGGTCTGGAGGCGGAGGAGCGGGGCCAGGGTGAGGCCATCGCCTCCTCTCTGGCTCTCATGAGCTCCCTCACCGTCCCGGTGGTCACCGTGGTCATCGGCGAGGGAGGCAGCGGCGGCGCTCTGGCGCTGGCCGTGGGCAACCGGATCGTTATGCTGGAGAACGCCATCTACTCGGTACTCTCCCCGGAGGGCTTCGCCTCCATTCTGTGGAAGGACGCCTCCCGGGCCGATGAGGCCGCAGGCGTGATGAAGCTCACCGCCGACGATCTGCTGCATTTGGGCGTGGTGGACCAGGTGATCCCCGAGCCTGAGGGAGGCGCCCATGTGGATCCCCGTCCGGTGTACACCGCTGTGGACAAGGCCATTACCCGCCACCTCAGCCAGCTGAGTCGGGAGAAAGACCTGGCCGCCCACCGCTATCAAAAGTTCCGCGCCATGGGCGCGGTCCGGGAGGAGAAAGAAACATGAACGGACTGCACATCCTTGGCACCGGCCGGGCGGTTCCGGACCAAATCATAACCAATGACGACCTGGCCCGCCGGGTAGACACCAACGACGAGTGGATCGTGGCCCGCACCGGCATCCGGGAGCGGCGTTTTGCCCGGGAGGGTGAACCCCTCACCCAGTTTACCGTAGCCGCCGCCCGGCAGGCTCTGGAGCGGGCGGGACTGAAGCCGGAGGACATCGGCCTGTGCATCACCGCCACGGTAACCTCCGATCGACTCTTTCCCTCTCAGGCCTGCCTCATCCACCAGGAGCTGGGCCTTCCCGAGGACTGCCCCGCCTTTGATTTGAGCGCGGGCTGCACCGGTTTTCTCTACGCCATGGAGACGGCGGCGGCCATGCTGCCCCGTATGAACCGCCCCTACGCCCTGCTGGTAGGCGGCGAGCTGCTCTCCCGCATCATAGATATGGACGACCGCTCCACCTGTATTCTCTTTGGTGACGGCGCGGGCGCAGCGGTGGTGGAGAGCACGGAAGCCGGATGGTACAGCGTGCTGGGCACCCGGGGCGACCGGGATGTCCTCTGGGCGTGGGGCCCCGGTCCGGAACGTCCCTACCTTCACATGGACGGTCAGGGTGTCTTCCAGTTTGCTCTGAAAACCGTCCCCCAAGTGGCCAAGCAGCTGCTGGAAAAGGCCGGGATGGACAAGGAGCAGGTGGACTGGTACGTCCCCCATCAGGCCAACCACCGCATTGTAGAATCGGTGGCCAAGCGGCTGAAGATGCCGCTGAACCGCTTTTATGAAAATATGGACCGCTACGGCAACACGTCCGCCGGCAGCATCCCCATCGCTCTGGACGAGATGGCCGAGCAGGGCCTTCTGAAAAAGGGCCAGTGGGTCATGTGTCTGGGCTTTGGCGCAGGCCTCACCTGGGGCGGCGCTTTGTTCCAGTGGTAAGCGGACGGATTGGAGGTTAATTATGAAATTAAACGAGCTTTTGGGCATTGAGTTTCCCTTTATTCAGGGCGGTATGGCCAACATCGCCACCGCCGAGTTTGCCGCTGCGGTCTCCAACGCCGGAGCCCTGGGCCTGATCGGTGCCGGCGGCATGTCCCCTGAGGTGTTCCGGGACAGCATCCGCCGCTGCCGCCAGCTCACCGATAAGCCCTTCGGCGTGAACATCATGCTCATGCACCCCCAGGTGGAGGAGCTGGCTGCCATCGCCGCCGAGGAGAAGGTGGCTGTGGTCACCACCGGCGCGGGCGATCCCTCTCGCTTTATCCCCGCCTGGAAAGAGGCGGGCATCAAGGTCTTCCCCGTAGTCCCCGCTGTGGCTCTGGCCAAGCTGGTGGCCAAGCGCGGCGCCGACGGCGTGATCGCTGAGGGTACCGAGAGCGGCGGACATGTGGGCGAGACCACCACCATGGCTCTGGTGCCTCAGGTGGTGGACGCGGTGGACATTCCTGTTATTGCTGCCGGCGGCATTGCCAGCGGCCGCCAGCTGCTGGCTGCCTACGCCCTGGGCGCCATCGGCGCTCAGGTGGGCACCTGCCTGCTGGTCAGTGAGGAGTGCCCCATCCACGAGAACTACAAGAAGGCCGTTCTGAAGGCCTCTGACCGCTCCACTGTGGTCACCGGCCGCTCTGTGGACGCCCCCGTACGCTGCCTGCGCAACCAGATGACCAACGAGTACATCGCCAAGGAGCGGGAGGGCGCCGACCGCATGGAGCTGGAGCACTTCACCCTGGGCGGCCTGCGCAAGGCTGTGTTCGACGGTGATGTGAAGACTGGCAGCGTGATGGCTGGCCAGGTGGCCGGTATGCTCCACGAGATCAAGCCTCTGCGCCAGATCTTTGAGGAGCTCCAGGCCGGCTGCGAGAAGCGTCTGGCCGAGCTGGAGAAGTAAGATGCGCATCGGAAAGCATGAACTGGCCCTGCCCATCCTCCAGGGAGGCATGGGTGTGGGCGTGTCCATGGGAGGACTGGCCGGGGCGGTAGCCGCCTGCGGCGGCATGGGCACCGTCAGCACCGCCGACGCGGGCTATCTGGAAGCCGATTTTGCAAAGAATCCCTTTGAGGCCAATCTCCGGGCTCTCCGGCAGGAGATCGGCAAAGCCAAGGAGATCGCCAAAGGCGCTGGAATGGTCGCGGTCAACGCCATGGTGGCCACTGTCCAGTACGCCGACGCGGTACGCACTGCCGTAGCCGCCGGTGTGGACGCGGTGGTGTCCGGAGCGGGACTCCCCCTGGACCTGCCCGAACTGGTAGGCGAGAGCGGCACTGCCAAGGCGCCTATTGTCTCCTCTCCCCGGGCGGCCAAGCTCATTTTAAAGACCTGGGACCGCAAGTACCACACCACCGCCGATTTCATCGTGCTGGAGGGTAAGGACGCGGGCGGGCACCTGGGCTTTGACGAGGAACAGCTGAAAGCTGGAAGCTGTCCCACGCTGGAGGAACTTCTGCCCGGTGTTCTGGCCGAGGTTCGCCCCTACGAGGAGAAGTACGGCCACCCCATCCCCGTCTTTGTGGCGGGCGGCGTGTACACCGGAGCCGACCTGGCCCGGTACACCAAGCTGGGAGCCGCGGGTGTGCAGCTGGCCACCCGCTTTATCGCCACCTACGAGTGCGATGCCTCCCAGGGCTATAAGGATGTACTTCTTAAGGCCAAAGAGAGCGATCTGGCCATTATCCACAGCCCGGTGGGCATGCCCGGCCGTGCGGTACGCACTCCCCTGGTGGAGCGGCTGGAGCAGGGCCTGCGGCAGGCTCCCACCAAGTGCTCCCAGTGCATCAAGGGGTGTGCCCCTGTCAAGATTCCCTTCTGCATCACTCACGCTCTCATTGAGGCGGTGAAGGGCAACCGGGAGGAAGGCCTGTTTTTCAGCGGCTCCAACGTGGAGCGGCTGGACCGGATGGTCCATGTCCGGGACATCATGGACGAACTGATGAATGAATGGAGGGTTTCAACGTGAAACTTGCCTTTTTGTATGCCGGCCAGGGCGCCCAGCATGTGGGCATGGGCCGGGACCTGTATGAGATCTACCCCGCCTTCCGCCAGGTGCTGGACAGCGCCCCGGTGGACTTCGACCTGAAAAAGCTGTGCTTTGACGGCCCCGAGGACCAGCTCAATGACACCCGGTACACCCAGCCCTGCATGGTGGCCTTTGCCGCCGGTGTTACCGCCCTGCTGCGCGAGGCGGGCATCACCCCCGATTACGCCGCCGGGCTGAGTCTGGGCGAGTATTCCGCCCTCCAGTGCGCTGGCGTCTTTGACGCCAAGACCGCCATTTCCCTGGTAGCCTTCCGCGGCCAGGCCATGGCCGATGCCGTTCAGGGCCGTCCCTGCGGCATGGCCGCGGTGCTGGGAATGGACCGGGACGCCCTGAAGGCTGTGTGTGCCGAAGCCAGCGACGCTGGCGTGGTGGAGTGCACCAACTTCAACTGCCCCGGACAGATCGTCATCTCCGGCGACGCTGCCGCCGTGGACAAGGCGGGCGAGCTGGCCAAGGCCGCCGGAGCCAAGCGGGTGCTGCCCCTGAAGGTGAGCGGCCCCTTCCACACCTCCCTGATGGCTCCCGCCGGGGACGCCCTCCGGGAGAAATTCCAGAGCGTGGACTTCGGCGCCATGGAGATCCCCGTCCTCTTTAACTGCCTGGGCGACCTGAAGGGCGAGGCGGACACCATTCCCAACCTGCTGGAGCAGCAGGTCCAGTCCAGCGTCTATCTGGAGGATACCATTCGCCGCCTGGGTGAGCTGGGCGTAGATACTGTGGTGGAGATCGGCCCCGGCCGCACCCTGTCCGGCTTTGTGAAGAAGACCGTAAAAGGAATTAAATGCTATCCGGTGGAGACGGCCGAGGAGCTTCAGGCCGCTATCGCCGCCCTGAGAGGAGAGTAAGTCCATGAGCTTAACTGGAAAAATCGCTCTGGTCACCGGCGGCAGCCGTGGCATTGGCCGCGCCATCTGCCTGGAGCTGGCCCGTCAGGGCGCCAACGTGGCGGTGAACTATGCGGGCAACTCCGCCGCCGCCCAGGAGACCGTCGCTGCCTGTGAGGCCCTGGGTGTGCAGGCCATCGCCATTCAGGCCAACGTGGCCGACCCCCAGGCCTGCCAGGACATGGTAAAGACCGTTCTGGATACCTTCGGCCGCATCGACATTCTGGTCAACAACGCCGGCATCACCCGGGACGGCCTGACCCTGCAGATGAAAGAGGAAGACTTCGACGCGGTGCTGGACACCAACCTGAAGGGCGCCTTCTGCTGCTGCAAGGCGGTCTACCGCCCCATGATGCGCCAGCGTTCCGGCCGCATCATCAACATGAGCAGCATCGTGGGCCTGCGGGGCAATCCCGGCCAGGCCAACTACTGCGCCAGCAAGGCGGGCCTGATCGGCCTGACCAAGTCCCTGGCCAAAGAGCTGGCTGCCCGGAAGGTCACCGTCAACGCCGTGGCCCCCGGCTTTATCGACACCGATATGACTGCCGTGCTGTCTGAGCAGGCTAAGGAAGCCATGCTCTCCACCATCCCCATGGCTAAGCTGGGCCAGCCCGAGGACGTGGCTCACGCGGTGGCCTTCTTCGCCTCCGACGAGGCCGCCTACATCACCGGTCAGGTGCTGTGTGTAGACGGCGGCATGGCGGTTTGACCGCAGAAAGGATGCTAACTATGGAAAAAAGACGCGTTGTCATCACCGGCATCGGCGCGGTCACCCCTCTGGGCAACACCGCTGCTGAGAGCTGGCAGGCCGTCAAGGACGGCGTGTGCGGCATTGCTCCCATCACCCTGTACGACCACAGCAATCAGAAGGTCTCTCTGGCTGCTGAGGTAAAGAACTTTGATCCCACCGTGGCTCTGGACAAGAAAGAGGCCCGCCGGATGGACCGCTTCACCCAGTTTGCCGTCACCGCCGCCGTAGAGGCGGTTCAGGACAGCGGCCTGAATCTGGAGCAGGAGGACACTGCCCGCTGCGGCGTGTCCGTCTCCAGCGGCATCGGCGGCATCGCCACCATCCAGTCCTCCTGTGAGGCCGGCAATGTCCGCGGCTTTGACAAGGTCTCCCCCTTCTTTATCCCCATGTCTATCACCAACCTGGCCGCCGGCCATATCGCCATCCGGCTGGGCCTGCACGGCATGTGCATCTGCCCCGTGGCCGCCTGTGCCGGCGGCAGCAATGCGGTGGGCGACGCCTTCCGCCACATCCGGGACGGCTACGCCGAGGTGATGCTCTCCGGCGGCGCCGAGGCCTCCATCACCCCCCTGGCCATGGGCGGCTTCACCTCTATGAGCGCACTGACCACTGCCAGCGACCCCAACCGCGCCTCCATCCCCTTTGATGCCGAGCGCAGCGGCTTTGTTATGGGCGAAGGCGCCGCTATCCTGGTGCTGGAGGAGCTGGACCACGCTCTGGCCCGGGGCGCCAAGATCTATGGCGAGGTGGTGGGCTACGGCGCCACCTGTGACGCCTATCACATCACCGCTCCCGATCCCAAGGGTACCTGGAGCGCCGCCTGCATCCAGCAGGCTCTGGCCGACGCAGACATGACCCCCGAGCAGGTAGACTATGTCAACGCCCACGGCACCTCCACTCCCCTCAACGACAGCGGCGAGACTGCTGCCATTCACCAGGTTTTCGGCGACCACGCCAAGAATCTGATGGTCAGCTCCACCAAGTCCATGACCGGCCACCTGCTGGGCGCCAGCGGTGCGGTGGAGGCCATGTTCTCCGTGCTGGCGCTGAAGGACGGCTATGTCCCCGCCACTATCAACTATCAGGTGCCCGATCCCGCCTGTGACCTGGACATCGTCCCCAACGAGGGCCGTCAGGCAGATATCAAGGTGGCCATTTCCGATTCTCTGGGCTTTGGCGGGCACAACACCTGCCTGGTCTTCCAGAAGTGGGAGGGTTAAGATATGCAGCTGAATATTGAGCAGATCATGGAGATTCTTCCTCATCGTCCTCCCTTCCTGCTGGTGGACAAGATCACCGACTGTGAGCCCGGTGTGAAAGCGACCGGCATCAAGTGTGTGACCATGAATGAGCCCTTTTTTGTGGGCCACTTCCCCGGCAAGCCCATCATGCCCGGGGTACTGATCCTGGAGGCTCTGGCTCAGACCGGAGCCGTGGCCGCCCTGTCTCTGCCCGAAAACAAGGGAAAGCTGGCCATTTTCGGCGGCGTGAAGAACGCCCGCTTTAAACAGCCGGTTCTTCCCGGCGATGTGTTGGAGCTCAGCTGCGAACTGGTGGAACAGCACGGCCCCATCGGATTCGGCAAGGCGGTAGCTAAGGTGGATGGCAAGATCGCAGCCCGCTGCGAACTTACCTTTGTGATCCAGTAACGGTTGCTTTCCACCTGTAAGTTTGCTATATTGGAATCACTTTAGAACGTGCAGGAGGAAGTGTCATGCTGGACGAGTCGTTCAACCGCGTGTATACAAAATTTAAGCTCCATTTCTACCGGGCGGTCTTTTCCCGCTTTCAAACCCGGGAGGCCAGTCTGACCACGGTGGAGACCTTTTGCATGGAGATCATCAACGCCCTGGGCCACCCCACCATCGCTGAGTTCTCCAGCTTTGTAAACATCTCTCCGCCCAATGCCGCCTATAAGATCAACAGTCTCATCCAAAAGGGATACATTACCAAGGAGCAGTCTCCCGATGACAAGCGGGAGTATCATCTGTCGGTAACGCAAAAGTATATCGACTACTACAATGTGAGCTACCGCTATCTCTCTACCGTCATGGACCGGATCAAAGAGCGCTTTCCTGCCCAGGACGTGGAGAAGCTGGAAGAGATGCTCAACATTATCTCGGATGAGCTGATGCCCGAACTGAATCAGATCCCCTCTCACGAAAATTAACCACCGCGGTGCGGCAGCAGAACTTTGCTGCCGCACCGTTTTTTGTCTGCTTTCACGGCTTTTTCCACATTTCAAGCTGTGTTTGTGCAAAACCGCCCTTGTATCGGCGGGACAGATGTAGTATCCTGTAAGCAAACCTTTTTTCTCCCGTTTTGAAAGGAGGGGTGGACTTGACCCAATTTCTCGACAGTCTTCAGGCCGGCATACTCGCCCTGCGGCAGCTGCCTGCAGACTACCCTCAGGCTTTCGCCTGGTACACCCTGATTTTGCGCTTTCTCTTCCCCCTGCTGGCTCTGGCCATGCTGGTGCGCATCATTCGCTCCCTCATCAAGGCCTCTCCCAAGCCAGAGGTCTGGGCCTATCTGTCCCTGCCAAATGGAGCCAGCGAGCCCCTGACACACTGGGAAAACATCCTGGGCCGAGCAGGGAGCTGTGACGTAGTACTTAACTACCCGGTGGTCTCCCGACAGCATGCCGCCCTTATCCGCAGCGAAGATGACAGCTGGACGGTATATGATCTGGGTTCCAAGAGCGGCGTCACGGTAAACGGAACTCCTGCTGATCCTGCAGGCTCTCCCGTCTCCTTCGGCGATGTACTGAGCATGGGCGGCGTGGAAACCGTATTGCTCCCCGTCCCCGATCAGGAGACCAAGCACCGGCGTAAAACCGATACCAAGCCGGTCTCTCCCTGGGGTTCTCTGATTTTACTTACTATTTTCCAGGTTCTGACTGCCCTGCAGTTTCTCTTCTCCGGTGATGAAGAGCACATGCTGCTGGTTCCCGGCTCCTTTTTGTGCCTGGCTGCGGTAATGTGGCTGTACTGCATCACCATGCGCGCGCTGGGCCGCATTGGCTTTGAAATCGAGACCGTGGCCTTTTTCCTGTCCACGCTGTCCCTCTCCGTCACCTCGTCCTCCGCGCCCAGTGCAGTACCCAAGCAGTTCCTCTCTATGGTTCTGGGCCTTATCTTCTTCCTGATTCTGGGGCTGTTTCTCCGGGATCTGGAGCGGGTAAAGAAGATCCGTTGGCTCATGGCCGCCGGAGCCATCTTCCTTTTGAGCCTGTCTCTCGTCCTTGGCAAGGTGAAATACGGTGCGGCCAACTGGATCAGCATCGGCGGATTCTCCTTCCAGCCTTCGGAGCTTGCCAAGATCTGCTACATCTTTGCCGGAGCCGCCACCCTGGACCGGCTGTTCCGCAAACGAAATCTGGGGTTGTTCATTGTCCTGACCGGCGCCTGCATGGGCTGCCTGGCTCTGATGAGTGACTTCGGCACCGCTGCCATCTTCTTTGTCACCTTCCTGGTGATCGCCTATCTGCGCTCGGGCGACTTTGCCACCTTGTCTCTCATCTGCGGCGGCGCGGTATTCGGTGCCTTTACCCTGGTGAGCATCAAGCCCTACATTCTGCGACGCTTTGCGGCCTGGGGCCATGTGTGGGAACAGGCCTCCGACGGAGGCTTCCAGCAGACCCGCACCATGTCCGCTGCCGCCTCGGGCGGTCTCATCGGCGTGGGACCGGGAAACGGCTGGCTCCACCGCGTGTCTGCCGCTGACACCGATCTGGTGTTTGGCATGCTGTGCGAGGAGTGGGGCCTTATCATCGCGGTACTGTCAGTGCTGTGTATTGTGGCTCTGGCGGTGTTTGCCGTTCGGTGCTGCCGGGCCGGCCGCTCCAGCTTTTACTCCATTGCCGCCTGTGCCGCCACCAGTCTGCTGGTCTTTCAGACCACGCTGAACGTGCTGGGCTCGGTGGATATTCTGCCTCTTACCGGCGTCACCTTCCCCTTTGTCTCCAACGGCGGCTCCTCCATGCTCTCTTCCTGGGGCATGATGGCCTTCCTGAAGGCCGCCGATACCCGCAGCAATGCCAGCTTTGCCATCCGCGCGCCTAAGCTTCACGGTCCTCAGTGGCTTGGAAACCTGGGCCCCCAGAGCAGAGCCCCCCGAAAGGAGGTCTCCCGTGAAAAAGATTGAAAAACGCACCTTCGTCTGCCTGGCCCTCACTCTGTTGCTGCTTTTGGGCCTTGGCCTGTTTGTTCTTCGCTTCTTCCTCAAGGGCGGTGATTGGGCCTCCTTTGCCGCCAACCGGCATCTCTACAACTCCAACGGCTCCCTGGCAGTCGGTCGGGTGCTGGACCGGGACGGCGACGTACTATCCTGGGTGGATGAGTCGGGCAACCGTCAGTACTATGAAAACGCCACTGTGCGAAAGGCTACCCTTCATGCAGTGGGTGATCTCTCCGGCTCCATCGGCACCAGCGCCCTGGTTGCCTTTGCCGACCAGCTCTCCGGCTATAACTTCCTCACCGGAGCCGACAACCCTTTCGGCCAGGGCAACGACCTCTATCTCACTCTGGATGCCCGCCTCAACTATATCGCCTACCAGGCAATGAACGGTAAGAAGGGTGCGGTGGGTGTGTACAACTATGAGACCGGTGAGATTTTGTGCATGGTCTCCACCCCCACCTTTGATCCGGCCAATCCTCCCACCATCGAAGATGGGGACCCTGAGTACGAAGGCGTCTACCTCAACCGCTTCCTCTCCGGCACATTTACTCCCGGCTCGGTATTCAAAACCATCACTCTTACCGCCGCCATTGAAAACATTCCCGATCTGTTCTCCCGCTCGTTCACCTGTACCGGTTCTACCACGGTGGGCGGGGAGGAGATCACCTGTCCCTTTGCCCACGGAGAAATGGATATCAACTCCGCTCTGGCCAATTCCTGTAACGGCGTTTTTGCCCAGCTGGCCACAGAACTCGGCGCCGAAACCATGAGCAAATATGTGGAAAAAGCAGGGATCCTGGACAGCTATTCTGTGGATGGCATTGCCACCGCCAAGGGCAGTTTTGATCTCACCGGTGCCAGCACCAGTCAGATCGGCTGGTCCGGTGTAGGCCAGTATAACGACCTGGTCAATCCCTGCGCCATGATGGTGTGGATGGGCGCCATTGCCAACCAGGGAAAGACTGCAGTGCCCTATCTGATTTCCAAAACCGAGGGGGACCTTCCCCTTCCTTCTCTACCTCACTTTACCAAGAAGACCGATCAGCTCATCGATGCTGACACGGCTCAGGTGGTGGGTGATATGATGGCCAACAATGTACGGGAAACCTACGGCAGCAGCCGCTTCCCCAACATGGACATCTGTGCCAAGTCCGGTACCGCCGAAGTAGGCGGCGGCAAAAAGCCGAATGCCTGGTTTGCCGGCTTCCTGCGCAATTCCGATGCCCCCTACGCCTTTGTCGTTGTCTTGGAGGAGGGCGGCAGCGGCGCCAATGCAGCAGGCAATGTGGCCGCTCAAGTTCTGGACGCTTTGGTCAACGGCTACTGATACGTGCTCTGTCTGTAAATGCCCCCGAAGGATGTTTCCTTCGGGGGCATTTTGTATTTTATCTAAAAATATCTCGCAATTTTCATATCCGATCCAATGCTCTGTGGGGTATGGTTATAGTAAGAATCATACCCGGGCTGTCCTGTCCCCAGGCAGAGAAAATCCGTTCACCTGCCTCTTACAGTCCGGTTTATCCGATGGAACCAGTAGGAAAGGAGTCTGCGCGATGTCCACTCGTACCGATGCCCAACAAATCATTCAAAGCGCTCTGGCCGCCTGTCTGCCCGATGCAGCCGTACGCCGCGCCCTGGAGGGCAAAGAATTTTCCGGTGGCCGGATCTATCTGGTCGCTGCCGGAAAAGCGGCCTGGCAGATGGCTCAATGCGCTGCCCAAATGCTGGGAGACCGCCTCACCGCAGGCGTAGTGGTCACCAAGTACGACCACAGCAAGGGCGAAATTCCCCGCTGTACGGTTTATGAAGGCGGTCACCCCGTCCCGGATGAAAATTCTTTCCGCGGCACCCGGGCCGCCATGGATCTGGTTCAGAATCTTACTGCAGAGGACACTGTGGTCTTTCTGGTCTCGGGCGGCGGCTCTGCCCTGTTTGAAAGTCCCCTGGTCCCCGGCGAGGATCTGGCTCGGCTTACCAAGGATCTGTTGGCCTGCGGGGCAGACATTGTGGAGATGAATACCCTGCGCAAGCGTCTCTCCGCAGTCAAGGGCGGCAAATTTGCCCAATTGTGCGCCCCCGCCCAGGTGTACGCCATCGTTCTGTCTGACATTCTGGGTGATCCTCTGGATATGATCGCCTCCGGCCCTGCTTATCCTGACAGCTCTACCCGGGAAGATGCCTGGGCCGCTGTGGAAAAATACAACCTCTCCCTCACCGACGAGATGAAGGCTCTGCTGGATGTGGAGACTCCCAAACAGCTGGACAATGTGGAGACTGTCATCACCGGCAGTGTGCGGGAATTGTGCGCCGCGGCCGCTCAGGCCTGCCGGCAGCTGGGGTATGAGCCTACCGTTCTGACTGACCGGCTGTGCTGTCAGGCCAAGGAGGCCGGCTCCTTCCTGGCCTCCATCGCCAAGAGCCACGAAGATTCCGATCATGCCCTGGCCTTCCTGGCTGGCGGCGAGACAGTCGTCCAGCTCACCGGCTCCGGTTTGGGCGGCCGGAATCAGGAGCTGGCTCTGGCTGCCGCACCTGGGATCGCAGGTATGAAGGATACCGTGGTCTTCTCTCTGGGTTCTGACGGCACAGACGGCCCCACCGACGCCGCCGGCGGCATCGTAGACGGAGACACCATGCAGCGTCTTTCCGATGCCGGACTATCTGTTCATCAGGTTCTGGCCGACAATGACGCCTACCACGCCCTAAAGGCGGTGGACGGACTGCTGGTCACAGGCCCCACAGGAACCAATGTGAATGATGTATCCGTTGTATTGATCAAACGTTGATTCTCCTTCTCTATCATAAGCAGAAAGACGCGGCCTCGGCCGCGTCTTTCTGCTGTCTAAAACAATAAAAAAAGTTCGCCCCAAGCGTTTTACGCTTGCGGCGAACTGGCGCAGAAGGGGGGATTCGAACCCCCGCACGGTTTTACCCGCCTACTCCCTTAGCAGGGGAGCCCCTTATAGCCACTTGGGTACTTCTGCAAGTGCTATTATCCTAAAACCTATGTTCCGAAAAAAGTGGCGGAGAGAGTGGGATTCGAACCCACGGCTCTTGACGAGTCACCGGTTTTCAAGACCGGCTCCTTAAACCACTCGGACATCTCTCCTCATCTTTTTCAATCAGAGGCGAATAAGATAATACCACATAGAACCCCTTTTGTCAATCCCCCAGAACCAGCTTTCCGAAAAACAATCGTTTTTCTTTTACAGGTGCTTCAGCGACGCAGCTTCCGCCACCCGCTCCTGGCTTTCGATCACACCTTCGGGATCCAGATTGCAGACCTCAGTAAATAAAAGATCCAGCACAAACAGCTGTGCCATACGGGCGGTGACAGAACCTACCTGCAGCGGTCCCTCATTGGAGCCGCACTGCAGCACCAGATCCGCCAGCTGTCCGCCGGGCGACTTGGGGAAACGGGAGACCAGGATCACCTTGACCCCCATAGGCCGGGATACCGCCAGCACATCCTGCAGTTCCCGAGTAGACCCGGAATAAGAGAAAAACAGCACCACATCTTCCTTGGACATCAGGGCAATGCTGTTGAGCTGAAAATGGGAATCAGAAATAAAGGCAAACTTGGAGGAGATGGTGGAAAACAGGGTCCAGGCCTCCTCTGCCAGTACCATGGAGCTTCCCTGTCCCATGCAGATCACCCGTCGTGCAGAGTGAAGCAGCTCTGCTGCCTGGCGCAGCTGGTCCCCATTGATCAGCTTCACGGTCTGCTCCAGGGCCGAGATGTTCTCCCGCAGTCTGCGGCGGCACAGCAAATCAAAGGCTGTATTGTCTTCCGGTTGAGAGACGATGGCCTGACTCTCCGCCGTCGTATTGCCAGCTCTGGCTGCCATCGAGGCCTTGGCCAGCTCCAGCTTGAACGCATTGTATCCTCCCACACCCAGCCGGCGGCAGAACCGGGAGATGGTGGCATCCGCCACCTCGCATTCTTCTGCCAACTCAGATATGGACATGTACTGCGCGTCAATGCGGTGGGACAATACATAGTCGGCCACCTTTTTTTCTGAATTTGTCAGCTGGAAATATTGACTGCTGATCGTCTCAAAAACGTCCTGGGTGGTCATACTTGTCTGGACTCCTTTCGATGATGCTGATCGGAAAAAAACCAGTCTGTTACATAGACTTTTGTGCCTCTTTGTCACATCGTCCGGTTTTCTGTACCTTCCGTCTTTTGGTTTACATAATTTTTTGTCTTTTTTTCGATTTGAAATTCAATCCCCTATTTTAGGAAAGAAAAGGCTTATTTTTAAAAAAAATCTGATTTTCGAAACTTTTATCGAAAAACAGAGGTTATGAAAATTATTTTCATCTTGATAATTTGTCTAAAATTTTTTTCGATTTTAGATGACAAGTACATATTCTCATGATAAAATGAGTTTACATCTTAAAAGGGAAAAATACGGTTTATGGAAAATCATTTCTTCTCCCCAGCCTACTTTTCCCTTGTTTTTTCATTATAGCTTTCCAATGGAAAATCCGCAACGAATTTTCAAAATTTTTTTCAAACCAGGAGGCGTTTGTCATGAATCGCTACGGAATCCAGTTTCAGGTTAAAAACAGCCCCAGCTTAGATCCCGAGTTCATGCCCATTCTCAAATTCAACCGCGCGTTCCTTCAGAGTGCTAAGAAGCCCGTTTCCTTCGCGGTGGAGCGCTCCAATGGCCAGGTAGCGGTGTGCAATACCTTTATCCACGGCACCCCCGAGATGCGTGAGGCTGACCACTACTATGCCGACCGGCTGGTCAAGTCCATGCTGTGGCTCCAGGGCGGCTTCAAGGTCTATGTCAGCGGCGATGAGGACGTGTATAACTACCTGAAGGAGACCTTCTCCCTCACCGGTAAGCGGGCTTTTGATGCCGACTTTATGGCCGGCGTGTATGAGCACCCCTTCGAGGTCGTCTTCTGCGACAAGGTACCCGAGGAGAAGGGTGCTTCCCAGGCCATCGGCCGCCACATGGACGGCTGCCGCATCGGCTTTGACGCCGGCGGAAGCGACCGCAAGGTGTCCGCTGTGATCGACGGCGAGAGCGTCTACTCCGAGGAGGTCGTATGGTTCCCCAAGACCAACTCCGATCCCGACTACCACTATGACGGCATCGTAGCCGCCTTCAAGTCCGCCGCTGAGAAGATGCCCCGCGTGGACGCGGTGGGCGTGTCCTCCGCCGGTATCTACATCGACAACCGCACCATGGTGGCTTCCCTGTTCCTGAAGGTTCCCAAGGAGCAGTTTGACGCCAAGGTCAAGGACATCTATATCCGCGCCGCCCGTGACGTGTTCGGTCCTGACATCCCCCTGGTGGTGTGCAACGACGGTGACGTGTCCGCTCTGGCCGGTGCTATGGGCCTGGGCGAGAACAACGTGCTGGGTATCGCCATGGGCACCAGCGAGGCCGTGGGCTACGTGGACGAGCACGGCAACATCACCGGCTGGCTCAACGAGCTGGCTTTCATGCCTGTGGACGCCAACCCCGACGCCATGGAGGACGAGTGGTCCGGCGACATCGGCTGCGGCGTGAAGTACTTCTCTCAGGACGGCGTCATCAAGCTTGCTCCCCGTGCCGGTATCCAGCTGGATGAGAGCCTGTCTCCCGCTGAGAAGCTGAAGGTTGTCCAGAAGTGCATGGAAGAGGATCAGGAGGGCGCTAAGGAGGTCTACCGCTCCATCGGCACCTATCTGGGCCATGCTCTGGCTTACTACTATGATCTCTACCACTGCAAGCACGTGCTGCTGCTGGGCCGCGTCATGTCCGGCAAGGGCGGCGACCTCATTCTGGAGGAGGCCAAGCGCGTGCTGGCGGACGAGTATCCTGAGTGCGACGGCAAGCTGTTCCCCTCCCTGCCTGACGAGAAGACCCGCCGGGTGGGCCAGAGCGCCGCGGCCGCTTCTCTGCCGGAGGTGTAATCATGATCATCGGAAACGCAAATGTATTTGTAGACGGCAAGTTCCAGAAGGGCTCTGTGGCCGTGGAGAACGGCGTCATCACCGCCATCGGCCCCGCCGGATGGCCCTGTGATGTGGACGCCCAGGGCAAGTACCTGGTGCCCGGCTTCATCGACGTGCATACCCACGGCGCCATGAACGAGGACTTCTCCGACGGTAAGCCCGAGGGTCTGCCCGCCATGTCCAAGCACTACGCCGCTCACGGCGTCACCTCCTTCCTGGCCACCACCATGACTCTGAAGGAGGAGGTTCTTACCCCCGCCATGGAGACCATCCGTGGTTTTGTCCGCCCCGCCGACGGCGCCAAGTGTGCGGGCATCCATCTGGAAGGTCCCTTCCTCTCCTACGCCAAGCGTGGCGCTCAGGCCGCTGAGAACCTGCACAAGCCCGACGCGGAGATGTTCCACCGCCTCAACGCTGCCAGCGGCGGCCAGGTCCGCCTGGTCACCGTGGCCCCCGAGGAGGAGGGCGCCATCCCCTTCATCGAGGAGGTCTCCAAGGTGTGCACCGTCTCCATCGGCCACACCACCGCCAACTATGAGACCGCCATGGCCGCCTATGCTGCCGGCGCCTCCCATGCCACCCACCTGTATAACGGCATGCCCTCCCTGCTCCACCGTGAGCCCGGCGTCATCGCTGCCGCCCTGGACAGCGGCGCTACCGTGGAGCTCATCTGCGACGGCCTGCACATCCACCCCGCCGTCATTCGTGCCACCCACCGCATGTTCGGCAAGAAGCTGGTCATCATCAGCGACTCCCTGCGCTGCGCGGGTATGCCCGACGGCCAGTACGAGCTGGGCGGCCAGCCCATCGAGATGAAGAACGGCCGGGCTACCTTGCTGGGTACCGACACTCTGGCCGGCTCCTCCTCCAACCTGCTGCAGGAGCTGCAGAATGTAGTCTCCTTCGGCCTGCCTCTGGAGGATGCCATCACCGCTCTCACCTCTGCCCCCGCCAAGGCGGTCCGGCTGGACCACGAGATCGGTTCCATCGCTGTGGGCAAGAAGGCTGACCTGCTCCTGCTCACCGAGGATCTGGAATTGGATTCCGTCTACATCGACGGCAACAAAATCATTTAAATCATATTATTGGAGGAAACTGCTATGAGAATCATCAAGGCGAAAGATTACGATGCCATGAGCCGCGCTGCTGCCCACATCATTGCTGCTCAGATCCAGCTCAAGCCCAACTGCGTGCTGGGCCTGGCCACCGGCTCCTCCCCCATCGGCACCTATAAGCAGCTCATCGAGTGGAACAAGGCCGGCGATCTGGACTTCTCCGCCGTGCGTTCCGTCAACCTGGACGAGTACGCTGGTCTGACCCCCGACCACGACCAGAGCTACGCCTACTTCATGCGTCACAACCTGTTTGACCACGTGAACATCGATCTGGCCAACACCAACGTGCCCAGCGGTGTCAACGGCGACGGCGAGTGTGAGCGTTACGACAAGCTGATCGCTGATTTCGGCGGCATCGACCTGCAGCTGCTGGGTCTGGGCGTCAACGGCCACATTGGCTTCAACGAGCCCGACGACCACTTCTCCCTGGGCACTCACAAGGTAACTCTCACCGAGAGCACCCGCGATGCCAACAAGCGTTTCTTCGCCTCCATTGACGAGGTTCCCACTCACGCTTACACCATGGGCGTGCGTGACATCATGCAGGCTCAGCGCGTGCTGATGGTGGCCTCCGGCGCCAACAAGGCTCAGGCTATTAAGGACGCCTTCTTCGGCCCTGTTACTCCTCAGGTCCCCGCTTCCATCCTCCAGTACCACAAGGACTTCATCCTGGTGGCCGACGAGGAAGCCCTGTCTCTCATCTGATTTTTTCATTCCTTTCCAAAAAGGGAGCAGCCCATTGGGCTGCTCCCTTTTTGTCACCTCCAACACTCTGACAGCATAGAGTAAACCAGCAGGCGGCCAGCGCCCCTGCCACGTTTCACTTTTTGGAGGTTTTCTTTTATGGCCGATATCACTCAGGACCTTTTGCAGCTGCAATACAGCCAGAACTTTCCCATCAGTGGGATGCAGGAGGCGGACATCAATCTGACCCTGCCCCCGGTTGCCCCTGCTACCGCCACTGTTTACGGCACCGTGACCGACGGCACCGATCCCATTCCTGATGCCACCGTCAAGTTGTTCGATAGCAAGGGGAAACCCTACCAGCATACACTCACTGATAAAAATGGTGAATATACTCTGGACGGCATTCCCGCTGGCACCTACACTCTGGCTGCTGTCAAGGAGGGGTATCTCCTCAGCGACGCCGCTGGCGTGGTCCTTACTACCAGCGACACCACCCAGATCAACCTGGTATGCACCCAGGATTCTTCCCTGTCTCTGGGTGCGCTTGCCGGTGTGGTGAAAACTCTGGTAGACAAGACTGAGACTCCGCTGTCCGGCACCAAACTCTCTCTGCTCAATGCCGCCAACGAAGTGGTAGCTACCACCTATTCTGTGGATGACGGCGAATTTGCCTTCTATGATCTGGCTGACGGTTCCTACACCCTGATGGCCTCCGCTATGGGATATCTGCCTGCTGCTCCTATGGCTGTGACCATTGTTAACGGCTCCATCGCCAACGTATTGGTGACTATGAGCGCCGATTCCCGCACTTATAACGGCACCGTCAGCGGTATCATCCGAGATCAGAACGGTAACGCAGTCGCGGGCTGCTTTGTAGGTCTTTTTCAAGTCACGGCTGGTCAGGAGCTTCTGATTGCCACCACCAAGACCAACACCGACGGCAAGTATTTGTTCGGTGGTGTGACCAGCGGCGAGTACCTGGTCAAGGCCAAGATGAATCAGTAACCGGTGCACTGATTGCAGGAGTTCCCTTCTGCCTGTGGGGTGACGGTAAAGCGGAGCAAAACCTGTGCTTCTCCCAGCGGTATGCCTTGTGCGCCCTGCGGGTGCTGTGCGGCGCCTGCTGCCCTTGGAGCTGGGTGCAGTTAGTAAGTCATACCGGCTGCCATGAGCGCACCTATCGCCTGCTGTGCAGCCAGGAGATCAATTTTTCTTCCCTGACTCCAGGAGATTATTTGCTCACTCTCTGCCGTCCCCAGGGGCGGCAGGACCTGTGGGTCCATCTGTCCCCTGGCTCCAATGTGGAGTGCCGCTTCCAGCCTCACACCAGTCAATGGCACTGGCGGCGGCTTTCCTGTCACTGCGCCTACAATCTCACCTGACAAAAAAGACCGGGAAGGCCCTGCCTTCCCGGTCTTTTCTCATGTTTAGTTTGCAAAGGACTCCAACGCCTTGGCGTCCTCGCTGCGGCGCTCCTCGATAGCTTCCTTCAGAAGCATATCCTTTACCTTCATCAGCCGGATGGTGTTAGCGCGCTCGTTCTCATCCAGCTTCATGGTAATATATTTGATACTCTCCTCCATCTGGGGGATCTTCACATACTCCAGAGCATTGACACGGCGGCGGGTCTTCTCAATCTCCTCCGCCAGCAGCTGGGAGGTTTTTTCGATCTCTGCCAGCTTCAGCATGTCCTGAAAAACCTGGGACATAGCATCCACCGCGTCGTCCAGCTCACCGCTGGTCTGGGCAAAGCCGTAGGGATAGACCTCACCCGGGTCCTGGCTGCGGGTCTTGAAGTGGTACTCCGGCACATCCACGGACATGATGTTCTGGAAAGTCATCTCCAGCTCCACAGACTGCTTGGGGTACATGAGGGACTGCTCCAGCATCTCAGGGGACATAAGGGCAGCAGCTACGGTAAAGGAACCGTGGGCCCGCATAAGGCCCTCCTCTACCCGTTTCCGAAGGGCCCGGTTCTCCCGCACCACATCCATAAACTGCTTCATCAGCTCGTCGCGCTTATCTTTGAGCAGCTTGTGGCCCCGCTGGGCGGTCTTCAGCCGGCCTTTCAGCCGGGTCAGTTCCATACGGGTAGGATTTATCGTTGTGGAAGGCATTCAAATCCCCCCTTAATCCTTCTTGGGCAGATACTTGTCGATATACTCGGGCTTAATGCGCTTGAGCTCACTGCGGGGCAGGATGCTCAGCAGCTCCCAGCCCAGGTCCAGGGTCTCCTCAATGGAACGGTTCTCCTCGGTACCCTGGGAGACATAGCGCTTTTCAAACTCGTCGGCAAACTTGGCGTACAGCAGATCGGTGGGGCTCAGGGCGGCCTCACCCAGGATGGACATCAGCTCCTTGTTTTCCTTACCGGTGGCGTAGGCGGCAAAGAGCTGGTTCATGGTGCCCGAGTGGTCCTCACGGGTCTTGCCCGCGCCGGTACCCTTATCCTTCAGACGGGACAGGGATGGCAGCACGTCCACAGGGGGATTGACGCCCCGGCGGTACAGCTCACGAGACAGAATGATCTGGCCCTCGGTGATATAGCCGGTGAGGTCGGGGATGGGGTGGGTCTTGTCATCCTCAGGCATGGTGAGGATGGGGATCATGGTGATGGATCCTTCCTTGCCCATCTGGCGGCCGGCACGCTCGTACATGGTAGCCAGGTCGGTGTACAGGTAGCCGGGGTAGCCGCGGCGGCCGGGGACTTCCTTCTTAGCCGCAGAAATCTCACGCAGAGCCTCGGCGTAGTTGGTAATGTCGGTGAGAATGACCAGCACATGCATGTTCTTCTCAAAGGCCAGATACTCCGCGGCAGTCAGGGCCATACGGGGGGTGGCGATACGCTCAACGGCGGGGTCGTTGGCCAGGTTGGTGAACAGAACGGTACGGTCAATGGCGCCGGTGCGCTTAAACTCGCTGACGAAGAACTCAGACTCCTCGAAGGTGATACCGATGGCAGCGAAGACCACGGCGAAGTTGGACTCGCCGTCCAGCACCTTGGCCTGACGGGCGATCTGAGCAGCCAGTGCGGCGTGGGGCAGACCGGAACCGGAGAAGATGGGCAGCTTCTGACCACGAACCAGAGTGTTCAGGCCGTCAATGGTGGAGATGCCCGTCTGGATAAACTCGTTGGGGTAGTTCCGGGCGGCGGGGTTCATGGCCAGACCGTTGATATCCCGGTACTCATCGGCCAGGATGGCAGGTCCGCCGTCAATGGGCTCGCCCATGCCGTTGAACACGCGGCCCAGCATATCGCCGGACACGGCCAGCTGGAGGGGATGGCCCAGGAAACGGATCTTGGACTGGGCCAGGTTGATGCCGGCGGAGTTTTCAAACAGCTGCACCACGGCGGAGTCGCCGTTGACTTCCAGCACCTTACAGCGACGGACAGTGCCGTCAGCCAGCTCGATCTCGGCCAGCTCGTCATAGGTGACACCCTGGACGTGGTTGACCACCATCAGCGGGCCGGAGATCTCCTGGATGGTTTTATATTCCCGAATCACAGAGCCATCTCTCCCTTCTCGCCAATGGCGTTGGTCTCCTCTTCCAGTTCCACCATAATGTTGGCGTAGTTGTCCAGATACTGGTCGGCGGGCACCGACTTGGCGCGACCGATCTTTTCACGCACAGGTACGGAGAACAGCTCGTTGAGGTTCCCGCCCCGCTCAGCGGCGGCGCGGCAGTGCTCGTCGTAATCCCGAATCAGCACCAGCATACGGGCCTGGCGATCGTACTCAGAGTAGGAATCGATATCCACAAAGGAGTTCTGCTGCAGGAAGTCCTCACGGATCATCTTGGCCACTTCCAGAGTGATCTGGTCCTTGGCGGACAGGGAGTCCTTACCGACCAGCTGCACGATCTCGTTGAGGTTGGCCTCCTCCTGGAGGACAGCCATGGCCCACTCCCGGTTCTGCAGGAACTCCTTGCCCAGATGCTCGTCGTACCAAGGCTTCAGGGAATCCAGGTACAGGGAGTAGGAGTTGAGCCAGTTGATGGCGGGGAAGTGACGGCGGTAGGCCAGGGAGGCGTCCAGAGCCCAGAACACCTTAACAATACGCATGGTGGCCTGGGAGACAGGTTCGGACAGGTCGCCGCCGGGAGGCGACACGGCGCCTACAGCGGTCAGGCTGCCCCGGCGCTCGTCGGAGCCCAGGCAGGCCACGCTGCCGGCTCGCTCGTAGAACTGAGCCAGACGGGAGCTGAGGTAGGCGGGGTAGCCTTCCTCACCGGGCATCTCTTCCAGACGGCCGGACATCTCACGCAGAGCCTCGGCCCAGCGGGATGTGGAGTCGGCGATAACGGCCACGGCGTAGCCCATGTCACGGAAATACTCGGCGATGGTGATGCCGGTGTAGATAGACGCCTCACGGGCGGCCACGGGCATATCGGAGGTGTTGGCGATCAGCACGGTACGCTTCATCAGAGACTGGCCGGTACGGGGGTCCACTAGCTCAGGGAACTCCCGCAGCACGTCGGTCATCTCGTTGCCGCGCTCGCCGCAGCCGATGTAGACCACCAGGTCCACGTCAGACCACTTGGCCAGAGCGTGCTGCATCACCGTCTTGCCGGAGCCGAAGGGGCCGGGGATGGCGGCGGTGCCGCCCTTGGCTACGGGGAAGAACGTATCCACAATCCGCTGTCCGGACTGGAGAGGGATGGTGGGAGGATACTTGTGCTTGTAGGGGCGGCCCACACGGACGGGCCACTTCTGCATAAGGGACAGCTCGGTCTTGGAGCCGTCAGGCTGCTCCAGCACGGCTACCGTCTCCGTGACGGTGTAGGAGCCACCCTGGATGGAGACGATCTTGCCCTGCATCTTGGGAGGGATCATGATCTTGTGGAGGATGGAGTCGGTCTCCTGGACGGTGCCGATGACGTCGCCGCCGATGACCTGGGCGCCGGGCTCCACGGTGGGGGTAAACTCCCACTTCTTCTCCCGGTCCAGGGCAGGCACTTCCACGCCGCGGGGCAGGTTGTTGCCCTGCACCTTCTCCATGATGACCTCCAGGGGACGCTGGATGCCGTCGTAGATATTCTCAATGAGGCCGGGGCCCAGCTCTACGGACAGAGGGGCGCCGGTGGTGACCACTTCCGCCCCGGGACCCAGGCCGGAGGTCTCCTCGTAAACCTGGATGGAGGCGGAATCGCCGGTCATGGTGAGGATCTCGCCAATGAGGCGCTGCTCGCCCACACGGACCACGTCGGCCATGTTGGCCTCAGTCATACCGGTGGCGACCACCAGAGGACCGGAGACCTTAACGATTTTTCCCATAGGCTAACAAACCTTCTTTCTTCGCCAGGGGCTTTGCCCCTGGACCCCATCCGCTTTTTATAAAAAGCGGCGCAAAAATTTCCGATGCGTGAAATTTCATTTCACGCTGAGTTTTATCCAGATGAGTGCCAAACTTCCTGCTCCAAACCACTCTCAGGCAAGGACCGAAGCAAAACGCAGTTTTGCGCTAAGTTCTTTGCTAAGCTTTCTTACAAGAAAGCGTTAGAGGATGTCGGCGCCCACAGCGCGCTCCACGGCGCTCTTCACGTTGGCCATACCGATGCCCAGAGAACCTTCCTTCCCCGGGATCAGGATGATGGCAGGCGTGACCGCGTCCTGGTAGCGGGCAATGTCACTTTTCAACTGAGCGGCCAGCTGCTCGGTAAGGTAGAGGATGGCGTAGTTCTCCTTTGCCATCCGGTGGATGGCCTGCCGCGCCTCGTCCGCGCTGTTTACCGGGCACACCTCCAGCCCCAGGGCCTGAAAGCCCAGCACGCTGTCCGCGTCACCGATCACCGCAATGCGATACATGTCCATCCACCTCCCTTACACATAAGTTTCCCGCAGCCGCTCCCGGATGCGCTCTCCGCTCAGTCCGGCCCGACGGCCGGCCAGAATGGTACGCACGGCGGTGAGTTCCGCCTCTTTGGCGTACAGGTAGCCAATGACTGCCTGCTCCCCAAAGGGCACCCGGCGGGCGGCCTCCAGGTAGGCGGTCAGGGCGTTGTCACACTCCCGCTCAAAGGCGGTGAGGGCTCCCGTTCCCGGCTGTGCCAGCTTACTGCCCAGCTCTGCCGCCCCGGCCAGAGGTCCGGTCTGGAACAGACTGGAGAGCTCCTCTCCCCGCTGGGCGGCAATGGCCCGTGGAGAGACGCTGCCGCCGGGCAGCAGCACCTGGCTTAAAAAGTCGCTGCCTTTATCCATACGGTGGACCCGCACAGCGGTACGCAGGTTGGCTACGTCCACGCTCAGAGAGACGTAGCCCTGCAGAAATTTGCTGCCGGTATCCTTGGCCAGCTGGGCCATCTCCTCATAGCAGGCCCGGTCCAGCACCAAGTCGGACAGCTGAGGGTCTTTGGTGGCGGCCAGCGTCTCCTGTGCCTGCTTCAGGGCGGTGCGGAAGGCGTCGCTGAGTCCTCTCAGCTCCTCCTTACGCCAGCCCTCCAGCAGCTCTTTGGGATCATAGCGGCCTCCGGACAGGAGCAGCCGCTCCCCATCCTTGCCCAGCGCCTGTGCCTTCACCAGCACTTTGGCGTTGTGGTAATCATACTTGATCTGAAATACATCGGCGATGCGGGTGTCAGGCAGAGCAGTACGAATCTCCCGAAAGGCAGAAGCCCGCTCCGCAGCCAACACCTGCTCCAGGTTTTGGACCTCTATGGTCTCCCCGCCTGCATAGCCGCATTCGGAGAGGACCTTCAGGGCCTCGGCGTCGTCCCGGGCCTCGATCATCCGGTCCATCCGCTCCCGGGTCAGCATCCGGTTTTCCATGGCGTGGATCCGGGTGGAGATGCCCAGGTAGTCGGTATCTTTGATGTGAGACAAGGTATCCCTCCTCACTCTCAGGCTTCAAACAAAATGTCAGCCACTTGTTTTTCCAGCTTCTCCCGCTGCAGCCGCACCAAGGTCTCAAAGGCACAGTTGACCTCGATGGGGCCATCCACCAGGATGAAGCCGCCCCGGATGTTCCGGGTCTCCTCCGAGAGGGACAGCAGGCCGGTGCCGGTGATCTGGGCGGTGGCACTGTTGACCAGCTTGCCCACAAAAGCGCCCACCTTGGAGTCGGTAATGGACTCAGGCAGCTCAGGGGCCACGTTCTTCACCAGGGCCTCGTTGGCGGCCACCACCACCTGCTTGCCAATACGGTTGCGGTCCTTGGGGGAGAATACCAGCTGCTCCTTGCCCGTGGACACCGCCTGAAGCACCAGATGGGTGAGCAGCTGGATGTACTGCTCATCGGGCAGAGCACACAACTGCTCCAGAGCCTTATCAAAGGCCTCGGAGAGCACCTCCTGCTTGGCGGCCAGCGCCAGCTTGCGCTTTTCCATCTCGGCAGCGGATTTCAGCCGCTCCAGGCGCTCGGCGGCAGCCTTCTCGCCCCGGGAGAGGATGTCCTGCCGCTCCCGGTCCACCTGGTCCTGGGTCTGGGTGTGGATGGTCTGCAGCTGCTGCCGGACATCCTCTTTCAGACGGTCCAGCTCTGCCTGACCATCGGCCTGGATCCGGGCCGTGATTTTTTCAATTCCGTCCATAGCGCATTCCTTTCCCGGCTCAGGCGCTGATGTTGATGATCATCAGCATGGAGGCCAGCAGAGACAGAATGGCGTAGAACTCTACGGTAATGCACAGCACCATGCCCTTGGACCAGTCATCGGGCTTCTTAGCCAGAATGTTGATGGAGCCAGCAGCCACACGGCCCTGAGCAATAGCGGAGAACAGGCCGCCCAGCGCCATGGGCAGGCAGGCCACAAAGTACTGCATACCCTGAGCCACAGTGAGTTCGGGCAGAGTACCGGAGAGCAGGCCCATGCGGAACACGGCGAAGAACCACACCACCAGGCCGTACAGGCCCTGGGTGCCGGGGATAACCTGAAGGATCATGACCTTACCAAACTTGCTGGGGTCCTCACACAGCAGGCCGGTGCCCGCCTCACCGGCAATACCGGTGCCCTTGGCGGAGCCGATGCCGCTGAGCACCGCCGCCAGACCTGCGCCCAGCAGGGCCAGGGCCAAACCACCGATGCTGCCCAGGAACGTTGCGCTCTGCTGCAATTCAATCAGTTGATTCATATCCATTGTGTTGTCCTCCTTTTATTTCACCACATCATAGTAGTTGGTATCCAGCTTCATGGGACGGAAGGGCTTGCCTCCATCCTCATAGAACTTATTGAAGTATTCCAGACATTGCAGACGCAAGTCGTGGACGTAGCATCCCAGCAGGTTCAGGGCAAAGTTAAGGGTATTGCCCAGCATGGAAATGATGATAAAGATCACCACATTCCCCGGGATGGCACCCAGGGTATTGAACACCTGAGCAATGACGCTGCCTGCCAGCATCAGGGCCATAAGACGGGAGTAAGACAGGATGTCGCCGAAGTAACCCGTCACATGGTTATAAAGGGAACCGAAAATGCCGGTGATCTTGCCAAACCCCTTCTCCGTCAGGATGGGTCCGGCCACCACCATCACGCCGCCCAGAATAATCACCAGATTGGTCACACCCAGAATGGCCAGAGCCAGTCCGGCAAAGACCACCCACCAGGTGACCTCCTCCCAGATGGCGTCCATCACCTGGCCACGGCGCAGCTTTTTCACAAAGCTGATGGCCATGCCCACCAGGATCTGGACAAAGCCCAAAGCCATGGCTCCCACCAGGATCATCATGGTATCCTCCAGGGGAGTAAACAGAGTGGGCCAGAACCAGACAAAGGTGCTCTCCGGGTTGATAAGCTTCAGGAGCTGAGGGATAAAGTCACCGAAGAATCCTCCGGTCACCGCTCCCATGATAAAGGTGCTCACACCACACAGCCCCAGCAGAGCAAAGAAGTTGTGCATACCTGCCCGGGGACGGGACTTTTTCAGCACTACCACCGAGGCGATCATCATCAGCAGCCCGTACCCCATGTCGGCCATCATGATCCCGTAAAACAGGATGAAGAAGGGGGCCATCAGGGGGTTAGGGTCCAGCCCGTTATAAGCGGGCAGAGAGTACATCTCGGTGACCATACTGAGAGGCCGGGTAAACCAGTTGTTTTTCAGCTTCACGGGCACCTTGGGGTATTCCTCCTCGGTGGGATCCCGCAACTCCCAGGCGCAGGGATAATTCTTCAGCTGGCTCTCCAGTTCCGGCCACTTCTCCGCCGGCACCCAGCCTTCCAGCAGGAAGGTCTTTTCCGTATCCAGCAGGCGGCTGCGCCCCTCTTCCCGGTTGATGCGGACCGACGCACGGTCGGCGGCCTGACGGATGGGCTCGGCCAAACTGGTCAGCTGGGCCAGCTGCTGCTCCGCCTGAGCGGTCTCCTGCTCATTCTGCTCCAACTCCTGGGCAATGCGCTGGTCGTTCTCCTTTGCAGTTCCGGCCCAGCCGGACAGGTTCATCCGGGACCATCCAAAGTCCCGCAGCGCCTGGAGCACTTCCTCCTGGGCGCTGGTATGACACACCAGCAGACAGTAGCGCACATCCCGGTCCACGCTGGCCTGGGTGAGCTGGGCCAACTCGCTGGCCCCTTCCACCGCCCGCTGCACCTGCTCCAGTTCCACACCCGCGGTGACGGTGCCAAACTGCACCACCATCTCCTGGGTGGAGGCCGTGTCCAGAGGGATATTCAGCTCCAGCCAAGGGGCCAGAGCGGCTCGCTGGGTCAGCAGCTTGCTGTGCTGGGCCTCCAGGGCAGCAAGCTGGCGGTCGGCCTCCAGGACCTGCTGCACCGCCTGTTTTCCCTGCTCCTCCCCGTCAAACAGTTGCTGCCGGGTGAGTCTTGGGCGGGGTGCCAGCAGGCCTCTTCCTTTATCTCCGTGCCGCTTGAGCACCGCCAGAGCACGCTGGGCCGCCTGCAGATCCTCCCGAGCCTGGGAGAGCGCCTGCCCATCGGGCCGGGAGAGCGTTTGGTTCCCCAGCTGTGAGAGCAGCCCCTGCCAGGTCTGGGGGTCCTGGTCGGGCTCGTCGATCTCCACGCAGCCCATCCCCTGCAGCAGCTCCAGCAGCGCCTCTCGGTCGCTGCGCATGGCCAGCAGCCGCAGCCCCTTCATTTTGACGATTGCCATCAGCTATTCACAACCTTTTCCACAATGAACGCCGCGGCCTGGTCCAGCCGGCCCCGGGCTTTTGTTTTAAACTCCTCGCATTCCTGCGTGGCGTCTTTCAGCGCGTCCAAGGTCCACTGGGCGGCCTCCGCCTCTGCCTTGGCCATCATCTGCCGGACCTGGAGCTCCGCCTCCTGACGGGACTCCTCCAACTGACGGCGGGCCAGACGCTGGGCTTCCAGCACACGCTGCTTGCCCTCGGCCACAGCGGCCTCCTTGCGCTGTTTCATTTCCTGCTCCAGCTGGGCCACTTTCTTGATCTCTTCCACTGCCATATCAATCACCACCCTGTTGTTTCGTTGTGCGATATTTTGTTCTTGAAACACATTGGATATCTAGCTCTGATTTTAGGCGAAATCGCACAGAATTGCAAGCACATTTTCCCCTCCCCTTCACGGTCCAATCCCTCCCTTTTTCATTTCTAGGCCTTTTTTCCAGTCTTTTCTTTCCTTTCTCTTCCGGTTTTGTTGCTTATTACACGTTTTTTTACAGTTTGCGCATTTTGTATGAATCCTACTCCCTGCACAGCTGCAAAAAACCGCCCATTTCCGTAGAAATGGGCGGTTTTTATTTCGCATGTGACATTTTAGGACAGGAGCGCCTGGCTGACTGTACTGTCTTGGCTGAATTGTTCCACATACAGTACCAGCCGCTGCTGGGGCGTCTCGATGCCCGCCGCAGTCAGGGTGGACAGCACCGCCTGCTCCTCACCGGCGATCCAGATGCGCTGTCCATACTGGTTGATATTCTGGGCTGTCAGTCCGGAGCTGGTATCCTGGCCGCTGACCTGCTCCTGGCTGACTGCCAGAGACAGAGTCGTCCCGTAGGGCTCCAGAGCCTGAGCTGCCTTTGCCAGAAAATCATCCATCACCTGAGAGGCCGACTGATCCCCATACTGGATATTGCTCAGCAGGCCGTCCGCCTGGGTGGGATAGCCGCAGTGGTCCAGTATGATCTCGTCAAAGCCCATCTGGGCCAGTTCCGTCATCAGTCCAATGAGATAATCCTGAACCTGTTGGTTGGAGGGGTCAGCCCAGTGCATCTCGTCTCCATCCTTCCAGCGGTATCCACTGGTGGTCTGAAGGGTATAGGCCATCTGGCCTCCAATCGCCTCGTCCCGGAAGCAGGACATCCGTGCCACCGTGTACACATCGCCCTCATTCCAGCTCTTCAGCTTCTCATTGACCTGATCATCCTGGGCCTCGGACTGTACGGCAGAAGCCAGACTCTGCTGGCTCTTCCACCCCAACTGTCCCTGGTCGTTTTTCATGTCCACCACGACGCTGTCTCCGCCCTGCTGCTGAACCTGCTGGGCGGCGCTTCCATCCAGAATGGAGGCCAGAGAAACATTCACCCCGTTGGCAGAAGTTTTCTCCTGAGGCTCCTGTTCCTGGGGCTGAGAGGTATCTCCCTGGTCAGAAGAGTTGCTGCCGGGATCCTGATCGATCACATCAAGATCGCTTACATCGGGCTGCTTGGGCTCACTCTGGAAAAAGGGCAGGTCCACCCGAAGCCCATCATCGGTATAAGAAATATACTTCTGTCCCCACAGCAGGAACGCCACTGCCAGCACAACCAGGATTGCCAGCACAAGGGCGATCCATTTCAGCCAAAAGCTGGCCGATTTACGCCCGCGATAGGAATGATAATCAAATTGAGACCGCCGCACGGCACTGCCTCCTTCCACATTCTGTTGTCGGGACCAAGCCCGATGCTGTAATTACGATGTGAATATTATAGCAACCTTTTTATTCCATGACAACCGGACAATTCTCATGATTTTCTTAAGTTTTTTCGCTCTTTTTCCCCATTCTCCCAAAATGTCCTCTTTTTTCAAATCACCATTCCGCCATCCACTGCCAGCACCTGTCCGGTAATGAAGTCGGCTGCGGCACTGGCCAGGAAGAAGACTCCCTCCGCTACATCCTCCGGCCGACCGATCCGCCCCAGCGGAGTCTCTTCTGCCAGAGCCTGCATATCCTGGGACGAGAGGTGGGCGTTCATATCGGTATCGATCACACCCGGCGCCACACAGTTGACCCGAATATGAGAGGGGCCAAGTTCCTTGGCCATGGCTCGGGTCAGACCGATCACTCCTGCCTTGGCAGCGGAATATGCCGCCTCACAGGAGCCGCCGGTAAGGCCCCACATAGACGATATGGTAACAATGCTTCCCTTCTGACGGCGCACCATCCCGGGGATGGCCGCACGCATGGTATACACCACGCCGTCAAGATTGGTCCCTGCAGTCCAGCGCCATTGCTCATCGGTCAAGTCGGTCAGCAGAGCCTGGACTCCGGCCACCCCGGCGTTACAAACCAGCGCATCCAGAGCTCCAAACTCCCGCTGGGCCTCTTCCACCAGCGCCGCGGCCTGCTGCGACTGGGACACATCCCCCTGCAGCGCTGCGGCCCGGACGCCCAGCTTCTCCAATTCCTCTACCAGCTCCAGGGCCTGCTGCCTGGAACGGCAGTAATTAACTCCTACATTCCAGCCCGCCTGAGCAAACCGCCGGGCGCAGGCCGCACCAATTCCACGGGACGCCCCGGTGATCAGCACAGCCGGCCTTCTCTCCTTCTCCATACATCCAGCTCCTTTTCCTTTTCTGCCCACATTTTAATCATTTTACCCCTGCCATGCAACCCTTTTCTGCCGATTCCGCTCTTTCTCCCGCTGTATATATATTTCATAAAGATTTTACATTTCCTCCTTGCTTTTTTCCGCCCGCCATCTATAATATTCTCTATTGAACTAAATTTTTTCGGGCTTTTTTCCCGTTTTATCTCTTTCTTCGAGGTATGTATCCTATGAATCACCTTCTGTTTCTCTATAATCCCACCTCCGGCAAGGGAGGCGCGGCAGGCCACCTGTCCCCCATCCTGGACACCCTCACCAAAGAGGGCTGGCTGGTCACCGCCTACCCCACCCAGCAGCCCGGAGATGCCACCCGTATCGTCCGGGAACTGGGCTCTCAGTTTGACCGGGTCGTCTGCTGCGGAGGCGACGGCACCCTGAGTGAAACGGCCGCCGGGCTGATGGCACTGGAGTCCCCGCCCGTTCTGGGCTATATTCCTGCCGGCTCCACCAACGACTGCGCCACCACCCTCCATATTCCTCGGGTCTATAAAAAGGCAGCCGCCCTGGCCGGCAGCGACATCCCACCTCTGGCCTGGGACATCGGCACCTTGAACGAGCGCCCCTTTGTCTATGTCGCCGCCTTCGGCGCCTTTACTGAGGTGGCCTACGATACGCCCCAGGATCTGAAAAACACGTTCGGACATCTGGCCTATGTCATGGCAGGCATCGCCTCCATCCCCTCCATCGCCCCCTACCACATCAAGGTGGAGTATGACGGCAACACCCTGGAGGACGACTTCTTCTACGGCATGGTGTGCAACACCTATTCCGTTGGCGGCATGAAAAACCTGCCCACCGACCGGGTGGAGTTGGACGACGGACTTTTCGAGGTCATTCTGGTGAAAAAGCCGGTGAACATTTTTGAAGTGGGTGCCGCTCTTCAGTCTCTGCTGGGGCAGGCTCCTGCCACCACCGGCAGCGCATTGATCTCCTTCCACGCCTCAGACCTGAAATTCACCTGCGATAAGCCCATCCCCTGGACCATCGACGGAGAATACGGAGGCAGCCAGGAGGTCAACGTGGTACGCAACCACCGCCAGGCCCTTCACATCATTCAGGGTCCGTCCCACGACAAGGCGGTCAACGAATAAGGTTTTCTTCTCAAAGACGGCGGACATCCCGCCGTCTTTTTTTGCCTGCTCTGTGCCGTTGTGTTATAATGAGAACATCTTGAACCACTCAGGAGGCCCATATGGCTCATATCATAGAAATCAGCGACCTCTCCGCCCCGGAGCTTGCCCCCTATACCCAGCTCACCCACGCCCAGCTGCGCAGTCAGCGGGATCCCGAGAAGGGGATCTTCATCGCTGAGAGCGGCAAGGTCATCTCCTGTGCCCTCAAAGCAGGCTGCCAGCCTCTCTCCTGCTTAACGGAATCCAGACACCTTCCCGCATTGACACAGCTCCTCCCCCCTCCGTGGGACAACATCCCCATCTATACCGCCCCGCGGGATGTATTGGCCCGTCTGACCGGCTATGAGCTGACCCGGGGAATGTTATGCGCCATGCGCCGTCCTCCCCTTCCCAGCCCTGAGGAGATCTGCCGCAGTGCCCGGCGTCTGGTGGTATTGGAGAACATTACCGACTCCACCAACATCGGCGCCATCTTTCGCTCTGCCGCCGCTCTGGGGATGGACGGAGTCCTGGTTTCTTCCTCCTGCTGCGACCCCCTCTACCGCCGCTCGGTGCGGGTGAGCATGGGCACCGTCTTTCAGATCCCCTGGACCTGGCTGCATGGGGATGCCTTTCAGTGGCCACAGCCCGGAATCGCCACCCTGCGCTCTCTGGGCTTTTCCACCGCAGCCATGGCGCTGACGGACAACTCCATCTCCATTGAAGACCCGGTCCTGGCCGATGCGGAAAAGCTGGCCATTGTGCTGGGCTCGGAGGGAAACGGCCTGTGTGAGGAAACCATTGCCCACTGTGATTACACCGCCCGGATTCCTATGTACCACGGCGTGGATTCTCTCAATGTGGCCGCTGCCGGAGCGGTCATCTTCTGGCAGCTGCGTGCCAGAGAGAAAAACTAAACGGACAACAAAAAATGCCCGCGGCGTCTGCCGCGGGCATTTTCTGTGCTTACTTATTCTTCTGGGCTTCCAGATAGTCGTTGAGCTCGGTGTTCAGGATATCGGTAATAAACATATGGCCGGGGGCGTGGGTAATGACAATGGGGGGCTTGGCATTCTCCACCGCCGCCTGGGGGGTGACACCGCAGGGCCAGAACACAGGCACCTCGCCCTCCCGGATCTCCACAGGATCACCGTAGTCAGGCTTCATCACGTCCTTGACACCCACCTTCTCCGGATCACCGATCTGGACAGGAGCGCCGTGGACGTTGGGCATCTTCACGGTGATGTCGTAGGCCTTCTGGGCCTGCTCCGGAGTCATGGGACGCATGGAGCACACCATGGGTCCTTCAAAGGGACCAGCCTTGACGGTCTGGATGTTGGTCTTGAACATGGGCACGTTGCAGCCCTGCTCAATGTGGCGCACGGGAATTCCGGCAGCCATCAGCGCCTCCTCAAAGGAGAAGGAACAGCCGATGAGGAATCCCACATAGCCCTCTTTCCAATACTCGGAGGCATCGGTGATTTCCTTGGTAAACACACCGTTTTCATAGATGCGGTAGCGGGGGATATCGGAGCAGATGTTGCCTCCCTCGCCCATGGCGTGGGTCTCGGGAGTACCCTTGATGATCTCCAGCACCGGACAGGGGAAGGGGTTCTTCTTGGTAAACTCCTCAAAGTCGGCGGCGTACTCCGGAGGGAGGATCACCAGATTGGCCTGGGCATAGCCCCGGCACATACCGGCAGTGGGGAAGTCGATGACGCCCTGGCGGATCAGGCCGCGGACCTCAGCGGGGGACTTGTCGATATAAGGGGTAATATCAAAAGCCATGGGAACTCCTCCTTATTTACAGGTATCAGCCGTCCAGAGCGTGACGCAGGGTCTTCAGAGCAGCCCGCTGATTGAGCAGAGCATCCTGGGCCTGTCCGATGGATACCTTTTCAAATTTTACCTTGTCGCCTGCCTTCAGCTGGCCCAGCAGCCGGAAGTCGGCAGAGATGACATTGGCAATCTTGGTATAGCCGCCGGTGGTCTGACGGTCGCCCAGCATGATGATGGGCTTGCCCTCAGAGGGAACCTGGATGGCGCCGAAGGCGATGCCGTCGGAGATAATGTTGCCGTCGGTGACGTGCTGGATGACGGGGCCATCCAGACGGCAGCCCATACGGTCAAACTCGTTGGTCACCGAGTAAGTCTCGCTCAGGAAGGTGTCCAGACCCTGCTGGGTAAAGGCATCATCCTGAGGACCCATCACCACCCGCAGGGTGTACACCGGGCGGGGAATAAACTCAGGGCTCATGCAGCGGATATTCAGGTTCTTGGGTACACCGGGAGCCCGGAAGCCGATCACGTCGTCCTTCTGGAGCTTGCGGCCCTGATATCCGCCGATCTTGGCCTTCATGTAAGTAGAGCGGCTGCCCATTACCTCAGGGATATCCAATCCGCCGGTGAAGGCGATAAAGCAGCGGCAGCCCGTCTTAGGGGCCTGGAACCGCAGCACCTGACCAGCCTGAACGGTGACCGCCCGGTAGGTGGGCATGGGCTGACCGTCCAGGGTGGGCATCAGATCGCCGCCGGTGATGGCGATGGTCTCCGCCTGGTTAAAGAGGAGCTGGGGGCCCATCATGGTGCACTCCAGCACCGCCTCATCCTCGGGGTTACCCACCAGGATGTTAGCAATGGCGGCAGAGCGGGGATCCATGACGCCGGACACCGACACGCCAAACTGCTGATAACCCACACGGCCCATATCCTGTACCGTGGTCAGCAGACCGGGGTTCAATACGGTAATGCTCATTTCGCCCCCTCCTTTCTGGGATGACGCTTGCACACATAGGTGCCGGCGGCTTCCTGGGCGGCGATCTCGTCAAACTCCGCCTTGGTAATGGAATAGAACTTGATATACTCGCCGGCCTTGGGCAGGATGGGCTCGGCCCGGTCGGGATCGTACATCCGCACCGGAGTCAGACCAATGAGCTGCCAGCCGCCCGGGGAGTCGATGGGATACACGCCGGTCTGAGAACCAGCAATGCCCACGGAGCCGGCGGGAATTTTCACCCGGGGCTGCTTGAGGCGGGGAGTGGCAATGGACTCGTCCATGCCGCCCAGATAGGTAAAGCCGGGGGTAAAGCCCAGCATATAGATAAGATACTCGGTGGAGGTGTGGATCTTGATGACCTCCTCCGGGGTCTTGCCTGCGTGCTCGGCCACAAAGTCCAGGTCAGGACCGGCCTCGCCGCCGTAGAGCACGGGAATCTCCAGCACGTCGCTGGGGGGAATCTGGATCTTGTCCAGCTGACCCAGCAGGCCCTTCATACGCTTCACCAGAGGCTCATAGCGGATAACGCTGGGATCATAGTGGACCATAAGAGAGCGGTAGGTAGGTACCGTCTCCACGATGCCGGGGATCTTGCTGTTCTCCAAGGCGATGTTGAAGGCACGGATCTTCGCGTTGATTTCAGTGCTGATCTCGTTGCCGAACTCCACCGACAGGGAGGTGTCCCCGGTAAGGAGGAATTTTACGTCTGCCATAGCAGGCTCCTTTCTGTGTGATTGGCACGCCCGCCTAAGCGGGCGTGCCAAGTGTCGTCAATCAAGCAAACAGCTTCAGGATGCCGGGGACAGCCTGGATGCCGGAGTACAGAGCGATGACCACCACGATGGCGCCCAGGACGGTCAGCCACATGGGGTGCTTGTACTCGGTGCCCACGATGCGGGTCTTGTGACCGGCAAAGAGCATCACACCCAGAGTCACAGGCAGGATCAGGCCGTTGAAGGCGCCGGCGATGATGAGCAGGGCAGCAGCGTTGCCCACGATGACCATCATCAGGGTGGAGAAGGCGATGAAGCCAACCACAAACTGGCGCTCATACTTGGCAATGAAGGGGTGCAGGGTCTTCAGGAAGGACACGGAGGTGTAAGCCGCGCCCACCACGGAGGAGACGCCAGCAGAGAACAGGCACAGGCCGAACAGACGGTAGCCCAGATCGCCGGCAGCCAGGCGGAAAGCCTCGGCAGCGGGGTTGCCGCCGTTAGCAGCGTCGGTGATGATCTTGGCATTCTCAGCCAGCCACTGGGTGCCGCTCATGCAGGTGCCCAGCACGGCCAGGAACAGCAGGATACGCACGGCGCCGGAGGTGCCGCAGCCCTGGAGCACGCTCTTGCGCACATGGCCGATGTTCTCGGGACCGGAGATGCCGGCGTCCAGAAGACGGTGAGCACCGGAGAAGGCGATGTAGCCGCCGCAGGAGCCGCCCAGCAGGGTAGTCAGAGCGGTGAACATATTGGTCTTCGGATCCAGCAGGTACTGGAAGTCCACCAGGCCCTTGCCGACCTCACCCAGAGGGGGCTCGGAGATGATGGCAACCACCAGAACGGTAACCAGAATAACAGCAGCCAGAATGGTGGCCACCTTGTCCATGATGGTCTTGGCGTTCTTGTTGATGAAGATAATGATACCCAGGCAGCCGGCCACCACAGCGCCGACCTTCTGGTCCAGACCGATCATGGCGTTGAAGCCCAGGGCCACGCCGCCCACGTTACCTACGTTAAAGGCCAGGCCGCCGATGGCAACCAGGATGGCGATGATAACGCCCAGACCAGGCAGCAGCTTGTTGGCTACATCCTGAGCACGCATCTTGGAGACGGTAACTACGGACCAGATGTTCATCTGAGCGGTCATATCCATGATAATGGCCAGCACGATGACCAGAGCCAGGGCCGCGCCGTGCTGCGCGGTAAAGGTAGAGGTCTGAGTCAGGAAGCCGGGACCGATGGCCGAGGTAGCCATCAGGAAGGCGGCGCCGAACAGAACAGACCGGCTGGGTTTTGCGGCGGCAGTGTTGGGTTGATTACTCATAACATTGACCTCCTAAATCGTTTTGGGAGTCTCCTCTCCTATACAAAGCGGATCACACAATATCCGCAATGGGAGCGATGGTCACGCCCTCAGCTTCCAGCTTGGCGCGGATGTTCTTGACAAACTCTACTGCGGAGGGGTTGTCGCCGTGTACGCAGATGGAGTGGGCGTCGATGGAGACCTCCTCGCCGGTGATCGCGGTAACCTTGCCCTCGGTGACCATGCGGATGGTACGGGCAATGGCCTCGTCCTTGTCGTGGATCACAGCGCCGGGCTTGCTGCGGGGCACCAGGGAGCCGTCGGCCTGATAAGCACGGTCAGCAAAGACCTCGCTGGCTACCCGCAGACCAACCTGCTTACCGGCCTCCAGCATCTTGCTGCCCGCCAGACCCAGCAGGATCACGTCCTTGTCCACGCTGTAGATGCCCTCAGCAATGGCCATGGCCAGATCCATGTCCTTGCCGGCCATGTTGTACAGGGAGCCGTGGGGCTTGCAGTGCTGCAGCTTCACGCCGTGGGCGGCGGTGAAAGCCATCAGAGCGCCCAGCTGATACTGGATGTAAGCCTTGACCTCCTTGGGGGAGCACACCATGTTCCGGCGGCCAAAGCCCATCAGGTCAGGATAGCCGGGATGCGCGCCTACCGCTACACCGGCAGCCTTGGCGGCGGCCACAGTCTTGTCCATCACCAGGGGGTCGCCGGCGTGATAGCCGCAGGCCACGTTGGCAGAGGACACATGCTGGATAACCTGCTCATCCAGACCGATGGTGTATGCGCCAAAGCTCTCGCCCAGGTCGCTGTTCAGATCTACCTTGTACATAAATAAACCTCCTTGAAGTTTCATTCCAGTTAATTATAATAATGCAAGCTGCGTGCCAACTTTGATTCTTTTTTGCATTTTTCTTTAATGAGTAAAATCCTTCCGCTTTTTCTTTCCATTTTAAAACTTTTTCTTTGTATTTTTCTTCCTGTTCCCCCTGATTCGTTCTCAAAAAGCAGCGGGAGAGTGTGCGAATTTGCACACTCTCCCGTTCATTTCTGCACATTGTTCTCTTTCGCACTCTCATTGCCCTGCTCCAAACGGCGCTTGAGGGTAAAGCGGGTACATCCCAGCAGCTGAGCTGCACGGCTGCTGTTTCCGCCCGCCAGCTCCATGGCCCGGTCAATGTAGGTACGCTCAAAGGCGTCCACCTCTTTTTTCAGATCGATGCTGCCCTGCTTCAGATCTTTCATGGGGTAGCTCAGGCCGCTGTCTCCCTTCCGTTCCTCCCGACGGGGCTCCAGACCGGTCTCTTCGCCGGTAAGAAGCTCTCCCCGGCTGAACAGCACGCACCGCTCCATCACGTTACGCAGCTCCCGCACATTGCCCTTCCAGTAGTACCCCTCCATCTCCTGCAAAAAGGCAGGGTCGATGTCCTTGAGGTGCTTGTTGAATTTCCGGTTGAAGTGCTCCAGGTAGAACCGGGCCAACACCGGAATATCCTCTCGCCGCTCTCGCAGAGGGGGAATACGGATCTGCATCACGTTCAGGCGGTAGAACAGGTCTTCCCGGAAGGTCCCCTTCTCCACTTCTTCCTCCAGATCCCGGTTGGTGGCGGCAATGATACGCACATTGACTTCGATATCCCGCAGGCCGCCTACCCGCTTAAAGCGCCGGTCCTCCAGGAAGGTAAGCAGCTTGGCCTGCATGGACAACGGCAATTCACCGATCTCATCCAGGAACACGGTACCCCCGTCGGCCAGCTCCATCAGGCCCTTTTTCGCCTTGTTGGCGCCGGTGAAGGCACCTTTCTCATAGCCGAAGAGTTCCGACTCCAGCAAAGTCTCGGGGATGGCGCCGCAGTTTATTTTGACCAGCGGCGTATCCCGGCGGGGACTGCTGTCATGGATGGCATTGACCACCACGCCTTTGCCTGTTCCCGTCTCACCGCAGATGAGCAGATCCACGTTGTCATTCTGAGCCAGAATGTCCACATTGCGGCAGATCCGCTGGATGGCCTGGCTCTCTCCCACGATCTGTCGGGGACGCTGGCGCATCAGTTCCAGGCTGCGCCGCCGCTTGAGCTGATCCAGGTTGCGGCGGATGATCAGGTCCACCTCTTCCAGATCAAAAGGCTTTTGAATGTAGTGGCAGGCCCCCCGCTTCATGGCCTCTACTGCCTGGGATACAGAGCCGTAAGCGGTGATCATGATGATCTGGATGTCCTCATCCACCTTTTTAAAATCCTCGATATGGTCCAGTCCCAGTTCCTGGCCCAGACGGTTATCCAGCAGTACCACGTCAGGCCGGAACGTCTCCGCCAGCTCCGTTCCTTCCCGGATACTCTCGGCGGTACGTACATGGTAGCCCAGATCGGACAAGCCGCTCTCCAACGACATGCGGATCAGGAACTCGTCGTCTACCACTAATACCTTAGCCCTCATGCTTCTCCTCCTTTGCCGGGAAAGGCAATCCGTGCCCGGGTACCTTCCCCACGCCCGCTCTCCATGGAGAGCTGTCCTCCGTTTTCTCCCAGGAGCCGCCGCACAATGGACAGGCCAAGGCCGCCGGTCCCGGCCCCATGCAGCACCTGCTCCAATTTCTCCGGTCCCATACCTACGCCGGTATCGGTCACCGTCAGGCACACACCCTCCGGCTCCTTTTCCGCCCGGATCTCCAGCTGCCCGCCGTCCGGCATGGCCTTTACCGCGTTGTTGATCAGGTTGATCAGTACCTGGCGCAGTTCCCCCTCGTCTGCGTACAGCCACAAGCTGCCCTCCACCTGGGCGGTGAAGGCAATGCCCTTATTTTCCGCCACCTTAAAATAGAGCAGCTGCAGCTCATCAAACAGCGCGTTGAGGCTGACCGTGGTCTTTTGGCTCTCCCGCCGCCGGGACAGGTTCAGAAGGTTCTCAATGAGCAGGTTGACCCGGTCTACCTCCCTCACCATGCCCTCACACAGCTTCTGATCCCGCTCCTGAGTCAGCTTGCGGCTGACCACCTGGATGCCTGCCCGAATACCCGCCAGAGGGTTGCGGATCTCATGGGCCACATCGGCGGCCAGCTTACCGGTATAGGCCAGCTTTTCCTCCTCGCTGGAGCGCTCCTCCATTCTCTTTTTATAAGTAACGTCGTCGATGGTACACAGCACGCCCCACCGGGAGCCGTCCGGCTCCCGCAGTTGCCATACGCCAAATTCGTAATCCCGGCTTTTTCCCGTGGGCTCCGTCAGATGGGCAGGGTCGGGCAGCACGTCCTCCCGGCGCATGATCTGCCCCAGCAGCATCTCCAGGGTACGCCCCTGTTCGTCCCGCTCCTCCTGCCGTCCCAACATGGCCGAGGCGCTGGCATTGACACAGAAGGCCTTTCCTTCCTGATCGTAAGCCACCACGCCGAAGGGCAGGTTTTCCACGATACTCTCATTCAGGGTTTTGACCCGAATCAGTTCTCCGGTATAGGTTCGGATGCTCTCCATCATCCGGGCAAAGGCCCGGGCCAGCTGGCCCACCTCGTCCGCCTTGCCCAGATACTCCTCCATATCCAGTTCTTCCTGTTCCGGACTCTCGCTGACGCTCTGGCAGACCTCACTGAGACGACGGATAGGGTCGGAGATATTATGGGCAATGAGTACGCTGGCCTGGACAATGATCACCAGCATGGCTACCGCCGCCAGGATCATATATTTCTGTTCCTCAATGAACCGCTCCTGCAGGGCACTGTTATCCAGGCGGTATGAGATCTCCCAACCCAGCTGGGGATCGGTGGCCTGGGCCAGTACCTCCAGGTCCTCAGCATCCACGCCAGGTTTTCCCAGCAGAAGTTCTCCCTGCTCATCATAGATAAACAGGCTGTCTCCCGTGTAGTGATTGCGGTACTTAGCCAGCAGCTTTTTCGGGTCCTGGCGGTAATCCTCCAGTTCCAAATCGGCCTGGATATACCCAATCAGGGTACTGGCATTCTCCCGCTCGGCGGCTACCTTGACCCGGTATTCCGTAAAATACAAGATGGCACAAAAGCAAATCACGGTAGCCAGACTGATGCACACAAAGGGGATCAGGATCTTGTTTTCAATATCCATTCTGGGCCGCCGTATCTTCATCGTGCCCCCTCCTTTCTACGGTCCAGCAGCGAGACCACTGCCATGGCCGCCGTGGAGATGAACACCCCCGGCAAAGCGGGATGGATTCCGAGATGGCCGGCATAGTAGAGCGGATAGAGCACCAGAATCGCAGCAGCTCCTACCAAAATGCAGGCCCACACGCCCCGCTTGGTGACCCAGCGGCAAAGGAGGGTGCCATACATGGACGGGAAAAGCAGAATACTCACCGCTCCCCACACATCTCCCCCGTAGGACAGGGTGAAATCCGGGGGATTAAGGGCCATCAGCATAGAGATGGTCCCGCCGCCAAAAACCGCCAAACGTCCCAGCGTAAGCACGCGCTGCTCTGAAATAGGTCTGGGCGCGGCAGTGCGCACCACATCATAAGAGAAAGAGGACGCGATGAGCAGCAGCTGAGAATTGGCCGTAGACACACAGGCTCCGATAATGGCAAAGAGGAAAAATCCGCTCCAGCCGGTGTACAGCTCTTGGTTGAGCAGTCGGATGATCACCTCATCCGAGGACTTCACATAGGGCAGCGTAGGTACCAGAACCCGCATTCCCAGTCCGATATGTACTAAGGTAAAGTACAGTACCGCCAGCAAAATCAGCGCACCCAGCACCGTCCACCGGGCGGTTTTCTCATTTTTGGCGCACAGCATGCGGATGGTATACTGGGGGTTGGCCGCTACCCCAAGTCCCCAGCCCCAGAACATGGACAAACTGATCAGAGGGGTATAGCGGCTGTTGAACAGGGAGAGCAACTCTCCCGTCTGGGTGGGATATTCCACCCCGGGATGTGCATAGCCGGAAATCTGCTTTGCCTGGCTGTATAGCTCACCTAGGCCTCCCACGCGGCTTACAATAGTAAAAAACAGAATAAACAGTCCAATACTGAGCAGCGTAAGATTAAACGCATCCGTCCGCACCACCGAGCGGTATCCGCCGAAGGTGGTGTAGAGGATAAACAGATAGACCATCAGCACTGCGGCGGGATAGGGGATATCAAACAGGGCGGAGGCCACCATACCAAAGCCCTTATACTGGGTGACCAGGTAAAACACATAGACGGTAATAAAAATGATACCGTAGGCCATCTGCAGCTTGGGGGACTGGTAGCGCTTGCGGAAGATCTCCGGAATGGTGATGGCGTCCCAGGCATACAGGCGCCGGCTCACCGCCGCCAGCAGAAGTCCCCCTAAAAACCAGGGCACCACCGAATAAAACAGCACTGCCAAGCCGTCTTCATACACCCCGCCGGTCAGGCTGAGAATGGTGATGGCGGACAGCCAGGTCCCCGCAAAGGTACAGATACAAAGAGGAAGGCTCACCTTCCGGTCGCAAGTAAAATAGCTGCCTACTGTCCGGTTGTCCCGCAGGCTGCTCTTTCCAATGAGCAGCAGGGCCACGGAGTAGACGCAGAAATAAATGAGGTAGAGTACAGTCTTGTTCACAGGGTTTCTCCCTTCCCTTGGCTTTCCAGACATTCTACCACATTTTTCGTCCCAATGGAATGAAAAAAGAGGCCGCTTCCGCGGCCTCTTCTTTATCTGCGCCAGGGTCCGGCCCAGGCCAGTCCCTTGCCTCTGATTTCAAATTTTCCCGTTTCATCGGTATAAAACCGGCGGTAGAACAGCGCCTGGATCACCAGCCACAGTCCGCCGTACAGTACGAACAGAAAGGCCCACCGGGGCATGATACGGCTTGCCGCCTCCAAGGGGGTGCCGATTCCTCCGGCTGTGTAGCAGTAGTCCCACCCAAACAGGCGGTTACATACCAGACTCACCCCTACCAGTACGCCCACCGGAACAAAACAGAGCACCCGGTCGCCGGGCTGGGGGCGGTACACGTCACCGGCCCACAGCAGCACCGCTGCCGCAATCATCAAAATGTGATAAATCAGGCTGCGTACCGGAACAAAGTGGAAAAACGGATAGTGGTTGAGGTATACATTGAATACCAGTCCCAGCACGCCTCCCATGACTCCCATGGTGCACACATTGGCCGCCGCCATCTGCCGCAGCTTCTCCCGGCGGGAGAAGACCGCCAGAGGCAGCATCATCCAAAACAGGGAACACAGGTAAAGGGGCAGGGTGGTCGAGGGCTGGATATGACCAAACTGCCGCATTTCCCACACCCAGTACACCGGGTCAAACAGCAGCGCAAGCACTGCGCACACCTTCAGCCAGCCCTGTACCCGTTCTCTCCCAGCCCGACGGGCCGCAGTAATCAGAAGGCAGACCAGCACGCCGGTCGATATCAGCACCAAAATATGAGGCAGGCGAAACATAACATCTGTCCTTTCTCTTTTTTTCTATCCTATCGCCTCCCCCTATAAATTCCCCCTGGATTTTCTTAAGATTTACTAAGAACAAGAAAATTTTTAAGCCCGCGCTTTCCGCAGGCCTTTGAGTTTGTTATAATGGCCTTAAACATATATAAAAAGGAGGCCGTCCAAGATGAACCCTTTGATTCTGATCGCAGAGGACGACGCAGATATTCGAGGCCTGCTCAAGCTCTACCTGGAGGGCGAAGGTTTTCGGGTCCTGGAGGCAGACAACGGCGCACGGGCTCTGGATCTGGCCCGGGCACAGGCCCCGGATATGGCCATTCTGGATATCATGATGCCCCAGCTCAACGGCTTTGAGCTCACCCGCGCCCTGCGCAAGTTCAGCGATATTCCCATTCTCATCCTCTCGGCGAAAAGTCAGGACAATGATAAGATCCTGGGCCTGAATCTGGGGGCGGACGACTATATCACCAAGCCCTTTAACCCTGTGGAAATCGTGGCCCGAGTCAAGGCCCAGCTGCGCCGCGCCTCCCGCAGCGGGAGCGATATCCTCACCGTGCGGGAACTGACCCTGGATACCACCACCTTCCAGCTGACCAAAAACGGCAAGCAGATTCTCCTTACTCCCATGGAGTATAAGATTCTGGCCCTGCTCATGCGCTCTCCCGGCCGCATTTACACCAAGATCCAGCTCTATGAAGGGGCCATCGGCAACTACTTTGAGGGCGACGACAATACTATGATGGTGCATATCTCCAAGCTGCGGGACAAGATTGAGGATGATCCCAAGAGTCCCCGCTACATCATCACCGTGAGAGGATTGGGGTATAAGCTTGAAAAATAACAAGCGTTCCGGAAGTCTGTTCCGGCTGCTGGCCAGAAGCTACCTGCTTTTCACTCTGACTCTGCTGATGATTGCCGGAGGGATTTTTTCTCTCTGGAATCACTATCTTAATTCCATCTATGTACCATCGGACTGGATAGCTATGCTGAGCGACCCCGCCCTGACAGAGGGAAAGTACGACAGCTTGCGGCACTATCTGAGCAACAGCGGAGATTCCTTCGGCGTTTATGACAGCAACGGAAAACTGGTCTACGCCTCCACAGAAGATTTTGACTCCTCCTATACCCAGCAGGAGCTCTCCTGCATCCCCCAATACGGCAGCAATGTTCTGATCGACTCCTACGATCTGAGCCAACACAAGAGCAATGTCAGTTATTTACTTATCAAACACACCTTTCAAAGTGATACAGGTGAAGAATCTGTGGACCTGATGGCACTGGATCAGAATTATCAGGTCCTCTTGGGCGGATTGCAGGACGGGAAAACCAGCTATACCCCCCGGGAATATCAACTGCTTACCGGTTCCCGATATCCTAACAGTTTTCTTCAGTGCACTTCCTTTGAAAACAGCCAGGGTCAGACTATGACCCTGCTTCTGCGGGAGGCTCTCTGGAATGAGACTGATTATCTCAGACACTACAACCAGTCCCGAGTCATTTGGCTTTTGTTCCTGCCTTTGTTCCTGGCCGATGCAGGACTGTTCATCTGGTGGCTGAGTCGGAAAATCGGCCGTCCTCTGCGCAAGCTCAACGACGCGGTGATCTCCCAGTCGGAGGGCCGCCTTGTACGGGTTGGCGAGTGCGGAGGTACTTTGGAAATCCGCCGCATTGGAGAGAGCTTTGACCGTTTCTCCGACCGGCTGGCGGAGAGTGAGCGCCAGCGCCGGATTCTGGACGAGGGACGTCAGAAACTGATTGCCGATATCTCCCACGACCTGAAAACGCCCATCACTGTCATTGCCGGCTACATCGACGCCATCTGCGACGGCAAGGTTCCGCCCGAGGAGCAGACCCGCTACCTGCGGGCCATCCAGAGCAAGGCGGAGGCTCTCACCGAGCTGGTCAATGCCTTCCATGAGTACAGCAAGGTGGAGCACCCGGAGTTTATCCTCCACCCCGAGCGCACCGACCTGTGCGAATTTTTGCGGGAATATCTGGCCGTGAAGTACGAGGAGATCGATCTGGCAGGGTTCTCTCTGGAAATCTCCATCCCAGAACGTGCCATCTTCTGCCAGCTGGACCCCCTCCAGTTCCGCCGGGTACTGGACAACCTGCTCTCCAACGCTCTGCGGCATAACCGGCTGGGAACCGTGCTGTTTTTTGATGTGGATGTAGAAAAGTCTTTCGCCTTAGTGCGGGTGGCGGACAATGGCTCCGGCATTCCTCCCGAGCGCATCCCTTATATCTTTGAGCCCTTCGTAGTGGGCAGCGACGCCCGCTCCGGCACCGGAAGCGGCCTTGGATTGGCCATCACGCGGCGCATTATGGAAAAGCATGGAGGCACCATAAGCCTCACTCCCCACCCCGCACCCGGCCGCAGCACCGAATTTGTCCTGCGCCTGCCTATTGACTCACAGCTTCCCCCTCAAGAGGAATCATGATTCAAAAAGAACAAACTTTCAGCCTTGGTTGAAAGTTTGTTCTTTTCTTTACGAATTTTAACGCCGGACAAATGGGTGCTAAAGCTTGCCGGAGTATCATCCATAATAGAAAGGAGGCCGAATGATGGATGAATCTAATCTGCGCAGCCAGCCTGTGATTGAAGTCAGAGACCTCTGGAAGGAATACCCCGCAGGAGACGAAACTGTGGTGGCTCTCCGGGATATCACCTTGAATATTCACCGGGGAGAGATCTGCTGTATCTTCGGTCCCTCCGGCTCCGGAAAGAGCACCCTGCTCAATCAGCTCTCCGGGCTGGAAAAGCCCACCCGGGGCGAGGTATTGATCGGCGGCGTCCCCATCTCTCGTCTGAGCGAGACACAGCTTACAAATTTCCGTCAGCGGCATCTGGGATTTGTCTTTCAATCCTATAACCTTCTGCCCAACCTGACGGCCACAGAAAATGTAGCTCTCCCGCTGATGTTCCGTGGGGTACCTAAGCCCCAGCGGGAGCAGGCAGCCAGAGAGCTTCTTGCCCGAGTGGGCCTGAGCCATCGGCTTAACCACTTTCCCAGCCAGATGTCCGGCGGCCAGCAGCAGCGCGTGGGCATTGCCCGGGCCTTTATCTCCCGGCCTGACATCGTCTTTGCCGATGAGCCCACAGGAAACCTGGACTCAAAAGCCACCTTCCAGGTCATGGATATGATCTGTTCCTTCGCCCGGGATTTCCACCAGACTGTCATTCTGGTCTCCCACGACCCGGAGATGGCCTCTTACGCGCATCATATCGTTACCCTGCTGGACGGCGGGATTATTCGGGAGCAGCATATGGAAAAGGAGAGGGGATTGTATGAATCAAATACCATTTCAGATCCGGTTTTGTTTGTTGAGCCATTCCGCCGCCTGCATTACCGGAATGCGGGGAATTAACCGGTGAGACGGCAAGACCTGTTCCACCTGTGCGCCCAGAATCTGCTCCGCAAAAAAACACGCACCTTTCTTACCACCCTGGGCGTGCTGATTGGATGCTGCTCCATTGTCATCACCGTATCCCTGGGTGTAGGCATGAAAGAGACTCAGGAAAAAGCCCTGTCAGAGCTGGGAGACTTGACGATCATCACCGTAAATCCCCCGCAAAACAGCCAAACAGGCGCACTGGACGACCATCTGCTTCAACAGCTGCGGGAGATCAGCGTAGTAAAAGCAGTCACGCCGAAATTTACTCTGGATATTGACTCCGTTACCCTGTCCGCCGGACCAGACCACCGCTACGTGGCCCAATGGACCAACATCGTAGCTATGGATGTCAGTGTCATGGAGACCATGGGCTACCGCTTTTTGGAAGGCTCCCCCGCCACAAAGCCCGGAGATGCTATCATCGGGCAGTACATGGCCTATAATTTGAAAGATACCTTACGCCCCGAGGGGGACGATATGGTCAACCGCTTTGACGGTGACTGGGATGGATTCGGCAATCAGATTTCTGTCCCCGCCCCCTACCTGGATCCCATCGGCCAGGAATTTACCTTGGAAGTGAAAACCCGTGCTGGAGTATTTTCTATGCCGCTGCATCCGGTAGGTGTGGTAAAAGAGGACTACTCCAAGGGCAACGAGACCGTTGACGGCGTTATGATCTCCCTGGATGACCTGCGCCGCCTCCTGGGACAGGCCGACCATGATATTCCCATCTCCTATGACAGCATTTTGGTCAAGACCTCCAGCATCAGCCAGGTCTCGGGAGTAGAGGGTAAGATCAACGCCATGGGATATCCCACCGAATCCATGGAGAGCGTACGCAAGCCCTTAGAAAAAGAAGCCCAGCATAGACAGATGACACTGGGCAGTTTGGGTGCCATCTCGCTGTTTGTGGCCGCGCTGGGCATTATCAATACCATGATCATGTCTATCTCCGAGCGCACTCGGGAGATCGGAATCATGAAATCTTTGGGCTGTCCGGTCTCCGACATCCGGATCATGTTTTTGGCGGAAGCTGGTGCCATCGGCTTTATAGGCGGTGTATCTGCCTGTGTCATCAGTGTTATTATCTCGGTGGCTGTTAACTTCATATCCATGGGTCCCAGCTTAGACCATCTCATTCCTGCTCTGCTTGGTGGAGAGGATGTGGCAAGGATTTCGGTGATCCCACCGTGGCTTTTGCTCTTTGCCGTCCTTTTCTCCGTTCTCATTGGCTTGGGCGCAGGCTGTTATCCGGCCAACAAGGCGGTACGCATCTCTGTTTTGGAGGCTATCAAAAGCGAGTAGATAGCCAAATAAAATTACACTCTCTATAAAAACAGGAAGGCAGTCCGAAACGGACTGCCTTCCTGTTTTTGTGAGAGTCAGTGGTTTTTATCTGTGTCCCGAAACAGCAGGGTAATACACCACAGCGCCGACAGGCCCACCACGGTGTAGATCACCCGGCTGATCAGTCCATCAGACCCACCGCCGACAAAGGCCACCAGATCAAACTGAAACAGTCCCACGCTGCCCCAGTTCAGCCCGCCGATAATCAGCAGGGCCAAAGCGATCTTGTCCATGATCACGTCAGATTACCTCCTCGGATTGGGTTCCGGGGATAGCATTTCCAGGCCAGAGAAAAACTATGCACGGACAACACGCAATTTCATTTTAACGATGCCGGTCCAAATCCCATGGGAAGCAGTTCCCACAAGCCTGCCTGCTGAAACTGGCCATGCTGATTGACCGCCAGCACCCGAAGTTTTGGCGCAAATTCATACAGCATCTGCCGGCAGGCGCCGCAGGGCCAGCAAAAATCCTCTCCGCTGCCCGCAATAGCCAGTGTGGTCCAGCCGGTGGTCCGTCCCTCACTTACCGCCTTCACCAGGGCGGTACGCTCCGCGCATAGAGTGGAACCGTAGGCCGCATTTTCCACATTGCAGCCGGTAAACACCGTTCCGTCCTCGCATAAGAGAGCCGCGCCCACTGCAAAATGAGAATAGGGTGCATAAGAAAATTTCCGCATCTCCAAGGCTCGCTGCACCAGTTCCTGATCGGTCATGTTCCTGCCTCCTTCTCCCGCGCTCGGGCGGGCGTCTGTTCTCTTCTAGCATACCCCAGCAGAAAAAAACTTGCAATCTTCTTTTCCCGTGCTATAATATTTTCCAGCGGACCGCCGACAGCGGTCCACTGCAATCAAAAAGGGAGCTCGCAAACGGGCTGAGAGGAAGCTGTGCGCTTCGACCTGTGACCTGATTTGGGTAATGCCAACGTAGGGAGATTATGGTATGCGTACGCCGCGGGATTGTCTCTCTCGAGAGATACCCGGGGTGATTTTGTTTTTGGAGGCACTTCTATGGCCCACTTTCTTCCCCAGGCAGCCATTTTTGATCTGGACGGCACCCTTACCGACTCCATGTACGTCTGGGACCACATTCCAGAGGAATTGGTGCGCCGCTTTGGCGGCCATCCCGCTCCCGATCTGTCCCACACGCTGCGCGCGATGAGTTCTCCTCAGGCCATCGACTACCTGATCCGCACCTACCATCTCCCCGCTTCCTCCCAGCAGCTCATGGAGGCCATGGAGGACTTGGCAGACCGGGAATACCGGGACCGGGTCCCTTTGAAGCAAGGCGTTCGCCCTCTTCTGGAGCGGCTTCACCAACTTGGCGTGCCCTGCGCCGTGGCTACCGCAAGCCAGGTCCATCAGGCCAGGCAGGCTCTGGAGCGGCTGGGCGTCTGGCCCTTCTTCTCCTTTGTGCTGAGCGCGACCCAGTACGGTCCCAAGACCCGCCCGGACCTCTATCTGGAGGCCGCCAGGCAGCTGGGAGCTGCTCCTCAGCGCACCCTGGTCTTTGAGGATGCCCTTCACGCCGCCCAGACCGCCGTTCAGGCTGGTTTTCAGGTGGTGGGCGTGTATGACGCTTTTTCTGCCGAGGATCAGCCTGCGCTGAAGGAGATCTGCCGCTGGCATCTGAAACAGCTGGACGATCCGTCCTTTCTCGCCCAGCTGGGCTAAATCTGTTTCCCCCAGGTTCTTAGGAAGAACCGTTTATGCGGCGAATTGGGGGCACCACCTTTCGTCGCACTATAAAACTTCAATGCGTCAAAACAGAAAGGAGTCTTAACTATGAAAACCGCATTGACGATCGCTGGAAGCGATTCCAGCGGAGGCGCCGGGATCCAAGCCGATATCAAGACCATGACGGCCAATGGCGTATATGCCATGAGCGCTGTCACCGCCCTGACGGCCCAGAACACCACCGGCGTTTACGGCATCCTGGAGTCCACCCCTGAGTTCCTTGCCAACCAATTGGACTGTGTCTTCACGGACATCTTCCCTGACGCAGTCAAAACCGGGATGGTCTCCTCCACCGCCCTGATCCAGGTCATCGCGGACAAGCTCAAACAGTATGGGGCAAAAAACATTGTGGTAGACCCGGTGATGGTGGCCACCAGCGGCTCCCGCCTTATTTCCGAGGAGGCGGTGGAGGCCCTGAAGGAACAGCTGCTTCCTCTGGCTACCCTTCTTACCCCCAACATCCCCGAGGCCCAGGTCCTCTCCGGCATGACCATTACCACCGCAGAGGATATGGAGCGGGCCGCCCAGGCCATCAGCGAGACCTACGGCTGCGCCGTACTGTGTAAGGGAGGCCATCAGATCCACGATGCAGATGACCTTCTCTGGCGGGATGGCCAGAGCACCTGGTTCCGTGGCCGCCGCATTGATAACCCCAATACCCACGGCACTGGCTGTACGCTCTCCAGCGCCATCGCTTCCAACCTGGCTAAGGGCTACGACCTGACCCAGGCTGTGGAGCGCTCCAAGGCCTACATCTCCGGCGCTCTGGCAGCCATGCTGGATCTGGGCGCAGGCAGCGGTCCCATGGACCACCTGTTTGCTCTGCGGGGGGAGTTCGTGGATGACTAACCTGATCGTTGCAGCCTTTACCCTCTGCTATTTTGCCGTTACCCTGTTTTTGTGCCGCGGGATGCGTCTGTCTGCCCGGGATATCTGTCTTGCCGGCCTGATGTCGGCGGCTACCCTGGTGCTGCGCTGTTTCCTGATCACCCTGCCCAACGGGAGCCACATCAGTCTGGGCGCCATGCTGCCCATCCTTCTGCTCTCCCTTCTGGTCAACGCCAGGGTGGCCTTCTGCGCTGGATGGGTCACCGGCCTGCTGGCCATGCTTCTGCTGCCTGACTGGCAGCCGGTACACTGGGCCCAGCCTTTTGTGGAACAGCTCATCTGCTTCTCTGCTTTGGGCTATGCCAGCGTCTTTGGAACCGACCGGCGCTGGAAAATCATCCTGGGCACCACACTGGCGGTTGCCCTCAGCGTGACCAGTCATATTATGGCCGGTGCGGTTTTCTTTGCCCAGTACGCCTGGGACGGCTACGGCCCCTGGGCATACAGCATCGTGGCTAATCTGTCGGGCCACGGCACAGAGGGTCTGCTTACCATTATTCTTGTCTCCGTGCTGCCTGTGCGGCGGCTGGAGAAATCCATTAAGGCAGGTGTACCGCAATGACATTCACGCAGGAACTGATCGAGAAAAATTTGTCTGTGTGGCAGCAATGCCTGGACTCCCCCTTTCTTCAGCAGCTTGGAGCAGGAACCTTGGATGAAGCCTGTTTCAAGGGCTATATTGTGGATGACAGCCTCTACCTCCGGGAATATGCCAAGGTATTTGCCTGGGGCATGACCAAAGCCGAGGATTTGGAGGCCATCCGAACCTACTATTCCCTGCTCTCCTTTGTCAACGAAGGAGAGGGCGCTACCCGCCTGGTCTACCTCAAGCGCTACGGTTTGGATGACGCCTCCATCCAGCACCTGCCGCAGCGTCCGGAAAATCTGGCCTATACTGACTGTATGGTAAAGGCCGCCCGGGATGGCCAGGGCGCCCCGGAGTGCATGATGGCCTGTCTGCCCTGCATGGTCAGCTATCAGTGGATCTTCCAACGGCTGCTGCAGCAGTATCCCAATGTCCGGCAGACCCCCTTCTGGCCTCTGGTTCGGGACTACACCAGTGATGCCTATGAGCAGGCCTGCCAAAGCTGGCTGGCGTATACGGACCGGATCTGTCAGGATCTGGACACGGAACGCAAGGCCCAGTGCAGTGAGATCTTCCGGGAATGTTCCCTCCATGAACTGCACTTCTGGGAAATGAGCTTACAGCCCCGCACCGATCTTCCCTGATGTTCTTCTCAGTCTAAAAAACAAGCCCCTGCCGATGG
>UMHJ01023825.1_pt1 | contig 80461 bp, 59 predicted proteins | sample 1965511 | NCBI WGS metagenome assembly UMHJ01 (sample SAMEA4836096, study PRJEB28245) | human gut metagenome | biome: gut microbiome; material: fecal sample | place: Denmark | collected 2008
ATTATTTCAAAGAACTATTTGCGATTTTTAGTGGACAGTAATGTGTTTTTTTACAAAAAATTTGGTTACTTCATTTACCCTCTTCCCCGGGAACTTCATACGTTTCAGCTCCCCATTACGCTCCTGATCTCACGCATCTGAGAAGCAATATATCCCGTGTCAGTAGCGTTTCAGCTCCAACTTAGCATAATCCGATTCTAATACCAGCGCCTTGCCGTCCGCCTTCACGATGCGGAACGTCGTTTCCATCGCTCCGATACCGAAAGGCTTCAGCTGCTCCAGCGTGGCATCCTTCTTGCTGTCACTCGTTGCGGCACGCACCTTAAACTCACTCATCACCGCCTCCCGGCCCTCGTCCGTATAGCCGAAGCGACCGATGAAATCCCCGTACCCCTGCGTACCCTGCCGTTCCGCAATTTCCACCACGTAGCGCGTGATCCCGTAGAAAATCCGTTCCGGCTCATGCACAGCTCCGTCCTCCTTCGTCGTGAAGCGTTCCAGTTTCCAGAACCCTTCCACGCTGCTGTCCACCGGCTGCTTGGCACATCCCGGCATCAGCAGACAGGCCAGTATCAGGCCCAGCACCAGCAATGCAGACACCAGTGTCGCCTTCGTCTTTCCGCTTAATTGTATTATTTTCATAAACCCTTTTATTATTTTCAATCATTTCAACATTCATTTCCGGCTCCCGTCCGGCATTCCTCCGTCGGAAACCGGTCACCGTTTCCGGTGTCCTAGCGTTTCAGCAGTTCCCCCGTCTTGCGGATGCAGAACGTACCTCCCGCCGTATTTCCCGGCAGATAATTTCCTCGATCCAGTCCCAGAGCCGCCGAGAAACTCCATCCCGCCAGCTGCTTCGGACGGTATGTCACCTCCCAGAGCGATCCGAACTGCTTGCGCGGCTTGTCCAGCGGTGCCGAATAAGTTCCCCAGTGACGGGCAAACGACACCAGCACTCTCCAGTTCCATTCCTCCGACGGATCTCCCGTCATTCCCAGGTGATTCGCCCGGACACGGTTACTCTTGAACATATTGCTGCCGTCCGTATTATATGCCGGTCCCGGCAGGAACGGATGTCCCAGTCCCAGACCCGCATGCTGCCAGCCCAGATACTCTCCGTTCGTATAATAATTGTCGCCGCCGCTCATCTGCACATCCTGAAACGAACCAGCGATGCCGTCATACAAGATCGGCCCCGTCTGATCCTTGGTATTCAGTCCTTCCCACAGCACCCGCGTCACCCAGCGGTTCTCTGGTAAGGTCACCTCCAGTCCCAGATGCCCGTCCTTCCAGCGGCCATACTGCCAGAACATCTGCGAGTGATCCTCGAAATAATGCTCCAGATACGCCCGGAACTTCCAGTCCTTCAGATAATACGACAAGGCAAAGTTCCAGCTTCCGCAATGATTTCCCTGTACATTCTGCAGCGTACTGGCCTGCTTCGGGATCAGCACCTTCATGAAATCCTTCAGACCGTTCGGCTTGTCCTTCACAAACGTCAGGCTGCCGTCCTCATTCTTCCGGTACACCGTTCCGCCGAACTGCGCCGCCGTCAGCAGTCCGAATTCAAACTCCACCGGCAGCTTCTCCCGGTTGCCCAGGCGCAACATCAGCGACTTCGAGTGATACAGCACATTCTTCAGCACCGTCTTTCCCGGCGCCGCAAACTCCTCCTGCCAGCCATTGTCCGTAAACATACCGTAAGCGATATGCCCCTTCAGCGACAGCCAGTTGCCCGTGAATCCCAGCGGCAGATACTCCCGGATCTCCCCCCGCACCTGCGGCACGGGACGCGCGTTCATACCTTCCACCATCATGCCGCTGCTGAGCCGTTCATCCTTGTCCAGCGGAAAATTTCCCCGCTCCTTGCTTCCGATACTCAGCGTCAGCATCTTCCACGACACATCCGCATACGCCTGCTGCACCACGAACCTGGCCCGGTCCGGCACCGCCCCGTTGTTCAGCGTACCCGCCAGATCCAGTCCGGCTCCCACTCTCCAGTTCCGTTTCAGCGGCTGGTCATAAGTCACCCCTGCCCGGAGCCATCCGCTGTTCGGCCGTTCCGACGCCAGCCCGTAACGGTTGGACGTCATCCACATCGGCGCATACTCCCCGGCAGACACGTTCACATCCGCCTCCACCCGGTAGCCCAACGATGCTTCCGTTTGGGCAAATGAAGGCAAGGCCACTGCCAGAACTGGCAGCAGCGCCCACTTTTTTCCAAAAATCATTGATTAGTTTTTATAAGAAAGCGACAACTCGCTTATTTGGTTTCATTTATCATCATCCTACAGTCCTTCTATATCCTCTTCTCTCAGTCCCGTAGTCTTTGCTATCTGTTCATTGTTCATACCCAACGCCTTGAGATTCCGTGCAATAGCTATTTGTATTTCCGCACGACCTTCTGCACGGCCTTCCGCACGGCCTTCTGCACGGCCTTCTGCACGACCTTCTGCACGGCCTTCTGCACGGCCTTCCGCACGGCCTTCCTCCAGTCCCTTTTTCCATCCGGCTTCACGTGCATCCTCTTCCACAATCCGGCTCACACGATATCGATCCAGCGCCTTATCATAAGCGATGCGGTCCTCCATCGAGAGATTAGCCACGGCAGCAAGTTCTTCCAGACGGCTGAAAACCTGTTCTTTCAACGCGTCAGGCATTCGGTTCCAGTGTTGCATATTCTTCAGTGTATAAATCAGTTTGTCATAAAGAGTTTCACACTCCTTGAGTTCCCTGGTAAAATAAGGAAACTGAAGGAAGATCTGCCGGAAGTGCGGATTAACCACCCTGCCGTTTTCCCGGTCGGCAATAACGGTATCCGTACGGAATTTTTCTTCCAATCCCGGTTCCCGGAAGTTCATCAGGAAGATTCCGTACACGGTAGAAAGCCTGTATCTGGTGCCGTAGTTTTCCTGCATCGGCTCTTTCAGCAGAAAATCATCTTCCTCCGCATCATGCCCGTCCATTCTCAGTTCACGTTCCTTCTTTCTTTTTTCGCGCAAGTTCTCTACCTGCCTGCCAATGGCGCGACACATGTAAAACAACGTCCTGTCCAGAAAGCTGCTGTGAAAGCGGTTCTGCATCTCCACGATGATATATTCTCCCGTGTCCGTCAGGCAGTACAGATCGTAGATAATACCCGCATCTGCCATGCTGTCGGAGTGATTCTCCTTGTCCAGGAAAATCAGATTCGTGATACGGTGCTCCCCCGAAAGCAACTCGTTAAGGAGCGTGATAAGCAATTCCTTGCTGGCAGGCTGTCCGAATATAATCTTGAATCCAATATCCGTAAACGGGTTCACAAAATGCCCGCACGTCAAATCCATACCATCCATAATTTCTCCTTTCGGCTTTTTGATTTTACAAAGAAAGCGAAAAATCGCCAGAAAAACAAATTTCCGGATTATACCCCTCGTTATTCAGTTCCTTCACGGTATACGACTTTCCCTGCGAAACCAGTCTCGGCGGTTCCGACTCACTCAACAGGGCATACACCACATGCCCTACAATGGCCAGAGAAAGCAACAGACAAATAAGATTTCCGGTTTTCATGATATATTCAGAATAAAGTTTCACATTGTCATAGGCAGATACCGCCCGGTTCAGTTCCCGACAGCGGTACCCCGATGAAATCCGGATAGCGGGTGTTCCCCATCCCTGCTTCCGCGAACAGGCTTCCCATGCCTCCCGCAGCGGGTCCAGCAAACTCTCCACACTCTCCGTGATATGCGCCTCTATTTCCGGTGAAGGCGTGTTGTCAATCCCTCTTTCCCGGGCAACCTTTGAGTGGATGCACTCTTCCATGGTGAAATACTTCATAGCATTTATCTTTAAGATTCATGTCCTAAAGATAGCAAGAAAAGATCAGATTTGCAACACTTTATAAGGAAAATCCGCTTAGTCCCTGCGGAAAATATCCCGCGTGTACACCTTGTCCTTCACGCTGTCCAGACAGTTGTCATAACGGTTGGCAATGATGGCCTGACTCTGCTGCTTGAATGCTTCCAGATCGTTCACCACCTTCGAGCCGAAGAAGGTACTTCCGTCTTCCAGTGTCGGTTCGTAGATGATCACCTGCGCCCCTTTCGCCTTGATACGCTTCATCACACCCTGGATGGAACTCTGGCGGAAATTATCGCTGTTCGACTTCATGGTCAGTCGGTACACCCCGATGACACACTGTTTTTCCGAAGCCGGATCAAAGTCACCCCGGTTGTAATAATCATAATAGCCCGCCATCTTCAGCACCTGATCCGCGATGAAATCCTTGCGCGTACGGTTGCTTTCCACAATTGCCTGAATCAGATTCTCCGGCACATCCTGATAGTTGGCCAGCAGCTGCTTCGTATCCTTCGGCAGACAGTAACCGCCGTAACCGAATGAAGGATTGTTGTAGTGCGTACCGATACGCGGATCCAGACAGATACCCTGAATGATCGCCTGTGTATCCAGTCCCTTCACTTCCGCATACGTGTCCAGCTCGTTAAAGTAAGAGACACGCAAAGCCAGGTAGGTATTTGCAAACAGCTTCACCGCTTCCGCTTCCTTCAGGCCCATGAACAGCGTATCCACGTCCTGCTTGATCGCTCCTTCCTGAAGCAGCTTGGCAAATTCTCTGGCCTTCTCCTCCAGATGTTCCCCGGCAATGGCACAGATCGCCTCGTTCTCTTCGTCCCGTCCTTCAATCTGTTTGGGATAACCCACGATAATCCGGCTCGGATACAGGTTGTCATACAGCGCCTTGCTTTCCCGTAGGAACTCCGGTGAGAACAGCAGGTTGAACTTCTTTCCCTGCAGGGCCGGTGTGTCGCGGAACACCTTTGCATACTTCACATACAAGCTGCGGCAGTAACCTACCGGGATGGTACTCTTGATCACCATTACGGCATCCGGATTCACCTCCAGCACCAGATCGATCACCTCTTCCACGTGACTTGTATCGAAGTAATTCTTCACCGGATCATAGTTGGTCGGTGCAGCGATCACCACAAAATCCGCATTCTTATAGGCTGCTGCTCCGTCCAGTGTAGCCTTCAGGTTCAGATCCTTTTCAGCCAGGTATTTTTCGATGTACTCGTCCTGAATCGGACTGATGCGGTTATTGATTTTCTCTACCTTTTCGGGGATTACGTCCACAGCCGTCACCTGGTGATGCTGGGATAAGAGTGTAGCGATGGACAGACCTACATAGCCTGTGCCGGCTACGGCGATAGTATAGTTTTTCAAATCGCTCATAGTATTCTGAGTTTTAGCAATAAAAAAAGTATTTTCTTATAATTAAAATATTGAAATCACAAAATATAAACAGACTTTTCTTGCGTATTTGGGGAAAAATATGTTTCTTTGCACAAGAAATATATAGCCCTTGATACATTGAAAGGCTACGTTTGACCGTAGCTCACTCGGTAGATGTATGGGGGCTATTTTTATATCCTTTCGATTTGGTAACATCCCTGACACTGCTAGTTGGTTTAAAACTCCAGTGCATATATGGATAATCCCATTTATCAGACGGAATGATCGTTGCTGTACTTTCCCCGATATTAAATCCCGGCTTAAGTCCTCTTATACGTGAATTAATATGTTTATACAACTGCTCCTTCAGCCTGGTTCTTTTACCTCTTCTGTTCGTTTCCGGATCTTTTACTTTATGCTTATCATTCAGTCTGAAACAAATAGCTCCCAATATCAGATCCATCAACTGAAGAGGCAAATGCTTTTTGGAATCCACTTCCCGGATATCCCCTTTTGCCAGTATGATATTCCCCTTGTTAAACACATCATCATAATTCAGTCTGTAAAGGAAACTTTCAAACACCCTTTTATCCTCTCCTTTAAGCGGAATATCATCTATAAACAGCTTCAGCTTGACCGGTCGTTTGGTTGGATTAGAGTATTGAAGTCCGAAAGAATGTTTGATAAACTGATAATAGAGCAGAGAAAATTCATTTCGTTTCTGTTCCCTGGTCAACCCTGTAGGAACATACTGATTGTTCCGGAAGAAAATTCGGATTTTGGCAAATCCGTTTTCCAACAGATCAAAAACGAAATCCACCAGCCGGACATATTTGTCAAATGTATATTGGTTCACCTTTTGCCATTTGATCTCCTCTCCCGCGAGTCCTACCTCTTCTACAATACATCTCATCATCTGAAGTACTTTTTCCAGATGTTCAGATTTTATTAATATACCTCCGTAAAAGTTTGAATAGAATTCTCCTTCCTTATCACTCTCATCAAACCATATATAGTACATACAAATCCTGCTTTAGAATTAATAATATTCCTTTGAAGTTATCTGCTAAGATACTATATATTCCGGATAAATCAGAGGAAAGATATACTTTATTGAAACTTTTCCTTGTATATATTGATCAAAAATAATGCGTTACCGATGATATATCTCCGCCACATTCTTTTCGGTTCTTTAATCAGGCGGTACAGCCATTCCAGACTATGCTCCTGCCACCAGAGCGGAGCACGCTCCACCGTACCGGCAAAGAAATCAAACACCGCACCGATATTTCCTACGTGGCAGTTCACCTTCAGATCCTTCCAGTGCTGGTACGTCCATTTTTCCTGCTTGGGAGCCGTCATACCGATCCAGAGCAGATCCGGATTGGCCTGATTGATGGCTTCTATAATCTTCCGGTTATCTTCGTCGGTGAACTCCGGCTTGTAGGGAGGTGAATAAGATTCTATCTGAATATGGGGATACACCACCTTCGCCTTTTCTTTGATGAGTGCCAGTACCTTTTCACTGCTACCCATAAAAAAACACTTCCCTCCGGTCTGATTCAGCCGGTTCATTTCAAATTCAAAAAGATCCCATCCGGCAATACGCTCCCTGGGTTGTGATTTTGCCTTCAACCACCGGCATGCCATCACGATGCTTGCACCATCGGGGATCAGCACATCTCCTTTTATCAAGGCTTCGGCAAAAGCAGCATCCTTCAATGCTGTGTTATATGAATGGGCATTGATCGTATTGATGAGCAATTTTCCCCCTGGCAAAGCATTCAGCGACACTCTGCTTTCAAGGATATTCAAGTCTTTCAGTCTCAACATATCCGTATGATAAGATTTACAAATAATGATCTGGATTTCAATTAATTTCCGGAACCGGAAATCTCCTGAAGAATATCTCTTAATTTACATTCAAACTTTTCCAATGTAAATTCACGATTCAGTTTTTCTTTTCCAGCGATCCCCATCGCCTTGCAAAGAGCCGGCTGCTCCATGAGTCTTTCAATCTTTTCAGCTAAAGCCTGTGGATTTTTTCTTTCTACCACATAACCTGTTTTTCCCTCATCAATGATGGCAGCAATACCTCCTTCCTGCGTACTGATGCATGGAAGTTCATGTTCCATTGCCTCTAATAATACCAAGGGAAAACACTCATTATGAGTTGGTAATACAAAAACATCAGCTTTCTGAAAATATGTTTCTTTTTCATTTCCATACTTACCTCCGTATGCAGAAATACAGTTTTCCAAGTTAAGCAGGTGTATCTTCTGTTGGAACTCTTCTTCCGAAATATCACTCCATTTACCTACAAAGTGACAATGAAACTTTTTCCCTTTTTCCTTCAGAATCCGAGAGGCTTCCACCAGATCCCAAACACCTTTAGCCTCCATCATATTAGAAAGAAAAAGGATATTAAATTCCTTGTGATTGATACGAACTGGCAGCTCCTGTTGAACCGGTATTCCATTGGGACAGAAATACACATCTTTTTCTTTCACATATTTGCAGATATCCTGATAAAGAGGTTTGGCCAGAAGAATAACTTTCAGCTTCTTAAAGAAATGTTGATATAACCAATTATCCAATATCCTATTTTGACGGGTTGCGACTCCTTTGTTGTGGTAATGCACCACCACCTTCTGCCCCATCGCTTTCAACATCATGACCACTACAAAGTCTTTATAGAAAGCTCCTCCCTTGGCATTGGGTGTCACATAGCAGAGATCGGGTTGGAAACTTCTGACTTCTTTTCGAATCTTTCCTAACTGCCGAATAAAATCCAGTAACTTGCGGATTCCCCCTTTTCCAATGTCCTGCAAATTCTTTGCAAGTGTAAGATTGAAATAACGGCAATCAAAAGCCTCATTGATTCCCCGGCTGTCATGAATATATTTCCCCATCATGGCTGCTCCGTGTACAGGAGGAGGCATGTGGAGAATAAAAAGAATTCTTTTCATCTATAAATAAAATACATTATTTTACTCCAAATGCGAATACCTATACTATGATATCTCATAGCGTCTTTATATAAATGTTTGTTTACTTCTATTTTTGTTGGAAAGTTGAATGATTTCTCTCCCTGATGATCAAATTCATACTTAAACCGACTCCATTTCTTGCAATTAGTCCCTTGACCATCAAAGCCGTCATTTTGTACTTTACTTACAGTAGGAAATAATGACACCTTATCCTGCAGAAATTGAGCGAAACAAAAACGGATAGCCCAGGAATGATTTCGTCCGTCTTTCCAGTCATTCAGCATTTTAAAGCAATCCGACCCACCCCATTGATTAAATGGTTTGGCCATTTCAGAGTACCGGTCCCATTCTTTCAATTCCCAATCTACGCTATTCCATCTATCTGCCCAGGTCGCCCACCCCCAGGAACTACTTCGAGTGCAGAAATAGGAATTATACTCGTATCCGTGTGGTATCCTGACTTTATTGGAATATCCACAAATTGAAAAGACTTTATCTTCTTTCTCATACCGGTCAAGCCCCTGGTTCATATAGGATAAGAAATTTTTGGCGAAGACCAGATCATCTTCCAGCACAATGGCCTTTCCATACTGGTTAATTATTTGACTCACACCAGCAATAATAGAATTGCCAAGTCCCTTATTTTTCTCACTGAAAGTATAATGCAGACTTCTAAAGCCTTCTATGTTCTTCACATATTCTTGAACTTCTTTCACCTTTTCCTCTTCTCCAGGCTTATTAGAACGAGGACCATCAACAAAGACATACAAATCAGAAAATTTCGCTTCCTCGTTTAGCAGAAGTGATTGGATGGTATTTCTTAGAACATCGGGACGATTAAAGGCAAAAAGGATGATGGGAGATAAATTACAGTTCATATTCTTTACTTAATATTAACACCAAAAATCCGCATTACAAATCTTCAAACAACAGTAAATCACAACAAGTAATTAAATTTAATCTTTCATCAAATCCTATACGTAAGTATTTTTCACCCCTTGGTATATTTCAATTTATTTCTATATTCTTTTATTGATACGTCAAGAATAGCAGCAAAAATACCCGGCATGAAAAAAATAACAGAATTTATGCAGTTCTCAAAATACATATGGATTATAACTGTAGTAATAACACCTGCCGTACAACAAGCTATTAGCCTTAAATCATCAGGATATTTATGAGAAGAATATTTATAAGATTTTCTCAATAAACTGAAAAAAAATAGAACTAGTAATATAGTTCCTATCAAACCTGTTTCACATAAGATATGTAACCAATCATTATGTAATAGTGTAAAAGAAGTTCGTAAAGGATTTCGAGGTGAATCCATATAATTTTTTAGTGTTCCGATACCGCATCCTATAATAGGATTTGGTTCGTAATAATTTTCATATGCATACGACCACATCACATCTCTACCACTAGTATTAATTCGGTTAAATGAATCGGAATTAAATATATCTTCCACAGTCATTTCATCAGCGTTGTAAAAGATACGTTCTCTTAATTGGGGGATACTAACTAAGGCAATAATACCCATCATCAAACCAACCACTGATGGAATGATAGCCTTTAATTTATATCTGTAAATGAGAAAAATTAATAATCCAACTCCAATGCCTAATAAAGGAGTACGTTTCAACAGAATTAAAGGTACACAGAAATTTAGTATTGACAATAGTAAATATTTCCTCTGATGCTTCTTAAAATATAGCGTAATTAATATTATACTAACAGGCATGCTATAATACTTAAAAGCTGTCACATATAATCCAACAAAAACGCTATAAATTCCTACCAACATATAAATATAAGTTGAGGAAGATATTTTTTCAAAAAAAGACCAAACCTGATTGCTATTCTGCATAGCCCTTTGAGTAAGTACATAAAAGAATAAAGGCATTATTAATTTGATAATCATCAATATTCCTTTATATATACCTTCAGAAAAAGAAAGAGTAAAAATAGCCCAGCCAATAAAATACAAAAAATAAATAGACATGTTTAGTCTGCATATGTTCTTATATTTACTGTTTATAAAAAAAATAGTCAATATATATATTCCCCACAATAGAATATTGCCAACAGAATTTACCATTGAGATAACAATGAAAAGGAATAATATACGAAATGATTCATTTATATATATTTTTTTACCACTATAATAAATAGCTTTAGGCGATTTATTGATAGTTTTAAGGACTAAGACTGCAACAACAAATACAAATATATAGGATAAAATAGTTTCCATAAATCAATAAATATGCCATCCTTATATATTGTGAAAATGGCATACTTCCTATTTTTATAAGTCAAGAATTATTAATACTAAATCAGAATATTAGCATATAGTTCATCCCTCAGTCTGTTTCAATCTTTATGTCTATGTCCAGCCGCTTCAACACCTTCATTAGTGAAATAATCCATAATTCCACCTTCCGGTGTAAAGGTCAATTCACCGATATATATTTTACCTTTTATATCATATAAATCAACCCGTACATGCTCAAACTTCTGAGCTATCGTTTGAGCGATTTTTATCATTTCCTGCATTTCAGCCTGAGGTGGACAAAGATAATCTTTCGTTGAAGCTTCCGGGCCTCTCATATAATTCAACTTCTTCCAGTCGGTACTGTATGCGTTAAGCTTCACTCCGACATCAGTTGTTCCTCTCTCTGATGTAAATAGAATAAATTTTATCTCATGGTCACAACACATAAATTTATAATCAAACGGCTGTTTTACACCCGGCTCCTCCAGTAATTCCTCAGCATATACTAAAGGTTTGATGAGTCTGTAATGTGGTTCCTGTCGGCCTCCGTATCGCATTTGCAAAAGCCCCTTCATCTGTTTGCGGGCTGACTCGGTATCAAAAGTTGACTTATCATGACAAAACATATGTCCACCACAACCATGATTGGTTTTTAACGCAAATTTGTCTGGAAGTGTATCGAAGTTGATATCTTCCGCATTTTCCCAAACCCCATAAAGCTTTGGAAGATAATTTCCTAATCCCCATGCTTCAATATATTCTCTGACCTTTACTTTATCCACATAAGGAGCAAATTCATCAATCTTTCCATTGATAATTTCACTCATTACAATTTCTGACAGATCTTTGGGATGTTTGAAATTTGGCCAGCGATGGCGATATCTCACATAAAGTTGTGTAAAATAAAGTGTAGGAGACATATTCACGACTACACTTCTGACTATTTTCTTAAACGGATTATCATTTGAAAGTAACATGATATTTGAATTTTAATTTAATCCTTTTTGGTTTCTAATCGCTCTGCAAATCGTCCAACGATGGGACTCACATTGGAGGTTATTTAAGGCATGCAGGGAATTGCATCTTCCCAGCAGATAGCGCAAAATTGATTTAATCAGCATCCGGTCAATATGTATATATCCTCCCATTGAGAACAAATTGTTATAGCCTTCCATCATACGATTACAAATCTGATTGATCTGATCCATATAATTCACCGATAACCTCTCATTCAATTGATGCAGATAAGTATCCCATGTCGTTTTGTTCATTAGCTCAATTACATTGTTTTGAAAAGTTGTACCTGAAACAACAAAAGAAAGAGTTGTTTTTGTAAACTCTATGGATACCACTTCTCCAATGTTCCATTTTGAATCTTTGGCAGGTTTCTCTTTTTCAAAACAGAAATTTCCTAAACTGTAAAAGATTGGCTTCCCTTTGTAGATTTCATACCCTTGAGCTGTATGTGTATGACCTCCAATAATCACATCACATCCGAAATCTATCAACTCCCTGTATCTGCTTCTCCATTCGGGCAAAGGCAATTCTATTCCTTCCAATCCGGCATGAGCAATCATCACAACAAAATCAACTTCTCGCTTGGTTTGTCGTATTATCTCATTCACAGAAGAATGATTAATCCAGGCACAACCTTGCTTATTCCGATCATCTTCATCCTGCAGAATACCAAACTGAAGTTCAGCCATTGAAAATAAAGCAACTTTTAAATCACCTTCTTCTATGATTAACGGTCTGTAAGCTTCCTCCCAGTTACCAACACCCATGTGTTTGTAATCTTTCAAACAAGACAAGGTATTTTCCAACCCTTGAGTTCCATAATCCATGATATGATTATTGGCCATCGCTAAAATCTGAAAGTTATTCTGTGATAACCATAACCGATTATCAGCAGACTGACAAATATTAGGACCAGATTTCGGTTCAGAAATTCCATTTGAATGTTTAACAGGTGCTTCAAAATTGACAATGTTGTAATTGGAATGGCCTAAGCAGTCTTTTAAATTTTCACCAATCTGTATATTTTCGGGATTTTGAATAACCAAATCTCCCATGAAATTTAGCTTCATTTTATTCTATTTTCTAATTTAACTTACCCTAAGCTCATAACAATCCAGTCTTTAGGATACGATGTTGGCGTTGTTTGTCCAATAAATTGCAGTTGAGGTGCTATTACATTTTTTGCATTTGACAAATAAGCAGACCACCAACTGAACGTAGAATTAGCAATAACTATATACATACATTTAGACATCAAATACATATCCTCATAATCTTTATTTCCTTGAATAAATTCATAATCAAACCTATTTAAAAAAGATAAATTATCTTTGCACCATTGAGGATCATCTGAGAAAATATATAATTTCAAATTATGAATATTTTCAATCTTCTCAATATATTCTAATGAATTTGAGTAATAATTTGTATTAGCTAATGATATAAAATTAGAATTTATATAATCTCCTCTTCTAATATGAACTGCAACTATTTTTTTTGAACTATTAGCTATATTACAACTCACTTCCTTAATTTTTTCACTTAATGTAGTCGGTAAGAATTTAAATAAATTCAAAACTTCTTTTTGGGCTTTAATAAAACATCTTTCATCAGCCCAAGTTCCTACAATAAAAGAATATGCATCAGGAGATAAGTGAAAATCAAAAAGGTTACAGTTATCTTTTATCAATCTTTTTTTATCAATATAGAAAAACCAATACTTTTTTAAATTAACCTTGATCTTATAAAACAAACGCCACCATATCGAATATTTATCCTTCAATAAAATAGTTTGTGGAATATTGAAAATTTTATTTAATTTGAAACCACCATGGTAATCAACATACTTATAACTATCAAAATCTAAATGAAAATGAAATGATGGATATTCTTTTTTTAATCTAATAAACAAGGCGTATTGAAACATTTGATTACCAAGTCCGCCCATAAATTTTATATCAATCATACCTTTTAAAATATATCTTAATCCCAAAGGTTAAATGTTACTACGCTAAACAAAGATTTTTTGCAATAAACTTTATACAAATCTGATATACTTCATAAATATGCATTTCTACATAAAGTTCAATGAACAGTTAAGCACCTTCTTTAGGTGATAACCATTTATTAATGTCTCTCTTATATTAAGACACTTAATAATCATTTCATTATATTGTTCTTCATTGATACGACTAATGTTATCAGATATTTGATCTAATGAAGTTACTGTAAATCCAATCCCTTCCTTTTCAATAAAGTATCCTGCAGCACTGTCCTTTAATGCAATTACAGGTAATCCTGCTACTATATACATTGACAGCTTATGAGGGTTATTAATCTGGTTATAATTATCCTTTAAATTTATCTTATAATCACCTTCCCATATTAATCCAAAATGGCCTTCTATGACATTGGGTAATAAATCTGCATCTACACATCCTTTATAATTTAAATGCTGAAAGTAAGGTTGAGGGGCTCCATATACATTGATTTGATAAGATGGATTACTTCTATCAAGTTGACTAAGGAATCCGGATTTTGAAATATTACCAGCAAATGCTATTTCTATATTGCTCTTATTCCACATTCTTTTTTTCACAGGAAGAGTGCAGACATAATCAAAGATATCCAATGATATTATTAAGGTTTTGCAGCCAAGTTCTCTTAACCTGTCGATCATTAATTGATTATGTGCAATTACACAATCACAACCATTGAGATAATTAATGTCTCTTTTAATTTCAGTGCGATGCTCCCTTATGGACTGTTCCGTATTGTAACGCAGTGAGAAAACATCATGTATGAGGTAAATGACTTTAAACTTCCGAACCTTCTTTATTCGAAGAATGGGCTTAAGCAGTAAATGTGATGTCTGAACAAATAAAACATCATTTTTATTGAGAGTAAATACCTTCACAAATACTTGTAGAGCTTTTATTGATTTAGCTATTTTCCCATATTTTTTTTTAGACTTATCATTTTTAATTAACGTTTTAAAGCCAAATTGATGGACAAAAAACGAAACATCTTTTCGTGCTTTAGAAGATGCATTATAATCATTAAAAACGTATTCTTCGATTGCGTAATTCATTTTGACTTAAGTTTACTTATTATTTTATCATTTGATTTGTAACCAAAAAATATTGAGAAATATTTATTAAGCATGAGACCAATAACAAAAGAAAATAATATAGCTATGATTGTATCAAAGACCCCGATTAATATATTAATATTATTCAACGATATAGGGAGGGGGATAATTTCTATTGCAGCTTTACTGATAGGCTTTAGAAATCCTGTATTTATATGCAATGCAAATATAAAAAGAGAATACCGGCCTAATCGCTGTAAAATAAAAGAATATTTTGCAGAACAGATTAAACGACTGACCAACAAGGTTAAACCAATACCACAAATAGCAGGTAAAAGAAAAAGTAAAAAATTTCTATCTATGATAAGGCTTCCCATATTCGTCTTTATATTCATAATTCCAGCATATATAAAAAATGGAATAGTAAGTAAAACTATAAAAAGAAGCTTCTTATTATCAACACCTCTTTTATAAACTTTTTCTCCTAAATAAAGAAAAGCTGTTGCTAAAAAAGCCTGTGAAATAAAGAAGGGTAACCTTATCTGAAAATAGTATAAGGTAGCTCCCACAAATGTAGTAAATAATACTGCCCAAAGTTCATATTTAGACCTGCGAATAAAATAATACATATTTATTGATATAAATAGACATACAATAAACCATAATGGAAAATTAACAGAAGTAGTACTATAAAAAGATATATCACGCATAAAGCTAAAATCTCCCTCTCTCATTCTATAAATCACGAATTTTAATAACAAACTACTCGCATAGAAAAATAAGAATGGAATAAACAATGTCCGTATCTTTTTATAGAGAAAAACTGAATATTTTTCATCTTTTATGAAGCATCCCCCTAAAAAGAAAAATAAAGGCATATGAAATAAATGAATCCAATTAAAAATTGGACAGTTAGCAAATTGATGCCCCCATACCACTAAAATAATACCGATTCCTTTGGCAATATCAATAGAATTATCTCGTACCATAGCTTTATTTATAAATTAATATTATTCTCTTATCATCATAGTCGTCTCTTAAAACTCACATATGCTTCCTTTATAAGATTTTTTTCCTCCTTATCTAAGCCTATCCAATAAAAACTAATTGTATAAGTTAAAACGGAAGCTAATCCAATAAATATAAACCTCAAGAATGATGGCTGTAAAATAAATTGCATCATATAACCTATCAGAAAAGTAAAAATAAGGCACAACAGTAATCTTAGAATAACCTCTTTAATGAAATTCCAGCTATTAATGTTACATAATTTTTGTCCAAAATATAAATCTAATGCAACTCTACCTAAAGTAGCCAAAATCATTGTAAAGTACATATAATACGGAGGAAGTCCTATACTAAAACATATACAAGATAAAGCTAAAGGGATTATTCCTATTACTGTTCCCCACAAAGTATACTCCTTTATTTTCCCTTTTGCACTAATAGCCTGAGGAATAAATAAAGTCAAATTTTGAAAAATGTTAGTTATCAATAAAAGGAGACAGAACTGGTAAGCATAAGGAGGTGGATTTTTCAACCATAAAGCCAATATATACCTCGCGTCAACCATAATCGGGGAAAAACAGATTGTTACAATAAAAAATGTAGTCTTTGTTCCTGTTATTGATGACCGGATCATTAATTCCTCAGCATGAGCTCCAGCACTCTTGGTAATAATAGGATTAATAGCTTTTTTCATACTACTACCCAAAGCTCCTAATTGTCCTGATATTTGGTTTGCGATTCCTTGTGCAGCATTAAGTAATGTACCAAAAAAATGGTTTAGAACAATCCCCATACCATAATTTCCAATTACAGATATAAAACTTCCGATAAAATTCCATCCTGCAAAAGCCCCCATCTCTTTCATCAGATTTTTTTTCCAATAAATACGGGGAGCAATGATACACTCTTCATAATGCCTGTGACAGTAGATACGCATAATGGTTAAAGTAATTAAGGGAATGCATGCCATCAGCGAGCCGTAAACAATAAGTTTATCAAAGGATGTATATACACAAGCAAAAGCGACCGCCAACTTTAGAAATGACTCAAGAATACCCACAACTGCATAATACTTCATATTCTCATGAGCATTCATAGCCGCATCGTAAGGGACAGTCATAACCGTAAACATAGTACTGACAATCAGACTCCCATAGACAACTTTAGCTGCAAATATACGGTCTGCCGGAATATTCAGTATACCGTTAAAGAAGAAGTAACCTGCAATGAATAATGCGATACCTACAACCAAAGAAATACCCAAATGAAGGATCAGACTTACATTGAAGATGCTCTTCTGTTTTTCCTTATCGCCTTCCCCTTCGGAATACGACATGAAACGCTGGGTTGCACTGGCCATGGCTGCATTCAGGAAACCCAACATGGCAATAGCACCACCAACGATATTGAATATACCAAAATCAGAAGCTCCAAGAGAGTTCAAAATCAGACGGGTAGTATATAACGATATAAACATCGTTATACCCATCTTTGCATAGAGATAACCTGTATTTTTAATTACACGATTGGCTGTAGAAGACATAGATCAATATTAATGATTTCCTTATTGAAGCAAAGAATGTAAGCATTCAATTTAGGACATTCTCTTTATAAGGTACTTTATAGTACCCTAAACCAAGTTTTGTTAAATAATTAGTTTTGAATTTAGTTAGCGTCGTCCAATTTAGAATAGCCCTTTTTCAGGCATACCGTAACACCTCCTACCGTATGGTACATCAACACATTCAATGCTTCTTCTGCAGAGGCAAATCCTCGATAAACCATCATAATCAGGCATCCTTATCAGTTTCTTCATCACTCTTTTCTGCCGTGCGTAAAGGCTTCGATAATGGTATTCACATCCATTTCAAAAGAAATGTCATCCGTAATTGGTGTCAGCCTCCGCGCACGAGCGACATTTCAATCATTACCGGAGCGTAACTGGTATGCTTGGCTGAACTGTCAGCATCTTTTCCGTATTTTTTCCAATACTCCTCTTTTTCCCATTTTTCACTCTTCCGACTTTTCCTCCGGCTTCCGCAAAGCCTGCTGCTTCAGCTCTTCCAGCCGGGCACTGGCTTCGGCCACAATGGGACGGCTCTGCGGAGTCAGCGAAATGCGCGCATGGCATTGGGAGCATTCAAAAGCTTCCCCTTTCAGGAGCAGGGCCAGATCGAAATAGATAAGATTCCGGCAGCAAGGACAGAGGAATCACAGTCTTTCAAATTTTAAAGTTTAACACGAAAGTAAAAGAAAGAGTGGCTTACTAATAATCCAATTTAGATTTGAGATCATGAATATAAGAATGAAAGATCTGTGATACAGACAACGCTTTTCCAGAATTTCTGCAATAGATCACTGATATGAAGTAAGCATTATCTTCCACCAGAATTACTTCTGTTTCCATCATCATATTACTTAAATCAGCATACTGTTGGAACCATGAAGAGAACTTCCGGTTGCGGGCTGCCTGATGACTATCGGAAATTAGATATGACCAACTGGTAAGCATGATCTATTTCCAAATTATCATCTTCTATAAACGCTACCATATATTCAACACCGTCATCTGTAATGAAACGGACTGTCTCTTCAGTATCCTTTATAACCTGATAAGGTGAAATAGAATTGATATGGTATAACGAATATAACATAATAAAAAAATCAGCCAAGTACCTCACTTATCTTGGCTACTCTAATTCCGCTAGACCTGAGTTCGGACAATGAACGTCCCTCACGCATATATTCAATACACGTGCATTTATCTTCCATCATTTTCAAGAAGAAACGTTTCACATCTTCCTTTGTTTTGATTTGTTCTTTCTGTTGTCTTGCGGTATTTTTCATAAATACATGCTCCTTTCCTTTTTGCAAAGTTCGGTTATATTAGCCATATATACAAATATCTGAATCAAAAAGTTTCCTTCCTATAATTTGTTTTAACACTATGTGTATTCTCACAACGCAACCTTTCCGCAGATTCAGTGAAAGGCGCAAACGACATTACATCAAACTCATTTTCAATCGGTTACAATCAAAAGCATCAGTCTTTCTGCCAGCTTTGCCAACCTATATATAAACTTATAGGGAAAAGTGCGGACAGAAATGGATCTATTTTTGTCCGCACTAACTATAAAAGTTTTATTTGGCCCTGGCAAACCTGGCAGAACTGCCGGTCAGGGCCTGTCCTTTGGATGCCGTTCCCGATAGTCATCCTCCAGACTGTCAAGCAGTTGGATCAGCTGTTGCCGGAAGACCTCAGAGGACCGACGGAACTGCGGAAGGTAAATGCGGAAAATGTCGTAGTACTGGTTCAGATTCGTACTGACCCCTTTTTTACTTTCTCATACGTGCGGGCGCTCATCGAGGCCCGGTCGCAGATCTCACGAATGGTTAATAACTTGCCGTCGACTTTCACGCGGCGATGCAGCATCTCAATGTACCGCCCCAGGGCGGCATTGGGTTCATGATTTTGTGCCATTTTTTTAATTTTAAAAAATACGACACAAATATATGTTAATTCTCTTAATTTATCTATATTTTATTACCACCATGCCGGTAAGCAAGATTTGGTGGTTTACACACCTTTCACAACCTTTGCGGAAAACTTTAAAATATCAATGCCATGGAGGACATTACATTCAGCCTTTTCAAAGGTTATGCGGACACCTTGCCGGCGGACGCAACACTCAGTGAAATCATCCGGATGATCCGACAGGATCCCACAGTAAAACTACACACCCTTAAACACCGTTACTACGCTTCGCAGGGAAATGCCGCTGCTGCCGATAAGGAGAAATCTTCCTGCCCCTGCTTTTCCGTTGCCGTCCGTTTTCAGGGTGGCAAGCGGAAGAGGCATATCTGCGGGTGGACTTCCGTCGGACTGGTGGACATCGACCACCTGGAAAAGGCTGCCCTGCCGGAACTGCTGAAGCGGATCGTTGCCGACCCGCATACCCTGCTCACCTACACCACAATCAGCGGAGCGGGCATCCGGATTCTCTACCGCGTGGAGCACGATGAAAACACCCTGCAAAGGGCTGTCGCCTCTCCGCTTGACGAGGACGCATACCTGGCTTCGGAAGCGCACTACCGGGCCGCCTTCCTGCTGGCAAATGACTATTATGCCCGACTGCTGGGAGTGGAATGTGACCTGAAATGCAAAAATTCAACCCGCCTGTGCGGGCTTGCCCACGATCCGGAACTTTTCTTCAATCCGGACGCTCTTCCCTTCCGGGCTGAGGTGATTCCCAAAATCCGGAAACGGACGCGCAACTACCGGCTGGAAAGGGCGGTGACCACTGCCCGGAAAGAACTGGAAGCGCAGGGGGTGACCTACGAACCGCATCAGCACAACGACTACATCATGCGGATGGGATATCTGCTCAACCGCTACGGGATAGACCAGGATCAGGCCACGGAATGGGCGCTGAACACCTTTACCGGTTACGACGGCGACATAGCAGGGATCTTCCGCTCGTGCTACCAGCAGACAGAGGAATTCGGTACCAAAGTTCCCACCACCGGGAAGAATCATGCACGGCAACCGCTGGCTGGCGTGGCGGAGATCGAGGATTTTCTCAGCGGTCAGGGTTCGTTCCGCCGGAATGTCATTACCGGCAAGTATGAGGTGGACTTCACCCGCGAAAACCGCGAAGAGGATTTCCGGGAAGTGGACGACCACATTGTGAACTCGCTCTGGGCACGCATGAGCAAAACAAACAGCCGCGTGCGGATCTCCGACCTGCGCAATGTGCTGGAGTCGGAATTCGTGGCGGACTACAATCCGTTTCAACTGTATTTTGACGGGCTGGATCCCTGGGACGGACAGACGGACTACATCGGCGAACTGGCCGATACACTCCATACGGTACAGGGGCCCGAGGACTGCCGGAAGTATCTGAAAAAATGGCTCGTGGGCTGCGTGGCAGCGCTCTTCGACCGCTCGGTGGTGAACCACGAGATTCTGGTGCTGGCCGGTCCGCAGGCTACCTACAAGACGACCTGGCTGAACAACCTGCTGCCGCCGGAACTGCGGAAGTATTTCTGCGTAAAGTCCGACTTTGCCCAGATGACCAAGGACGACCAGCTGCGCCTGACCGAGTTTGCCCTGATCTGCCTGGAGGAGATCGAGGAGCTGCGGCCGGAGGCGCTGAGCCGCATCAAGGCGGTATCGACCACCCTGATCATCAACGAGCGGAGGGCGTACGGGCATTTCAAGGAATCGAAGCCGCACATTGCCAGCTTCTGCGGAACGACGAACAATGTCAACTTCCTGACCGACGTCTCAGGCGACCGCCGCTGGTTTCCCATGGAGATCACCGCCATTGATGATCCGTATACGCACCCCGTGAACTACAGGGGGGTGTATGCCCAGGCCTACGCGCTCTGGAAAAGCCGTTTCCGCTACTGGCTGAGCAGCAGTGAGGTGGCGGAGGTGAACCGCCGCAACGAGTATTTCCGGGCACCGGATCTGGAAGCGGACCAGATCCAGACGTATTTCCGCCGTCCCCTGCCCGGGGAAGCGGCTGTCTTCATCACCACGGCCCAGATCATCAGCCGCATCAGCGGGGGAATCCGCCAGCTGATGAGCCCCGCCAAGGTGAACCAGCTGATGAAAAAGCTGGGCTTCGAGGCGGTGCGCAGCGGCAACAAACGGGGCTATCTGGTGGTGGAACTGACACTGGATCAGGTGAACCAGAACCGCAGTGCCCTGGGGCATTACTTGCGGGAAGAATGCTGTTCGGAGTCATAACCATAACCGTAGCCATAGCCGTAACCATAGCCCTTGCCATAGCCATACTTGGCTCCGTAGCCGTAACCGTAACTGTTCTTGCGTTTGCTCATGTCGATACCGTTGATCACCGTAGCCAGACGCGGGAACTTATGCTCGTCGCGCAGCACATTAATGTAGCGGTAACCGGCTTTCGGCGTATAGTCGGCACGGCAGACATAGACGCACATGTCGGCTACGCGGCCGATAATGGCGGTATCGGTTACCATACCGATCGGAGCTGTATCGAGAATGATATAGTCGTAACGTTCCTTCAATTTCGCAATGGCATCTTCCAGCACGGTGCGTGCCACCAGCTCCGTAGGATTGGGAGGTACGAGACCGCCCGGCAGGATATCCAGGTTGGGACTGATGTCGGAATGCTGGATCATGTCGAACAGGTTGACATGTTCCGGATCGCTCAGGTAATTGGTGATACCTTCGGCACGGCGGCTCAGGTTGAACACCTTGCTCAGACCGGGCTTGCGGATGTCCATACCGACAATCAGGGTTTTCTTGCCGAGGAAGGCCAGACTGACGGCAGTATTTCCTGCCACAAAGGACTTTCCTTCGCCGGGCTGGGTGGACGAGAAGAGGATCACCCGTTCCTCCTTGCCCAGCATGAACAGCAGGTTGGTACGGAGGCCGCGGAAGGTTTCTTCCATGAGATCGTTCTTGTTTTCACGCACCACGATGGCTCCGTGCTCCGGAGTCTTGCACTTGGGCAGTTCGGCCAGAATAGCCACATCGGTGATCCGCTCCACATCGTCGCGGTTCTCGATCTTATACTTGAGCAGATCGCGCAGATAGACAAAGCCGACGGGGAGTCCCAGTCCCAGCACCAGGGCAATCAGGGCAATCATCTTTTTGTTCGGAGCAACCGGGAAACGGTCTGCCAGAGCTTCCTCGATGATGCGTCCGTTCGTTGCCGTAGCAGCCAGGGTGATGGCATTTTCCTCCCGCTTCTGGAGCAGCATAATATACAGCTGGGCCTTGATCTCCTGCTGGCGGGCAATGCTCAGGAATTCCTTTTCCTGCTGGGGAGCACTGCTGATGCGGCCTTCAAACTTGCGGGCCTGGCGTTCCAGATCCGCCTTCGTGATCTGAAGTCCCTTCAGCACACTGGCCACCGTGGTCTGCACATTGCTGCGCATGGCTTCGATGCCGGTATTCAGGTTGATCACGGCAGGGTTGCTTTCCGACGAGGTGCGGAGCAGACGCTTGCGCTCGATCAGCATCGTATTATACTGGTCGATCAGGCTGCTGAGATCCTGATCCTTCAGGCCGACATTGGCGGGGATAACTTCTTCCTCATTGGCCGGATTGTAGATATAGTCGCGCAGGAATTCCACCAGCCGGATCTGGGTCTGGTTCTCAATGCGCAGCTGTTCATACCGGGAGTTTTCCTGCAGGGCCAGCTGGGCATCACTGGTCAGGTCGGTCAGCCCGGACTTCTGCTTGAAGTCGGCCAGCTGGTTCTCGGTATTTCCCAGTTCCTGGTTGATGATGCCGATGCGGTCTTCAATGAATGCGGCGGTTTTCTGGGCCACCTCGTTCTTTTCATCGTTGGCATCCTGGTTATAGAAGGCCACCAGACAGTTGATAAAATCCACCGCCCGCTGCTTGCTGGTGTTCTGCAAGGAGACCTGTGCAATGGTAGTCGTCTTGGAAGTAGGACTTACTGTCAGGCTTCCTCCATAAGCAGCAGCTGCTGCCGTGGGCGAAGTAATGGAAGCCAGCAGACGGATATCCTTCGCTTCCCCGGCACGGCGTTCCTTCAGGATGGAATCGTTGGCCGTGAAGCTGATGACACCCACGGGAGTGGGAAATACGGCAGGCAGCTTGTCGAAGGTCTTCTCCATTTCCTGCTCTTCCCCGCGAAGGAAGTATTTAGCCCGGACTTCCAGACGGTTCTCCCGGGTATAGTTCAGCTTCAGCTGCACGCCTCCCTCCAGCTGCTCAGCTTCCTGGGGAGACAGATAGACCTGAACGGGAGCATTCTGGTAAAGCGGCTGCGGATAGCCGAAAAAGCGCTCTTCGGAAGTCGTGATGTACAGGCCCAGATGGGTGACTACCTTCTTGAGCAGGGTGCGCGACTGGAGGATTTCCACCTCATTGTCGAAACTGTTGGTCATGGAAAAACCGCCCATACTTTGCAGGATATCGGCAGCTCCGCCGGAAGCTCCTGCCCCGCCTTTCTTGGAATCGCCTTCCTTGATCAGAACGGCAGAAGTGATGTTATAGACGGGTGCCTGATAGCGCAGGTAAACAAAGGCCAGGATCAGACAGCCCAGCACGCTGGCCACAAACCACGGCCAGTAGGCCAGATACTTGAAAAAGATGGCATACAGATTGACGCTTTCCTCGTGTTGCGTCTCCAGATTATTTTGTTCTTCGATCATATAATTTCGCTAAAGTGAATTACCGTAAGATATTGACAATCAAGCTGGCAATGGATACCAGAATGGAAGTGGCAGAAATAACCGTGGTCGTGGTGTTACCGATGTCGGAGTTCTTCGCCTTGGTCTTGTTGGGAGTGACATACAGGATGTCGTTCTGACGCAGGTAGAAATAAGGAGACAGGACAAAATCGCTCTGGGTAAGATCCAGTTCCCTGATTTCCCGCTTGCCGTCGGCATCCTCGCGGATCAGTTTCACATTGGTACGGACACCGTAGACCGTCATGTCGCCCGCCATGGCAAGGGCCTCAAGCACATTGACCTTCTCGTTGCTGACCGTAAAGGTTCCGGGACGGTTGACTTCACCCAGCACGGAAATCTTATAGTTCGCCATGCGGACGGTCACAATCGGCGTTTCCTTCAGGTAAGGAGCCAGTTTCTCCCGGATCAGGTCTTCCGCCTGGTTCTTGGTCAGTCCGCCCACCTTCAGACGTCCCAATACGGGGAAGTCGATCTCTCCCTGGTTGTTGACCAGATACTGCTGCAGACTGGGTTGTGAAGTAGTCATGATATTGGTAGATCCGGCATTGAGCGGAGTCTGCACGGTCAGGTTGAACGGGGCAGCCGCCTGCGGATCAGAAGTGTTTACAGTGATGCTCAGCAGATCCTTCGGCATAATCTTCGCATCGTAGAGTGGAATTTCCTTGCCGTAGTTATTGACTGTATCCGGATCCTGGAGATACGGAACTTTCTTGTAAGAGGTACATCCCGCCATGGCAACGGCCAGACACAGCAGGGCTACCAGTTTCTGAATTTTCATGAAAATCGGATTGATATTAAAATGATTCCCCGAACGGGGATTTACGTTTCTTTCACTTTTCCAGACTGCATCACGATTCCAGCCTGGAAGCTTTTTTAAGCAGGACATTATTTTCCCAGCAAACGGGAGAAAAAAACCTTGGGTTTCTCCGGCTCGTAATCCTCTTCGTACTTGCGCATCAAGTCCTCGTAGGAAAGTTTCCGACTGACCATCTCGTAGATAGTGCCCCAGTCAGGCAGACCGCCCAGATTGCGGTCATCGATAAATAAATCTGCCTTCAACTTACGTGAATAATGGTTGTTCTGTCCCTTTTCCTCTTCCGGATAGTCGCGATTTATGGCATAAAACTCCAGGCCGCGTTCCCGGCAGAACTGCACAGCCTCGTCCAGCAACCGTCCCTCACGGACACTCCAGAGGATCAGTTTGTGGCGCTCGGCCTGCAATTTCTTCAGTGTTTCGATGGCAAAGGGAATTTCCCTCCCGATGGCAGGATACTTGTGTTCGACAATGGTTCCGTCGAAATCTACTGCAATAATCATTGTACTAGTATCAATTGTTATTATTAATTTCTTTCAATTTCAGGGCTCCCCCAGCGCCTCGACGATCAGGCGGACCTGAGCGGGCGTAAAGCTGCGCACCTTCTGGCTGAAACCGGACGCATGAAGCGCGTCGACCAGTGCAGGCTGCAGGGAAATCCAGTACATCAGTTTGCGGCGGGCAGCCCCTGCCGTGATGTTGGGAGCATAGCAACGGGCAAGTTCCCCGATGCCGTAAGAGCGAATCTGAAAAGTATCCATATCTTTGTTTCCGTTAATTGATTATAGGATAAAGATACTCATTTTCAGTGATATAAGCAAGTTTTTCCGAACTCTGTTCCGGTCTTTTTTCACCTCCGGACCGTGTGTCGCCACACCCCTGTCGGGCCTTATCGTGCATCATCGCCCGTCATTCGCCGACAAGCGTCCGTAAGGTGCAAACCGCTCTTCGGAAGGTGTTACCTTTGTCATACAGACAACGGGAAGGAAGGTTCCGGACAAGCTCTCCGGATTATCCGGAAAATACCCTGGAATCGACTGGTCGTTACCCCGGCAACGACCGCACGATCCCTTCGCAACGACTGGTCGATATCTTGGCATTGACTGGTCAATGCAAGGAATGGCCGGAACCCGAAAGTCCGGAGTCTGTAAGGAACTTATTTATTAACTCTTTAATTTATCGTATTATGTTAAACTACAGTATCGCCATGAGAAGCAACCCCATCGACAAGGGGGCTCCCAAGAAAGCTTATGCCACTTCACAGTACAGCGAAGTGATGAACATCAACCAGTTTGCCGAACATATTGCCAGCCACGGCAGCGTGTACAAGCGTTCCGATGTGGCGGCGATCCTGACCATGGCGGTGGACTGCCTGCGGGAACAGCTGCTGGAAGGCAAGAAGGTGGAACTGGGCGACCTGGGGTTCTTCTATATCCGCATCAGCGGTGAGGGAGCTCCTTCGGCTGCCGAGTACAATCCGGCCATTTACGTCAAGAAGCTGAACGTGAAATGGCAGTGCGGCGCCCGCTTCAAGGATCTGCTGGGTGAAGCCGTCTTCAACCTGGTGGCTCCGCGCTCTGTCAGCCAGAAAGTGCTCAAGGCCCACAAGGCCGGTGAAACAACCGTGGATATCTCGCCGGAGGTGACGGAGGAAGAAACGGATGACCAGGGCGGCATGGGTGTCTGACCAGCGGAAATAACTGACGGGAACTGACGCGCGGCGGCAACCCTTTCCAGACAGGCGGTGAGCGGACTCTCCGAAAATGACTCCGGATCCGTCAGGCGCAAGTGGCTTTCACCAGGGAAAGCAGGAAACCGTTCCGTCAGGCTCCTCAGTGCTTCCGACCTCAATTATATAAACCTTAATCTTAACTGCTTATGGAAAATACCAGCAAGAAAAAAACAATCTGGAGCCTGGTGCTCAAAGTGATCATCACCGTGGCAACTGCCGTCGCAGGTGCCTTCGGACTCAGTGCCTGCGGGGTGATCTAGCGGAAGAAACCGGAAAGGGTTCCTGATTTGAAGGAGGGCTGCACAAGGCAGACCCTCCTTTCTTTTTCAGTCATGAAACACTTAACCAACGGTTAAATTTCTTCGATCAGTTCGCACCAGGTGTAGCTGACCCGCAGCAAGGCGGCACTTCCGCTCACCTGAATGGCGATATAATGGCGTCCTCCGTAACGGACAAACTGTCCTTCCATACCGAACAGCGGTCCCTTGCGGACAACCCGCACCCGGACATTTTTCTTGTTCTTCAGTTTTTCGGGATCAATGAACCGCGTCCCCTGGATCTCAGGGTTGGTGGCCCGCATGAAATTCTGCATCTCCCGGTTGGAAATGATACAATAGTCGGCACTCTCCCGTCCGCGCCTCATGAAATACGTGGGAAAAGGAATGGACTGCTGCAAACGTCTGCACCATTCGCGATCGTAGTGGCTACATCGTATGAAAAGCAGATTATGGATGGCGGGAACAAGAATCCGTTCGCAACGTTCGCTTCCATCTTTTGCGTCCTGCAGCTCATAAGTCTGGGGGATATAATAAGGTATCTCTGAGTCACGAAGAAACTCGGCCACCTGCAATTCCTTACAGTAGGTGGTCTGCAACGGGATCCATATCGGGTTTTCTTCGATCGTCTGTTTCATTTCTTTACCTGTCGTAATCTGGCTGAAATTTTTCCGCATGTATATTCTTCTCTCTCCACCAGGTCCTGCAGGAGCCCGGTATACCACATCTATTTAGTTGATAATAAAAAGAGAAATGAAATAAAACATGCTTCCGTCTAGGAGAGACCGGCCCTCCCACAGCTGCCAGGTTGTATCATTTCGGCGCAAAGATAAGCATTTTTCCCTATAATGATATATTTTTACTCCTGTTTTAACCAAATATTCCCGTATATTACAAAACAGGTATTTACATTTCCATGACAAAAGCGGATATTACTTCCGGTTATAGGGTATAAAAAAAGGTGAATAGCGAAACCGGAAAGAATGTATTACCTTTGCAGCGGATTAAAAAAGAAGTACAAAACCTAAGAAGTATAAAAAACTATGTTCAGTAAAGAAAACAGAGCAAATACCATTCACGGTATTTTATTGATTGCCTTATTCTCATTCGCTGCGTTTTACATCGCCGAAATTCCTTTCGTGAAAAGTCTGTCATTCAGTCCGCTGATTGTGGGTATCATCCTGGGTATGCTGTATGCCAACAGCCTGCGCAACAAGCTTCCCGAAACCTGGGTGCCGGGAATCAAGTTCTGTACGAAGCAGATCCTGCGTGCCGGTATCGTACTCTACGGATTCCGCCTGACGCTGACACAGGTAGCTGCCGTGGGACTTCCGGCTGTGGTGATCGACACCATCATCGTGGCAGGAACCATCTTCCTGGGCGTATGGCTGGGCAAGCTGCTGAAAATGGATAAAGATACTTCGCTGATGACGGCTACGGGAAGCGCGATCTGCGGTGCTGCGGCAGTGCTGGGTGCCGAACCGGTCGTGAAATGTGAGGGCCACAAGACAGCCATCGCCGTATCGACGGTGGTGATCTTCGGAACGATCTCCATGTTCCTCTACCCCATCCTGTACCGCGCCGGTATGCTGGATGCACTGGGTGACACGGGAGTAGCGATCTATACGGGAAGTACCCTGCACGAAGTGGCTCACGTAGCCGGTGCGGGTAACGCAATGGACCCGACCGACACGCTGGGTATTGCGGGTACGGCAACCATCACCAAGATGATCCGTGTCATGATGCTGGCTCCGGTGCTCGTGATCATGAGCTTCGCACTGGCTGGCCGCAAGAAGGCTGCAGCGGAGGGAGGAACAACTCAGAAGAGCAAGATCACCATTCCCTGGTTTGCCTTCGGATTCATCGGCATCATCTGTCTGAACTCACTGCTGCAATACCTCTTCGGAGTGGACAGCGTGAAGGAAATTCCGCTGAACGGTGCCATTGAATACATCGATACATTCATGCTGACCATGGCCATGACTGCCCTGGGTACAGACACCAGCATGGAGAAATTCAAACAGGCAGGTGCGAAACCTTTCCTGCTGGCCGGACTGCTTTACATCTGGCTGCTGGGCGGCGGTTACCTGCTGACCAAGTGGCTGGTTCCGATGATCGGATAAGCCAATGTATGGGGTGAAAAATGGTTCAGGGGAAGTCTGGTTTGTGGTTCCGGACTTCCCCTGAATGGCTTTTACAACGGACAGACTTATAATATGATACAAAAACACGGGATTTACATTACAAACAATTACATAATCACACAATAATCATCTCATCTATAACATCAGTAAATCCAAAGAGAAATAATCCTATCAAAATAATATCAAAAAGTGATATTATATATCATTTTAATAATATCTTTGCGAAATATTTTAAAACATGACACAAAAACTAATGTTTATATATCATTTTAACATATAAAACCATTAAAACAACTACGAGATGAAAAAGAGATGGATTATTTTAATGACACTGATTGTCATCATCAGTCTGATCGGAGTACTGATGCCGGAAAACCCCGGACTGTGGGAACCTGACGAACGCATGAACACAGCCAACGTAGCCTGGATGATCACCGCCACTATTTTTGTCCTGATGATGACACCGGGACTTTCCTTCTTCTACGGAGGCATGGTCGGGAAGAAAAACGTCATCTCCACCATTCTCCAGAGTTTCATTGCCATGGGCGTGGTCAGCGTGATCTGGGTGGTATTCGGGTTCAGTCTGGCCTTCGGGGACGATTGCGGAGGATTTATCGGCAATCCAGCCAGCTTCTTCATGTTCCAGCACGTGGGTGCCAAGATAGACACTTATCTGGCTCCGACCATACCGCTGGCCCTGTATGCACTCTTCCAGATGAAATTTGCCATCATCACCCCTTCACTGATCACGGGTTCATTCGCGGAACGGGTACGTTTCTCCGGCTACCTGATTTTCATGATCCTGTTCTGCATCTTCGTATATTGTCCGCTGGCTCACTGGACCTGGCATCCCGACGGATTCCTCCGTCAGATGGGAGTAGTCGATTTTGCCGGCGGTATCGTGGTACATGCTTCCTCAGGAGTGGCGGCACTGGCCGGTGCCATCTTCCTGGGACGCCGCAGCGGAAAGCGTCATGCCCCGGCCAACATCCCCTTTGTCATTCTGGGGGCTGCCATGCTGTGGCTGGGATGGTTCGGATTCAATGCAGGGTCTTCCCTGGCTGCCGACGGTATTGCCATCAAGGCTTTTCTGAATACCAATACGGCTTCGGCTACGGCCATGATGGTGTGGATCTTCTTCGACTGCCTGCGGGGACGCAAGCCTTCTGCACTGGGAGCTGCCGTGGGTGCCGTCGTGGGACTGGTGGCCATCACTCCGTCGGCCGGTTATGTCACCGTGGGGGAAAGTATCTTCATCGCCCTGACCACCACCATGGTCTGCAACGTGGCGGTTTACTGGAAAAACAAGACCAGTGTGGACGATGCGCTTGACGTATTCCCGACGCACGGTGTGGGCGGTATCTTCGGAACGGTTCTGACGGGAGTCTTCGTCAACGGACTGTTTGCGGGCAACGTCAGCGTGTTCCTGATCCACCTGCTGGCCGTCGTCCTGGTCTGCGGATATACCTTTATCGTCAGCTATGCCCTCTACTGGCTGACCAACAAGATGATCCCCCTGCGCGTATCGGCCAGAAGCGAAGCCATCGGTCTGGATCTCAGCCAGCACGACGAAAGCTACGGCTATGCGGATGAAGGGGAACGCGAGCTGGCGGAATACCATGCGGAGAACTGACCGCTGAAAGCCTCTGAGAATACCCCAAACAGGGTATTTCACCTTCGGGAAAGTGGAGCTAACTTTGCCGCAAAAATACTTCATGAATCTGGCTGCATTGATTTCGGGCGGAGTGGACAGTGCCGTAGCGGTCCACCTGCTCTGCGAACAGGGCTACAAGCCCGACCTGTTTTATATCCGGATCGGCATGGATACCGACGACGGACTGAGCTGCACGGCGGAAGAGGACATCGAACTGGCGACGGCAACGGCCCGCAAGTATGGCCTGAAGCTGGAGGTGGTGGATCTCCAGCAGGAGTACTGGGACCGGGTGGTGGCTTACACCATCGACAAGGTGAGACAGGGCTTCACGCCCAACCCGGACGTGATGTGCAACAAGCTGATCAAGTTCGGATGTTTCGAGGAAAAGGCGGGACATGCGTACGACCGGATTGCAACGGGGCACTATGCGTCAACCTGCGAACGCGAAGGGAAGGTGTGGCTGGCAACGGCCAAAGATCCGGTGAAGGATCAGACGGATTTTCTGGCTCAGATTGACTACCTCCAGGTATCCAGGCTTCTGTTTCCGCTGGGGGGACTGATGAAGCAGGAGGTGCGCGAGACGGCTCTGGCGGCACGGCTGCCGAGTGCCCGCCGCAAGGACAGCCAGGGGATCTGTTTTCTGGGTAAAATCAACTACAACGACTTTATCCGGCGTTTCCTGGGCGAACGGCCGGGGGCAATCGTGGAACTGGAAAGCGGCCGGGAGATCGGTACGCACAAGGGATTCTGGTTTCACACCATCGGACAGCGGAAGGGACTGGGACTGAGCGGAGGGCCATGGTTCGTGGTGGACAAGGACCCGGAGAAGAACCTGCTGTTCGTATCGCGGGGATATGACACGGTGCATCAGTACGGACGGAAGTTCCGGCTGACGGATTTTCATTTCATTACGGAAAATCCCTGGCCGGAAGCCGGGGAACAGGAAATCTGCTTCAAGATCCGCCATACGGACCAGTTCCTGCCGGGGGTGATCCGACCGGCAGGAACCGGCTATGAGGTGGAGAGTCCGCACCTGATCCAGGGAATCGCACCGGGTCAGTTCGGTGTGATCTACGACCGGGAGGCACGGCTCTGCATCGGAAGCGGGGAAATCCGCCGGTGTCCCGGATAAATTCACTTCAGCAGGATGCCGAACTCGGCTCCCGTAGCGTAATTGCCTTCCAGCACGCGCAGGGCTGTCAGCTTGAGATAGCGGCAAGACACGGGAGTCTTCAGCCGGAAGGAACGGTAGACCGGTGCCTGACGGATGTTGGGAATAAAGTCTTCGTATACCGGTGTCCAATTTTTGCCGTCCTCGCTGGCCATGAGAGCAAGGCGGTCGATTACTCCCTCGCTGCTGTTGTCCTGACGGGGCGTATAGGAGAATCCTTTGACTTCCAGTGTTTCGCCCAGGTCGATCACCAGACTCTGCGGACGGAAATCGGCATCCTTGTCCTGAGAAGGGGAACGCCAGAAGGTCTGGTCGTCATCATCCACCAGGGCCCCGGCTGCAGCATAGGGCTGTCCGTCGGCGGTCAGGATGCGCCAGTTGCGCTTGCAGGCATCGAAAGAACGGACAGCTTCCTCACCTTTCCGGCCGTCCTTGTCGAAGGCTACGGCACGGACAGCTCCTTCCCGGGCAAAGGTAAACGGTCCGGTATAAAGCGGAGAAGAAACCGAAGGCACGGAACCGTCGGTCGTGTAGCGAAGCTGGTAGACCGGACGTTCCACCTGAAGAGACACTTCGCCCGCCCTGGTGCGGCTGATCACGGGAGCAACGGCTCCGTCGGGTTCCTTGTAGCATCCCACTTCACTGACTGCCAGGGCAACCGGTGCGTAGAAGCGGATGCGCAGGGAGGAAGTCTCCACATAGTTCTTCAGACGGATCAGACGGCAGGCACCGATGCTGGTGGCTCCGGCTATTTCTTTCCAGGTTCCGCCGACCTTCATATCGACTTTCACCGAGTCAATGCGCTGGCCCAGCTTGATGTTTTCGCGCAGTTTGATGATATTGAATGTTTCCGTACGGGGAAAATCAAGAACCAGTTCGGCAGAGGTTACCTTGTCGTCGGTAGCCCAGTAGGAATAGCGGTCTCCGTCGGTCAGAAGGGCGGTGCCGTAATGTGCCTCGTCCCCACCCCGCACGTTGGAAGCATGCAGCGTGGCTCCCCTGGTCAGGTCATCGCGGAACGTGGCTTCCAGGTAGCGTCCGAACTCTTCCAGGGCAAGCTTGTCGGGCTCATCCTGTTCACCCAGCGGATTGATCGGGAGGTTCAGATCCCATCCCTGTCCGCGTCCGACACTGTTGATATAGATGTCGAACAGTTTCTGGGGAGTCTTGACGGTCAGGCTGTCGGAAGCGTGCCAGGTGAAGCGCCGGCGCAGGGAGAAGTCGGCCTCGGCAGGAATCCAGTACTGGCCGTTGCGGTTTCCCTCGTTGATGCGTTTCCGGTGTTCCGGCGAGCCGGTCGGAATCGGCCGTCCGTTCCATTTCTCACCGGGAGCAAACAGGGTAGCCCAGCAGGTCTCGCCGGCATATCCTTTCTCATTGCCCACCCAGCGCACGTCGGGTCCCGGATCGCCGAAGATCACGGCATTGGGCTGCAGTTCGCGGCAGAGAGCATAGATGTTTTCCCAGTCGTAGTAGTCGAGGAAGCCTCCGCGGTATTCATTGGCACCGCCATAATATCCGTCACCCCCCTCACCCGGAGCACCGTCGAACCAGATGATAAAGAGATCGCCATACTGGGTGAGCAGTTCCCGGAGCTGTGCCTTGAACATATCCAGGTATTCGGGAGTGCCGAACTTGGCCGTATTGCGGTCCCAGGGAGAAAGGTAAACCCCGAACTTCAGCCCGTGCTTGCGGCAGGCTGCCTCCCACTCGCCTACCCAGTCGCCTTTTCCGTTGCGCCAGGGAGAACGGGAGATATTGTAGTCGGTCGTGCGGGAAGGCCACATACAGAAGCCTCCGTGGTGTTTTGCATTGATGAGGAATCCCTTCGATCCGGCTTTCTTGGCACGGAGCACGATCTCTTCGGCATTGAAGTTTACGGGATTGACGATTTCGGGAGACTCGTCGCCCCAGCCCCAGTCTTTATCAAGGTAATTGATCTGATTGAACTCAATCATGTTATACATCTCCATCTCATGCCACTGCAACTGGCCCTGTGAAGGAAGTGCCCCGTAGGGAGCAGGTGGAGGAACTGTCTGTCCGGAAGCGGTCAGAGCGGAAAGAGAAGCGCAGGCTGTCAGTACAGCCAGCAGGGAACGGGTTGGTTTCCACACATGTTTCATAAGTATTTTCTGTTAAGATGAACACAAAAGAACCGTCACCGGGACGATCCGGACACAAAGATAACCCATTCCGGTTTTTCTGCAAAGGAATCGGGTGGAAAAATAAAGGTACAAAAAACAGGAACAGCCGTATATGTGAGACTGTCCCTGTTGGTTTATTCATGGCTATGCTTTCAATCAGAAAGAAAGTCCGTCATTCCATCCCGGATTCTGTGTCAGATTCGGGTTCAGCGAACGTTCATTGATAGGAATCGGATAGAGATAGTCGCGTTCCTCATTAAAGGCAGTACGCGAAATGTTATGGTGATAATCAACATATCCGCTTTCTCCTTCGGTCAGCACGATGTCAGATCCGATCTTGTACACCTGTGCATCCTTTTTATCAGGTTTGGTATCGCCGGTATAGAGAACGACATCCGTCACGCCGTCACCGGAAAGATCGTATTCACCTGCACCGGGGAAATACATACCGGTAATGGACTGATTCACGCAGGAGCCTGCTTTCCAGCGCACCAGGTCATCGAAACGGAATCCCTCCTGAGTGAGTTCAATGGCACGTTCCCGACGGATTTCGAGAATCACTCCCTGATTGCTTCCGGTCACGTTGGTATATCCATATTCAGCTGAAGAAAGGTAACTGTCCGGATTAGCGTTGGCAGCGGCCATATCCAGATGCGGCATTGCCACACGGTCACGGATCACATTAACGGTCTTGTCAAGATCAGCCTGTGTCAATGTTCCAAGTTCAGCCTTAGCTTCCGCATAGTTCAACAGGACTTCAGCATAGCGGAAAACCGGAAGGTCGCAAGTAGAACGGTCGTTACGGTCTACCTGTCCGCCAGAAGCAGTCGGATCCTGTACAAACTTGACAGGCTGGTAACCGGTTACGCTGACCGACAAGTCAGGAGCCAGAATTTCAGTCTGGCCGATACGGTGATACCCCGGAGTACGGACAGTCTGAGCCAGACGCGGATCGCGATCTTTCACTTCTTCGGTGAAAGGCATTTTCTCCCATCCTGCACGGTCGGTAAACGGTGTTCCGTCTTTCATCAGGTAGGCATTGATCAGTTTGCGGGGCAGTCCCGGACGTCCCTGTGTCGGAACCAGAGTATGTGCCGTAGCATTGTGGTAAAGACTCATACCATAATCGAATTTGATAGCCAGGATATACTCATCGGGATTGGCATCTTCTGCGGCAAACAACATCAGATAGTCTTCTTCGGGATTACCGGTGGAATACAGATGATACTTACCGCCATTGATCAGTTCCTCAGCAGCCTTCACAGCCTGTTCCAGATAGTAGGCGTAATCGTGTCCGTCCAGTGATACATTGTGGTATTTGCGATAGGTTCCTTCATACAGACAGAAGCGGGCCTTCAGAGCCAGGGCTGCCCAGCGGTTCACACGGAAAGGACTGCTGGTTTCTTCTTCTTTGGCAGGCAAGTTCTCAATGGCGTAATCAATGTCGGCCAGCATATTGGTCATCACCAGTTCACGGGAATCGCGTGCCTTATAGAGTTCCTCATCGGAAGAGAAGAGTTCCTTGTCATACCAGGGTACATCTCCGAAGCGTTTTACCTTGTCGAAATAGAAGTAGGCACGGAAGAAGCGGGCCAATGCGGAATACTTGACCGCAGCCTCTTCATCCTCACACTTATCAATGTTTCCCAGCAGGGTATTGACATTGCGCAGTGCAGTCCAGGTCCATCCTCCTCCACTGGCGGGAACGATGCGGTTGGATCCTCCCAGCAGTTCATCCGACAACTCCTGCTGTACATATACATCACTCTGCTGGTCGTAGGGTGACTTGTCGAGAATCGTGTTGTAAAAGTTGTTGCTGAAAAGCTGGAGATCTGTTTCAGTCCTGAAATAGTTTTCTTCCGTGATATCGCTCAGCGGGGTCTTGTCAAGCCAGTCATTACAGGATGAAAGAGCAGCCATCAACGTAAAAGCCAATAAAATATTTTTTTTCATATTATGTTCTGTTAGTTTAAGTCATTAGAAAGTAACGTCAATACCGAACAGGAATGATTTCTGCCACGGATAATAAGCATTGTTATATGCATCGCTTCTGTCAATAGCCGCTTCGGGATCTACATATCTGGAATGTTTCTTCAGCGGCGACCAGTAACAGAGGTTTTCACCGGTAAAGTAAATGCGCACAGATTCGATTCTGGCTTTTCCGGTCCATGACTGAGGGAGTGTATAGCCGACTGTCAGGTTCTTGAAGCGCAGATAACGCAGGTTCTGCAAATAACGGTCGTTCACGTTGCTCAGCACCCCACTGCTGGCAGAGTAAGCCATCGCACGGGGGAAATAGGCATCCGTATTTTCAGCAGTCCATACATCGGCCAGGAAGTCCTTCTGCAGGAACGACAGATACGGATAAGAGTACGGGCCCCAGAAAGGCATTGACTGTCCGGCAGGATACCAGTAGTGATTGCCTGTTCCCTGGAAGAAGGCGGAAACATCAAAACCGTTCCACTGCGCACTGGCTGAAATACCGTAAGAGAAGGAAGGCAGAGAATTGCCGAGGATCTTCCGGTCGCCGGGGTTGTCGACATTGTTGCTTCCGATGCCTACCTTGCCGTCACCGTCGAGATCGACGAATTTCACGTCGCCGGCCTGCCATCCTCCGGTCTGTCCCTTGAGTACATAACTCAAGACGACTTTTTCAGCGTATGCCTTTGCCTCTTCGTCGGTCTGGAACAGTCCGTCTGTCACATATCCCCAGATCTCACCGATTTCCATTCCTTCATAATAATCTTTGGCAAATGTCTTGTTCTCGTTGTCGTATTTCGTAATCACACTCTTGTAGTCACTCAGGTTAAGTCCGACACTGTATTCAAAAGGTTTGTTTCCCAGTGTCAGGCAGTCACGCCAGTTCAGGGTGATTTCATAACCTTTCGTACGCAAGTCGGCTGCATTCATATCGGGCAGGTCGGCACCATACACTCCGGGCAGATCCACACCATCGGTAAGCATGTCCTTCGTATCGCGGATATAACCGTCCACCGTCAGGTTCAGACGGTTGCCCAGCATGGTCAGGTCGAATCCGAAGTCCCACTGCTGTGCAGTTTCCCAAGTCATTCCCGAAGCGATGGGTGCGCTCAGTGAAGAATACTTGGGCAGCACACTTCCTTCCCCGAAAGTATATCCCAGACTGGAGATGGAAATCAGGCGGGCAAAAGAATAATAAGAAGAGATGTTCTGATTGCCCAGACTACCGAAAGATCCTCTGACTTTCAGATTGTCTATCCACTGGCGTACAGGCTGGAAGAAAGATTCTTCGGAGATACGCCATCCGGCCGAAGCTGAAGGGAAGAATCCCCAGCGGCTTCCTGAAGCGAAACGGGAAGTTCCGTCATAACGTCCGCTCACCTCAAACAGGTAACGGCTCTTATAATCATAATTGATACGTCCGAAAATACCCAGCAGGGCATATTCATTCTGTCCTCCGCCTACTCCGGTGATCGTAGCACCTTCCGCATTCTGTCCCACCAGATCCAGGTCGTCGAGATCAGTAGAAACAAGGTTTTCACCGTATGCCGAAATATTCTTGTTCTTCCATGCTTCATAGTTCATACCGCCTACAACCGACAGGTGATGAGCCTGGTTGAAGGTGTCATCGTAGGTTCCGAAAATGTTGGTAGAGTAATACTGGTTCGTATTGACAGCCTCATCCAGACGATTAGCTCCGGCTCCGGTTGCATACGACAACAGTTCACCATCCGGATACTCCCGGTAATACATCACGTTTGAACGGCTGGTATTGCGCGACTGGTACTGGCGATAAGTAAAGTCTCCGGTGAAGCTCAGCTCCCTGATCGGAGCATACACCAGACGGGTGGTATTGGTGAAGTCCGTACTACGTTCCACATTGCGGTGTGAATTCTCACCCAGAAGGATATGGCGTCCGTTGGCCACCTTGTAGTTCAGATAAGGTGTACTGTAGAGCCAGGATCCGTCAGGATTCTTCTGCGGGAAACAAGCCAGTGCATGACGGGCACTGTAGGCCAGTGTATTTTCAACGTCACCGTCACCCAAATAGCTGTATTGTGAGCTGTAGAACGAAGTATTGTTCGACATGGTCAGCCATTCATTGATACGGAAATCGATTTTCGAACGCAGATTGTATTTCCGGTATATATCCGGATTCTCACGCAGGATACCTGTCTGTTTGTCGTAGGATCCCGAAACGAAATATTTTACATCATCCTTGCCTCCGCTGATGGACACATTGTGCTGCTGCATCGGACGGTTGTCACGATACAGGCTATGCCACCAGTCATAGTTTCCGTAGTAAACCCACTGGTTACGTCCGTTTCTCACGTCTTCCACCACCCAGGGACGATCCGGATGTTCAGTCTTGTCATTCACACGGTTCCACAGTTCCTGCATATCCTGATCAGTATAATCCACATAAAGCGTACCCGAATTGGCTTGCCAGAACTGATTGATGGTATATACTGACCAGTAACCGGTTGTTTCATAATCAGTGGAAGTGGTAGGTGCCTGCCATCCGAAACGGCCGCTGTAACGTACAGTTGCCTTGCCGTCTTTGGCAGCTCCCGACTTGGTTGTCACAAGAATCACACCGAATGCAGCACGTGCACCGTAAATGGCAGCGGCAGATGCATCCTTGATAACGGAAATGGATTCCACATCATTGGGATTGACTCGGTCGATATCTCCCACGGCACCGTCAATCAGTACCAGCGGTTCCGATTCATGGATGGAAGTGATACCGCGCACATTGATGGAAGCGGAACTGCCCGGCACACCCGAAGAGGTCGTTACATTCAAGCCGGCTACTGTACCCTGCAACATACTGCTCAACGATTTTGTGACACGGTTTTCCAGTTCTTCACCACCTACGGAAGCAACAGCTCCGGTCAGATTCACCTTCTTCTGTTTACCATAACCGACAACCACTACCTCGTTCAGCAAGACCGCATCTTCGCTCAGACGTACGGTCACATTGGACTGTCCGGAAGCAACCGTCACCTTCTGCGGGACAAAACCCACATACGACACATTCAGAACTACCTTCCCTTCGGGCACTTGAAGTGTAAAGGCACCGTCAATATCAGTTATCGCACCAATGGTAGTGTTCTCAATGGTTACTGTCACCCCGATAAGAGGCTCCTCATTTGTATCGAACACTTTTCCCGATATGCTTCTGTTCTGTGCCGAAAGCACCATACTGCTTCCAGCCAACAGGAGTATCAGGAATAAAACTACAGATTTCAATATATTCATCACTTTATTAATTTATGGGTTGTTTATATTCATATCGCCTTGATTTCATTCGGGCTCAGAGACGAATACTCTTCGTATATACCTCTCCGAAACGATTGGTAAATTCTACCCGGATTTCCTTGCTTCCGTCGGCAGGCATGGCACGGAACAGATGGCCTGTCTTTTCTGCCGAGGCACGGTTCTTCAGTTCCGAAGCACGCTCTTCATCGGAATCAACGAACTGTTCCATTTCTCCCATCGGTTTTCCGTCCTGAAACCACACGACTTTGCAGGCACTGTCCCAGTCCCAGACATTGGCAACCACAAAACTGCTCTGGCTTTTGAACTCTCCTTTGTTATAGATGCGGAACTGATAAGAAAAGTCACGGCGGGTTCCCTTGTAATGCCACTTCAAATCATTTCCGTCAACATCCACCACCATATATCCGTTGGGCGCACCACACTGATTGACCCAGCCCGTCCACCAGCCACCACAGGCCGCACCGATGTTGTGTTCATACAGCACAGGAGAAACTTCATTGTTCTGGAAGAAATGAGTGTGTCCGCTGAACACATGTACATTATAGTTTTTCAGAACCTCCTTCAGCTGGGCGGCGTTCCGGATGTTGCCATCGGGAGAAATACGGTTCCATGAAGGTGCATGCATGTTCAGGATTACCAGACTGCCTTCAGGCAAATAGCTCAAATCCTTCTTCAGCCAATCCAGCTGCTGCCCGGTCAGGCTGGTCAGATAAGATTTTCCACCTACATAGTTGATGTTCTTCATCGTGACAATATGTGCCTTGCCGATGTTGAAAGAATAGTCAGTGGGACCGAAATGACTTTCGTAGACCATTTCACCATATACCGGTGAAGCCAGTTCCATATTGTGAAGCCCCTGATACTGTCTGTCAAAATCGTGATTACCGATACACTGGAAGAATGTGGCTCCCGTATTTTTCAGCGAAGCTTTGTAATTATCAAACAAAGGCATGTTGTCCCATACCAGGTCGCCCAGTGTCATTCCGACAACTTCATGCGACTGCTTCAACGAGTCAATGACTTCCACCATATCGGGCACCGTTTCCTGGCACCAGCGCTTGAAATCGCGTTCATTGCGCACCTGAGGATCAGACACGGCTATGTAATGGAAACGATCGTCAGTTTCAGTCCGCTTCTCCAATACAAAATCATGTTTTCCACCGGCCAAAGCCAGGACACGCACCGGAACATAAAAGCCATCGGCCAGTCCGTCATTCTGAGGCAAGACATATCCTGCCGGAGTAGAAATGCTAACGAACTTGCTTCTGGTCGTATCTGAATGCAACGCCCACGTTCCCTGTGCATCCGTTGTTGTAAAACTAATACCGTCATTCACTACGACACCGGCTACTCCCCGACCATTTTTATCTATCACTTTTCCAGCAAAACGAAACTGAGAATCAACGGTTTTTGCCTGTACACAGGCTCCACACAGCATGAAGCCCAGAATAATCCATTTACCTTTCATGTTATCTTTATTAGATTTCACCTCTCATCCGTTATCGGGCTTCCCGACCGCTTACCATCTCTTTGGCTTCCAGCACCTGGTCAGTTGTCAGCAAATCCACACCCATAGCAATCATCTTCTGCAAATCAGCTGTTTTGTTCACAGTCCATACATTTACCTTCAATCCCAGACTTTGGGCTTCTTTCACCCATTCCGGATGCTTGTAAAACACCTTATAACTATAGTCTATTCCTGTCAGGCCTTTAGCCTTGATATCCTTCGGAGCACAGTCTCCATTCAGATAAGCCACTTCCGCATCCGGAGCCAGGCTGACAAGCTGTTCACATATATTCATGCTGAAAGAAATGTATTCCACCTGCTTTTCCATTCCATATTTTTTTACCAGTCTGACACAGGCAGCGGCAATCTGATTTTCCTGAGATTGGGTCTTATGAGGTTTGATTTCCAGTACAAGACGAATCTCAGGAAGCTGCTTACCTGTCTTCAGATACTCTTCCAGCAAGGGAATACGTTCTCCGTTTTTCAATTTGATATCTTTCAGTTTTTCATACCTGGTCTCTTCGATCACCAGTCCTTCGACAACATCATCATGATTGACTACCACTACCCCGTCAGCAGTCAGCTGCACATCAAATTCGGAACCATACACTCCGGCTTCGGCGGCCTTCTGAAGGCCTGTAATCGAGTTCTGGGCAGAACCTTCTGTTTTCCAGAAGCCACGGTGAGCAATAACTTGAGTCTGTGCCTGTGCCGTCCATACAAAAAGCAGGCATAACCCTGTTAAAATAGATTGTTTAATTTTCATGTAACTTTTATTTTAGAATAACTCAAACAGAATCTTTATATAAAAAAGATTAAATATTTGATTTTTTAACGCTGCAAAAGTAGGACCATGGTATTACAGTCCAGTTACTTTTTCATAAAGAAGCTACATGATTCATATTGCATTTCCATTACTTATTCTGATACAAGCCGCATCCCTGAATATAACAAATCTCTATTCGACAACAGATTAACAACGGCAGGAAACAATCAGCAACAGCAAACAAGACAAACAGACAGAAAGAACAGGCATATATAAAAACGAGGCTGACTTCCGTAAATAAAGTCAGCCTCGTTACAGGTTTAATCATCAAGATCAGTCGCAGGCAGAGAAGCGCAGCTTGTAGCTGAACGGCATCTGCGGGATCTTGTATTTCAGCATGGTTTCCGGACCACAGCTGGCATTACCCAGACCGCGAACCAGTGCATCCAGGTGAAGGATGATGCACGGACGTTCCTGGAGTTCCCAGAGGTGGTTAGCCTTCATCAGGTCGGCATCCGTATAGCGCAGGGCGGAGAAGGATACACCGCCTTCGGTCTGGATACTGACACCACGTCCCTGGCAGTTGGTCAGCTTCAGTTCACGCAAGCCTTCGCGGTTACCCATGGACTGGGGTTTCACGTAAGGTACAACCATGTCTTCCACAGTGGTGCGGTAGCGTCCTACCATGCAGCCTGCATGACGGTCGTTGTAGTTTTCCCACGGACCGTATGCATAATAGTCCACATTGTTCAGACCGGCATTGACGGAGCATACCAGACCGGTACGACGCAGGTCGGCAGTCTTCGGAGTGAGTTTCACATCCATATCCATCACGCCGCCCGGATAGAACACGTACGTGATCTCCGTGTCGCAGAGACTTCCCTTGCGGACAGTCTTCACAACCACATTACCGCTGGCTTCTTCCACAGCCTCACAGGTACCGGTGGGTTCCAGTCCGTTTTCGGTCTTCTCGAAGCGGTCGTTTTCAATCCAGCGGTGGTTATCAAAGATGAAACCTTCACCGCCATAGATGACATCCAGTCCGTTCAGGCGCAGGGCAGTCATCCGTCCGGTTGTGGTGTCAAAGGCTGCATCCACAAATCCGTTGCCGACGGTCAGGCTCTGACCTTCTTTCTTCACGGCCAGCTTGGGCACACGGGCATTGATGCGCAGTTCCGGCAGTCCGGCACGGCTGGTCAGTTCAAACTGCTTCTGGGCTACTTCATGACCGGCTCCGGCCCATACCGTTGCCTTGCGCTGGCGCACGGTCAGGTTGATCATCACTTCTTCACCGTTCTTCGATGCTTTCTTCAGGTCAGCTCCCAACAGCGGCAAAGTGAGTGAAACGGAATCATAGGGGGCTACATCGGCCAGCTGCATGCTGTCTGCTCCCACTACATAACCGTCTTTCACGGTTTCCCAGCGCAGATCGAAATCAGCCAGAGAAGTAAAGTTATACGTATTTTTCAGACTGACAGTCACTTCGTTTCCGTTCTTGTCATTATTCTCCAGACGGAACTTGATATACTGATAAACGGCTTTCACTTCCTTCAGCTTCGGAGTTTCCTCGCGGGTAGCGGGGATGATACCGTTGGAGCAGAAGTTGCCCTGGTGCGGGCCGGGGAAGTCGTATCCGGTGTGCAGACGTCCGGCATAGTTGCCCTGCTTGATTTCAACCGGTTCATAGATGGCCTGGTCTACCCAGTCCCAGATGGCACCACCGATGGTAGACGAACTGCTTTCGATGCTGTTCCAGTATTCAGTCAGGTTACCGATGGCATTACCCATGGCATGTGCATATTCGCAGATAAACATCGGCTTGTCGAACGAATTGACATACTGATCCATCCAGCCCATGCTGGGATACATCTTCGAGTAGAGGTCACTGAAACGGTTACCGCCGAATTCCTTGCCGTCGCGGGTACTTTCGTGGTGTACGGGACGGGGATCAAGGCGCTTGGCTGCATCGTAGCAGGCCTGGAAGTTGTTACCGCCTCCACATTCATTGCCCAGACTCCAGAAGATCACACTCGGATGGTTGCGGTCACGCAGCACCATGCGGTCGATGCGGTCCACAAAGGCCGGAATCCATGACGGCATGTCACTGATGGACTGGTTGGCATGGTCTTCCAGATCAGCCTCATCCATGGTATAGAGTCCGTAATAGTCGAACATGGCATACATCTTCGACGCGTTGGGATAGTGTGAGGTACGGATGGTATTGATGTTATTGCGCTTCATCAGCAGCACATCCTGCAGCATGGATTCCACCGTTACGGCACGTCCGTAGAGCGGATGGCTGTCGTGGCGGTTCACACCCTTGAAGAAGACGCGCTTGCCGTTGATATATACCAGCGGACCGCGTACTTCGATGTCGCGGAAACCATATTTGGTAGAGAAGGCCATTTCGTCCTTGCCTCCAGCACGCTGGATAACGCTCACCGTATAGAGGTTCGGTGTTTCTGCTGTCCACAGGCTGAGGTTCTTCACGCGGAAGTCAGTCTTAACCTTGCAGGTTGTTTCACGTTCAGAGAAACGCACGGTCTGTTCGGTTTCAGCCACTACCTTGCCCGACGGATCCGACACACGGACAACAAGTTCCTTTTCACCTTTCAGACGTCCCCGGTTGTCGAGCGTCAGTTCCACCTGCATTTCTCCCTGACGGTAATCAGCCGAAGCATCCAGACGGGAAGTAATGTAATGATCGCGCACGCTCACCAGCGGTGTGTTGTAGAGATAAACATCGCGGAAGATACCGCTCATACGGAACATGTCCTGACATTCCAGGTAAGAGCCGTCGCTCCAGCGGAACACCTGTACGGCCAGTTTGTTCTGTCCCGGACGGAGATATGAAGTCAGGTCAAATTCAGCCACGTTGTTGGAACCCTGGGTATAGCCCACGTACTTTCCGTTCAGGTAAACCAGTGCAGCACTGTAGATACCGTTGAACTGAATGAAAGTGCGCTGTTTGTCCCAGCCTTCGGGCAGGTTGAAATAGCGGACGTAAGAGCCTACGGGATTGATGCCGTAGTTCTTTCCGCCGTCATTGAATCCCTTGCGGGCATCGATATAGGGCGGTGTGTTGGAGTGCGGATACTCCACATTGCAGTAGATGGGACGGTCATATCCCTGCATTTCCCAGTTGGAGGGAACAGGAATCGTAGCCCAGCTGCTGACATCATAGTCTTCTTTATAGAAATCCAGCGGACGTTCAGACGGCTGCGGCACGAAGTTGAAGTACCAGTCGCCGTTGAGCAGCATCATGGCCTTGCTCTGGTTGTACACCCACGGAGTGGCGTAAAACTCCTTGTCGGCCAGCATTTCCTGTTCGCTGAAATAAGGAATATAGGTGGCATGGCCCTTTTCCTTGTTTTCCTCGAAACGGGTTTCGTCTTCCCAGTACACCTTCTCGCGTGCAGCACCGGAAGCAGAAGCCGGAGCAGCCACCTTGCTTGCCGTGATGCGGAAAAGGGTTTCCTTCGACGTACCGGCCTTGGCTACATCCACCAGGGCAATGGTTCCGTCTTCGCGGCAGGAAGCTACCCACTGCGCCTTGTTTGAAGGAATCAGCTGCACATACTCGCCGACAGGCTTGATGAGCCACAGCTGCATTTCGTCAGATCCGTTCACTTCAGCCACCTGTGCCAGGGCATTGTCGGCAGCCCGTACGGCCCGGTTCTCAAAAGGATTAATCAGCCGGAAGCTGCCAGAAAGATCCGTGATGCTCCACTGCTGCTGTTTGTCCGATTCACTCACTGTGGCCAGTTTCACATTCGGGGCCGAACCTGAATAGCTCCAGGCCTTTCCCGGATACTTGACTGAGCAGACATTGTAGAGCTTCTTCTTGTCGAAGCGCACCTGTGCCTGCAGGCCCTGTACCGCCAGGAATACGAGGCAAGTCAGAATGACAAATAAACGTTGTTTCATAAGTTGTTATAGGTTTAAAATTAAAGTCTGGGTAAAGATACAATTTTTCCGGGATATCCGGAGACTGTTACGGATAATTTCCGGATCAGTCTCCCCGGTAGTAGTACAGCAGGGTATGGCGGGCAATGAAATCCGCATTCTCCTGTACCCAGCTGTCTGCTTCGCCGGACAGGGAAGCATCAGGCAACCAGCCGTTGGCAATGCAGCGGTGCAGCAGGTCGGGCGGACACAGCATTTCCTCGGTGAGCAGGCGGAAAGCCTTCCTGCGCGCTTCTTCCGGACGATACAACGGATTGTCCGGGTCGGCAATGCAGGCAGCCACGTCCTTGGCCAGCAGAATACCCTTCTCCCGATTCACCAGCAGGACAAAGTCGCGGTGGGCACGGAACTGAGGCAGGGTGTGATTGTCGTCATCAGGCCATTGGAGCACTCCGGTCAGGAAACCGCGCAGGGCCTCATAGTCCGGCAGATAAGCCACTTCCCGCCCCTGTGTGTGCGCCGTAAAGAGTTCGTAGTTGCGGCGGTTCTGTTCCTTCACCCGCTCGGGCACTTCCGGTTCGGAAGTATAAAGTCCTTCCACTTCCTTCCAGCGTAAAGGATCTGCGGCCAGGCGGTCTGTCCATTCGTACAGAAAGAGCGCCAGCGGTCCGGTCGGTACGATGAAACGGTCGCGCGGAGCAACATGGGCGATATAAGGCTGCATCGACGGCTCCGTCAGATAAGTATGTCCGAAAAGCCAGGTCAGCTTGCGTTCAGCCTCTTCTTTCGTGGCAAAGGTATCCCAGAATCCGGCCAGTGCCTCATTCTCGGGAGCTTCCTCGTAGGCCCGCTCCACCAGCGGACGGAAAGCGGCTGCCTGACGGGTAATGTCCGGATGCAGGGGACTGACAAAGCCGTGGCTGAAAGTGGCTTTCTGCCAGGTGTTCCAGATGAGGAACGCCACGTCTTCCTCGTTCACCTCATCGGAGAGCCAGTCGGCCGACACCTTCCGGAACGGAAGCGGCTTCCCGTAAAGCGCAGTATGTTCCTTCGTGAAACATCTCCACAGTCCGAGTCCGGAAACGACATCTTCCACATAGGCTGCCACATACAGACACAGCTTGCGCCGGAAAGGTTCGGGCAGCTCCGTCAGCGTACAGGCCGCCAGCAGTTCGTTGGCCAGTGTCACATAATACGCATCCGAAGGACGGACAGCCGTATAGGGATGGATGGCCAGCCATTCTTTGGGGTAAAGGATTGATTTTTTCATACGATATTTTAAAGAATTTGAGGTTACGGATCATGAGGTTACGGATCATAAAGGCTGTCCTGGATCAGTGTCTGGCCAGACACGTGATGAGCAGGGAACAGGCCGTCAGACAGACTCCGGCTCCTGCCACTCCGGCCCAGCCGAAGGCATGCCAGCATGTACCTGCCAGGAAAGTGCCCGCAGCACCGCCCACAAAGTAAGTGGTCATAAAGATGGTGTTCACCCGGCTGGATGCCTGGGGAGCCATCGACAGGGCACAGGTCTGGTTACTGATCTGTACGCACTGCATACCGATGTCAATGAGGATGATACCGGCAATGAATCCGGTATACGTGTCCTGAAAGATATACATCACGGCCCATGCCGCAATCATCAGTCCGCAGCCGATGAAATTCAGGGGACGGACTCCCAGCCGGCGGACGGAGGCTCCCACAAAGGAAGCAGTCAGTGCCCCGGCCACTCCGCAGAGTCCCAGCATACCGATCACGTTGTTGCCGGCATAAAAGGGAGGTCCGCTCAGCTTGAAGGCCAGACAGGCCCAGAGCGCCAGGAAACTGCCGAAACAGAGTCCGGAACGTGCCGACACCATGCGGATCGTAGGCTGGCTGCGGAACAGATCCAGCAGAGACTTCATCAGCCCGCGATACGTCCCCCGGAAATTGGAAGGCATGTCGGGCAGGATGCGCAACACCACAAAGATGCAGACCAGCATCATCAGGGCAGCAATGTAATACATGGTGCGCCAGCCCCAGTATTCGCCGACAATTCCGCTGATCACACGAGATCCCAGAATACCGGCCAGCAGTCCGCTCACCAGCATCCCGACGTTACGGGCCTTGTTCTGCGGCAGCGAGAACTGCGAAACCATCGGTATGAAGATCTGCGGCATGACGGAACAGACACCCGTCACCAGCGAAGCCGCCAGTATGCAACGGATATCGGGCGCCACAGCCACAGCCAGCATGGAGCAGGCCAGCAGTGAAAAGTTAATCACAATGATGTTCCTCCGCTTGTAGAGGTCACCCAGCGGAATGATGAACAGCAGTCCCAGCGCGTAACCGATCTGCGTAACCATCGGAATGAGGTTGGCCGTAAACTCGGATACGTGCAAATCTTCGCCCATGCGGTTCAGCAGGGGCTGGTTGTAGTAGAGGTTGGCAACTGCCACCCCGGAAATGATCGCCAGTATCCACAGCAGGGATGCGGGGATTCCTTTGTTTTCTTCCAATCGTATTCTCATGCCCCAAAGGTACGTTTTTTACCACAAAATGCCCTTATCCGCACCTGAAAAAGTGAAAAACGTCTTACCTTTGCAAAAAACAAAGCCTAAAATTCGAACTCATAAACCAACCTTTTAACAACGATGAAAAAACTCGGATTATGCCTTGCCGTCCTCTTGCTGACGGCCCTTTGCGCCCAGGCTGCACGGGTGGACACCCTCTCTGTTGCGAGTCCCAAAATGAAACGGAACATTCCGGTAGTGGTCATCGTGCCCGAACAGGCACTGACCGGAAACTCCTGCCCTACCCTCTATCTGCTGCACGGACACGGAGGCAATGCATTCACATGGCCGACCATCAAACCGGAGCTTCCCCAGATGGCCGACCGCGACGGTATTATCGTAGTATGTCCCGACGGAGAAGCAAGCTGGTACTGGGACAGTCCGCTACGTCCGGAAAGCCAGTTTGAAACCTTTGTAGCCCGGGAACTGACCGCCTGGATCGACTCCCGCTATCCCACCATCAAAGACCGCAAGGGACGGGCCATCACCGGACTCAGCATGGGCGGACACGGAAGTATGTGGCTGTCCTTCCGTCACAAGGATCTGTTCGGAGCAGCCGGAAGTACCAGCGGCGGTGTAGACATCCGTCCGTTCCCAAAAAGCTGGGGAATGAGCAACCACCTGGGTAAGGAAGCAGAAAACCAGAGCCGCTGGGATGCCCACACGGTCATGACCCAATTGGACCGCATCCAGGATGGAGATCTCTCCCTGATCATCGACTGCGGAACGGAAGATTTCTTTCTGGAAGTCAACCGGAAATTCCATCAGGAACTCCTCAAGCGAGGTATCCGTCACGATTTTATCATACGTCCGGGTGCCCATAACATAAACTACTGGAACAATTCGATCGATTATCAGTGGATTTTCTTCCGCAAATACTTTAAAGGCTACCGTGATCCTGCCGCATCGAAATAACCGCCCCGCGGAATTGTGCGGTCGTTGCAGCGAAATTATGCGGTCGTTGTGGCAGGATCGTGCAGTCATTGCAATGGAATTATGCGGTCGTTGCGGCGAAATTATGCGGTCATTACGGCAGGATCGTGCGGTCATTGCGGCAGGGTTTGTACCACCATAACAATGGCATTGCTGAAATCCGGGAGATCTCTACAGAAAGAAAAACTAAAACATTCATTTTCTTGGTAAAAACCAAATTATTCATTTCCTTTGTAAGAATAACAATTAACAACGCATTGCCTTATGGAAAATTATATTCGTTTTGACTGGGCCATGAAGCGCCTGTTGCGCAACAAGGCCAATTATGCGGTATTGGAAGGACTGCTTACCACCCTGCTGGAGGAAAAAGTAACCATCCACAAATTGTTGGAAAGCGAAAGCAATCAGGAGGATGAATTCGACAAATATAACCGCGTGGACATGCTGGCCGAAAATTCACAAGGAGAGCTGGTACTCATCGAGGTTCAAAACAACAACGAGTATGCGTACTTCCAACGCATGCTGTTCGGTGCGTCCAAACTGGTAACGGAATACATCAACCGGGGTGAAGGATATGAGAAGGTGCGTAAAGTATACAGCGTGAATATTGTATATTTCTCCCTGGGACACGGCAAAGATTTCGTATATCACGGGAAGACAGAATTCATAGGCATTCACGAAGGAGACATACTGGAACTCAGTCCATTTCAGAAACAGACATTCAAGGTGGACAAGGTCAGTCAGCTCTATCCGGAATATTACATTCTGAAAGTAAACGACTTTAACCGGGTAGCCAGGACACCGCTGGAAGAATGGATTTACTATCTGAACACAGGCAATGTTCCGGAACATGCCACAGCTCCGGGACTGGATACGGTGAAAGAGCAGCTGAAACTGGACCGTATGAGCCGGGAAGAACTGAAAGCATACTATAAGCATCTGGACAATATCGTGATTCTGCGTGACAACATCATGACGGAACGCGCTGAAGGGCGCGCAGAAGGCAGAGCAGAAGGCAGAGCAGAAGGCAGAGCAGAGGGGCGTGCTGAAGGCAGAGCTGAAGGCAGAGCAGAGGGGCGTGCTGAAGGCAGAGCTGAAGGTCTGGCAGAAGGGCGTGCTGAAGAAAAGGCCGCTATTGCACGGAACCTGAAATCACTGGGATTGTCTCCGGAACAAATAGCAAAGGCTACCGGACTGACAGAAGCAGAAATCAATCAATTAACTACTGACCACCAGTAAGTGTAACAAACAGAAAGGCTGTTCCCCTGCCCTGCAGCAGTCGGGAACAGCCTTTTCCAAATATTCTGTCCACTCAGTCTCCTTTTGGAGGGAGACTCTTAAAATTCGATGACCAGTGACTGGCGAGCCGGTAAAACCAGATTACGTGTGAAATCCACTTGCTTGCCGCTGGCAATTTCCGTACCGGTTTTCCGTCCATTTGTCAAGGCATTGTAATGTTCGCTTGGCAATGTCTGTTCCTGGTCAGTACTGTTCAAAACGATCATTTCCGTCTTTCCTTCGTTTGTACGAGCATACAAGTATATTCCCTGCTGAGGGATATGATACTTTACGGTTTTGTATTCCAACATCTTTAGTTTAGTTTGGTTTAGCGGGGCAAATTTATATGTTTTCCAACATATTATACATTCCGTACAAACAGAAAATATTATTTTTATTCAGTTTTCATGATTTACATCAAGCCGGTGAAATCAGTATAGAATAGAAATCTAAACATAACAGTAATGTATTGGAAATGTTATATTCATAAAAGATTTAAAAGAAAAAACACCGGATGAAAACACAACGTATTATTCCTGCATTCCTTCATAGGCTGCTTTCCGGAGGCTCCCTTCTTTTCCATCAGAATTGTATTCCCAATACATGATGCCCTTCAGCCCTTTCTGCTTGACAAAAGCACATTTGGCTGTAATGGAAGATGGATTCTCATACGAACAAACCAATTTTCCATCTTTATCAGCAAGGTAAGGGACTTTTGCAATCGAGTCCCAGCAGGTTTTGTAGTCTTGCTGCGCCATGATTGCATCGTAACTGATAAAATCAGACAATGGAGCAGCCGCATGCCCGTAGAAAGGAATACCCAATACCAGTTTTTCTACAGGAACTCCTTTCTGTATATGAGCCTCCACAGCCTCTTCACCGCATCCGTCTCCTACCAGTGGCGAACGGTAAAGAGCCGCATGATGATAAGGGGGACGGTTAATATCGTATACCATAACATTGACAAAATCTATATAAGGATCAATGGCTTTGAAGTCTATGTAATTGCCGTTATATACGGAAGCCAGTGTCAGGAGTTTGTCCGGACCGATTGCTTTTCGCAGGTCTCTCATCAGCAACGTGTAATTTTGGGTATCGTCAGGAGAAGATGATATACCTGCCGCACTGCTGGTAGGATATTCCCAGTCGATGTCAATACCATCCAGCTGAAACTGTTCGATTGCCCGCCGGCAATCGTTGGCAAACGACAGGCGGTATTGTTCGTTTGCAGCCATTTCACTGAATCTGCCACTTTCCCATCCGCCAACGGAAAGCAACACCTTCAGATGGGGAGCTTTTTGCTTGAGGGCCGTAATTTCAGACAGACGTCCTTCATTGTCTATCTTGAGTTTGCTGAATGTAGAATCTACATGAGCGAATGCATAGTTTATGTGTGTCACAAGATCAGGGTCCGGAAGAGTTGCCCCATGCGATGTGACATACGCCAAAACAATCTTTTCATTTTTTGTGGAACAAGATTCCATCATACTTGCCATAACAGAAAGGCAGAGAAGAGTTATCAGTTGAAATATACTTTTCATATGTATAAACAGATTAAGATAAGTCAGTATAAAAAGCGTAAGAAGGTATAAGAAAAATTATAGAAGAGGATCCTGCGGATGCAGGTATCCTCTTCAACAAGTCAGAACCGTTACATGATTATTGTCTGCTCAGTTCCTTTACATTGTATCCCGTTATCCGGATCACAGGAGAATTTCCCCGGGTATCAACATCTTTCCAACGGACAGATACCTCTTTCTGCTCACCGGGAAGCAGAGCAAAATAGTTGTCTTCATAGAGAATGGGCAGGAACTGGTCACCATCCTTGTCACCAACCACATTGATGCGGGTCATCAGTGCAGGTGTGGATGTGGGATTGGTCAGAGTGACTGTCGCTGTCCAGTTGCCTTCTTTATCCTGAGCCATCTTTGCCTGACAGTCGAGTGTCACTTCAGGCAGTTGCTTCAGAGCCTGATAATTGATTCCTTTCCGACTGGCGTGATAGAAATTGTCGGACAGGATCTTTCCGTCCTCCAGCAGCCACAGCTTGATGAAATAAACTTCCGAAAGCGTTTCGGGGAATTCCAGCTTGATGCACTTCTCTGTCGTATCCTCACGGCTGTCCACGGTCGTTTCTTTCTCCCAGGCTACACTGGCATCCATGTTCAGAATCTGTACCCGGGCTGTAAGATGACTGTGAGTACCGGCGCTGTAGTTCACCACTTCCACTTCATCGGTGGCCGGATTCCACTGAATATGCAGGGGTTCCGATGCTTTCTTGATGGCAAAGTAGGCTGCCGTCGGCTCCAGATAATAGTCGTAAGTCTGCCATACCATGGAAGGCCAGCAGGGATGACTCATCCACATCAGCAATCCCATGCGGTTCTTGCTCCGCGACTCAAACAGACTGCGGTGACCGTCGTAGTTCACCCACTGGGCCAGTTCCGTAAATTCCCGTGCACTCTGCGGCTTGCCATAACCTTCGGCTATGATTTCATTGAACGAAGCAGCTCCCTGTGCCCCCTGAAGAGTGTAGTCATGCATACCCCATTCATCCGACTGAGGCCAGATGCCTTCTTCGGAATAAGTCCGGCAGAAACCTTCGTAAGTCATCACGTTCGGCATACCGCGCTCACTGTGGAACTTGTCGTTTCCGGCAGGAAGTGTAAAATAGGTCTTGGCAGGAAGCATGCGGTAAGGACCGTGTCCGCTCACAACCTCATCGGCCGAACTCGGGATGTAGTGCAGCCCCGGATGTTCGTCACGCACGATGCTCCGCAAGGCCTTGTCGATACGTTCCGGCGGGAAGCCTTCGTTCCGTCCGCAATAGATACCGATGGAAGCATGGCTGCGGATGCGGCGCACGTAATCCTCGGCATTGGTAATGAACAGGTCAGGATAATAAGGATCGGGCCCGTCAGCAGGATTGGCCAGCCAGAAGTCCTGCCAGATCATGATACCGTGACGGTCGCAAGCCTCATAGAGTTCTTCATCGCCGATCATGCCCACCCAGTTGCGCAGGATGTTCATGTTCATATCGGCATGATAAGCGACAGCTGCATCGTATTCACGTCCGCGGTAGTTCAGGTTCGACTCACTGAAGCCCCAGTTGCCGCCGCGTCCGACGAATCGCCGTCCGTTGATATACATATTCAGAATACCCTTGTCCTCATTGAAAGTCATCTGACGGATACCGGTCTTGTAAGAAAGGCTGTCAGAAAGTTTTCCGTCGGTCTTGAACGTGAAAGCAGCATCATAGAGGTAAGGCTCACCATATCCGTTGGGCCACCACAGACGCGGATGTTCCATATTCAGCTGTCCGAAGCGTTCCGGAGTGAAAAGGATCTCTTTCTCTTCGCCGGCTTTCAGAGTAACCTCCTGGGCAAAACGGAGAGTACCGATACTTCCTTCCAGCACACCCTGAACTTCCTTGTCGCTGTGGTTCTTCACGAAAGCATGAGCGGTAAGGCGCACGGAAGTAGTGTCCGGCAGAGGGAATACACTCTCTACCAGCGGATCACTGACGGTTACGTTACCGGTGCTCACAAGCTTCACATCGTTCCAGATACCGATATTTCTGCCGCGGACCGTAGGGATCCAGTCCCAGCCGATCGTTGCATGGAAAGTAGGATTATCTGCTCCCAGGATTCCTCCGTTGAAGTCTGTGCTCTGCTTGTTCTTTTCCTTGACAGCTCCCAGGTGGCTGTTCTTCACGATCTCTACCGAAAGAACATTCTTTCCGGGAACGATCAGCTCCGTCACATCCAGTTTGCCGCGGATGAACGCGCCTTCGATGTCGCCTGCTTTCCGGCCGTTCAGATAGACATGAGCCTTCCAGTTGATTCCGTCAAAGTTCAGGAACACCCGGTCTTTGATGAAACCTTCGGGAACCGTAAACTCGTTACGGTACCAGAAATTGGAATTGAAGAATGACTCTGATACATTCAGCTGGTTGGCCGAATAGTTCGGATCAGGCAGGGCGCCGATGTTCTTGTAGCTGCTCAGCACGGTTCCCGGCACCGTAGCCAGAATCCATCCGTCGGTCTGGAAACCGGCAGAAGCGATTTCTTCTCCATTGCCCTTCACTTCCGAAGCACGCTGGACTTTCCAGTTGCCGCCCGACAGACGGATGCTGTTGCCTTCGGCAGCCGGTTGCGGAACGGCACGGGCCGTCAGTCCGCCCTTACCCATCACTTCGATTTCACTGAGCATATATGAACCTTTCTCCTTCGGACGTTCCATGAGTACACGCACATAGCGGGCTTTTCCTTTGACAGCTATTTCATCCGTAGGACTGTCTCCACCCGGCAGCGGAGCGGCATCCTTCCAGCTGCGTGCATCATCCGAGGTCTGGATCTTTCCCTGAACGGCCTTGTTCACCCAGTGCAGGATCACCTTGTCGAAATCGGCCTTAGTGCCGAGATCCACGTAGATCCATTCCTGCGCATCGCCCGCACTCATCCAGATGCTGTTGAAGCAGGAAGACGGTTTCAGTTCGACATATTCCCCGCCATTGAAGAAATTCATGTCGTGGATCGTCCAGTAGGCAGCTCCCGCCATCCGCATGACAACACGGTAATGACTGTACTCTCCGCTTTGCTTCATGGGAATCTCCAGTTCGATGATACGCACCGGAAGTGTTCCCTTTTCATCCTGCTTGTTCGGATCAGAATGCATGTTATATTTCGCAGCTTCGCCGGGCAGTCCTTTTCCGGCGATCTTTCCCAACTCGGTCCAGCTGGCCCCGTCGTCCGATCCCTGACAGATCAGTTCATAGCCCTTGCCGGCTTTTTCTGCATAATAGGTCACTGTCCCTTTCAGATAAACCCGGTCTGCCTTTTTCCTGTAGTTCTCCAGATCAAACTGGAAATAAGTATCTTCACCGGTTGCCACATTCCGTGAATAAGGACCTTCATCAATCATCCACTCCCGCTCCCGTTTCGGCTTCTCGCCGTCAGGAGTCAGCAGTCTCAGATACTGAGGAACTCCGTTATGTACAATCCCGTCGGTAACCAGCTGGGCAGTCAGGTTATAGTCGTAAGCAGACGACTGATAAGCCGCACGCATCAGAGCGATGTTGCGGTAAGTATCGTCCTTCACCAGTTCGGGCGAAAAGTCCTCCTGCGGACTGCCCGGATACTGTCCGATTCCCCTTGTATAATAGTCCGAGCGGCCCGTCACCTGTCCGTTACTGCCGGAACAGGCTGCAAGCAACGCTGCCAAGGCTACAATGCCTCCCAGAAAGAAATGAAAATAATGCCTGCGTTTCATTCTAATTATTAAGGTAATGGTTAAAGATTAAATTTAAATTTCCCGTGCGAATTTACGATTATTTTGCCAACTCTCCTGCCCGATTCTGCGATAAATTCATCCCGAGAGAAAAAAAATTGACAGGAAAGACGTATCTTTACACCCAAATTGATTCAAACAACCCTCAAAAACAGGAAAATTATGAATGAAATGGAAAAAGAATACTACGACCGCTTCGAAATAAAACTTCAGGACGATTTGCTGCGACTTTGTACTTCTTATCAGCAGCTCGACGGTGTCCTCATTGCATCGGAAGACATTGACGGACACTGGAACGTGCTGGGTCCCCAATATCTGGCCGATGCCGTAGAACAGGTACGTGACTATCCCATCGTATCCGTAGCCTGGGCAGCCTATCTGGGAACCGGAGTGGCCTGGGGATGGGATGCAGACTGGGCCGCGGTTTCCAAGGCTCCCTACCAGCTCTTCTACGGAGAACAGGGATTCGACGATATGGACGAACACATCGTAAAAGATCTGCTGGGATTTCCGCTCGACAGTCAGGAAGCAGCCCTGCTGGAAAATTCCATCCGCCGCTGTGCCGAACATACGGTTGCTGCCATCCGCCACGAACAGATAGAACCCCAGAGTGCAATGGCCTATCACATCTTCGCACGCGCCTGCAAGGTGATGTACCGCATCGGAGCAGCCATGCAGCTCAAACGCATGCATTACCAGCTGGAAAAGGTACAGTTGAACTGATTTTAATGCTTTTATCTTTTCTAAAAAAGGACTAACTTTACCAAGTTTTTTAACGTAAAATCATAAACAAGAAAACATGAACAGAAAGATCATTCTTGCTTTCGCCTGGACTTCCCTGTCTTTTCTGTCCCTGAATGCCCAGACTTACCAGCTGGACAACGGGTGGGAGTTCCAAAGACTGGACAAAGTACAGAAACAGGCAGCCATCAAAAATCAGGGAAGCGACTGGAGTTCGCAGTTCAACATCCAGCACGTGAAGGCAGAAAATCTGTTGCTGGCCGTACATCCGGATACGCTGGCCCGGGAAATGAAGCAGCTTGCCAAAGGGGAATGGGAGCAGGTATCTCTTCCGCATACTCCTTTCATCGAACCGCTTACGGTGCTCCATCAGTGGCAAGGGGTCTGTTACTATCGCAAAACGATTACCATCAATCCGGAAGACGAACATAAACAGTTGTGGCTGGAATTTGAAGGAGCCATGCATCTGGCCGACCTGTGGGTAAACGGAAAGCATATTCTCCAGCATGCAGGAGGATACACACCTTTCGTGGCCGATGTCACAGGCATGCTTCATGCCGGAAAGCCCAATGAAGTGGTCGTCCGGCTTGACAACCGGAACAATCCTCTCATTCCTCCCGGAAAACCGCTGGAGGAACTGGATTTCTGCTATTATGGAGGACTCTACCGCGACGTCAACCTGCTGGTGAATGAACCTGTACACATCACCCACCCCATCCTGGCCGGACAGACAGCCGGAGGAGGAATCTTTGTCACCTATCCGGAAGTTTCCCGCAAACAGGCTGTTGTAAATATCCAGACTCAGGTGGCCAACGCTTCTGTTTCAGATAAGCAACTGACCGTATGCCATACACTTTACGAGTGGACCAAAGGCAAAGGGAAAGGCAGAAAAGTCACTTCCATGGAACAGACGCTGGCCGTATCTGCCGGAAACTCTGCCGACAGCCGGCAGCAGATGACCGTCATGAATCCCCGGCTCTGGTCGCCCGACTCTCCTTCACTCTACATCCTGCGTACGGAAATCAGAGACGGCAAACACATCACCGATACGGAAGAAACACGCATCGGCATCCGCCGTTTCGAAATGAGCCGTGAAAAAGGATTCATCATCAACGGAGAACCGCTGAAACTGGAAGGAACCAACCGGCATCAGGAATATCCGTATGTCGGCTATGCCATCTCCGACCAGGCACAATACCGGGACATGTATCAGATCCGCATGAACGGATTCAACGTGGTACGTCTGGGACACTATCCGCAGGATCCGTCCGTACTGGATGCCTGCGACGAACTGGGACTGCTGGCCATCGAACCAATTCCCGGATGGCAGTTCTACAACAAGAACCAGACTTTTATTGACCGGACTTATCAGGATATTCGCGACATGATCCGGCGCGACCGGAACCATCCTTCCATCCTGACCTGGGAAACGACTCTCAACGAATCCTGGCCACCCAAGGAATGGAAAGACGGAGCCGTACGCACGGGACATGAAGAATATCCGGGCGACCAGTGCTTTACTTCCGGCGACAGCTACGGATATGACGGTTTCGACGTGTGCTACAATGACTGGGAAGAAGGTTTCAACCGCCCCAACAAAACCGGAAAACCGGGATTCATCCGCGAATATTACGACTATGAGTTCGGAGGACATTACAGCACCACCCGCATTTCCCGCGGAGACGGTGACCATGCCCTGACACAAAATGCCTGGAATGCCCAGTGGAGTCACAACCGCTACCGGGCTTATTATCCGTGGACCATGGGCGGAGCCATCTGGAGCATGTATGACTATAACCGAGGATGCTGCGACAATATCTGTTATAGCGGACTGGCCGACCTGTTCCGCCTGCCCAAGTTCGGACTGGCTTATTTCCGCACACAGGTTCCAGCCGGAAGTTATACGCCTGCCGGAAAAATGCCTTACGAGGTATTCATCAACAGCCACTGGATGCCGGACGCTTCTGACACGCTGCAGGTATACGGCAATGTAGACGAAGTGGAACTGCTGCTCAACGGCAAGTCCCTTGCACGCCGCAGACCGGACAATGGCCCTTCAACCTCCGAATATGTTTCCCGCCCCGACGGAGGAAATGCCGAGCATATCAATTATCCTCCTTTCACATTCTTCGGAGTGAAATGGGAAAGCGGTGAACTGAAAGCCGTCGGTTACAAGGACGGACGGAAAGTAGCCGAACAGACGGTCCGCACACCGGGCAGAGCGGAAGCCATAGACATCTCTTATTTTGAGAGTGGAGTTCCGGCTTCGCGCAACGACCTGCTCATCGTGTATGTCAGCCTGAAAGATGCCCGGGGAACCGGCTGTTTCGGGGAAAACGGACAGCAAGTCAAACTGGAAGTGACAGCCGGAGGAGAACTGCGCAGCCCGCAGCAAGTGAATACGGAAGCCGGTGTGGCCTCATTCCTGGTAGCAACCGGAAATGCCTCCACACTCACCCTGAAAGCAACCTGTGGCCAGCTGACTGCCACCCGTAAGCTGAAGTTGAAATAAAAAACTTCAGCCTACGGATGATACCATCAGCCGAATATCGATTCCGGAACTTCTCCTGTCCAGCTTAAGGGTTTTTCTACCCCGAAAAGCTGCAGGATTACCGCTGCTGTATTGACTGTATTGTTGGGTTCTTCCATCATCTTTCCTTCAGCAATGCCGGGACCGGTTATTCCCCAGGGAACAATCATCTCTTCCACGCTCACTCCGCCATGACCATAGTTGATGCCTCCATGATCTGTCAGGAAGAGGAAATGTGTATCATCAAACAGATCTTCTGCCTTCAGTTTATCAAGCAGGCGGCCGATTTCTTCATCGGCTTCTTCGATAGACCGGATGTATTCCGGAGACATCCACTTGTGGTTATGGCCGGCATGGTCAGTGTGAACCGTATAGAGGAAAACCAGGGTCGGTTCGTCCCGGTGTGTTTTAATGAACGAGAAAGCCCTCTCATAATAAGGAGCATAGGCATCGTTTTCCAGGAAACAGATATCGTCCAGATATTTCTGGTTATAAGGATAGATCAGGTTCGGCCAATTGTAATAAAAGGCCGTCTTTATGCCTTCCTTCTTATCCTTCAGCACTTTGAAAACGGAAGGATAATATCCGTCGCTATCTGTTTCTACAGCAGGAAGCTTGAATTTGTCAATCGTCCAGCTGTTATCAACGACCCCGTGCAGTTCCGGACCGCTTCCGGTAAGATGGCTCGTCCAGTTAGGCAAAGTGACCGACGGCATGACCACCCGTGTTTTCAGTGAAAGAACGCCCTGTGCAAGCAGATTATCCAGATGAGGAGTCCGTGCCTTCCGAAATCCTTCCACACAGATTCCATCCAGCGAAAGCAGGACAACCCGCCGGGCAGTTTTCTTTCTACGGCCCTCTATGTTCCGGATTGCTCCTGTCAGCGGTTCACCCGGAAAAGAAGCGACGCCGAGCGCCACAGCTCCCAACAGGCTATGTTTGAGAAAATCTCTTCTTGAACAATCATGTTTTTCTGGTTTCATAGTTTATGTTTTATTTAAGTAAGACTTTAATATGTTAAGTTTTTTCTATTTTCAAAGATATCACATCCGACCCCGTCGGAACAGTTTTCAACAACTGGCGAAGATAGCGGTTGACAGCTTTAACAAAAATGGATTAAATTACCCATAGCATGGACTATTCAACGAATATTTCGTTTTTTACCGGCAGGATAATCCATTCAGTCATCCAACTTCGGAAACAGCGGAAAGAGGACGTACAAATTTATTAACCGGTCTATAATCTGACAAAAAATTTTTTAACTGGTTTTACTTGCTTAATTTATATCTGGTTTATAATTTTGCTTGCGTTTAAACGCTGACTGTATGAAGGTTATCTATTGCTATCCGGAATAAGAAAGAACTATACATTTGAAATCAAATATACAACATAGTCTAACCCTAAAATTTAATAACATTTTATGAATCATTTATTGAAATCCTGTGCTGTAAGTGCTGCTGCACTGGCCGTTGCCATGCTGACCGGCTGCACTTCCCCTAAAGGAGAACCGCAAACCTTTGAAATCGGAAACAAGGAGTTCCTGCTCAACGGAAAACCTTTCCTGATCAAAGCGGCAGAAATCCACTACACCCGTATCCCGGCTGAATACTGGGAACACCGCATTGAGATGTGCAAGGCGCTGGGGATGAATACCATCTGTATCTATGCCTTCTGGAACATCCATGAACAGCGTCCGGGTGAATTCGACTTCGAAGGACAGAACGACGTGGCCCGCTTCTGCCGCCTGGCCCAGAAACACGGCATGTATATCATGCTGCGCCCCGGTCCGTATGTCTGCTCGGAATGGGAAATGGGCGGACTGCCCTGGTGGCTGCTCAAGAAGAAAGACATTGCCCTGCGTACCAGTGACCCGTATTTCCTGGAACGTACCAAAATCTTCATGAACGAACTGGGCAAGCAGCTGGCTGACCTGCAGGCTCCCCGCGGAGGAAACATCATCATGGTGCAGGTGGAAAACGAATACGGAGCTTATGCTGAAGACAAGGAATACATCGCTTCCATCCGTGACATCGTACGCGGAGCCGGATTCACCGATGTACCCCTGTTCCAGTGTGACTGGGCATCTACCTTCCAGCGCAATGGTCTCGACGATCTGCTCTGGACCATCAACTTCGGTACGGGAGCAGATATCGACCAGCAGTTCAAGGCTCTTCGGGAAGCCCGGCCTGAAACTCCGCTCATGTGCAGCGAATACTGGAGCGGATGGTTTGACCACTGGGGACGCAAGCACGAAACCCGCCCGGCTGACGTGATGGTCAAAGGTATCAAGGACATGATGGACCGCAACATTTCCTTCTCACTCTACATGACTCACGGAGGAACAACCTTCGGCCACTGGGGAGGAGCCAACAGTCCGTCCTATTCGGCCATGTGCAGCTCTTATGACTACGACGCACCTATCAGCGAAGCCGGATGGGCTACTCCGAAATATTATCAGCTGCGTGATCTGCTTGTCCAGTATGCTGATTCAGGACAGGTGATTCCGGATGTACCAGCACCGATGCCGGTCATTGAAATCCCTGCCATGCAACTGAACGAAGTAGCTCCCCTGTTTGACAATCTGCCCAAGCCCCAGACTTCGGAAGCCATCCAGCCGATGGAACAGTTCGATCAGGGATGGGGTACCATCCTCTACCGCACGACACTTCCGGCTGATGTCAAGGAAGGAACCGTTCTGCTGGTAGATGAACCACACGACTGGGCACAGGTATATCTGAACGGCCAGCTGCTGGGACGCCTGGATCGCCGCCGTGGTGAAAACATCCTGTCGCTGCCTGAGGTGAAAGCCGGTACCCGCCTGGACATCCTGGTAGAAGCCATGGGACGCGTCAACTTCGACCGCGCTATCCATGACCGCAAAGGTATCACCGACAAGGTTCAGCTGCTGAACGAAGGATGCGAACCACAGACCCTCACCGGATGGCAGGTATACAGCTTCCCCACCGATGCCAAGTTTGCTGCCGACAAGCAGTTTGCCAAGGGAAGCAAGTTCGACGGTCCGGCCTACTATCGCACAACCTTTACACTCGACAAGACCGGAGATACCTTCCTCGACATGTCTACCTGGGGAAAAGGAATGGTATGGGTGAACGGTCATGCAATGGGACGATTCTGGAAGATCGGTCCGCAGCAGACTCTGTTCATGCCGGGATGCTGGCTGAAGAAGGGCAAGAACGAAATCGTGGTTCTCGACCTGCTCGGTCCGGATGAAACCAAAATTGCGGGTCTGAAACAGCCGATTCTGGACGTTCTCCACAACGAAGAACCTGTCACTCACCGCAAGGAAGGTGAAACCCTCAACTTGAAGGGAGAAACACCCGTTGCTACCGGAGAACTGAAACCCGGAGGCGGATGGCAGACCATACAGTTCAACCGTCCGGTAGAGGGACGCTACTTCTGCCTGGAAGCCCTCAATGCACATGACGGCAAAGATCTTGCTGCCATCGCCGAACTCTATCTGACCGACGAAAACGGCAAAGACATCTCCCGCCAGAAATGGAGCATCACGTATGCAGACAGCGAAAGCTATCAATGGTCAAACAACACGGCCGACAAGATCTACGATCTTCAGGAATCGACAACCTGGTGTACGGACTACGGAACTAAATTCCCGCATTCCATCATCATCGACCTGAAAGACAATCACAAGATCACCGGTTTCCGCTGTCTTCCCAGCTCGGAAGAAGGAAATCCGGCAGCCATCAAAGGCTTCAAGGCTTATGTGAAAAAAGAACCGTTTAAACTGAAATAATCTCATACGCTGAACGTCGGTCAGTTCTACAGGCAAAGACACTTATGTCTCCTCTGTCTGACCGGAACTGGCCGACGTATTTTTCAAGAACCGACTACCGGAAGATTCACCGGAATCAAGCAGACAATGAAGCCTGATCATACAGACGATGAAGCTGAATCGAGCGGACAATAAGGCCCAATTATACAGACGATTAAACGGTATCGGGCCATACTTTATGAACCTTATATGATATGTAAATACTGAAGAAGCCATGAAAGCAAGACTTATCTATGCCTTTCTGGGACTGTCACTGGTCACTCTGCCGGCAACATCCCAGTCCACCCGGCGCTGGTCGCCACAGGAAGACGGCAGTATCATCTGGAACATCCAGAACGACCTTCCCCACTCCGACCACATTGAAATGAGCGGTAAATCCGTCTCTGTCGTATTGCGCTACGGTGTAGACCGCGAAGGCAACTTTACCCTGAACAAAGGAATGGTCTGGCCGCTGCTGCGCACCGTGCCGAACAATACCCATGCCAGCCTGATGCGCCGTTCTGCCTGGAATCCGCTGGATGCAGTCCTCGTGAACAGCCGTTCGCTTACGGAAGAAAAAGTGGAAAGCATCAGCCTCAACGGCATACTGACCGTGGAAAGCCGGTTCGACAAAGGCTACTACGGACAATGGAAACTGATCCGCGAATATTTCCCGTCTACCGACCAGCCCGCTCTCATTGAACAATATAGCCTGATCAATACCGGCAAAAACTCCCTGCAGGTGGAAATTCCCGAAGAACAGACACGCTCGAAAACCAATCCGGAAAACGGAGTTACCGGAGCCTATATCATGGAAGGAACAGTCTACGGAAGCGGCCCGCACACAGTCCTGCCGGGCGATACGCTTTACTTTGCAGCTTCCCTGTCCGCCCATCGTGAAGGAGAACCCTCCATCCGGCTGCAACCGGAAACAGAAAAGGCCAAACGGATGGATTTCCTGAAGCAACTGGCAGACAATCTGATTCTGGAGACTCCCGATCCTGTCATCAACCGCATGTTTGCCTTCTCCAAGATCCGGGCCTGCGAAAGCATCTACGAAACCAAGGGCGGACCGATGCACGGACCTGGAGGCGAATCATACTATGCCGCCATCTGGGCCAATGACCAGGCAGAATACATCAACCCCTATTTCCCCTTCACAGGCTATGCTTACGGCAATGCCTCCGCTCTTAATTCTTTCAGACATTTTGCCCGCTTTATGAACGATGAGTGGAAGCCCATACCCAGTTCCATCATTGCTGAAGGGCTGGACATCTGGAACGGTGCAGGCGACCGCGGAGATGCAGCCATGATTGCCTACGGAGCCTCCCGATTTGCACTGGCCGGAGGAGACCGGCAGCAGGCAGAGACCCTCTGGCCGCTCATCCAGTGGTGTCTGGAATACTGTCACCGCAAGCTGACGCCGGAAGGTGTCGTAGCCTCTGACGCAGACGAACTGGAAGGACGTTTCCCGGCCGGAAAAGCCAACCTCTGTACCTCTTCACTCTACTATGATGCCCTGATTTCCGCTGCCTTTCTGGCAAAGGATCTGGGAAAAGACAAAAAGACAGCAGTCACCTACCGGCAACAGGCTGCCGACTTGCGCAAATCCATTGAAAAATATTTCGGAGGAACCGTGGAAGGCTATGACACTTACCACTATTACAAAGGCAACGATATCCTGCGCTCCTGGATCTGCATTCCGCTGACCGTGGGTATCAGCGAACGGAAAGAAGGAACCATCCAGGCTCTGTTCTCTCCGCGCCTCTGGACTGAAAACGGTCTGCTTACCCAGGCCGGTGACAGCACTTTCTGGGACCGTTCCACCCTGTATGCCCTGCGCGGTGTTTATGCCGTAGGCGAAACAGAAAAAGCAACCGAATACCTGAAGCATTACTCATCCGTCCGTCTGCTGGGTGAACATGTGCCCTATGCCATCGAAGCATGGCCCGAAGGAGGTCAGCGCCATCTTTCCGCCGAAAGTGCTCTCTACGGCCGCATCATTACGGAAGGTCTCTTCGGCATCCGCCCCACCGGACTGAAAAGTTGTGACGTGACGCCCCGTCTTCCCAAAGAGTGGAATCAGGCTGCCCTCCGCCGCATACGGGCTTTCGGCAGCACGTTCGACATTACGGTTGAACGCATCCGGAACGGCAAACTGCGCGTAAACATTGACGGAAAGTCTTATACCATCCGGGAAGGGGAAACCATTCATGCCCGGCTGCAATAAAACCAAACATCATCCTTCATTCAAAACATCATCTGATTATGTGGAAACAAATATCTCTTGCAGTACTTCTGGCAGCAGGTCTCCTCGCCTGCCAGACAAAAGAACGCTACCAGTCCTTCACACCCGGACAGGTCTGGCTGGACAATAACAACGTACATATCAACGCCCACGGAGGAGGCATCCTTTACGACAACGGACGCTACTACTGGTTTGGCGAGCACAAGACCGAAGGAGAAGGAGGCAACGTAGCCAATGTCGGAGTGCATTGCTATTCCTCAACTGATCTCTACAACTGGAAAGACGAAGGTATCGCTCTGGCCGTAGCACCGGAAGGCAGCGGAAGTCCGATCGAAAAAGGATGTATCCTGGAACGCCCCAAGGTGATTCATAATGCCCGGACCGGCAAGTACGTCATGTGGTTTCACCTCGAACCCAAAGGAGCCGGTTACACCGGAGCCCAGAGCGGAGTGGCCGTCAGTGACAAGGTAACCGGCCCTTACCGTTTCCTGCATGCCGGACGCATCAATGCCGGTAAATGGCCCCAGGGTACACCGGAAAGTCTGAAGACAGCCCCCGTCCAGGCTGAAGCCCACTATTCCGGAGGAGACCTGCCAGCTCACCCGGATTCTCTGAACCTGATCAAACGAGATCTGGAAGGAGGACAGATGGCCCGCGACATGAACCTGTTTGTAGACGATGACGGCACGGCATATCACATCTATGCATCAGAGGAAAACAGTACCCTGCAGATTGCCCGGCTGAACAGCGACTATACGGATCACGACGGTACCTACATCCGCTGCTTCAAGGGACGGTTCATGGAAGCTCCGGCCATGTTCAAACACGAAGGACGCTACTACCTGATGATGTCGGGATGTACAGGATGGTCGCCCAATGCAGCCCGCTCTGCCGTAGCAGATTCCATTCTGGGTGAATGGACCGAATTGGGAAATCCCTGTGTGGATGCCGATTCAGCCCTCACCTATCATTCCCAGAGCACTTACATCCTGCCCGTAGCCGGAAAAGAAGGACAATTTATCTATCTGGGTGACCGCTGGACTCCGGAAAATGCCATCGACGGACGCTACATCTGGCTGCCGCTGGAATTTGAAGACGGACGTTTCATTATCCGGTGGAAAGACGAGTGGAAACTGGAAGACTAATCAAAAAGAATTTCAACTATGAAAATTTGCAACATACATTATTCTGTCATTCTGGGAATAGCAGCTCTTTTTTCTCTCCCGGGATGTCTCAGTCAGGGAAACAATCCCGACGATCTGTTTTTTCAGAGCAAAAAAAAGATGCTGACAGCCCGGTGGAACAGTCCGTTCAGTCAGGCAGAAACAGCAAGCAAGCATGCACCCAAAGGCCCCTACCTGGGAAACGGAGATGTGGGACTGGTCAGTTATACTTCAGAAAACGGACAGACCCTGCAACTGTCAAAAGTAGACTTCATCACAGACAACTGGTCGGACTGGGCAGGAACGGGTCCCGCTGCCCTGCCGGTGGGAGGAGTCAGCATTTCAGTACAGTCAGAACCCGCCGAGGGCTTCTGTTATGAGATGAGACAGCTTGATGCCGAGCTCTATATGCATACCGGAACCGCAGAACCGGTAGAAATGACAACGTGGATGACAATGGACGACAACTACGTGGTAACTGAACTGACTACGGCTTCGGAACATCCCATAGATGTCACAGTCATGACCTATGCCAACGGTGAAAACAAACTCTATGAAACCACTTCCGGAATCCGTGAGAAAGTGGGACAGGTATCCCGCCGGAGCCGGACGGAAGGAGATGTACGCTGGATAGCCCGTGCAGGCATCTCAACCCGCATCACAGGAACTGAGGCTTCCTGGGAAAAAACATCCTCCTCGCAAGTCACCGCCTCTTTTCAGATAAAGGCAGGACAGCCGGTTTGCATTGTAACTTATGTATCCGGCAGTCTGGAAGATGATGCCCGTCTGCCGGAAGCATACGACAAGCTTTCTTCAGTGAACGGCCCCCAACTCGCCCTTCTGAAAATTGAGAAAAAACAATGGTGGAAAGATATGTGGACACGTTCGTATGTAGAAACAAACGATTCCCTGCTGAACCGCCAGTACCTGTCATCCATCTACCTGATGGCTTCGGCCTGTAACCTGCACAGTCCGGTCTGCGGAGGCATGTACGGCGTCTGGAACATGAACGACTCCATGAACTATCATGGAGACATCCATCTGAACTACAACAGCCAGGCCGGCTTCTACAGCGTATTCTCGGCCAACCGCCCCGAACTGGCAATGCCGTATTACGACTTTCTGGAGAAACTGATCCCCGAAGGAAAGAGACGGGCACGCGAGGAAATGGGACTCGTCCATCCGTCTCTGAAAGATAAGTCCTGCCGTGGGCTGCTGTTCTCCGTCAGTGCTTTGGGCAACGGCTATCTCTATGGAGAATACTGGCAGCAGACCATGGATGCTCCGTTTAATGTTCCCCTGTTCAGCTGGTATTACGAATATACGGGCGACCGGGAATTCCTGCGCAAGCGGGCTTATCCGTTTATCCGGGAGTGTGGTGATTTCTACGAAGACTATCTGGAAAAGGAAACTCTGGACAGCACCTACCGCTATAACATCCTCACCGGCGGACACGAAGGCTCGTGGGATCTGAATCCTCCCTCCGATCTGGCCTTTGTAGAACAGACCTTCAGGCTGTTGCTCCGCTACAGTGAAATACTGGGAGTAGATGAAAACCGTCGGGCTTTGTGGAAGGATATCGTCACCCACCTGCCTTCGTACAAGGTCATCATGCCTACGAAGACTCCCAACCAGGGTTTGCCCGTCTATGCCAAAAATGAGGCAGGCTGGGACTTGCCGGCTCATGTCATCCAGCTCCATCCGGTTTACCCATGCGAACTGCTGAATCTTCATTCAGACAGTACCGCCCTTCAACTGGCCCGCAATACTTTGTATTATTACGCAGTCGACCAGCAAGGATTTACCGAGACGATGAATGAACTGGGACTGAGTGCCTTTGTGATGGGTACCCGCATCGGCTTTGATCCTGATATTCTGATAGACAAGATGAAGACACTGATTCATCGTGCCGGAACCAACTTCCTGATTCTGGACGGACATCATTGTCTGGAAAAAACGACCATTGTGGAGACGATCAACTCGATGATGCTGCAATCGGTGGACGGTGTCCTGCACCTGTTCCCTTGCTGGCCGGACAAACCCGCCTCCTTTACCCGTCTGAGAGCCAAAGGAGCATTTGTCGTTTCTGCCCAATATGACGGGAAACAGGTAACATCCCTCAAACTGACCAGTGAACGAGGAGAAACCTGCCGGATTGCTCTCCCGCAAAAGGATGCAGCAACAGCAGAAGTCAGACAGAATGGAGAAACTATAAAAACAATTCAAAAGGACGGTATTCTGTCGTTCACGACGGAAGCAGGAAAAGAATATGACATTCAATTCCTTCCAGACCATGAATAAAAGCAAGAACCCGAAATGAGATGAACATAGCATTTGAACTGAAACAACAATGAAAAAGAATTTGATATCATTAGCAGCTGCAACTTTATTATTGTCAGCTTGCGGAACGGAAAATCTCCGTTCTTTTCAGACCGATTATTTCCAGATAGACATAAACCCGAAGGGATATATTGTAGGCATGTGGGACCGGACAAAAGAAAATCCCAACTTCAGTCCGACAGACCAGCCATCGCCGTTACTGGCTCTGTATGACGAAGAGGTACGCCGCTATTATTATCCGCAAAAGGCTTCATACAGCAACGGAAAGTACCGGCTGACCTATGAGAACGGTTCGGTGGCTACCATCAGCCTGGAAGCAAAAAACAAATACATCAAACTGAAACTGGAAAGCCTGGAACCGCGCAACGGCATTGACGATGTGCAGTGGGGAAACTATTATACCAGCATCACCAATATCCTGGGAGAAATCATCGGAGCGGCCCGTGACACTTCGGCTACGGTAAACTACGCTATCGGTGTTCTGGCACTGGATGACAACACCATCGGCGGAGAATCGCGCTATACGTCGGAGACCGGTCCTTCGGGCTACATAGCCCATTCACCCGACCCCGTCAGCCATCCACTGCCGATTACTCTTCAGGAAGGCCAGCAGTTTACAATGGGCGGCGACGGAATTAACGACGTTGCCTTTTACAACCGCAAGGAAAGCTACTTCCGCATCCTGTACGGCACTTCCGCCTTTGTCGATGCAAGCGGACGGATCCACATCCATTACCATTCCCGCGACCGCCGGAAAGGCAAGATGATCTATTCGCCAGAGGGGAATCCCATCTTTCAGAACAACGAACCTAACCACATGATGCGGCAGGATGTTCCCGGTGTGGACTTTATCGGTTCTTCGATCGCCTTGTGGGGAAGTCCGGACAGCATCGCACTGATGGATGTCATCCAGACCATCGTCAGGGAAGAAGGACTGCCCTACCCAACATTCAACGGCAAATGGGTGAAAGACCCGACAACTTTCATGCCCGACCTCTTCATTACCGGAAGCCCTTACGACAGCATCGCATCATATGCCAGACAAATGGGGGTACGGGTGATTCACTCCTATAACCAGCCTTTCCTGCAACCCGACCGGAACAACGGCGGATTCATCGACGGACGGAACGAAGAACGGAAACCTTTCCATTTCACGTCAGGCGACCTGTCCCACCGCGAATATGCCGAACTGCTGAAAAAAGACGGACTGATACTCGGACGCACCTGCATCTCCAACTCGATGGCTCCGGGCACAAAGGACTGCAGCCCGGTTCCTTCGGACAGCATCTGCATCCTGCACCGCCGCTTCCTGACACAAGACCTGAGCGAAACCGATACCCTGATCTACATCGACAACCCGGCCCATCTGGAAGAAGTAGCCTGCTGGGAAGGACACTCGCCGGAACTGAACATGGTGAAGATCGGCAAGGAACTGATTCACTATATGGGTGTCTCCAGGGAAGAGCCTTATCGCCTGCTGAAAGTAACCCGCGGCTATTGGGGCACAACGGCGACAGCTCATGCCAAAGGTGAAGCTGTAGACAAACTGCAACCAGCCGTAGGAGGTGCATATACCGGTCTGATTCCGAATCTGGAACTGCAGGATGAAATTGCCAGATATTATGCGGATGTTTGCAAGAACAGCGGCCTGGGCTACTACGACTTCGACGGTCAGGAATTCTTATTCCACACCGGTTTCGGAGCATATTCGGTAAAGCGTTTCTTCCGCAACATGTATGAACATGCAAAAGAACTGGGCATCCCCGACATCCGCTTCACGGGAGCTACACTCTCCGAAGGATCCTGGCATTACCAGAGTATCTGGAATGTGGGTGGCGGACTGAATATCTACGATCCGGTGAAACGGGTCTGGGGAAGTACGACCAGCCAGGGAAAAGACCTGCGCGACGTGACATTCGCCAATTACTTCCCTACCTCGTTCGGCCACAACTTCTCCATCTCGCCCAGTACCACTCTGGAGCAGTTTGAGCATATCGAAGCGACCGCCATCGGCTACAACACCACCTATTCGTTGAATCTGAAACCGCAAGAAGTGGAAATGTGTCCGGATAAATATGCCATCTTCAACGCCATCCATACATGGGAAGAAGCACGCCGGGCCGATGCCTTCCCCACACACATCAAGAAACTGTTGCAGAATCCGGAGTTGAGCTGGCGACTGGAGAAAAATAAGGACGGATCCGGCTGGACGCTCTATCAGATGGAGAACGGACAGAAGGGAAGGTCTTATCTGCTGACTTCAAAAAAATAAACTGATGACTTGCAGGCTGACGGTTCCAGAATAAGAATCGGGAATGCCAATTTTATCGGCTGAACAACCAATCTAAAATAACGGAATAAAATGAAAATAAGATATGTATTAATAGGCTTGACATGCTTGACGGCAAATGTGTTGTCTGCTGAAAACTGGTTGCCGAAGACTTCGCAGGAGACACGTTACCGTCTCCTGGAATGTGTCTATCAGGATGCTGAACTAAAAACATGCAGCGAAATCAATCCGGAGGCAAACTGGAAGGTCATTCGTTCAGAAAGTGGTTCCGATGGACGTAAAGTCTATTCGTTTACTTTCACCGCCCGGTGTGACATGCAGCAGGCAGGCGTAGCAGTGGCCTTCGACGAACGTGCCTGGAGCAGTGACAACTATGTCATGATTCCTTCGTCGGTGTACAACGGGAACCGTCAGCGCATCGTCAACCGTGAATATGCCACCGGTCTGGATAAGACGGACTATTTCCGTCGTGACCTGGCCTTGACTTCCAACCCGATCCCTCAGCTGTCGCCTGAGTTTGGAGCAGAATCCCGTCTGGAAGTTCTGACAAACAATGCTGCTACACCAGCCATCGCCTATCTGGAACGCAGCCAGAAACGGGGTACGATTCTCTTGACCGACCAGGGTATTGAATGGAACGGCCAGATTCTGGATAATGCTCTCATTGTGGAAGAAAGCAAAGACCGGTCAACAGCATCTTTCGTGATCAGTGCTCCGGGAGTACGTGAAAAGAAGCCCGAATTTATCGGTTTCAGCCAAAGTCCGGACCGTGGTATCAATGTCCGCAAAGGTGATCAGATTACTTTACGGATTACGAAACTGACCTTCTATTGCGAAAGTGTGCCAGAATTGCTGGATCAGTTCATGCAGCAGCGCAAGTCGCATACCGGCGGACCTGCTCCCCGCAATCTGATGCCCATGAGCGAAGTGCTTGAGCGGATGGTCAAGAATATCGATGAACGATATTATCAGGGAGAAAAATGGGAATATTATTGTCCGGAAAATGCCGACTGGATGTCGTATGGCTGGATTGGCGGACTAATGAATACCTATCCGGTACTTGCATTGGGGGATGCGGAACACGAACGCCGCGTACGGAATACCTTCAACTTTGCTTTGCCACGGGCCAAAGGAAAGAGTGGCTATTATTATGACGTGTTGGGCGCAGACGGAGAAGTGCTTTACCGCGATGCCGCTGTTCAGATAAAAGGAATCGGTCTGACCCGTAAGAATGCGGATATTCTCTATTGGATGGTGAAACAGTTTAACCTGCTGAAGTTGCAGGGAAAGGCAAATGTCATCAGCCCGGAATGGGAAAAAGAGGTGAAAGCCCTGGCAGATGCCTTTATCTCGACTTGGAAGAAAGAAGGTACATGGGGAAATTATGTACAGGTAGAAACAGGTAACGTGGCCGTCTTCAATACAACCGGTGGAGCGATGGCAGTAGCCGGTCTGGCACTGGCTGCGAGATACTATAATGAGCCCGTTTATTTAGAGGTGGCCAGAGCCGCTGCAAAAGCTTATTACAATGATTTTGCCCTGGTCGGTTTTACTTCAGGAGGCTGTGGAGATATTCTTCAAAATGCAGATTCGGAAACAGCTATAGCCCTGACTACTTCACTGATCACGCTGTATGAAGCAACCGGAGAAGCTGCCTATCTGAAACAGGCCAAGGATTTGGCTAACCTCTGTGCAACGTGGACTGTTTCCTATTGCTATCAATTGCCCAAAGAAACACCGCTGGCCAAACTCGGTGCAAACTTGACGGGAGCCGTTTGGGCCAGTACACAAAACAAGCATGGAGCACCTGGTTTCTGTACCCAGTCGGGTGATGCCCTGTTTAAGATTTATCGGGCAACCGGTGATACACTATATGCCGGTTTGCTGCGGGATGTCATTCATGCCCATGCAGAAGGAATCCAGCCGAATGGAAAGATCACCGAACGATTGACCTACTGTGATGCAGACAGCCGTGGAGGTCGTGGCGATGGCGGCAAGACCGGTTGGAATGAAACCAACGGCGCAATGATGGCTATCGAAATCCCGGGTATTTACGTCCGGACTGATCTGCCTGAAGTGTATGTATTCGATCATGTTACGGCGGAAATAGTCAGACAGGACGAATCACAGATCCGTCTGAAAATTTCAAATCCGACGAAGTTTGATGCAACGGTTACCATACTGGCTGAGAATCAGAGACAGGCCCAAAAGCCATTGGGCGATAATGCTTTCCTGAACTGGACAGAAAAAGTGAAAGTAAAGGCGGGAAAAAGCCTGCTATATACCATTCGGAAATAAAATAATGAAAGGAGATAAGCGTATGTATAAAATAGGAATGACAGGTGTCTTATTGATCGCGTTGGGAGCATGTAATATGGAACGTCCCATCGAAACAAGAATCAAGGAAAATCCTTCCACCTTCTGTAATCCGCTGAATCTGGATTACCGCTTTATGAAGATTGATGGAGGAAACGGTATCCGGGAAGCTGCGGATCCGGTCGTGACCCATTTTAAGGGACAGTATTTTTTATTTGCATCCAAATCATCCGGTTACTGGTATTCTTCGGATTTCAGTTCCTGGACGCATGTCGTCGTGCCTGATTCAGTGCTTCCGGTAGAAGATTACGCACCGGCAGTATTTGAATACGAAGGTCATCTGTATTATACGGCTTCTTCTGGCGGAAATGCCATGCTTTACCGTTCCGATAACCCGCAGGCTGGATTCTGGGAGAAGGTCAAAGAAATCCCTTCGTATTGGGATCCGGCATTTTATGTGGAAAATGACAAGCTGTATCTTTACTATGGCTCTTCTCCCGTAAACCCTATTTATGGCACAGTGCTCGATCTGAAAACTCTGGAGATAATCAAAGAGCCGTTTCCGTGCCTGAACAGCGACAAGGAGCATCATGGCTGGGAACGTTCGGGTGCATATCACGAAGAGCCGCAACGTCCCTATATCGAAGGTGCCTGGATGACTGAACACAACGGAAAATACTACCTGCAATATGCCACTCCGGGTACGCAATGGAAAACATATGCCGATGGAACGTATGTGGCAGACTCTCCTGTTGGTCCGTTTGTTTATGCTCCCAATAATCCGGTGTCTTACAAGCCAGGTGGTTTCATAGGCGGTGCCGGTCATGGATGCCTTTTCCAGGTCGGTCCCAACTATTGGAAAGCAGCTACCAATTCCATCTCCATCCGCCACTGGTTTGAACGGCGTTTGTCTTTCTATCCTGCTTATTTTGATGCAGACGGTTATCTGTATTCAGAAACCGCTTTTGGAGATTATCCGATGTTCCTGCCTACGGAAGAAACCGGAAAAAATATTCGTCCGGAATGGATGTTATTATCGTTCCACAAACCGGTTACGGCTTCTTCGGTGAAAGATGATTTCAGTGTGGAAAAACTGGTGGATGAAGATGTCCGAACTGCCTGGGTGGCCAACTCCAATCAGGAAGAATGGGTGCAAATTGACCTGCTGAACCCATGTAAAGTTTATGCCATTCAGGTGAATTATGATGAATATGGCGCCAATCAGAAAGGAATCGTACCCGACGTTTATCAGAGTTATGTACTCAGTGCTTCCAAAAACGGAAAAGATTGGTATGTAATCGCCGATAAAAGCCGGAAAAAAACAGATACCCCTCATGACTACATCGAATTTGAAGTTCCGTTTGACACCCGTTATATCAAGTGGGAAAACAAGGCCTATACAGTCTCATCCAATGTTTCGTTACGCGAGATACGTGTCTTTGGAAAAGGTTATGGGAAAAAGCCGGAAAAAGTGCAGGCTCTGCATGTAGAAAGGGATTCCGTGGACGCTTGTAAATGTCGTCTGATATGGGATCCGGTCAGCAATGCAGACGGTTATGTCATCCGTTACGGTATATCTCCAGACAAGTTGTATAATAGCATTCAAGTGTCGAACGATTCCGCCCGACTGGATTTCCGTGGCCTGAATGCAGACTAGAACTATTACTTCTCGATAGCCGCATACAATGAAAATGGAATAAGCCAATATCTGGAAAATTTAAACAAGCATTAAATACACTGAACATAGAATATCTGATTATAAAAACTTTATACCCATGAAACTGAAATCACTGATTTTATTATCTGCTTTATGCGGGAGCATGGCTATATCTCATATTTTCGCACAAACCTCCACAGTCTGGAATCCGGACAACGGTAACGGAACCTTTACCAATCCGATTATGTGGGGAGACTGGCCGGATCCGGATCTGATCCGGGTAGACGACAAGTTTTACTTCGTTTCAACCAGCATGCACTATGTTCCGGGCTGCCCGATTGCTGTTTCCGAAGACCTGGTCAACTGGGAAATGGCAGGCTATGCCGTAGAACGCTACGATGAAGATCCCCGTTACGACATGCAGGGAGGCAACCTGTATCTGAACGGCTCGTGGGCTACGATATATTTAATTTTATAAAGCATTGATATTTTGTATTATATCATTGTATTATAACGAGTGATATATTATTTGGTACCATTTTAGTATCGCTATTTCATCTTACTCCTATCACATGTCCTATCGCATAAGTGGCATGTTTTTCAAAATAGGAAAGTCAGAAATATAAGTCAGGCAAGATAAGACTTAGGACTTATAATGTATTGTAATAAGCAAAATCACTTATTTCTCCATTTTATAAGTTAATCAACTTATAATATTTTGGTCGGTAGAGATATTATTTATACCTTTGCATTGAACAGTAATTAAACGGATTCAATCTATGTATGCAACCATTTCTGCCGATATAGTTTCGTCCACATCTTTGTGTATTGAAGAAACCATTGCTTTGAAGCAAAGGATAGAAGATTTATTTTCTGTCCTCGAAAAGAGATTTCCCGGATTTTGGGGCAGGTTAATAAAGGGAGATTACATAGAGTGCCTGTTGCCTTCAGCTAAGGACGGCTTCAGAGTTGCTCTTATTATTAAGAGTTGCATTAAGTCTTTTCCTATTGCAGAACCGAAAAAGAAAAAACTGTTCCAAGCATACGGAATCCGTATAGCTATGGGAATAGGTAATATGCGTATTGTCGATAAGGAACACGGCATAATGGATGGAGAGGCGATTTATTTATCAGGACGGACATTAAGCGGAATGGGGACTCCAAACAAAAATGGTACATTCCTTATTGAACCTGCTGATATGCAACTAAAACCGGCATTACAGACTGTCGGTATGCTGACCGATGCCTTGCTCAATAATGCTACAAAGCGACAGAGTGAAGTCATTTATTATAAACTTTTGTCTAAAAGCGAGCAAGAAATAGCAGATATATTAGGCGTAAAGCAGTCTGGAATAAACCAGCACTCGACTTCTGCTAAATGGTATTGTATAGAGGAGGCACTAAATTACTTTGAACAACTAAATTTTGAAAACGCATGAATAGCTGGTTATTATTAAGCCTGTTGATGGCTCATGTGATTGGAGATTTCTATCTGCAAAGTGATAAATACTGCAAGAGGAAAGAGGAATCAAAACTAAAAAGCCCTTTTTTGTATGTTCATTCCACAATCATAGGACTGCTTTCATGGGCATTTGTTCCAACAGTTGATTTTTGGGTTTACGCGTTGCTCATATTAGTAACACATTTGATGATTGATGCGGTGAAATCATACATGTGCAAAGGTCTGTGGCCTTTTTTAGCAGACCAGATTGCTCATATTGTAATTTTGTGTTTTATTGCACATCAATATGTATCGCTATGCCATTTACCAATTCAAGGCATAGATTTCTTTGAACATATATCCATTCCAACATTTGTGTTTGCCATATTATGTTGTCTGAAACCTACCAACATTCTTATAAAACTGATATTGGAGCGATATAAAATAGGAGAAACCGAATCTTGCAAAAGCATGAAAAATGCAGGGGCACTCATCGGAAATTTAGAAAGAATCCTGACATTGGTATTTGTTTTGATCGGCCAATATGAAGCTGTGGGATTCATCATAGCCGCAAAATCTGTACTTCGATTTAAGGACACAGATACAGCCAAGACAGAATATGTATTAGGTGGAACTTTATTGAGTTTTGGCATTGCTACATTTGCTGGATTGATGGTAAAATACTTGTCATATCTATTTAATTAAAATTATTATGAGAGATTTGACAGACAATGAAAAAAACATAGTTGAAAATCTGCTTAGACTTAAGCGGAATCATGATTTGGCTGGATTACAAACAGCGAAAATATTAGAGCAGAAGTCAAGCAATTTTTTAACTATAAAATGGGTGTCTAAAGATAAACACAGTTTGTCAATATATTACAATGCAAATGATGCTAATGATGAAGTAAACAAGCAAAATAGACAAAAAGCATTTGAAAGATATTTTGAAATTTGCGATTATTTATACTTCGTTCGTGAGTTGGTGGAAAATAAAATGGTCGCCATACAAACTGTATTTTCTAAAGACCCAGATAAAGATATAAAGATATTATGCAATAAAAAGTATATTACATACAAAGAAAAAGAGGATAAATTTTACTTAAACTCCCAACTCAATAGTAATATCACAGAAGAACTTAAACCTTTGACAGCTTTACACTGGTCATCGCAAAACATATACACAGACATAGTATTGCTATTAGACAATTACTTGGATAGAAAAATAATATACCCCTTACCTCTATTGGATGACTTTGTAAAAAATGGATATAAATCTATTGAAGAAAGGCGATATGAAGAACAAATGTGTTGGACAAGACTTTCAGTTTTTATTGCTGCTATTGCTGTTATTTTAACTGCCTTATTTGAAGGCTTTAATTCAGATATAACCATTGATGAGAATCAATTAAAAAAGATAGAGCAGGTCATCATAGGTTGCAAAACTACTGATTCAGATACCATTCACATTAAATCTTCAGACACCTTAAAAATACAGAACATACTGCAGAGCGAATAGTAAAAGTTGCACTTGTGAGAAATTCTTCTACCAAGTACAACTTTTATATTATTACAGAGTTAATTTTGGTAATGAGTTTATTATATTCACCGTTTGACATGAGAGAATAACAACTGACAACAGGAGGTCGAGGATGTAACGGGGTTGTTCGTGTTCTCTTGACCAGTCGTTAGGGTCGTTTTTGATTTGGGATGCTTTGTCGATGGTGACGGCATAGCGTTCCATTATCCAGTCGATGGCGGACTTACCATTGACGATGTAATCGTAGGCTTTGAGCGGAATGTTCTCAATGGTGATATGACCGTTGTAAATGATACGTGTCTTGTCTGCAACGAGCTTCCCGTTCTCGTCACGGACTTTGGCGAACTTCATCTTATCTACGGTAAAGTATTGGTAGGTATCATCCGTCCATTCGTTTTGCCAGATGTCAATGTCACCAATAACTTTTACGCCCAAAGAACGATGCGCAAACATCGGCATATTTGCATAAAACGGATAATCACCGTCTTGGCCTGTAATCTGCTCATTGATGCCTTGCTCATAGTTCAGATGCAGGTCGGCAAGCTCTTTTCCGGCTTTATAAAAATCCATGAAGTCCTGCACGTTATCTACAATGGGGATGCGTGGCAATGACTTTTTCAAGTCATCGGCGAAACGCTCGCGGTATTGCTTGGAATGGAGCAAACCATATACATAGTAGAAAATGTGCTCTTTGGTGATGGCTCGTGAACCTCCGAAACGATTACGGACTTCCTTCAAAATCCAGTCGGTTATGCAGTCGCGACGGATATAACGGTTTGTTTCCGTATCATCGAAAAGAGTACCTTCCTGATTTTTGTTTTCTTCGTATCTATATAATGGGAAGCATTGGCTTTTCCCTATCAATTCCAAGTCTGGAAGTGTGTCTGATATAATACAGGTAAAATCTTTGCTTACCCCTATACCACTTACGCATATCAGGAAATTCTTACTGGTAGTATCAGGGAACAATTTAGGTAATTGATACTGACTCCAATTAAATACCTTATCGTAGTATAACCATTGCTTAAAAAATGGGCGATATATCGCTTTACGTATTTTACTGCAATCAAAGGTCTGCTGTTCACCTTTCAATGCTTGTTCAAACAATTTCTGGTCCCACTTAATTTTTGTTGGGTCAAGATTAACTATAGCGGATACATCTTCTATCGTTTTACATGCAGTGCATTTTTTTATTTCATCATTATAATTATTTATCGTATTGGAGATTCTTGATGATAATGACTTTGACGAAGAATCATAACACCATACATCACGGTGTGTAATATCTCCTGCTGAAAAAATAGAAAATACCGTTTGCTTACTATCCTTCTTATTGCCCAATAGTATAAAATTATCAAACACACCATCTCGCTGATTTATCCAGTCCGCCTTTTCGTTAGGAGAGATAATTTGCCAATCCAGTTTCTGCGAAGAAATCGAACGGAACTCCTTTACCATTTTGAGCTTCTGCTCACGGGTAAGGTAATCGCCTATGTCGTGGTAATGTATAATCGCTTTCTGTCCTTTCTTTGCAGGATTCTTGACAAGGAAAGTAATGGCAATGGGAGTACGAGAACCGCTACCAAAAATTTTACCACCCTCTTTGCGAGACAATTCACCTGATGTGCGCTGGTTTCCACGCAGATTTAGCACATAAATGGAAGTAAATTCTTTTTCAAGACAACGACGGAACCCCTCTCCCGAATTGCTATCCAGCCATGCGCCATTGCTTATAAAAGCAGCGATACCGCCTTCGTCTTGTGGTATGCGGTCTGATGCCCAACGAAATGCCTTTATATAGCTATCATAAAGAGCTTGGATAGTGCGGCCTTTATCTGATGTGGCGGCAGCATAAGTTTCTGAAATTCGTTTCTCCAAATACGGATAAGATAAATTTTGCGCCTTGTCATTTGCACTTTTCTGCCCAACAGAATACGGCGGATTTCCTACAATCACCCTCACGTGCGTGGCCATCTGCTTCTTCACCCGTTTGGAATTGTCTTGGAAGAACTCCGTGAAAAGTTCGTTGTGCTTTTTCTCCGCCAGTTGGAAAGTGTCCGTCAGGCAGATGCCGCTGTACGGCAAGTAGGTTTTCCGGCGAGTAATGTCATGGAATACCGATTCAATGTTTACGTCGGCGATATAATAGGCCAGCAGCACGATTTCATTGCAATGGATTTCATTCAGGTACTTGCGCTCCATGTCCTCCGGGCGGATAAGGCCGGACTGTAACAGGCGTGTGATGAACGTGCCAGTACCCACAAACGGGTCGAGGATATGTACATTCTGCTCGGTCAGCGAAGTGTTGAACTCCGCTTTGAGGATGTCGTTTACAGAATGGATGATGAAGTCCACACACTCCACGGGCGTATAGACGATTCCCAGCTTCTCTACGGTGAGCGGGAACGCGCCCTTGAAGAACTTTTCGTAGAGATTCTTGATGATGGTCTGCTTGCCCTCCAGATTGTCTATGCCGCCCACATTCGTCCTTACCGACTGATAGAACTTCTCCAGCACCTCGGTATCTTTCTCGAAAGCCTGTTCTTGCAAAAGGTCTATCATGCGCTGCATGGAACGGCTCACGGCGTTGTTGTTCACGAACTGGTAATCGGCGAACAGCGCATCGAACACCGGACGGGTGATGATGTGCTGCGCCAGCATTTCGATGGCCTGTGCCGCATCCACGGACGGATTAAGGTCGCGCTGCAATCCCTTGAGGTATTCATTGAACGCCTTTTTGTGTACGCCGGACTGGATGAGCTTGGATATGCGCTCGATGAACTTGTGCGCGATAAGTCCGATTTCCTTTGCCCAGTTCTCCCAATAGAGGCGGTCGCCGCACTTCTCCACGAGCTTGGCATACATGCCGTCCTGCAACTCACCGAAACGAAGTTCCAACTGCCGGGCGATTTCCGCGTTCTCCATCTGCCGCGCTTCTTCCTCTCCCTCCTGAAAGCCCAACCCCGGCCTGCCGATGGTGACGGACGGCGTGTAAGACTGCTTGTTGGGTTTCTGCTTGTTGAGCGCAATCTTGTTCACCATCGCATTGAAACGGTCGTCGTGGGAGCGCAGCGCGTTCAGGATTTCCCAAACCACATCAAAGGTCTTGCTGTTGTCTGCATAACTGTATTGTTTTAGAGATTGTCAATTT
>UMHJ01047120.1_pt1 | contig 76709 bp, 79 predicted proteins | sample 1965511 | NCBI WGS metagenome assembly UMHJ01 (sample SAMEA4836096, study PRJEB28245) | human gut metagenome | biome: gut microbiome; material: fecal sample | place: Denmark | collected 2008
TTAGATAGTATATCATACTGTCTAACAAATGGGGTGCTGTTCACTTTCACGGCCCGGGAATTTTTTGTGCCATACGTAAAATCAGAGAAAAGCTTACTGCTCACGGAACGTCAGCTGGTCGTCGGTCATCGTATCAACGATGGCCAGGCTGGCCAGCTTGTAGCCGGCAGCGCGCAGCTCGGCGCCGCCCGGCTGGAAGCCCTTCTCAATGCAGATGCCGATGCCGCCGACGGTCGCACCTGCCTGCGCGCAGACATCCAGCAGACCCTTCATGGCCTTGCCGTTGGCGAGGAAGTCATCCAGAATCAGCACCTTGTCAGAGGGGGAGAGAAACTTCTTGGACAGCGTGATGTCATAATCACGGCCATAGGTGTAGGAATGGACGGTGGAGGTGTAGACCTCGCCGTCAATGTTCTTGCTCTTGGCCTTCTTGGCAAAGACGACAGGCACGTTGAAATGCCGCGCGGTCATGCAGGCGATGGCGATGCCGGATGCCTCGATGGTCAGAATCTTGTTGATGCCGTCGTCCTTGAAGATGCGGTAGAACTCCTCGCCGACCTTGTCCAGCAGGTCTACGTCCAGCTGGTGGTTCAGAAAGCAGTCGACCTTCAGGACGTTGCCGGGACGAACCTGGCCTTCCTGCATAATACGTTCCTCCAAAAGTTTCATCTGCGATGATGCCCCTTTCACAAACTCAGTTTCACTCTATTATGACAAATTATGGCGGATTTTGCAAGCCTTTTATCCCAAAAAGTCTTACTAAAAGGTCAATAGGTAAAGTTGATAATATTTTGTAACCGAAATTTGTGAAACTTTCCCATAAAGCGGTCAAAAAGCATAGAAAACGCTGTTGATTTGGTTCATTGCATTTTTGTAAACAAAAGCTTATAATTTAGTCAATGAAGCGGCACGGGGTTGTGCGAACCCGTTATGTGACGTTGCTTTATTTCTAGGAGGGAACACTATTATGAAAAAACTCGTTAGCTCTGTGCTGGCGGCTTCCATGGTCCTGAGCCTGGCCGCCTGCGGCTCTTCCGCATCCACCGATACGGCATCCTCCTCTGAGGCTGCCTCCACCTCCACCGCTGCCACTACCGAGGCAGCCGGTGAGGGCTCCGGCGCTTACACCGGCACTCCCATCAAGATCGGCGGCATTGGCCCTGTTACCGGCGGCGCCGCCATCTACGGTCAGGCCGTTAAGAACGCCGAGGAGCTGGCCGTCAAGGAGATCAACGCCGCCAACGGCAGCGATGTCTTTGAGTGGAAGTTCGAGGACGATGAGCATGACGCCGAGAAGAGCGTCAACGCCTACAACACCCTGAAGGACTGGGGCCTGCAGGTTCTGGCCGGTCCTGTCACCACCACCCCGTCCATTGCCGTTGCCGCCGAGACCGCCAATGACAACCTGTTTATGATGACGCCTTCCGCTTCTGCGCCCGCTGTCATCGAGAGCGGCGACAATGTGTTCCAGATCTGCTTTACCGACCCCAACCAGGGCGTTGCCTCCGCAGATTATATCGCAGAAAACAAGCTCGGCACCAAGGTCGGCATCATCTATGACTCCTCCGATGCCTATTCTTCCGGTATTTATGAGAAGTTCAAGGCCGAGGCTGCTGCCAAGAACCTCGAGATTGTTACCGCTGAGGCATTTACCGCTGACAACAAGTCTGACCTGTCCACGCAGGTTGCCAAGTGCCAGCAGGCCGGTGCTGATCTCGTATTCCTGCCCATCTACTATCAGGAGGCTTCTCAGATCCTGATTGCCGCCAACAAGAGCGGCTATGCGCCTGTCTTCTTCGGCTGCGACGGTATGGACGGCATCCTGACAATTGAGGGCTTTGACACCTCTCTGGCCGAGGGTCTGATGCTCCTGACCCCGTTCGCTGCAGACGCACAGGATGAAAAGACGCAGGCCTTTGTCTCCGCTTACAAGGAGGCCTACGGTGACACCCCGAACCAGTTCGCTGCCGATGCTTACGATGTCGTCTACGCCATCTATCAGGCTGCGGTTGCCGGCGGCATCAACGGCGACATGGATGCCTCTGACGTCTGCGATGCTCTCAAGGCTCAGTTCACCAGCATGACCTTTGACGGTCTGACCGGCGATGGCATGACCTGGGATGCCTCCGGTGCGGTTTCCAAGGCTCCTAAGGCTGTTGTCATCAAGGACGGCGCTTACGCTGCTATGTAATTCCGGTACGGCGCACGTAAACTGAATTTTCCGTTGCCAATGGGGGCTGCCGGACATAGGGTTCGGCAGCCCTTTTTGGTTTGGTAGAAGCAGGTCTCGACAAAAACACTTGTTTTTTGTAGAAATACAGGATAACCCATTGTTTTGCCCGCAGATTTGTGCTACTATGGATTCATATTTTCCTGCTTACCTGCGGCATAACGATCAGCAGGGGAAAAGTTAGAGTGAGGTGTATTCCGCAATGCAATTTTTATCCTACCTGATCAACGGTATCAGTCTGGGCAGCGTTTACGCGCTGATCGCCCTGGGCTATACGATGGTCTACGGCATTGCCAAGATGTTGAACTTCGCCCACGGCGACGTTATCATGATTGGCAGCTATGTTGTGTTCTTTGCCTTTGGCTCTGCGGGTATGAACCCCGTGCTGGCCATTGTCCTTTCGATGGTCGTCTGCACTGTTTTGGGCGTTACGATCGAGCGCGTCGCCTACCGCCCGCTGCGTGAGGCCCCGTCTCTGGCCGTCCTGATTACGGCCATCGGCGTCAGCTACCTTTTGCAGCAGGTGGCCCAGCTGGCTTGGACGTCCAACCCCAAGAGCTTTACCTCTGTTGTCTCCGGGCTCAAGCCCATCAGTCTGTTCGGCGGGCAGCTGACCATCTCGGCAGAGACCGTCGTGACCATCATTGCCTGCATTGTCATCATGGTCGTGCTGATCTGGTTCGTCAATAACACCCCCGCGGGCCACGCCATGCTGGCTGTGTCGGAGGACCGCGGCGCCGCCCAGCTGATGGGCGTCAACGTCAACGCGACAATCTCGCTGACCTTTGCCATCGGCTCTGCGCTGGCCGCTGTGGCCGGTGCGCTGCTCTGCTCGTCCTATCCGACCCTGCAGCCCACCACCGGCGCCATGCCCGGCATCAAGGCGTTCGTGGCCGCGGTCTTTGGCGGCATCGGCTCTATCCCGGGTGCGTTCCTCGGCGGTATCCTGCTGGGCATCATCGAGAACCTGAGCAAGGCCTACATTTCGACCCAGCTGTCTGACGCTATCGTATTTCTTGTCTTGGTCGTGGTGCTCATTGTCAAGCCCACCGGCCTGCTGGGCAAGAAGGTCAACGTGAAGGTTTGAGGTGGCTGCTATGTTGAAAAATATGAAAAAGTCCACCAAAAGCAACGTCATTACGCTGGGCATTGTCGTCGGCTTCTATGTCCTGATTCAAATTCTGAGTGCCGCCGGTGCGCTGACAAACTCCTTCTCCGGCCAGCTCGTGCCCATCTGCGCCTATGTCATTATGGCGGTCTCGCTGAACCTGACCGTCGGTATGCTGGGTGAGCTGAGCCTCGGCCACGCCGGCTTCATGAGCGTCGGCGCGTTCTCCGGCACGCTCGTCTATGTCGTCATGTCCGAAAACGCCCCGCAGCCCCTTGCACTGCTGCTGGCCTTCGTGGTCGGCGGCGCGGTGGCAGGTCTGTTCGGCGTGCTCGTCGGCATCCCCGTTCTGCGTCTGTCCGGTGACTACCTGGCCATCGTCACGCTGGCTTTTGGTGAGATCGTCAAGAACGTTATGAACGCCTGTTATCTGGGCGTGGATTCCCACGGCCTGCACTTCTCCCTGAAGGATTCCGCCTCCCTGAATCTGGAGGTAGACGGCAAGGTGCTGATCAACGGCGCTATGGGCATCACCGGCATCAAGAAGGCGTCCACCTTCACCATCGGCATCGTGCTGGTCATTATTACGCTGCTGGTCATTCTGAACCTTGTCAACTCCCGCGCGGGCCGCGCCATCAAGGCCATCCGCGATAACGAGATCGCCGCGCGCTCCGTCGGCATCCCCATCACGAAGTACAAGCTCATGGCGTTTGTGACCTCCGCCGTCTTTGCGGGCGTTGCAGGCGTGCTCTACGCGCTGAACTACTCCTCGCTGGTCGCGAAGAAGTTCGACTACAACACCTCAATTTTAATTCTGGTGTTCGTTGTTCTGGGTGGCATCGGCAACCTGCGCGGCTCGGTCATCGCCGCCGCCGTGCTGACCGTTCTGCCTGAGCTGCTGCGCAGCATGAACGACTACCGTATGCTGATTTACGCCATCGTGCTGATCGTGGTCATGATTTTCAACCAGAGCCCCGAAATGATTGCCCTGCGCAAGCGCCTGACCGCGCGCTTCCGCAAGGAGGATGCCGAGGGCAAGGGTGCCAAAGACAAAGAAAAAAAGGGGGTGGCGTAAATGGCACTGCTGGAGGTCAGTAACCTGGGTATTGCGTTCGGCGGCCTGCAGGCCGTTGCGCAGCTCGATCTTTCCATTGAAAAGGGTCATCTGTACGGCCTGATCGGCCCCAACGGCGCGGGCAAGACGACGGTCTTTAACATGCTGACCGGCGTCTATAAGCCCACCGAGGGCAACATCATTCTGGACGGCAAGGACATTACCGGCCAGAACCCCGAGCTTATCAGCAAGTCCGGTATTGCACGTACCTTCCAAAATATCCGCCTGTTCAATGATATGACGGTGCTGGATAACGTCAAGGTCGGTCTGCACAACCAGATCAGGTACAATATGTGGACCGGCATCCTGCGTCTGCCTGCTTACAAAGAAAAAGAGCACGAGATGAACCGCGAGGCCATGAAGCTGCTCAAAATCTTTGACCTGGACAAGGAGGCCGACTACAAGGCCAGCCAGCTGCCCTACGGCAAGCAGCGCAAGCTGGAAATTGCCCGCGCACTGGCCACGAACCCGAAGCTGCTGCTGCTGGACGAGCCCGCCGCCGGTATGAACCCCAACGAGACCGAGGAGTTGATGCACACCATCCACAGCGTGCGCGACCAGTTCGGCGTCGCCATCCTGCTCATCGAGCACGATATGAACTTTGTCATGGGCATCTGCGAGGAGATCACCGTGCTGGACTATGGCCGTGTGATTGCCCGCGGCGACGGCAAAGCCATCCGCAACAACCCGAAGGTCATTGCGGCATATCTGGGAGGTGACTGACGATGGGCGAGATGCTTTCTGTCAAAAATATCAATGTTTACTATGGCTCGATCCACGCCATCAAGGACGTTTCGTTCCATGTCAATGAGGGCGAGATCGTCACCCTGATCGGTGCGAACGGCGCGGGCAAGACCACGACGATGCACGCGATCTCCGGTCTGCTGAAGCTGCAGAGCGGCGAGATCGACTACTGCGGCCAGACCATCAGCAAGATGGAGGCGCACAAGATCATCCGCCTGGGCCTGGCGCAGGTGCCGGAGGGTCGCCGCGTGTTCAGCGGCCTGACCGTGCAGCAGAACCTGCAGATGGGCGCGTATACACGCCGCGACGGCAAGGAGGCCATCCAGAATGACTTCGACATGGTCTTTGACCTGCTGCCGCGTCTGAAGGAGCGCCGCAACCAGCCCGCCGGTACGCTCTCCGGCGGCGAGCAGCAGATGCTGGCCATGGGCCGCGCACTGATGTGCAAGCCCAAAATGCTGCTGCTGGACGAGCCGTCCATGGGCCTGTCCCCGCTGCTGGTCAAGGAAATCTTCAAGATCATCCGCCAGGTCAACCGCAACGGTGTGACCGTGCTGCTGGTGGAGCAGAACGCAAAGATGGCCTTGGAAATCGCCAACCGCGCTTATGTTCTGGAGACCGGCACGATCAAGATGGAGGGCGAGGCCACCGAGCTCGCCAACAACATCGAGGTCCGCAAAGCATATCTGGGCTGCGAATAAGTGCATACTAAAAAATCCTGTGTCCGCAAAAGGGCACAGGATTTTTTGCTATAACGCCTCCCTTGTAGGGGCGAGCATTGCTCGCCCGCAGGGGAGCCGCACACGTAGGGGCGGATTCCATATCCGCCCGGGCACATTGCGGCAGGAACTCAGTATTCCTTCCGCTTATAAATCCCCACGCATACCTTATAGCTCACAAAATACACCGCCAGCAGCCCCACAAACGCTGCAACCAGCCCCATCAGCAGCACTTCGTCGGAGGCATTGAACAGCTGCATCAAATCAGGCGAGACGGAAGCGACCAGCCCAATACAACCGCCGAGCACACCGATGATCAGAAACAGCCAGCTGCGGGCCTTGACACTGTTGAAGCGATAGGACAGCGGCAGCAAAAGCGCGACCAACAGCAGTGCCATGCTGCCGCAGGCCAGCAGGGCTGCCAGACACTCGAGGGGCGGTACTTTATACGCGGTGTGCCAGAACAGCAGGGGCGGCAGCACATTGTTCAGCGCCACGATCAGAACCGTACACACTGTGCCCAGCGCCAGCCCGCACAGCCCAAACAGGTATTTGCTGCCCACAAGCTGTGCGGGTGTTACGGGCAGCGTGCGGACGTAGATGTCCCAATGGGAGTTCTCGTCAAACGAAATCGTGGAGGTGATCAGAATGGAAAATACAACGAGCAATGCATAGGCCATCCCGGTCTGCCCGGTCAGAATGCTGATGCCGCCGTAGAGGAACGCGATAAAAAATACAGTCTGTTTGTAGGAACTTGTCAGGGTGGCCCATTCTTTATACAAAAGCCCTTTCATTGTGCATCCCTCCCGCTGTAAAACCGCATAATATCATCGAGCCTTGCCGCGTCGCAGACGGTCTCCGGCAAAAGCTCCTGCACGGTGCGCCGTTCCCTGACCAGACTTTCACACCCATAGGCCCCGCGCCTGGTGAACACCACCAACCCGGCGGGCAGGGAAGTCAGTACATCCTCGCCGCAGTGCAGCACGCCGTATTCCTGCAAAAGGTCATCCTTGTTCTCCTGAAACAGCAGCTGCCCGTTGTGCAGGTACGCGATGGAATCCGCAATCTGCTCAAGGTCCGCCGTGATGTGGCTGCTCATGACAATGCTGTGCCGCTCGTCCTGGATGAACTCCAAAAACAGGTCCAGCAGCTCACCGCGCACCACCGGGTCAAGACCGGCGGTGGCTTCGTCCAGCACCAGCAGCTCGGGGGCATGGGCCAGCGCCGCAGCCAGGCTCAGTTTTAACCGCATGCCGCGGCTGTACTCTTTGAGCTTTTTGCCTGCGTCCAGACCAAAGCGGCGCAGATAGGCGGAAAAGCTGTCCGCATTCCACCGCGCACCGTACATTCCGGCCAGACTGCGCGCGACCTGCGCGGCGTTGAAGCTCCCGTAGAAAAAGGCATCCTCAAACACAACGCCAATCTTAGCGCGAGTGGCGGCATCGGCAGGGGAGCCGCCCAACAGGTCAACCGTGCCGTCATCCGCCCGGTTGACGCCGCAGAGGATTTTCAAAAGCGTCGTCTTGCCTGCGCCGTTCTCGCCAATCAGCCCGACGATGCTGCCCGCGGGCACGGTCATATCAATCGGCCCAAGGGTAAAGTCTTTGTACTGCTTCGTGATGCCGCGTAAAGCGGCGGTGCTTGCTGCCATAGGTCAGCCCTCCCATAAAAGGTGCAGCGTCTCTGCAACCTCGTCATAGCCGATGCCGCCCAGCCGCGCGGCGTCCACCGCGCCCTGCAGGCAGTCCTCGACCTTTTTTAAATGCTCCTCGCGCAGCAGGGCAGGGTTCTGCTCGGCGACAAAGCTGCCCCGGCCCTGCTGGGTCAGGATAAAGCCGTCGCGCTCCAGATCCTCATACGCGCGCTTCGTTGTGATGACGCTGATGCGCAGCTCCCTGGCCAAAAGCCGGATGCTGGGCAGTGCGTCGCCGGGGCGCAGCGCGCCGGACAGGATCTGCTGCTTGATCTGCCGCGTGATCTGCGCGTAGATCGGCTCCTGCCCGGAGTTGGAAAGATAAATCTGCATTGTCAGAAGCTCCTTGTAGTCGAACTGTACATATCCGATATTTACAGTATATACACACTATACACGGTTGTCAAGGGGAATGGCACAAAAAAATCCCCGTGCTCATGGAGAGCACAGGGAAAAAGGCTTACATCAGCCCTGCCGGGGGGCGGTCATCCTCGCTGCCGGGCTGGGTAAGGGCGTTCAGCAGCTTCGGGAAAATATCACTGCCGTGCGCAATAAAGTTGTTCTTGATCATCTCAGCGGTCAGCTTATCCGGCATGGCCAGTTCCATGCGGAACACATCGCTGCCCATGTCGGCAATCGAGCAGACCACGCTGAACTGGCCGTCCTTCTCCTGCACAACGGCGCGGTTCGACGCGGCGCGGTGCCGCCAGCTGCGGATCTGCATGACGGCGCGGATCGCGCTCTCCCGCACGGTGCGGGGCAGGTCGTAGGCCAGCGTGTCCGCCACGGTGGTGCCGCGGCGTGTAATGGTATACCGCCCGTCCTCGTCCACGGTGACAAGCTGCTGCTTTTCGACCTCGGCCAGGGCGTCGGCAAACTCAAAATAATTGACAAGCTGTTCCTGCAAAAGCGCACCCTGCATCGTTTCGCGCTTTACGGGGCCTGCCACTTTGACAAGGTAGCAGAGCAACATACGGATCTGCGTATCGTCTGTAAGGCCGCCCGGGCGCACCCCGGCGGTGAATGCCTCTGCCATCGTAACCACTTCCTCGACAAAATTTCATCTATCTCATATTATACACGCCGCGGCGGGCCGTGGCAAGATGGCAAAATCCAAAAGTGACAAAAATCGGACGCCAAAATCAAAATACCGTTTCGATCTGCTTGCGGCTCTGCGGTGTGGAGTAGGTCCACCGCTTGAGCCGCCCGCGGGTCACGAAATAGTGCGGCTCAAACCGCAGGGGCTGGCCCAAATTCTTGTTGACCACGACCAGCTTGATCTTCATTTTATCGGGCAGGATGTTCTTGATGTACACGCTCACGGCCTGCCCGGGGCGCAGTGTGGAGTCCGCCTCCGCCAGCCCCGCCAGGTTCGGTGCGATCTCAATAAAGACGCCGTATTCCTCGACGCTGCGCACAATTCCGACGACGGTCTCCCCGGCGGCAAAGCAGGCTGCGTTCTCGCTCCAGGTGCCCAGCAGCTCGCGCAGCGTCAGCACAATGCGTCCCTGCACGTCGCGGTTCTTGATGGCACACAAAAGCTGCTGGCCGACCTGCACCCGGTCCGCGGGCGAGGCAATGCGGCTGACCGACAGGCAGTCGATGGGCAGCAGCGCCGCAATGCCGCAGCCGATGTCGCAGAACGCGCCGAAATTCTCAATGTGGGTCACGGTGCAGGGGATGACGCTGCCGGCCTCCAGCGTGTCAAGGTACTGTGCCCGGCAGCGGCGCTGTGCCTCGGCGCGGGAGAGCAGGTAGTATTCCTCGCCGTTATCGTCAAACTCGGTGCCCATGATGACAAAGCAGGTCGGGCGGCCCACCCGGGTCAGCACGGCAATGTCCTTGACGGTCTCGCCGGGCGCGGCGTCCACACAGTCCGCAAACGGCATGATGCCGCGCAGCCCGCCCAGCTCAAACCGCAGGCGGTGCCCGGTGTCGTAGGCCAGGGCTGTGCTTTGCAGCACCTCGCCGCTGGCCATGCAGCGGCTCAGCTCCTCGCGGCTCAGGTGGTTCGCATTGCGGCAAAGGCCTTCGGCTCGATATTCCAACATTTTCGGTTCCTCATTTCTTATAAGATTTGTGGTGGGTTTGCGATTACTTACTAAACTTTTATGCGGGAGATTTGCAAAACAACACAGGCTGTACTATAATAAGAATGATATTTTTGAAAGAAAGGCGGTGTGCCGTATGGACGTACAGGTCGGGGACGTCATCCAGACCAAGAAGCCGCACCCCTGCGGTGCGAACCGTTTCGATGTACTGCGCGTAGGCATGGATTTCAAGATCAAATGCCAGGGCTGCGGGCATGAGATCATGCTGCCGCGTGCCAAGATCGAGCGCAACATCAAAAAAGTTCTGCGCGCGGGGGAGCAGTAGCGGGGTTTTGCATAAGTACGCGGGTTGCCCATTGTAGGGGCGAGCATTGCTCGCCCGCGGAACGCAACGGCAGCCGCAAAGCGCCCGGGTCGTCGGGGACGCCGACCCCTACAGCCAAAGGAGAACCTATGCAGAACTTTACCGAACTCTACGAGGTCGAGCGCCGCTATGAGGAGCTGGCCCACAGAATGTCCACGCCCGATGCGGCGGCCAACGCCGACGAGTACGCGCGGATGATGCGTGATTACAAAGAGCTTACCCCCCTGATCGAAGAATACCGCCGTTACACCGACCTGCAGCAGCAGGAAGCGGACGCAAAGGAAATGCTGGCCGCAGAGTCGGACCCGGCGTTTGCTGCTATGGTACAGCAGGAGCTGTGCGAAATTGGCCGGAATCTGGCACAGAGCGAAGAGAATCTGCGTCTGCTGCTCATCCCGAAGGATGCCGATGACGAAAAAAGCGTCATTCTGGAGATTCGCGCCGGTGCCGGCGGCGAGGAAGCCGCGCTGTTTGCCCACAGCCTGTGGCGCATGTACACAATGTACGCCGCCAGGCGCGGATGGCAGTGCGAGACAATCAGCGAAAACCCGACGGAGCTCGGCGGCGTGAAGGAGATCGTCTTTTCCGTCGAGGGGGCGGACGTCTACAGCCGCCTGAAATTCGAGAGCGGCGTCCACCGCGTCCAGCGCGTGCCCGAGACAGAGACGCAGGGCCGCATCCACACCTCCACCGTCACCGTAGCCGTTATGCCCGAGGCCGAGGAGGTCGAGCTGGAAATCAACCCAAAAGACCTGCGCATTGACACATTCCGCTCGTCGGGCGCGGGCGGCCAGCACATCAACAAGACGTCGTCCGCCATCCGCGTGACCCATCTGCCCACCGGTATGGTCGTGGAATGCCAAGACCAGCGCAGCCAGCGGGAGAACAAGGACCGTGCCTTAAAGGTCCTGCGCAGCCGTCTTTTGCAGCAGAAGCAGGACGCCTACGACGAGGAATACAACGCCCGCCGCCAGAGCCAGGTCGGCAGCGGTGACCGCAGCGAAAAGATACGCACCTACAACTTCCCGCAGGACCGCGTGACCGATCACCGCATCGGCCTGACGCTGCGTAATTTGCAGGGTGTGCTGGACGGCGACCTGGACCGCGTGGTCGAGCCGCTGATTTTGGCAGACCGGGAAGAAAAACTGAAGCAAAGCAGTACAGAAGAAGGAAAATGAAGCTATGAAAACACATGTTTTGCCCATCACGCCGGAGAGCGTGGCACTGGCCGCCCGGCTTTTGCAGCAGGGTGAGCTCGTCGCCCTGCCGACGGAGACGGTCTACGGCATTGCCGCCGACGCCCGCAACGGCGAGGCCGTCAAGAAAATTTTTGAAGCGAAGGGCCGCCCGCAGGATAACCCGCTCATTGTGCATATCTGCGGCATGGAGATGCTGAACGGCATCGTCTCCGAGGTGCCCGAGCGCGCCAAAAAGCTGGCTGCCGCCTTCTGGCCCGGCCCGCTGACGATGGTCATGCCCCGCGGCCCCGAGGTCAGCGACGTGACCTGCGCGGGCCTTGACACCGTCGGCGTGCGGATGCCGTCCCACCCGGTAGTGCAGCAGGTCATCAAGGCCAGCGGCGTCGCGTTTGCCGCGCCGTCGGCAAACCTTTCCGGCAAGCCCAGCCCGACGAATGCGCCTGACACGCTGGCCGATATGGATGGCCGTCTGCCGCTGATTCTCGACGGCGGCGAGTCCAATGTCGGTGTCGAGTCCACCGTCGTCGCCGTGACGGGGGAGCACCCGATGCTCCTGCGCCCCGGCTACGTCACGAAGGAGCAGATGGAGGCCGTTTTGGGCGAGGAGGTCCTCGTCAGCCCGGCCATCCTTGAAAAGCTCAAGGACGGCGAGGTCGCGCGCTCGCCCGGTATGAAGTACAAGCACTACGCCCCCAAGGCGCAGGTTACGATCCTGCGCGGCGATTTTGCTAAATACAAAGAATTTATCAAGCGGCATACCGAACCCGGCGTCTGGGCGCTCTGCTTTGACGGGGAGGGCGCACAGCTGGGCGTGCCGTTCATCGAGTACGGCAAAAACCATGACGGCGTGACCCAGGCACACCACCTGTTCACAGCGCTGCGCGATTTGGACAAGCACGGTGCACAGGTCGTCTACGCCCGCTGCCCCGAGCAGGACGGCGTCTCGATGGCGGTCTACAACAGACTCATCCGCGCCGCGGCGTTCCGGGTGGTCGAGCTATGAAGGTAGTCGGCATCACAGGCCGCAGCGGCTGCGGCAAGTCCAGTGCGACAAATTTCTTGCGGGAAAAGGGCTATCCTTGTATTGATGCAGATTTAGTTGCGCGGGAGGTGCTGCTGCCCGGTTCGCCCTGCATTGCACAGCTGCAACAGGTGTTCGGCGCGGATATTGCCGACGAAAACGGCACGGTGCGCCGCCGCCTGCTGGCAGACCGCGCGTTTGCCACGCCGGAGGGCACGGCGGCCCTGACAGACATCACCCAGCCGGAGATCCTGCGCCGCATCGACGCCGCATTGGACGAGGCCCGGCGGGGCGGGGCAAACCTTGCCTTTGTGGACGGTGCGGTCATTGTCGGCACGCCGTTTGAGGCGCGCTGCGACGCACTGATCCTGGTCACGGCCCCCTATGAGACGAGTGTGGCCCGCATCTGTGCCCGCGACGGCATCGCGCCCGAGATGGCCCGCCGCCGTCTGGATGCGCAGACCCCGCTGGAAACGCTGCGCGCTGCCGCCACGGCAGAGCTGGTCAACGACAGCACGCCGGATGCCCTGCGTGAAAAGCTGCGATCCGTTTTGAATGGATTGGAGAAGGAGGGAACATGCCAAAAGCCAAAAAGCGAAAAAGAAGCATTTTAGCACCGATCCTGGCGCTGCTGCTGGTGCTGGCCCTGGCGGGAACGCTGCTGTTCAGCACCTTCCGCGATAAGATCGAACACTGGGAATACCCGCAGCGCTTCACAGAGTACGTTGAGTATTACGCCGGGAAATACGGCATAGACCCGATGATTTTATACGCCTTCATCCGCACCGAGAGCAATTTTGATCCGAACGCAGATTCCGACGCCGGGGCCAGGGGACTCATGCAGATCACCGAGGTTACGTTCGACTGGATCAAGATGAAAATCGCCCCGAAGGAGAGCCTGACGTTCGACGACCTCTACGACCCCGAGACGAATATCCGGTTCGGCAGCTACTTTGTCAGCTACTGCCTGGACCGCTACAGCGGCCATCTGGCCACCGCCGCCGCGGCCTACCACAGCGGCGTGGGCACCGTGGACGGTCTGCTCGGGCAGGAGGCGTACTCAACGGACGGCGTTACGCTGGACCATTACCCTTACCCGCAGATGCGGCTCTACGTAAAAAAAATCACCGAGAGCTATCAGCACTACTCGGAGATTTATAAATAATTTTTAGAAAGGATTCTCGAAATGAAAACCACCGAGGAACTGAAAAATCTGCTCTATAAAAATGAAACGGTAGCCGACGCGGCCCCCGATGCCATTGCCGCCGCGCAGGACTTCTGCGAGGGCTACAAGACCTTCCTGGACAACGCCAAGACCGAGCGCGAGGCCACGGCCTACAGCGAAAAGCTGCTGACCGCCGCCGGCTATCAGAAGTTTGTGCCCGGCACGAGCTACGCCCCCGGCACCAAGGTCTACACCATCAACCGCGAAAAGTGTGTGCTGGCCGCGACCATCGGCACGAAGAACCTCGAGGAGGGCTTCCACCTGAACATTGCCCACATCGACTCCCCACGCCTCGACCTGCGCCCCGTGCCCGTGTTTGAAAAGACCGACATCGGCTACCTGCGCACCCACTACTACGGCGGCGTGCGCAAGTACCAGTGGCCCACCATCCCGCTTGCCTTGCACGGTGTCATCTACCGCGCCGACGGCACCAAGGTCAACGTCTGCATCGGTGAGAAGGACGACGACCCCGTGTTCTGCATCACCGACCTGCTGCCGCATTTGGGTGCCAAGCAGAGCGCCAAGACGCTGGCCGAGGGCATTACCGCCGAGGACCTCAACGTCATCATTGCGTCCCTGCCCATCGAGGATAAGGACGCCGAGCAGCGCGTAAAGCTCAACGTACTGGGCATGCTGAACGAGACCTACGGCATCACCGAGCGCGACTTCACCCGCGCCGAGATCGAGGTCGTGCCTGCCTACAAGGCCCGCGACATCGGTCTGGACCGCGCTATGATCGGTGCCTACGGCCACGATGACCGCGTGGACGCTTACCCTGCGCTGATGGCCGAGATCGGGACCAAGAACCCCGCCTATACCTCCGTCTGCGTCCTGACCGACAAGGAGGAGACCGGCTCCGACGGCGTCACCGGCCTGAACAGCATGTACACCTTCCACTTCCTGCAGCAGCTCTGCGCAGGGCAGGGGGCGGACTACATCACGGCCTGCAAGGCCGCCAAGTGCCTGTCTGCTGACGTTACGGCGGCCTACGACCCGACGTTTGCAGACGCCTTTGAGCCCGACAACGGCACCTACGCAGGCCGCGGCGTGGCCATTTACAAGTACACCGGCTCCCGCGGCAAGTCCGGCACGAGCGATGCCTCCGCCGAGCTCGTCAGCTACCTGACCGGTCTGATGGACGCCAACAGCGTTGTGTGGCAGATCGGCGAGATGGGCAAGCTCGACCTGGGCGGCGGCGGCACGGTTGCCAAGTATGTCGCCAATCAGGACATCGACACCATCGACATCGGCGTACCCGTGCTCTCGATGCACTCTCCGTTTGAGATCGTCTCCAAGGCCGACGTTTACATGGCCTACCTGACCTTCAAGGCCTTCTGCGAGGACGCGGAGTAAACTACATCCCGCAGGACAGCAATAAAATTTTCGTCAGGGTATTGACTTATCCGGGAAAATCTGTATAATATTTATTGTTGTCCTGCGTGCTGGTGTGGCTCAGTTGGTAGAGCAGCTGATTCGTAATCAGCAGGTCGCCGGTTCAAGTCCGGCCACCAGCTCCAAGTGAAAAGCCCCGATACATCGTTGAAAACACGATGCGTCGGGGCTTTTTTTTTGCCTGTATTCATAACGAAAGACTCGCAGCGGCGGGATGCTTCAGCTTACTCAATTTTGTTCTTTTCGGGCGTTTCGGACGGTGCATCCTTCGGGCGGGTGCTGTTGTTGGCTACCGGGATGAACCGTTTGGCAAACTTGTTTTCGCCGCGGCTGCACACGTAGAAGTAGCCGATGATCGAGAACGTCAGCGCACCGATGAAGTTGACGAACAGATCCTCCATCGTGTCCAGCAGACCAATGTCCAGATACCCGCCCAGCCCCAGTGCGGTCTGGGTGCCGTCCGCCTGCACGACGATGACGTCGGTGATGTCTTTCAGCACAATGGGCGTATTGCCGCCCGTGGGGTCCAGCATGATGGAGCCAATCGTGTTGACGACGGTGTCCTTCTGCATATCGAGGAAGAACAGCTGGTCCATCGTACACTCAAAAAATTCCCAGATGACGCCGACGGTCATCGAAAAGCAGAACGCCACGATGGCCAGATACAGCGGCGACAGGTGGAACCGCGCCTCGCTGTGGCGGTTCAGAATGTCCAGCAGCGAGAACCCGATGGCCGCGCACAAAAAGCCGTTCAGCGTGTGCAGCACCGTGTCCCAGTAAGGGAAGGTGACGTAGTACGCGCCGATCTCACCCATGATTTCCGCTGCATAAATGAACAGCAGGATGATGATTTCCAGCGTGTTCGGCAGGGTGATGTCCAGCTTTTTTTCCAGGACGCTGGGCATCATGAACAGGATAAGCGTCAGCACGCAGAGAAAAACGTTTTCAAAGTTGCCGTTGAAAATCTGTGCCAGCATGACCAACACAACCGAGATGCGCAGCAGGATATACACCATCGTGACGGAGCGTCTTTCGCGCCAGACGGTTTTCCATTCTTCAAGTTTCGGGTGATCCATGACTTCTCCTTTTCAGTCGTCCAGTGTAAAATCCCGCGGGTCCAGCTCGGGCAGGACCTGGCGGCGGGGGATGCGCATCAGCGGGTCATAGCTGAATTTGCGGCAGCAGTAGTAGGGCGACACAACGCCCTTGCGCGTGCATAAAATCATTTTGGGGTCGGCGGCGGTGGAGCCGTGCAGGCAATAAGCACACGCCGGGGCAATATGTGCGCCGTAATAGGTCTTTTTAAACATTAGACTCACCCTCAAACCACAAAATATACTATCATTTATTATAAAGTATTATAAAGACTTTGCCGGGCCTTGTAAAGAGCTGCGCAGAGAAAGACAAACCCCGCCGCCGCGGCGTCCGGCGGCAGGCGGAAAACCGGCAGGACGCGGGCGGCCAGCGTACTGCATGCCGTAACGCTGCCGGGCAGCAGCTGCGCACACACCCTGACGAGCAGCTGCAAAAGTACAAGGTGTACCGCGCGGCTGAAAACTAGCAGCCGCGGGCGGTACGCCGCCCCGGCAAACAGCCGCAGCTGCGCCCAGACCGAGACACCGAGCACGCTCAGGCAGGCGCAGCAACCGTACAGCGCCGCCGCCCCGCCCAGCGCCGCAAAGTCCGCGCATCCGGCGCTGACCTCCAGCGCCGCGCTGACAGCCGTCGGCGGCAGCGGCAGCACTGCCAGCAGCACCGCGCCCACTATGCGGAAGAATACAACGCACCCGCAGACCGACAGTGACGACGTGACCGCGGAGGATATGGCCTGCGGCAACCCCTTGGCCCCCTCTGCGAGGTGGCTCCCGCCGCAGCGGGTGGGAGAGAGAACCTTGCTGCGCCCCGAAACCTCCCGGGTGCAGTCTGTAGAGGCGAAGATTGTTCGCCCGTCAGGTTGGCGTGGCTGTGCTTTTCCGGAAAGGCCGCTCCCATCGGAAACGGCCAGCGGGCGAACAATGTTCGCCCCTACAATGTGGGATAGCAGCTGACAAACCGCTCCCGCCCCCAAATTCGCCCCGATCTGCGCCGCGTACAGCACCGCGCCAAGCCGTACATTCCCCAGCAGGGCCCCGCCGACGCAGCCGATCACAAACCCGGGCCCGGAGCAGCAGCCCAGCACCTGCAAAAGTGCAGCATCCCGCCGCGTAATGCGCCCCGTACCGTACAGCTGCCCGGCCAGCCGCGCACACACTGCATAGCCGCCAACCCAGGACAGCAGCAGCGCTCGCGCGGTCTCGGCGGATTCCAGCCCCAAGCCCCGCTGCATGGGCCGCAGCAGGACGGCGGGCGGCGGGGCATCGGTCAGCAGCTCGCACACGACAAAAAACGGGAACAGCGCGGGTAAAACGCTTTGCAGGCAGAGCGCCGTGCCCCCGGCAAAGCCCCGGGTAGCGGCCTCCGGCACGGCCAGCACAAGCACCCCAAACGCCAGCGCTGCCGCTGCTGCAAGCCCCTGCCGATTTTTGCCGTTGTTCATATTGCGCACCTCACTGCGTATACTGGACTGACAAGTCTTGTGCGGGGAGGGAACAGCCATGAAACCGAAAAAGCCGCGTCCCCGCAAGCCGCGGGAGCGCCCTGACCTGCGCCGTCTGGCGGCTCCGCCGCCCGCGGACTTCTACCGTCTGCCGGAACTGGAGCTGCGCGGCGGCAATCTGCTGACCGACGGCTGCCGCAGGGTGCTGGACTTCACGCCGCAGCGCATCTGTCTGGACATGGGGGACACTCTGGTAACATTGTATGGCGCGGACCTGCGGATAGAATCCTTCGCGGGCAAAAGATTGATCGCGGCGGGGCGGTTCGCGCGCATTGAGCTGCGCAGCAAGTGGGAGGTGCCGCAGGAATGAGGCTGCAATTCTGGGCAGCGGATACCCTCCGCTTTTCGGTCACAGGGCCGGAGCCGCACCGCTTTTTGAACCGTGCCGCCGCGGCGGGCGTGCGGCTGCGGCGCGTCCGCTGGCAGCGGGACGGCTATGCGGCCACAGCCGGCGGTACAGACCGCCGCCGGTTGGAGAGAATCGCGCGGGACGGCGGCTGGACGTTTGCCGTGACCGCCCGCCGCGGCCCGGGAAAGCACACGGAGCGCCTGCTGCAGACCCGCCCCGGGCTGGCCGCGGGGGTCGTGCTGTTTTTGCTGCTGGTGCGGGCGCTGGGCGGCCTTGTCTGGTGCATCGACTTTGGCGCGATGGACCCCGGTCTGCAGCCCGCCATGCGCCGGCTTTTGGCGGACTGCGGCATTCATGAGGGCGTGTTCCTGACAAAGCCGCTGCTGCAGACCGCGCAGGCACAGGCTTTGCGCCGCAGTGAGGTGTTCGGCTGGGTCAGCCTGAACTTTACGGGCGGCTGCCTTGCCATCGAGAGCACGCCCTCCCAGACCCAGACCGTGCGGGAGCCGCCGCCCCGGCAGGGCCTGTACGCCAGTGCGGACGGGGAAATACTCGCCGTTGAGATCGAGAGCGGCTTTGCAGCGGTGACGGTGGGGCAGACCGTCGCCCGGGGCCAGCTGCTGGCCGCCGCTGAAAGGCTGGACCGCAAGGGCAACGCTGTGCCGCAGGGCGCCGGCGGGCGCGTTATAGCGCGGGTACAAAAGCATTACACAGCCCGTCAGTCCCTGACGGCAGAGGCTCCCGTCTACACGGGCCGCAGCAGCGTGCAGACGACGCTGTACCTGCCGTGGCGCAGCTATACAGACGAGCCGGAGGACCCACTGACCGGCATCACGCAGACCGACTGGCTGCCCGTGCAGCTGGGCCGCCTGGCACTGCCCGCCAGCCTTTGCCGCGTGACGACCTGGGAGCAGCTGCCGGACACGGTGCAGTATTCCGAGGCTGCCGCCGCCGCACTGGCCCTGCGCGCCTGCCGCGCTGCGCTGCTGGCCGAGTTCCCGGATGCGGTCATCGAGGCAGAGCAGCGCGAAATTTCCGCGCAGGAAGGCACAGAAACGGCAGCTGTTACCTATATTTTCACCGCGAACATCGCCGCACCGCCGTGATTCGACATATTTTGCTTAGTATGACGAAATGGCTGATAAAATTTTGTGCAATATTCATAGTTTCTTTTGCGAAAAACTGTGATATAATCTAAATGTATAGCTATGTGCTACACCATGGAACCGGGAGGATGAAAATTTGGCAGAACGATCTTTGGAACTGGACAGCATTGAACTGGCAGCAGCCATCTTTGGCAGCGGCGACCAGAATATCCACCTGCTGGAAAAGGAATTCCGCGTCACGGCGGTCTGCCGCGGCTCGGTGCTGCGCTTTACCGGTGAGCAGAAGGATGTGGACGCCGCCGCCCGCGCCGTGGACGGCATGGTCACCCTGATGGAAAACCACACCCCGCTTGAGGAGCAGACCGTGCGCTACTGCATCAGCCTGGCCCACGGGGGCGAGGAAAAGCGCCTGCGGGAGCTGACCGACGATTTCGTCGCAGTCACGGCCAAGGGCCGTCCCATCCACCCCAAGACGCTGGGCCAGAAGGAATATCTCGCCGCCATCCGTAAAAATGCCATCACGTTCGGTGTCGGGCCTGCGGGCACCGGCAAGACGTATCTGGCTGTGGCGATGGCGGTCAAGGCGTTCAAGTCCAAGGATGTCAGCCGCATCATCCTGACCCGCCCCGCCGTCGAGGCGGGGGAGAAGCTCGGCTTTCTGCCGGGCGACCTGCAAAACAAGGTTGATCCGTATCTGCGCCCGCTCTACGACGGGCTGTTTGATCTGCTGGGGGCCGAGACGTTCCAGAAGCTGTTTGAAAAGCAGGTCATCGAGGTCGCACCGCTCGCCTATATGCGCGGGCGCACGCTGGATGACGCCTTCATCATCCTGGACGAGGCCCAGAACACCACGCCCGAGCAGATGAAGATGTTCCTGACGCGCATGGGCGTCGGCAGCAAGGTCGTGGTCACCGGCGACGTGACCCAGATCGACCTGCCGGATAAGGTGCGCAGCGGCCTCATTGATGCCCTGCATGTCCTGCGGGACGTCGAGGGCATCGCGCAGGTTCGCCTGACCGAGAAGGACGTCGTGCGCCACCGCCTGGTGCAGCAGATCGTAAAAGCGTATGAAAAGGCCGCCGAGGAGAAGGCTCCCGGCAGCCACAACCATAAACAAACAATGGAGGTCGATTAACGTGTCCAATAAGGTGTTGATTACGAACGATCAAAACGTGGTCAAGGTCCCTTCCGGGCTGCGCATCCTGATCCGCCGCAGCTGCAACGCGGTGCTGGATTTCGAGCATTTTGACGGTCCGGCGGAGATCAGCGTGACCTTCGTGGATAACAACCGCATCCACGAGCTGAACAAGGAGTACCGCGACAAGGATTCCGCCACCGACGTTCTGAGCTTCCCGCTCGGTGAAAACGGCGAGTATGACATTGACGAGGACAACGGCTGCAAGCTGCTGGGCGATATCGTCATCTCGATGGAGCGCGCCATGGAGCAGGCCGAGCTGTACGGCCATTCTTTGCAGCGTGAGGTCGCGTATCTGACGGTACATTCGATGCTGCACCTGCTGGGCTACGACCATGAGGCCGGCGGCCTGGAGGCCGTGCGTATGCGCGAGAAGGAGGAGGCTGTGCTCATCCAGCTCGGCCTGCCGCGCACGGTTTCCTATACCAGCGATGAAATTTGAGCAGCTGACCCGCTTTGCGCGGGGCTTTGTCTATGCCTACAACGGCATACGCGCCGCTGTGCAGGAGGAACGCAATTTCCGCTTTCATCTGTGTGCGGCGCTCTATGCCTTTGTGGCAGCCTACTGGGCGCAGCTGCCTGCGGTGGAAACAGCCCTGATTGCGCTCTGTGTGGCGGCGGTGCTGGCGCTGGAGCTTGTCAACTCCGCAATCGAGCGCGCGGTGGACAAGCCCGATACCACCCACTGGTGGACCGCAGGCGCAGCCAAAGATATGGCGGCAGGTGCGGTGCTTGTCATGGCCATCGGCACGGTCATTGTGGCGGTATGCCTGTTCTGGCCGCGGCTGAACATTCTGTGGGCGGCCTTTACCGCGCGGCCGACACGCCCGCTGTGGCTTCTGCTCACGCTGATCGTATTTTACAAATTTATTTTCCGTTCTTCCAACTCAACAGAGAAAGGCAAACAACCGAATGGCAAAACCGATTCCTGAAATGCCGTCCAGCGTCTTTGTGGCGCTGGTGGGCCGCCCCAACGTGGGCAAATCCAGCCTGACGAACTACCTTGTGGGCGAAAAGGTCGCTATTGTGACCAAAAAGCCCCAGACGACCCGCAGCCGCATTACCGGCGTCATCACCAAGGGCCCCGTGCAATATGTGCTGATGGACACCCCCGGCATCCACGCCGCCCGCAACAAGCTGGACGCCCGCATGACCCAGACCGCCGCCGCCAGCCTGAAGGACGTCGATGTGACGATGATGCTGTTTGAACCGGCAGGGGAGTTCACCGACGCCGAGCTGACGATGGTCAAGGCGCTGCAAAAGGGCGGCCCGGCCATTGCCGTTATCAACAAGGTGGACCTGCTGGATAACTTTGCCGCGCTGGAAGCCCGCAAGAAGCAGCTGGAGGAGTTCGGCTGCTTTGACCACATCGTCACGATCTCGGCTAAGGACGGCACGGGCTGCGATGAACTGTTTGCCATGCTCAAGCCCTACGGCAACGAGGGCCCGCACTATTTTGATGATGACGCCTTCACCGATATGCCGGAGAAGGAGCTTGTCGCAGAGCTTGTGCGCGAGAAGGCGCTGCTTTTCCTGCGTGAGGAGGTGCCCCACGGCATCGCCGTCGTTGTCGAGCGGTTTAAAGAGCGCCCCGACAAGGATCTCATCGACATTGACGTGGACATCTACTGTGAGCGCAAGAGCCATAAGGGTATGATCATCGGCAAGGGAGGCCAGATGCTGAAAAAAATTGCCTCCGCCGCCCGCATGGACATTGAGGAACTGCTCGGCGTCAAGGTCAACCTCCAATGCTGGGTCAAGGTCCGCGAGGACTGGCGCGATAATGAACTGCAGCTGAACTCGCTGGGATTTGCGAAGCCGTAACGATGCTGCACGTCGTAGGGGCGGGGCATGCCCCGCCCGCAGCCTACCCGTTATAGAGCATTATCCGTAAGGCCGCGGGCCGGACATGTCCGGCCCCTACAGCATTTGCAAATTTATTTTATTCCCCATTCCGCCAACATCCCCGCGCCCCCTCTGCTACACTGTAGCCATGGGGGTGAACGGCATGGACAAAACGGCGGACGACTGGCGGCGCTTTGCGCAGACAGGCAGCATTTACGACTATCTGACGTACAAAAATCAACAAAACACAGCACGGGAGGACGTATATGCAGGTGGCAACAACGGGCCTTGTGCTGCGGCAGGTCAAGGTGGGCGAGGCAGACCGGATCCTGACGATCCTGACGCCTGACCTCGGCGTGGTGTCGGCGTCGGCCCGCGGCAGTCTGCGGATGAAGAGCGCCCTGTTCAGTGCAACAGGGCTGTTCTGCTACTCGGAATTCACGCTCACCAGCGGGCGCAGCCACTATTTTGTGGACACTGCGCAGGTCAAAAAGGTGTTCCACGGCATCTCCGCGTCCATTGAGGGTATGGCTTTAGCCAGCTACATGGCGGAGATCGCGGCGGAGCTTTCCCCCGCGCCGCCCGAGGCCGACGCCCAGCTGCGCCTGCTTCTCAACTGCCTGTATATGATCAGTGAGCGCCACTATCCCTGCGCGCAGCTCAAAGCCATCTATGAGCTGCGCGCCCTGACGCTGGCGGGCTATATGCCGGACGTGCTGGCCTGCGCGGGCTGCGGTAAATACGACGGGGGAGAGTTTTACCTTGACCCTGTCGAGGGCCGCCTGCTCTGCGCCGACTGTGCCGAAAAAGCGCACCATATCACGAATCTGGACAACGGCGCGCTGTACGCCCTGCGCCATATCTGCCTGGCCGAGGATAAAAAGCTGTTCGGGTTCAAAATCTCGCCCGAGAGCTTACGGGAACTTTCCCGCACCAGCGAGCAGTACACGCTGGCGCATCTGGAGCATGGGCTGAAAAGCCTGGATTTTCTCAAATCTGTACTTGAATAAGGAGACCTAAACCCTGTTATGGATACCGCCTATAAAACAACACTGGAGCTGGACAAGGTCCTGAACCGCGCTGTACAGCTCTGCGCCTGCCAGGAAACGAAAGAAATGATGCAGGCGCTGGAGCCGGCCCCTACGATTGAGGATGAGCGCTACGACCTGACCCAGACCAACGCCATCAACGCGCTGCTCATCAAGAACGGCAGTCCCCGCTTCGGCAGCGTGCGCGAGGTGCGCCGCATCGTCGCCCACGCCCGCAAGGGGGGCATCCTCTCGATGGGTGAGCTGCTGGAAATTGCCGCGACCCTGCGCAATTTCTCGGGCCTGTCCCAGTGGTACGGCCTGAGCGAGCATGAGATGCTGCCCACCGACGACCTGTTTTTTGCGCTGGCCCCGCAGCCGGTGCTGGAAAAGCAGATTTCGGAGAGCATTATTTCTCCCGAGGAGATGGCCGACACTGCCAGTGTGACCCTCCACGATCTGCGCCGCAAAATCCGCCAGACCGAGGATTCCATCCGCACCAAGCTCGATAACATCATCCGCAACTCCACCACCAATAAATTTTTGCAGGATGCCGTCGTTTCCCTGCGCAATGGCCGCTACGTTGTGCCCGTCCGCGCCGAGTACCGCGGTGAGGTCGGCGGCGTCATCCATGACGTCTCGTCCACCGGCGCAACGGTCTTTGTAGAGCCTACCGCCGTCGTCGAGGCCAACGCCCGCATCATGCAGCTGCGTGCGCAGGAACAGGAGGAGATCACCCGCATCCTGACCTCGTTCTCGACGCAGGTCGGCTCGCTGGAGCCGCAGTTCACCTACAGCTATGACGCGATGCTCAAAATCGACCTGCTGCTGGCAAAGGCCCGGCTGGCTGTGGAGCAGAACGCCTTTATGCCCGCCGTCAGCGACACGGTGCACTTCAAGCTGAACAAGGCCCGCCACCCGCTCATCGACAAGAAAAAGGTCGTGCCTGTGGACATCGAGCTGGGCAGCGAGTACGACACCCTCGTCATCACCGGCCCGAACACCGGCGGCAAGACCGTTTCGCTCAAAACCGCGGGCCTTCTCAACGTGATGGCCCAGTACGGCTTCCTGATCCCCGCGCACGAGAGCAGCATCGTCTGCCATTTTGACGAGTATCTTGTGGACATCGGCGACGAGCAGAGCATTGAGCAGAGCCTGTCCACCTTCTCCGGCCACATGAAGCGCATCAGCGGCATTCTCGACCTGGCGGGCCACGCCACGCTGACCCTGCTTGACGAGCTGGGCGCGGGCACCGACCCTGCCGAGGGCGCGGCGCTGGCCGTCAGCATTCTCGAGCAGCTGCGCCGTCAGGGCAGTCTGCTCATGGCTACGACCCACTACGCTGAGCTGAAGGTCTACGCGCTGGAAACGCCCGGCGTCGTCAACGCCAGCTGCGAGTTCAACGTCGAAACGCTGATGCCCACCTATAAATTGAGCGTCGGCGTGCCGGGCAAATCGAACGCCTTCCTCATCAGCGCCAAGCTCGGCATCCCGCAGGAAATTATCGACGCCGCACGCAATCACATGTCGAACGACGATAAGCGCCTCGACAGCGTGCTGTCCCAGCTGGATGACCTGAAGGTCCAGCTGAAGGACGCCCAGGCCGAGGCCGAGCAGGCCCGGTATGAGGCGGAACACGCGCTGGAAAGTGCCGAGAAGAAACGCGACGACCTGATCAAAAAGGGTGAGGAAGAACTCGAAAATGCCCGCCGCCAGGCCCATGACCTGATGCAGCAGGTGCAGAACGAGGCCTACAGCCTGACCGACGAGCTGCGCCGCATCCAGAAGGACGAAAAGACCAGCGCTGCCCAGCGTGCTGTCCGCGCCCGGGAAATTGCCCGCAGGGACACCGAGACACTGCTGAAAAAGACCGACGCTAAGCCGCAGCCCGTAAAGGAGTTTGTGCCTTTGAAAGAGGTACAAATCGGGCAGGAGGTCGTTATTGCAGACCTCGGCCAGACGGCCACTGTCACCGCGCGGCCTGACCGCAACGGCATGGTCGAGGTGCGCGCCGGCATCATGAAAACGAAGGTGCCGCTGACGAACCTGCGCGCGCCCGATAAGATGGAGAAGCGCAAGCCGGCCGAACCGCGCCGCTCGACCCGCGTGCAGCTCGACAAGAGCCGCAAGACCAGTATGGAGCTGAACCTGCTGGGCTACACCGTGGACGAGGCCCTGAACGAGGTGGACAAGTTCCTGGACAGTGGTATGCTGCGCGGGCAGTCCACGCTCTATATCATCCACGGCAACGGCACCGGCGCGCTGCGCACGGCCATCCAGAAGCATCTGCGCACCCACAAGGCCGTCAAGAGCTTCCGCCTGGGCCGCTACGGCGAGGGCGAGAGCGGCGTGACCGTTGTGGAATTAAAGTAAAAATCAAAACAATCCGCGTGTTTTGTCTATGGCAATCGTTCACCGCGTTTGCTATGCTAACAGTATTACGATAATCGTTTCAATAAGAAATTAACAAGAGAGCGAGTGAACGCTTTGGCTATGGATTACAACAGCACACGCAGCTTTACCATGACGCTGGCACACCGCGCTGTGGGGGACATCCGCCGCGGCGGCTTCCGCCAGCTGCGCAACTATGTGGATATGTGTGCCACACTGGCTAAAAATCAACAGCAGAAGGACTTTTTTGCCTACGCGCAGAAGGCTCTGCAGCGCACGGACAGCTGCTATTACAGCCTTATCCACCGTCTGTTGGATTCCGTGGATGAGGATCGCATCTGCACCGTCGGCGTCAATATGGGCTTTGGCGGGTTGATTTACGGTGCCAGTGAGCTGAAAAAGCAGGCTGACCTCGAAGGTCAGCCCATTGCCTGGATCACGGCGGCCCGCTGCGGCGACGAGCGCCTGAGCGAGCTGGTGCCAAAGGCCGCCAGGCACGGCAGCTTTGTCTGGCTGCTGGATGCGACGGATACCGACCCCGCGCAGGTCGTGCTGCTGGCTAAGGCCAACCCGCAGAGCGCCTTCGGTCTGCTGGCTGACCCGTCCGCACTGACCGAGGACTGCGTCAAGACCCTTGCGGCATGCCGCAATCTGGTGGTCATGCCGCTGCTGCAGACGCCGGAGCTGACCCCCGAGGTCTGCCGCGCCGCCCGCCGCCTGAAAGCCCAAAAGATGTTCTATGTGCTGACGGTTCTCATCGATGACGAGACCGCGGGCGAGGTCATGCAGGACGACTGGCTCGAGAGCATGGCGCAGGAGACGCTTTGCTGCATGTGTGCCCGCAAGCCCGGCACATCGGACGAAACCGCCCGGAAGCTGCGCCGCAGCATCGTGAGCGGACGCCTTGAGACCGGCAAGCCCGTGCTGCTGCTCGACTGGGACGGCGATGTGCGCTATCTGAACAACCGTATTTCGGAGTATATGACCTTCGGCAGCGTCCTGCCGGAGGGCAGCACCTTCCCTTTGCAGTTGGGCTGACTTTTTGGCCCCCTCTGCGAGGGGGCTCCCGCCGCAGCGGGTGGGGGAGAGAAGCTTACGCCAGCTCGAAATACTTCGGGTTATGGCAAAATTCGCTCCCTCCGGCCCTTCGGGCCACCTCCCTCGCCGAGGGAGGCAAGTACTGCCGCATAAAATGACAAAAACCGACCCCGTACCGCTGCTATGATCGGATACGGGGTCGGTTTATTTTTGCGTTTATTGCGGATCGCCGCGCAGTAGCTTCTGCATGATCTCGTGGTTGAACACCGGGATCGACAGCTCCGACATGTTGGACAGGGCGTTGCTCTTCATGCCGCTGAGCACCCACGGAATCAGGATACCCATCATCGCACCGGCAAAGAACTGCCCGATCTTGCGGGTATCCTCGGCGCTGGCATCGGGGCTCAGCTCCCGCACGTTCTGCTCAAAGATGGAGCGCAGATAATCGAACATATATTGCTGCAGGCTGTTCTGCCCGTTATAGGAAAGGGCATTGCAGTAGAACACCTTGTTTTCCAGAAAATAGGTCTCCAGCGCCGCCAGCAGGGCATTCCAGCTGGAATAGGCGCTGAGCTCCACCAGAAACCGGGTGATGCCGCTCTGGAAATACCAGTTTACCAGATCGTACTTATCCTCAAAATGGTAATAGAAGGTGTTGCGGCCCACATTGGCGTGATCGACAATGTCGTTGACAGAAATTTTCTCCAGCGGAGTCGTGGCCATCAGCTCCTGCAGACTCTGGGCCAGCAGCTGCTTGGTTTGATTGGAACGAGGCATAGCAATCCTCCTGTACGGTAGGTGGTAAAATTACATACCTGCATTATAACACAAATTCGACATAAAGTGCAATGCTTTGTGGGAAGAACAAAAGAAGAACAAAAGGCAAGACCACGCAGACGTTGTATGACAATTTGCGCGGAGTGTTTGGTTTTGCCCGCAGTAGCAGGGTTTCCGGGCTGTCTAGTTGAACATTCCCCGGCTTTTGTCTATGTACACTAAGCCGAAAATAAGCATAAAATAGTGCCATACCAAATGAGTGTCCCAAACGGAGAGAAAAAGGAGAGCAATCTATCATGCCGATGAATAAAGTGGTTCATGCCGCTCAGCGCGCTGCATTCAGCGCTGCCATTGATTCTGCCATCAAGGCCGTGCGCGGCAAAGGCCCTGAAAATATGGCCGAGCAGGCCGTCAAGCTTGTCAACCTGGCCCAGCCTCTGCTGGCCCACCGTTACCCCGATGCCGACTGGGACAAAGTTCGCGCCTTTGTGTCCGACCCCGGCAGCAAGTGGATGGAGTACGCCTACAAGGCTATCAACGAGATCGACCCCCACATCCTCAAGATGAACACCCTGAACCTTGTGTATGAGGGTATGTTCGCGGGCTATAACTACGTCATGGAGCTGCGCAGGAAGTATGACTGCAACATGCCGTGGATCCTGCTGTTCGACCCGACCTCCGCCTGCAACCTGCACTGCAAGGGCTGTTGGGCTGCCGAGTACGGCAACCGCCTGAACCTGAGCTTTGAGGATATGGATCGCATCGTCACGGAAGGCGAGGCGCTGGGCATCCACTGGTACATGTGCACCGGCGGTGAGCCGACCTGCCGCAAGGAGGATCTGTTCAAGCTGGCCGCCAAGCACCAGAACTCCGTGTTCCACCTGTTCACCAACGGTACGCTGATCGACCAGGCTTTCTGTGATCGCGTCAAGGAAGTCGGCAACATGGCCTTCTTCATCTCCATCGAGGGCATCGGCGATGCCACCGATGACCGCCGCGGCGAGGGCGTCTATGACCGCGTCATGCACGCCATGGACCTGATGAAGGAGAACGGCCTGCTGTTCGGCACCTCCATCTGCTACACCAGCGCCAACTACAAGGCCGTCACGAGTGATGAGTTCATGGATATGCTCATCAGCCACGGTGTACGCTTCAACTGGTACTTCCACTATATGCCCATCGGTGACGGTGCAAACGTTGACCTGATGCTGAACGCCGAGCAGCGCGAGTATATGATCCACCGCGTGCGAGAGATCCGCGGCTACACCGGCGGCAAGCCGATTTTCTGCATCGACTTCCAGAACGACGGCGAGTACATCGACGGCTGCATTGCCGGCGGCCGCCAGTATGCCCACATCAACCCGGCGGGCGACGTTGAGCCCTGCGTCTTTATCCACTACTCCAACGCGAACATCCACGACAAGAGCCTGCTGGAGTGCCTGCAGCAGCCGCTGTTCAAGGAGTACCACAAGGGCCAGCCCTTCAACCACAACCACCTGCGCCCCTGCCCGATGCTCGAGAACCCCGAGCTGCTGGGTGAGATGGTCAAGCGTTCCGGCGCCCACAGCACCGATATGCAGCAGCCGGAATCTACGGACGATGTTTTCCGCCGCTGCCGCCCCTACGCTGACCAGTGGACTCCGTCCGCTGACCGCATCTGGGCCGAGGAGCACCCCGATTGCGCTTCCTGCGCCAGCTGCTCCGCCTGCGCATCCAAGTAAAATCGCATAAATAACATTTCACGCCCCGCTGTGGTTTGCAGCGGGGCGTTTTTGTTTGGTTTGGCTTCCCCCGTGGGGGAAGGCATTCATCTTGTCAGCTTTTCGCACATCCCACCGTCCGCGGATTTTCTCCCCAACCGGCGCATATAGTGGTAGCATGGCGGCAAAAAGGGGAGGTGGGCGTATCAAAACGGTGGTGTATCTCGATGTGCTGCTGCTGACGAATTTCCTGACGGCGTACCTTCTGCTGCTGGCGGCGGGGGCACTGAGCGGCCAGCGTGCGCCGTTTGCCCGGATGCTGGCGGGCAGCGCACTGGCGGCGCTCTCGGCACTGATTTTGTTCGCGCCCGAGCAGCCGTACCCCGTGCAGGTCGCGTACAAGGCCACCACGGCGCTGGGCATCACGGCGGCAGCGTTCGGCTGGCGGAGCAGGCGGCGGCTGGTGACGGCGGCCTGCTGGTACGCGGCGCTGAACATTGCGCTGGCGGGGGCGGTCCTTCTCGTCATCCTGCGCACCGGCACCCGCGTGGCGGATACGGCAAATTTGACGGTCTACCTGCGTGTTTCGCCGTTGCTGCTGTTGGCACTGTCCGGGGCCTGCTGCGCAGCGGTAGAACTGGGCCTGCGGCTTTTCACCCGGCGGGAGGCACCCACCAAAACCACAGGGCTGGAGCTGGAGCTCTGCGGCCAGCCCGTCCGGCTGCGCGCAGCGCTTGACACCGGCTGCCATCTGCGCGACCCCGTCACCTGCCTGCCGGTGCTCGTCGTCAGCTACCCGGATGCGAAGGCCCGTCTGCCGGACGCGGTCAACATCTTTTTGGACCAGTGGTTTGCCGGGGCCACCCGTGCCGACCCGCCGCCCGGCACGCGGCTGCGGCTGGTACCCTGCGGCACGGCGGCGGAAAAGAGCCTGCTGCCCGGCTTTGCGGTGCAGGGCATTGGGCTGATCACCGAAAACGGCGTGCTGGGGCTGGGGCGCAGCGCCGTGGTGTTTGCGCCGCGCAGCTTTGGCAGCACCGCCTACGAGGCACTGTACGGAAACGATTTTATGTAAGGGGGTAAATTGCTATGCTCAAGGAGCTGTACCTTTTGTGGCTGCGGCTGGCCGCGCCGCAGGACCTGCACTATATCAACGGGGCCGACACCCTGCCGCCGCCCCTGCCGCCGGAGCAGGAGCGCGCCGCCCTGGATGCGCTGACCCGGGGGCAGCCGCAGGCACGGGACCTGCTCATCACACATAATCTGCGGCTGGTCGTGTACATTGCCAAGAAGTTTGAAACGCCCACCGCGGGCATCGAGGACATGATTTCCATCGGCACTATCGGGCTTATCAAGGCGGTCAACACATTCGAGCCGACGAAAAACATCAAGCTGGCAACCTACGCCAGCCGATGTATTGAAAACGAGATTTTAATGTACCTGCGCAAAAGCTCGAACCGGCGGCAGGACGCCAGCATAGACGAGCCGCTGAACACCGACACCGACGGCAACGAGCTGCTGCTGATGGACGTGCTGACGAGCGACGACCCGCAGGTCGGCGAGGAACTGGAGCGCAGCGCCGAGCGCGCCGCCCTGCGCGGTGCGGTGGGGCGGCTGTCGCCCCGGGAGCGCCGCATCATGGAGCTGCGCTTCGGCCTCAACCACGAGACGGAGCACACACAGAAGGAGGTCGCCGACACGCTGGGCATCTCCCAGAGCTATATTTCCCGGCTCGAAAAGCGCATCATCCGCCGCCTGCGCCGGGAGCTGGAGGCAGTGGGATAAAAAATCTGCGGCCCTGTAGGGGCCTGGCATGCCCGGCCCCTACAGGGCAATGCCTTTTACACCACCGCCTCCGCCCGGGTATTCGTCACAAACTCCACCGCCAGCCCGGCAATCATGTTCATCTCGGGCTGCAAAGAGTACAGCAGGTACTCGTACCCCTCCCGCGTCCACGATATACCGGTGATGCGCCCGGCGTTCTGGCGCTGGGTCACGGTGACACCGTCAATGTCGTACTGCTGTACATCCTCAAATGCCAGGTCAAAAAAGCCGACGGGGTAAAGCATCTGCCCGGTCCTGGCCGTGCGCAGGCTCATGCGGCGGCCCGGCACAATGTCGTAGTCGATCTCCGAGACCTGCCCCTCAATGAGCCAGTAGCGGTAGGGAATGATGGTTTCATTGCTGGGCGCGAACGAGACGCGGAACCCGCCGGTCTGCCCATAGTTGGGCTGTAGATACTCGGTGCGGGTCTCGCGTCCGCAGTGCGCCTCCTCCCGCTGCAGGACCAGCACAAGCACCAGCGCCACCGACACCACGGCCAGCAGCACCAGCGCAAGGACAAACCACAGGGAATCTACCATAAAAATCCCTCCTTTTCCGTATGCTATGCCGCGGCGGTGCGCCGTGTGCAAAATTTACCGGTTTGCCGCCGTGCATACCCGCCCATACTCCCGGTAAATAAAAACTGGGGGTCAGCAGGATGTATGCAGGAAAAGTAGAGCTCTGCGGTGTGGATACGGCGCGTCTGCCCGTGTTGAGCGAGGCCGAAAAAAGCCGCCTCATCAAGGCGGCCCGGGCGGGGGACAGGCAGGCCCGGCAGGAGATGGTGCAGGGCAATCTGCGGCTGGTGTTAAGCGTTGTACAGCGGTTTGCGGGCCGCGGCGAGAACATGGACGACCTGTTTCAGGTCGGGTGTATCGGGCTCATCAAGGCCATCGACAACTTTGACCCGGCGCAGAACGTGCGGTTCTCGACCTACGGCGTGCCGATGATCGTCGGCGAGGTCAAGCGCTACCTGCGGGACAACAACGCCGTGCGGGTCAGCCGCTCCATCCGCGACCTGGCCTACCATTCGATGCAGGCGCGGGAGGAGCTGCAAAAGCAGAACGGGCGCGAGCCGAAGCTCTCCGAAATCGCCGCCCGGGTCGGCCAGAGCCCGGAGAATGTCGCTATGGCGTTGGAATCCGCTGTGACGCCGACGAGCCTGTATGAGCCGGTCTACTCCGACGGCGAGGACAGCTTTGCCCTTCTGGATCAGCTGCGCGACGCCACAGGCGAGGAAAGCTGGATCAGCGACATGATGTTCCGCGACACGGTCAGGGCACTCACACCGCGGGAGCGCCGCATTATTGCCCTGCGCTATCTGAACGGCAAGACCCAGACGCAGGTGGCAAAGGAGATCGGCATCAGCCAGGCCCAGGTCAGCCGCCTGGAAAAGGCCGCGCTCAACCATATCAAGGAACAGATCTGCGCGAACTGAGCTTTAATTATCAAAAATGCTTTGTAGGGGCGAACATTGTTCGCCCACTGAAGCCTTGCGGCAGTACGGATCTTCCGGGTCGATGGCGAGCATCGACCCCTACAACGTAGGGGCGGATTCCATATCCGCCCGGGAACTTGGCCACTGCCGCACATGACCTGCGGGCGAACAATGCTCGCCCCTGCATTCTCTGCACACAAAAACGGCAGCCCATCCGGACTGCCATTTTACATTCTGCTATTCCACCTCGATCCCGCAGGCTCCCAGTGCGCGGGTGAAGGACTTCGGGTTCTTGTACAAAATGCCGGTGATCCCCAGATTGTACGCAGCCTGGGCGTTGGCCTTGTTGTCGTCAACAAAAATCGACTCATCGTAGGCCAGGTGGCAGGTCTGCATCAGCGTTGTAAAAATCTCCGGCTCGGGCTTGCACAGGTGTACATCGCACGAGGCAATGCCGCCGTCAAACAGCGAGAACCACTCCCGCTGGCGCAGCTCGTCCATAACGTCCGTCGGGATGTTCGTCAGGTAGTACAGGCGGTACCCGGCGGCCTTCAGCTTGCGCATGATCTGTACAGTGGTCTTATTGGTTTCCAGCATCGTGAACCACTCGTCAAGGCAGGTCTGCACCTCAAACACGCGGTTGGCGTGGGCGGCCTTCTCCAGCATGATCTTATTGGCTTCCTCGCGGGTGATGATGCCGCGGTCCAGATCCTGCCACTCCTGGCTGCCAAAGACGATGTCGTAGGTTTCCTCCTCGGCGCGGCGGTTCATGAAGTGGTCCATCAGAAAATCTCTGGGATTAAAATTGACGACAACGCCGCCGAAATCAAAAATAATATTCTTGTACATAAAAACCTCCCTGCGGAGCAGTGTGTGTTGCCTTTATTATACACGCCTCGGGGCGATAGGGCAAGGCAACAATTTCACTTTCCCGGCATAGAATAGACCGGAAATACCGGAAATACCGGAAAGGGAGGCACGCCATGACCCTGCGCGATCTGTCAGCCAAGGACGTCATCCAGCTGAAAACCGGGGAGAACCTGGGCCGCATCGACGATGTGGTCTTTGACGAGCACGGCGGCCAGCTGCAATCGGTCATTCTGCGCGGGCGGGCGCACTGCTTCGGTCTGCTGGGCTGCGACGATGACCTGATCCTCCCGTGGGAGAGCATCCGCACCATCGGCACCGACGTCATCATGGTCGATGCCGGGCCGCTGCCCGGCGCGCGCCGCCGCTGATGTCTGCAAATCGTATATTTTGTGTAAAATTCCGCAAAAATCGGCTGTATTTTTTGGGATACTATGCTATAATTAAAATTCAACAGGCGGAAAGTGAGGAATCGGCCATGCAGACCACGCGCAGATTGGCAGTGCTGACCGTGCTGGCCGCGGTGCTCATCGCGGCGGGGGCGCTGTTCCTCATTGCTCCGGTCTGGCAGCCGCAGCGCCCTGCCGCTGCGTATGTCCCGGCGGCGGTACACACTGCCGCGCCGGAGGCACCGACCCTCATCGACATCAACACGGCCACGGCGGAGGAACTGACCGCCCTGCCGGGCCTTGGCCCCCGGAAGGCCGCTGCGCTCGTAGCCTACCGCGAGGCGCACGGCCCGTTTGCCACGCTGGCGGACGCCGCTGCGGTCAAGGGCATATCCCTGCGCATGACAGAAAGCTGGGCGGGCCTGGCCGCTGCCAATCATTAGGAGGAGATACACTTGGAAAAAAAGCCGGAAAGCATCTTCATCAACCGTGAACTCAGCTGGCTTGACTTCGACAGCCGGGTGCTGGCACTTGCCAAGGAAAAGACCGTGCCGCTGGGCGAACGCATCAAGTTTGCTGCCATCTTCGGCAGCAATATGGACGAGTTCTTCATGGTCCGCGTCGGCTCGCTCTACGACCAGACGCTGCTCAAAAACAATAAGACCGACAACGTCACCCACATGACGGCAGCGGAGCAGATCGCTGCCATTACGCCGCGCGTGGCGGAATTGCAGGCAAAATGCGATAAATACTTCCAGCACCTTGTCTCGGCGCTGGCGCAGGAGGGCTACAAAAAGGTAGACTTCGCCAAGCTCGCCAAGCCGCAGGAGCATTTCTGGAAAACCTATTTCCAGCGCGAGCTGCTGCCGCTGCTCAGCCCGCAGATCGTCGATTCCCGCCACCCGTTCCCGTTCCTGAACAACAAGGACATTTACTATATTGCCCAGCTCCACTCCAAAAATGAGGGCATCAGCTACGGCATCGTGCCGGTCAGCAGCCAGTTTGAGCGGGTGCTCTTTGTCAAGGACGGCGAGACGACCTGCTTTGCCTTTGTGGAGGAGCTGATCGCCCACTATGCCGCGACGATTTTCAGCGCCAGCACGGTGCAGAAGCAGTGCCTGTTCCGCGTGACCCGCAACGCCGACATCACCGTCGACGAGGGCATGATGGATCACGACGTCGATTTCCGCGATGTCATGAGCGAACTGCTGAAAAAGCGCCGTAAGCTCGCGGCTGTGCGCCTGCAATTCTGGCCGGACGCCCCGCAGGAAATCGTCAAATTCCTGCGGGACAAGCTCGTCGTGCCCGCGGATCGCTGCTATACCCAGACGTCGCCGCTCGACTCCGGCTCGCTGTTCAAGCTGGCCGGGCGCATCTCCGCTGACGGCGGCCACACGGCGCTGTTCTATCCCGCGGCAAAGCCCATGCAGGCCCCGGCAGGGTACGACCTGTACACCGAGGTCCGCAAGCATGACGTGCTGCTGGCCTACCCGTACCAGAGCATCCGTCCGTTTATCAAGATGCTGCTGCGCGCGGGCGCTGACCCCGACGTTGTGTCGATCAAAATGACGCTCTACCGCATGGCCAGCGACTCCCAGATCGTGAACGCCCTGATCGCCGCTGCCGAGAACGGCAAGGAGGTCGTCGCGATGGTCGAGCTGCGCGCCCGTTTTGACGAGCAGAACAACATCGACTGGTCCAAGCAGCTCGAGGACGCGGGCTGCACCGTGTTCTACGGCTTCGACGATTACAAGGTCCATTCCAAGCTGACCCTTATCACCAGCCGCGTCAACGGCCAATATAAGTACTTGACGCAGATCGGCACCGGCAACTATAATGAAAAGACAAGCGAGCTGTACACCGACCTGTCCTTCATCACGACCCGGCAGGAGATCGGCGAGGAGGCCAGCGCCGTCTTTAACAACATGGCCCTGCAGCGCCTGACGAGCGAGGCAGACACGATGCTGGTCGCACCGCTGCGCTTCAAGACCGTGCTGCTCGAGGAAATGGACCGCCAGATCGCGCTGGCCATGCAGGGCAAGCCCGCGTCCATCATCCTGAAAAACAACTCCATCAACGACCCGCAGATTATCGACAAGATCAGCGAGGCCAGCTGTGCGGGTGTCCGTGTGGACATGATCGTGCGCGGCATCTGCTGCGTGCGTGCCGGTGTGCCGGGCCGCACCGAGAACGTGCATATCCGCAGCCTGGTGGGCCGCTATCTGGAGCACTCCCGCATCTACTGCTTCGGCAGCGGCGAGGCCATGCGCATTTATATTGCGTCCGGCGACTTCCTGACCCGCAACACCGAGCGCCGCGTTGAGGTCGGCGTCCGCGTGGATGACCCGGCCATTGCCAAAAAGCTGCGCGGCATCCTTGATTTGCAGCTGCGCGACACCGTCAATGCCCGCGAGATGCAGCCGGACGGCACCTATGTGAAGGTGCGCCCCGCCGAGGGTCAGCCCCCGGTGGACAGTCAGATGGCGATGTTCGGCTATTTCCAGAACGGCTTCGTGCAGGAGACGGACAAGCCCGAGAAACCAAAAGCAGGATCCAAGCCCAAGGCGGCAGCCGTAAAGGCCGCTGTAAAACCCGTACCCCGGCAGCGTGCGGCACTGCGCCCCAAACGTGCAGGTCTGCTGCAAAGCCTGTTCGGACGCGGGAAAAAATAAGGAGAATCCAAACCATGAAAAGCTGTGTAGTGACCGCAAATTATGCCTGTGACCCTAACAAGGTGTGGTTGTATCTGACCAAGCCGACCCTCAATGGCTGGCGCAGGGACGTCAGCAGCTATGAGGAGAGCGACGACGGCCTGAAGGCTGCCGAAAAGAACACCGACGGCAGCGAGACCCAAATCGTCTTTACCCGCAAGGAAAAGCCCCGGTGCCTGAGCTGCAACTTCCAGAAGGGCAAGATCAGCGGCACCTTTACGGCGCTGCTGCTGGGCGGCGGTGACGCCACCAGCGTGGAATGCACGCTGGATGTCAACGGTCTGGGCCTTTTCGCCAAGCCCGAAAAGCTCCTGAACGAGCGTCTGGAGATGCTCCGCCAGACGCTGGGGGCATAAGGTCCTTGGCCCCCTCTGCGAGGGGGCTCCCGCCGCAGCGGGTGGGGGAGAGAACCTCCCGGCAATCCGAAATATTTCGGGTCGCGGCAAGGCTCGCTCCCTCCGGCCCTGCGGGCCACCGCTCCCCCTCTGACGCTGCGCGCCACCTCCCCCGTATCGGGGGAGTCTGTCTCGCCGAGGGAGGCAAGTAAGTATGCATCCGCCCTTCGGGGCGGATATTTTTTTCCCCGCCCGCATACCGTGTATAAAAAACACGGGAGGTGTACGCCATGTGGGAAAACGCCGCGCCGCTGCCGGAAAATGAGCCGCCGAGGCAGCCTGCCCGCTGCGCCGGTTCCGAGGAGGATTTGGTCCTATGGGCGCAGATCCTTCTCTGTCTTGCTGCCATCGGCCTTGTGCTGGCCGCCGGGGCGCTGGATTGGCCGGTTTACCCGGAGCTGCGCCGCGCTTTCACGGCGGCCATGCAGCCCGAGCAATCGCTGCTGCTGGGTGAGGAGCGCAACCTTCTGAAATTTACCGAGCAGACCGCCGGGGAGCTGGCCGACTCCGCCCGCAGCATGTGGGAGGACTTCACCCTGCCCGCCACGCCGGAGAGCGCTCGCACAGCTCACGGCCAGCCGTCGCCGCCTGCCTACGCCAGGACGGACAGCTACACGCCCGGCTTTCCACTGCAATTCCCGCTGCCCGGGCAGAGCCGTAAAACCTCCGGCTACGGCTGGCGCACCGATCCGATGGGCGGCCTTGGCGACGACTTTCACATCGGCAACGACCTGGCTGCGGCACAGGGCACGCCGGTGCTGGCCGCCGCGGACGGTGTGGTGCGCATGGCGGGCAGCCATAAGAGTTACGGCAACTACCTGCGCATTCTCCACGCCGACGGCGACGAGACGCTGTACGCGCACATGCAGTATCTGTTCGTAAAGGCGGGGGAGTGCGTTACCGCGGGGCAGATCCTCGGCACCGTGGGCGAGACCGGCAACGCCACCGGCCCGCATCTGCACTTTGAGATCCTGCACCGCGGTCTGCGCTATGACCCCGCCGAGGCCCTGCAGAATGCGTCGTAGCCGCGCAAAGATCCGCTGGCGGCAGCCGCTGCTTACCCTTGCAACCTTAACGCTGCTGCTGGCGTTTGACGGCAGCGGCATCCTGCGGGTAGGGCTGGGCTGCGCCGTGCTGCATGAGTGCGGCCACGCGTTGGCTTACCGCCTTTTGTGGCGGCGCTGGCCGGAAATCGAGGTCTCGCCCTTCGGCCTCTGCCTGCGGCTGCGCGGCCTGCCGATGACGAACCTGCAGGAGCTTCTGCTGGCTGCAGCGGGCCCGGCGGTCAACCTGCTGGCCTGTGCGGCAGTGCTGGCCTTCATGCGCGCCACGGCCTATACCTATGGCGGCTACTGGTTTGCCTGCTGCAATCTGCTGGTGGGCGCCAGCAATCTGTTGCCGCTGCCCGGCCTGGACGGCGCGCATATTGCCGCGTGTCTGTTGCATTTTGGCCGGAAATAGGGTACAATAAACTGATACACTAAAAAGCTAAGGATGGTTCACCAATATGGCGGAATTTTCCCCGAAATTTAAAGAAGCATTAAGCCTTGTGCAGAAGCCGGGCCGGTACACCGGCGGCGAGCCGGGCTGTGTCTATAAGGATAAGTCCAGGGTCGATGTGCGCATGGCGTTCTGCTTCCCCGATACCTACGAGATCGGCATGTCGTTCCTCGGCGAAAAGATCCTCTACGACATCCTCAACCGCCACGAAAACTGGTGGTGTGAGCGCGCGTTCATGCCCTGGACCGATATGAAGGAGCAGATGGAGCGGCTGGACATTCCGCTCTACTGCCTTGAGAGCAAGGATCCGCTGACCGATTTTGACATCATCGGCTTCTCGCTGGAATATGAGCTGGCCTACACGAACGTGCTGGCCATGCTGCGCCTGTCGGGTATTCCGCTGCGCGCCGCGGACCGCGACGAGCGCTGGCCGCTGATTATTTCCGGCGGCCCCTGCGTCTGCAACGCCGAGCCGATGGCGGATTTCTTCGACGTCATGCAGCTGGGCGAGGGTGAACAGATGCTCCAGGACATCTGCGCCGCAGTCGAGCGGGGCAAAAAGCAGGGCTGGAACAAAGAACAGCTGCTTTTGGAACTCGCCAAAATTCCCGGCGTCTACGTGCCGTCCTTCTACGATGTGACCTACAGGGAGGATGGCCGCATTGAGGCCGTCACCCCGAACCGTCCCGGCGTTCCCGCCCGCGTGACAAAGGCCATCGTCAGGGATATGGACAGCTTCACCCCGCCGGAAAACTTTGTTGTGCCGCTCGTCGGCGCGGTGCAGGACCGCGCCTGCGTCGAGGTGCTGCGCGGCTGCGTGCGCGGCTGCCGCTTCTGTCAGGCAGGCCAGCTCTACCGCCCCTTCCGTGAGCGCAGCCCCAAGCTCATCAGCGACAGCGCCCGCGCACTCTGCCGCAACACCGGCTACGATGAATTGAGCCTGTCGAGCCTGTCCACCTCCGATCATTCGCGGCTGGAAGAAATTCTCGACGAGCTGAACTCCTGGGCCGAGGCTGACCACGTCAGCTTGTCGCTGCCGTCCCTGCGTGTGGACAACTTCTCGGAATCGCTGGTCGAAAAGACGACGAAGGTCCGCAAAAGCGGTCTGACCTTTGCCGCCGAGGCCGGTACCCAGCGCCTGCGCGACGTCATCAATAAGAACGTCACGTGGGAGCAGATCGAGCGCGGCTGCCGCATCGCCTTCTCGGAGGGGTACACCTCGGTCAAGCTCTACTTCATGATGGGTCTGCCGACGGAAACGCTCGACGACATCAAGGGCATTGCCGACACGGCGCAGCAGGTCGTGGACCTGTTCTATAAGATCCCCAATAGACCGAAGGGCAAGGGCGTGCAGGTCACGATCAGCGTCGCCTGCTTTGTGCCCAAGCCCGACACGCCGTTCCAGTTCTGCGCCCAGGACCGCCGCGAGTCCCTGCGCGAGAAGCAGAAATATCTGCTCAGCTGCGTGCATTCCCGCAAGATCAAGGTCAACTACCACGACAGCACCACAAGCGTGCTCGAGGGTGTGTTCGCCAAGGGTGACCGCCGTCTGGGCCGCGTCATCGAGACGGCGTTCGAGAACGGTGCCTTTTTTGATACGTGGGAGGAATACTTCAACTATGACCGCTGGCTCGATGCGTTCAAGACCTGCGGCCTTGACCCGGACTTTTACAACTACCGCACCATCGGCCTGGACGAGGTCACGCCCTGGGACCATCTGGATGTCGGCGTGACAAAGGCCCATCTGGCGCGCGAGTACAACAAGGCGCTCGAGGCAAAAACGACCCAGCCCTGCAACCGCCAGTGCAGCGCCTGCGGTGCCAACAAGCTGATCGGAGGACCGTGCTTTGACTACAGTAAGAATCTTCTTTGAGAAGTGCGGCGAGTCCGCCTATATCTCGCTGCTTGACCTGCAGCGGGTCTTTCACCGGATGCTGAAAATGAGCAGCCTGCCCGTGTACTACACGCAGGGCTTCAACCCGCACATCTACCTGTCCTTCACCTGCCCGCTGTCCCTGGGGCAGGAGAGCCTCTGCGAAAGCTGCGAGGTCAAGACCGAGCAGGAGACGATTGACCCGCAGGCATGGATCGACGCCTTGCAGCCCCTGATGCCGCGCGGCATCGTCATCACGAAGGTCGCCCCGGCTGTGGAGAAGGTCGGCGAGATCGAGACGGCAGCCTATGAAATCACGATGCCAGCCGGCTCAGCCATCGCCCTTGACGCCTACAACAATGCCGAGCACGCCGAGGTCACGAAAAAGACGAAGCGCGGCTGCAAAACGCTGGAGCTGAAGCACTACCTTGACCGCATTGAGTACACGATTGAAGGCGGCACGCTGCGCTTTACGGCGCTGCTGCCCTGCGGAAGCGGCGAGGCACTGAACCTGAATCCGTCCCTGCTGACCGACTTCCTCCGCACGCAGGGGGCCGCTCCCGTCTGGCAGTGCCGCGTGGTGCGGACGCACCTTTATAATAAAGCGGGCAAAGACTTCGAGTAAGCTCCCTGGCCCCCTCGCAGAGGAAGGTTTTTGACACGCGGCCTTCCCCCTCGGGGGAAGGTGCCCGAGGCCCCGCCCGAGGGCGGATGAGGGGCGGCCTTCCGGGCAAAGCCCGTTTACGGGTAACTGCCGGGGACTTGCCCCTCATCCGGCCCTGCAGCGCCACCTTCCCCGCGGGGGAAGGCAAAAGCTGAAAAAAACTTCGTTTTTCTGTCAAAACCCCCTTGCCAAACGCGCTGCACAATGCTATAATACTAAAGCGTTAGTGCCGCCGAGCCATCGGCGGGATAATGACACATCATTATACAGGCGGTCCTCTGACGAACAATCGTGTATGAACGTCGCAATAAAATGGAGGAATTCAAACCATGGACGCAATGAAGCATTTTACCGAGGGTATGATCAAAGAGAACAAGCCCCAGTTCGAAGTCGGCGACACCGTTCGCGTCTCCGTCCGCATCAAGGAAGGCGACAAGGAGCGTATCCAGGCTTTTGAGGGCACCGTTATTGCCAAGAAGCATGGCGGCATCGCGGAGACCTTCACCGTCCGCCGCACCTCTTACGGTGTTGGCGTTGAGCGTGTGTTCCCGGTCAACAGCCCGTTCGTCGAGAAGGTTGACGTCGTTCGCCGCGGCAAGGTCCGTCGTGCGAAGCTGTTCTACCTGCGCGAGCGCACCGGCAAGGCTGCCAAGGTCAAGGCACGTATCTGAGCATACTAGAAAAGGGGAGGACGGTTGGCGTTCTCCCTTTTTTCGTATTTTTTTAAACGGGTGGTGGAAAACATGGCAGCATCCTTCAAAGACCGCTACCGCCGCAATAAGGAAACGCTGGAATGGTACGACGCCCTCGCTATGGCCGTGGCGGTCATTGCGCTGGTGTTCACCTTCGGCGTGCGCATCGTCAAGGTGGACGGCCACTCAATGGACCCGACACTCTCCAACGGCGAACGCATCCTTATCAACCTTTTAAAAAAGCCCGACTATGACGACATCGTTGTCGTGGACGGCTACACGGAATACGGCAGGCCCCTCGTCAAACGGGTCATCGGCAAGGGCGGGGACACCATCGATATTGACTTTACCGCCGGTATCGTCTACCGCAACGGCGAGGCCCTCGACGAGCCCTACACCGCCGAGCCTACGTATTTATATGAAAGCGTGGACTTTCCCATCACGGTGCCGGACGGCTGCCTGTTCCTGATGGGGGACAACCGCAACAATTCCACCGACAGCCGCGATACCCGCGTGGGCTGCGTGGACGAACGTGACATTATGGGCGCAGCCGTGCTGCGCGTACTGCCCTTTGGCAAGATAGGAGCGGCCCAATGAGCCAGAGTGACATTATCAACAGCCGCCAGATCCAGTGGTTCCCCGGGCACATGACCAAGACCCTGCGCCTGATGGAAAAGGAGATCCGCAACGTCGACTGCGTTTTGCAGATTCTCGACGCGCGCATCCCGCTTTCCAGCCTGAACCCCGAGATCGAGCGCATCACCGCGGGCAAACCGCATCTGTACGTATTGAATAAGTCTGATTTGGCAGACCCCGAGATCACCAAGCAATGGCTGGCCTACTTCAAGAGTGCGGGTGCGGGCTGCATTGCGATGGACTCCAAGCAGCGCGGACGCGCCACGGCTACGAAGGGCCTGATCGAAAAGGAGCTTTCCGCGCTGATGGAGCGCCGCCGCAGCCGCGGCATGGTCGGCGCAGCCATCCGCGTTATGATCGTGGGCATCCCGAACGTCGGCAAGTCCACCTTCATCAACTCGTTTGCGGGCACGACCCGCGCCAAGGCTGCCAACAAGCCCGGCGTGACCCGCGGCAAGCAGTGGATCTCGGTTGACAACTTTGACCTCATGGACATGCCCGGCGTGCTGTGGAAAAAGTTCGATTCGCTGGAAACGGCGTCGAACCTTGCGTTTATAGGCTCCATCCGCGACGATATTCTCGACATTGAGGAGCTGGCTTGCGGTCTGCTCTCCAGCGTGCGCGGCATTTATCCGCAGCAGCTGCTGGCCCGCTACAAGCTGGACGCCGAGGCACTGACGCTGCCGCCGTATGACCTCCTGCAGGCCATCGGCGCCAAGCGCGGTATGCTGATTTCCGGCGGTGAGGTCGATACCGAACGCGCCGCCAAGATGCTGGTCGGTGAGTTCCGCGCCAGCAAGTGGGGGCGGCTCTCCCTTGAGCGCCCGCCCCGGCGCGCCATTCAGGAAGATAGGGAAGAGGTGACGGACGATGCCCTGCAGGACGACGACTGGGACGACGAGCAGTAACGAGGCGCTCTACGCCTTTGATACCGCCAGACGCGCCGAACACGGTACTGTCTGCGGCGTGGACGAGGCGGGCCGCGGCCCGCTGTGCGGCCCGGTCTGCTGCGCAGCGGTCATCCTGAACCCCGATGACCCCATCGAAGGTGTCAACGACTCCAAAAAGCTGACAGAGAAGCGACGCGACGCGTTGTATGAGGAAATCACAAAGCGCGCACTGGCGTATAAAATTATTTTCATCTCGCCGCAGGAAATTGACGAGCGCAACATTCTGTGGGCCACAATGGACGGCATGGCGCAGGCTGTGGCGGGGCTGGAAATAACGCCCGACTATGTGATGATCGACGGCAACCGCTGCCCGCCGGGGCTGATACAGCCCGCCGAGGCCGTCGTCAAAGGCGACGCCAACAGTGCGTCGATTGCGGCGGCGTCGATTCTGGCAAAGGTCAGCCGTGACCGTTATATGCTCGAGCTGGACAAGCAGTACCCGCAGTACCAGCTTGCCAGGCACAAGGGCTATCCGACCAAGCTGCACTACGAGCTGATCGCGCAGTACGGCATCCAGCCGTTTTACCGCCGCAGCTTTCTGAAAAAGCAGGGCTACTGGCATGACTGACGTCGGCCGCACGGGCGAGGCCGTCGCCGCCAAGTACTACCAGCAGCGCGGCTGGCTGCTGCTGAACCACAACTACCGCACACGGCTGGGGGAGCTGGATCTTATTTTGTATAAGGAAAACACCCTCGTCTTTGCCGAGGTCAAGACCCGCACCGGCGCGATGCTGGACCGCCCCGCCGCCGCGGTGGACGCCCGAAAGCAGAACCGCCTGATTTTGGCGGCCCGGCAATACCTGCAGCACAGCCCCTACCGCGATGCTGCCATCCGCTTTGATGTGGTGGAGGTCACGCCCGCCGCCCGCGGCTGGCAGGTGCATTGCATCCCGGGCGCGTTTGAGTGTTGAGCCCCTCTTGGCCCCCTCTGCGAGGGGGCTCCCGCCGCAGCGGGTGGGGGAGAGAACCTTGCGGCAGCCGCACACTTTCCGGGGCGATGACGGACATCGATCCCTGCAACCCGTAGGGGCGTATTCCGTATCCGCCCGCAATCCGCCGCTCACAGCAACGGTATAGCGCCAAAAAAGGCTTATACATATAGAGGAAAGAGAATAAGAGAAAGGGTGTAAACGTATGCAGTATTTGAGCACCAGAGATTCCGCACTCCGCGTTTCCGCACAGGAGGCTATCGTCCGCGGTCTGGCACCGCAGAGCGGTCTGTTCGTGCCGGAGACCTTCCCCCGGGCCGATTTGGACGCATGGAAAAATCTCTCCTATTCCGAGCTGGCCGAGAAGGTCCTGGCCGGTTTTCTGACCGATTACAGCGCTGATTTCCTGCACACCGCAACGGCATCTACCTACGGCGCTGCCTTTGGCGGCAAGGCGGGCGAGACCGTTAAGGTCCGCGACGGCCTGTATTCTCTCGAGCTGTGGCACGGCCCGACCTGCGCCTTCAAGGACTACGCCCTGCAGCTCATGCCGAAGCTGCTCGTCGAGGCCAAGAAGATGCTGGGCCGCACCGAGACGACCCGCATTCTGGTGGCAACCTCCGGCGACACCGGCAAGGCCGCGCTGGCGGGCTACGCCGACCTCGACGGCATTGAAATTGAGGTATTTTACCCGAACGACGGCACAAGCGAGATCCAGCATCTGCAGATGGCGACCCAGAAGGGAGAAAATGTGCAGGTCTACGCCGTGCAGGGCAACTTTGACGATGCCCAGACCGGCGTCAAGAAGGTCTTTGCCGACGCCGACGTCGCCGCCGAGCTGGAAAAGCGCGGCATCCGCCTGTCCAGCGCCAACTCCATCAACTGGGGCCGCCTCGTGCCGCAGATCGTCTACTACTTCTACGCCTACTTCCGTCTGGCCGAGCAGGGCGCAGTCGAGTGGGGCAAGCCTGTGGATTTCTGCGTGCCTACCGGCAACTTCGGTGACATTCTGGCGGGCTACTACGCCAAGCAGATGGGTCTGCCCGTGGGCAGGCTGGTCTGCGCGTCCAACAAGAACAACGTTCTGACCGACTTCCTGCGCACCGGCACCTATGACGCCCGCCGCACCTTCTACAAGACGACCTCGCCGTCGATGGACATCCTGATCTCCTCGAACCTCGAGCGTCTGCTCTACCACGTCAGCGGCAGCAGCGAAAAGGTCGCGGGCTGGATGCAGGAGCTTTCCGCCACCGGCAAGTACACCGTTGACGCCGAGACGCTGGCAAAAATCCAGCAGAGCTTCGCCGCAGGCTACGCCGACGATGCCGACGGTGCTGCTGAAATCAAGGCCCGCTTTGACGGCGACCACTACCTCTGCGACACCCACACCGCCGTGGCCTTCCGCGTGGCCGAGACCCGGCGCACCGACGCGCCGATGGTCGTGCTCTCCACGGCCAGCCCGTTCAAATTCCCGCGCGACGTCCTGACGGCTCTGGGCGAGGAGGCCCCCGCCAGCGACTTTGCCGCCATGGCCGCGCTGACCGCCGAGACCGGCGCCGAGGCTCCCGCCTCGCTGCGCGAGTTGGATAAGCTCGAGGTGCGGTTCAAGACCGTGCTGCAGCCCGCCGACATCCGCACCGCGGCTCTTCGTTAAAAGCAACAACTAGAAAGTGAGGGCCCTATGGCCATCTTTGCAATCGGGGATATGCACCTCTCGCTGGGAACGGACAAGCCCATGGACGTTTTCCCGGGGTGGGAGGGGTATCTGCCCCGACTGGAAGCCAGCTGGCGCAAGCTGATCGGCCCGGACGACACTGTTGTTCTGGCGGGTGATACCAGCTGGGCCATGAACCTGAACGACACAAAAGCGGATTTTGCCTTTATCCAAAACCTGCCGGGCCAAAAGTGGCTCTTAAAGGGCAACCATGACTACTGGTGGACGACGACCCGCAAGATGGAAAACTTCCTGACTGCCAACGGCTTTGACACGCTGCATATTTTGCACAACAACGCCTGCACTGTCGGCAATGTGGCGCTGTGCGGCACCCGCGGCTGGCCGTTTGACGACGTTGCCGCCCAGGGCGAAAAGCTCATGGCGCGGGAGGCAGGCCGTCTGCGCATGTCCTTGCAGGCGGCGGGGGATGCGGCAGAAAAAATCGCTTTTCTCCACTACCCGCCCATCTACCCCGGCGCACAGGCGCAGGAACTGGTGGATGTGCTGAATGAGTTCGGCGTGACCGAGTGCTACTACGGCCACCTGCACGGCAAGTCCATCCGCTACGCAACGCAGGGCGAGCGCGACGGCATCACCTATCGGCTGATCTCCGCCGACGGTCTGTCGTTCTGCCCGTATAAAATCAGGTGATGCGGATGAAGCAGAAAACAAAAAGCATTGTCACAGCGCTGCTGCTGGGGGTCTTATGCGCGGTAACACTGTCCGCCGTCATTACGGTGCCGGACTGGGAGACTGCCCGCGCGGATCTGCTGATCGGCATGCAGTACGAGACAACGGGCCTCGACCTTGACGCCGTGCCCGGCTGGCTTGCGGCGCTGGTCATGCTGCACCAGAATTTTCCGCTGGACGGCTGGGCCTGGGGGCCTGCCGCCGCGGGGCTGGCCGTGCTGCTCTGCTGGGTGCGCGGTCAGCGTGAGGCGAAACCCAAGCGCACGGAGCTGGTGCTGAGCATTGTCTTTGGCATTGCTGAGGTATTGGGTCTGAGCATCTGCAAGCTGGGCAGCTGGGCGTTTGTCTTTAAAAATCCGTATCAGCTCTGCGTCGGCGTGCTCTGCATGGCCGGGTACGCGGTGCTGTTCTACCACGCGGTCTGGGGGCTGTACGCCCTGCTGGGCCGCAGCCGGACGGGCGGGGAGGACTTCCCGCAGACCCGCTTCGCAGCGTGGTTCGCCAAGGCACCGGGCCGCGCGTCGTCGCTGCTCATCGGCGCGGCGTGGCTGCCGTGGGTCGCCGTGTTCTGGCCAGGCTCCGTGGACTGGGACTCCTGGGGGCAGATCTCGCAGGTGCTTGGGGTGCAGGAGATGACCGCCCACCATACGGTGCTCTCCACCTGGCTGCACGGCTGGCTGTTCCGGCTGGGCCGTGCGCTGGGCAGCGACAATCTCGGCGTGTTTCTCTACATACTATTGCAGTTTCTCGTCTGCGCGTGGGTGTTCGGGCAGGTAACGGCCTTTGCCGCTAGGCTCGGCTGCTCCCGCGGTGTGCAGTATGCGGTCACAGCGTTCTTTGCGCTCGACCCCATCTGGGGCGCGTTCATCCAGACGCAGGTCAAGGATACACTCTACACGGGACTGTTCGTCCTGTTCGTGCTGAAAACCGCCGACCTGCTGCTCTTTCCGCAGAAATGGCAGGGGAACCGCCCGCGCCTGACCGCTTACGCGGTGCTCGGCGTGCTCTGCTGCCTGCTGCGCAAAAACGGCATCTATGCCGTTGTGCCGATGCTGCTGGTGTCGGCCTGCACCGTGAGTGAAAAGCGCCTGCGCCGCCCCGTGCTGGCGGTGCTGCTGGCCGTCTGTATCGGCTCGTTCGGGTTTGACATGTTCACCGAAAAAGTCCTCGACATCCCCGCAGGCAGCGTGGGGGAGGCACTCTCGGTCCCGATGCAGCAGACCGCCCGCTATATCCGCGACTACGGCAATGAAGTCACCGACGACGAGCGCACCGCCATTGAAAAGGCCCTCGACTACGACGCCATTGCCCAAAGCTACATGCCGGAGCTGTCCGACGGCGTCAAGCAGTACTACAAAAATCCCGGCAAGGGTGACCTGGCCCGCTATATGCTGGTCTGGGCCAAAATGCTGCTCAAGCACCCGGTCTGCTATTTTGAGGCAACGCACGCAAACTCCCACGGGTATTACACCATCACGAAATGCCGCGCCATCAACGATTACTACACGTTCAATAATGACATTTGCATGGAAATGTCTGAAATGAACGTCCACTATCTTGATAAATCCGGCTATCTGCGGTATGCTTTTGTACAGGCGCTCTCGGCATTTGAAAAGCTGCCGCTCGTGGGGCTTACAACGTCCATCGGGTTCATGGCGTGGCTGACTGCCGTGCTTGGTCTCTGGCTGGCGCGCTGCAAAGCAAAGCCTGTGCTGCCGGTTTTTATCGGCCTTGGCATCTTCTGGCTGACCTGCATTGCGTCCCCGGTCAATGACTGTATGCGCTATTTCCTGCCGGTGGCGGGGTGTCTGCCGCTGGTTTTCTGTCTGGCGGCGGTGTTTTCCCGTGAAAAATCAGAAATTACCGTCTGATTTGTTAAAAAATTCAAAAAAGACTGGTATTTTCCGCACAGGCATGGTATAATAACTTGTATTTTTATGTACATCTATTTTTGGAGGAATTTATAAATGAAACTGATTTCCTGTGAAAAGCTCGAAAAGAGCATGGTCGAACTGCAGTTCTCTATTGACGCGGAGACCTTCAAATCTGCTGTCAATACCGCTTTCAAGCGCGAGGGCAAGAAGTACGCCATCCCCGGCTTCCGCAAGGGCAAGGCTCCCAAGGCCATGATCGAGAAGATGTATGGCAAGGACCTGTTCCAGTATGACGCCATCAACGACCTGTTCCCCGAGAACTACGAGGCCGCCGTCAAGGAGGCCGGTATCGAGGTCGTTGGCCGTCCTGACCCCGAGGTCGTCTCCATGTCCGAGGACGAGGGCGCTACCCTGAAGGTCAAGGTCGCCGTCAAGCCCGAGGTCGAGCTGGGCGAGTACACCGGTTTAACCGTCAACAAAGATGTCAAGACTGTTGACGAGGCTGATGTTGACGCCGAGATCAAGCGCATGCAGGACCGCAATGGCCGTCTGCTGACCCGTGAGGGTGCTGCCGAGAACGGCGACACCGTTGACATTGACTTCGAGGGCTTCGTTGACGGCGTCGCTTTCGAGGGCGGCAAGGCCGAGCACTACTCTCTGGTGCTGGGCTCCGGCTCCTTCATCCCCGGCTTCGAGGAGCAGGTCGTCGGCCACAAGGCCGGCGAGGAGTTCGACGTCAACGTCAAGTTCCCCGAGGAGTACCAGGCTGAGGAGCTGGCCGGCAAGGACGCCACCTTCAAGATCAAGCTGCATGAGGTCCAGTACAAGGAGCTGCCCGAGCTGGACGACGACTTTGCCAAGGACGTCAGCGAGTACGACACTCTCGACGAGCTGAAGGACTCCATCCGCAAGGGCATCGAGACCAACCACGAGAAGCAGGCTGACCAGAAGGTCGAGAACGACCTGATCGACCAGGTCGTGGGCGGCATGAAGGCCGAGATCCCCGACGCCATGATCGAGAGCCGCATCGAGGAGCTGGTGCAGGACTTCCAGTACCGTATCTCCCAGCAGGGCCTCAAGCTCGAGCAGTACCTGCAGTATATGGGCATGACCATGGAGCAGTTCAAGGAGCAGTTCCGTGAGCAGGCCGACAAGCAGGTCAAGATGCGCCTGGCCATGGAGGCTATCGTCGCCAAGGAGTCCATCGAGGCTACCGAGGAGGAGTTCGAGGCCGAGATCAAGCGCATTGCCGATGCTTACCAGATGGAGGCTGACAAGGTCAAGAGCCTGGTCGATGCTGCCGCCGTCAAGAAGGATCTGGCTGTCAACAAGGCAATCGACTTCGTGAAGTCCAAGGCCAACATCGTCGCCGGTGCTGCCGAGGAGAAGAAGCCCGCCAAAAAGACCACCCGCAAGACCACCAAGAAGGCTGCCGCCAAGCAGGACGAGGAGCCGAAGGAAGAGGAGACCAAGGGCGAGTAATCACCCCGCGGGCATCCGTAAACATTGAGTAAAAGGGCCGGTACGGTTGCGCAGCTATGCCGCCGTATCGGTTCCTTTGTCATCACCCATACTTTATCTAAGGCAACACCGCACAATTCCCGCCTAACGGCTCAAGCACTGCTCCGGCGGCTGCGGCACGGCATCTGCGTTGCCAAAATGCTCGATAAGACATCCAGTATTATCTGCGCTTTTGGCTTAGCAGCTGCCGCACCTCGCTCGCCGTATCGGCGCTTAGAATTATGCGGTATTGCCCTAAAGCACCAAGGAGGGAAACCAGAATGAGCCTTGTACCTTATGTTGTCGAACAGACTGCGCGCGGTGAGCGCAGCTATGACATCTTCTCCCGACTGCTCAATGACCGCATCATTGTGCTGAGCGAGGACGTCAACTCCGCCTCCGCCAGCGTCATCGTGGCACAGCTGCTGTACCTCGAGGGCCAGGACCCGGAGAAGGACATCTACTTCTATATCAACAGCCCCGGCGGCTCGATCTCTGACGGTATGGCCATCCACGACACGATGAACTACATCAAGTGCGATGTCTCCACCATCTGCGTCGGCATGGCGGCCTCGATGGGCTCTTTCCTGCTGGCCAGCGGCACCAAGGGCAAGCGCTTTGCCCTGCCGAACTCCGAGATCCTGATCCACCAGCCGCTTATCGGTGGGCAGGGTATCTCCGGCCAGGCTACCGACATCAAGATCCACGCCGACCACATCGTGCGCATCCGCGAGAAGATGAACACGCTGCTCAGCCAGTACACCGGCCAGCCGCTGGACGTCATCACCCGCGACACCGAGCGCGACAACTATATGACCGCGCAGCAGGCGAAGGAGTACGGCCTGATCGACGACATCCTCTATAAACACTGATTCGGGGGAACAACATGGCAAATCAAACGTCCGGCAAGGACGGAAAAGGACGCGAGCTCGTCTGCAGCTTCTGCGGGCGGACGCAAAATGAGGTAGAGCAGCTGATCATTGGCCCCGGCGTCAATATCTGCAAGGACTGCCTGGATATGTGCAACAATGCCCTGTACAAGGACGGCGAGCGCCCGGCCCCGCCGCCGCGCGCCGGTATGCCGCGGAACCGCCGCAGCACAGCCGCGCAGCCCGGTGCGGACTATGACTATGACCCGCTCGAGAGCATCAATATCCTGACCCCCGCCGAGATCAAAGCGGGGCTGGATCAGTATGTTATCGGGCAGGATGCCGCCAAAAAGGTGCTGGCTGTCTCTGTCTACAACCACTACAAGCGCATTCTCTCCCGCGAGAGCAGCGACGTGGAGCTGCAGAAGTCCAACGTGCTGATGCTCGGCCCGTCCGGCACCGGCAAGACGCTGCTGGCCCAGACGCTGGCCAGGATGCTCAATGTGCCGTTCGCCATCGCGGACGCCACGACGATCACCGAGGCAGGCTACGTCGGCGAGGATGTCGAGAACATCCTGCTCAAGCTCATTCAGGCGGCGGATTTTGACGTCGCCCGCGCCGAGATCGGCATTATCTACGTCGATGAGATCGACAAGATCACCCGCAAGAGCGAGAACCCCTCCATCACCCGTGACGTCGGCGGTGAGGGTGTACAGCAGGCGCTGCTGAAGATCGTGGAGGGCACGGTCAGCAACGTGCCGCCCAACGGCGGACGCAAGCACCCGCAGCAGGAGTTCATCCAGATCAACACGAAGAATATCCTGTTCATCTGCGGCGGCGCGTTCGATGGGCTGGAAAAGCTCATTCAGAAGCGCACCGACAATGCCTCCCTCGGCTTTGGCAGCCAGCTGCGCACAACGCTGGACAAGGATGAGACGCGCCAGAAGCTGCTGAAGAAGGTCGAGCCTGACGACCTCGTCAAGTTCGGTCTCATCCCCGAGCTGATCGGCCGTCTGCCCGTTGTGACGGTGCTTGACCCGCTGGACGAGGAAGCTCTTGTCCGAGTTCTGACCGAGCCGAAGAACAGCATTGTGCGCCAGTACAAGGAGCTGTTCCACCTCGACAATGCCGAGCTCGTCTTTACCGAGGACGCGCTGCACGCCATCGCCAAGAAAACGGTGGAGCGCAAGAGCGGTGCCCGCGGTCTGCGCAGCGTCGTCGAAGAACTGCTGATTCCGATCATGTACGACATCCCGTCGGACGCCACCATCACAAAGGTGACCATTGATGCGGATACGGTAGCAGGGGGCGAGCCACGCATCGAGCACGGCATGATGCGCCCGCGCTACAAAAATATGGCGTCCCAGCAATAATTTGCAAACACACCGGTGCAGGAATGCGCCGGTGTGTTTTTGTTCACAAAAATTTTATATAGAAAACACTTGATTTTTTGCAGTAAAGTGAGTATTATATATTTAGCACTCAAAGAGATTGAGTGCTAAACTAAAAATCAAAAGAGAAATCTTTTATAGGGAGGAACTTCCACTATGAAAATCAAACCTCTTGCAGACCGCGTTGTCATTAAGCTGGTCGAAGAAGAAGAAACCACCAAGGGCGGCCTGATCCTGTCCGGCTCCGCCAAGGAGAAGCCCCAGGTTGCCGAGGTCATCGCAGTCGGCCCCGGCGGCAATGTGGATGGTAAGGACGTTGAGATGATCGTCAAGGTCGGCGACAAGGTCCTGACCAGCAAGTACTCCGGTACCGAGGTCAAGGTTGACGGCGAGGAATGCACCATCGTCCGCCAGAGCGACATCCTCGCAATCGTCGAGTAAATTTGATTTCACCGATTTCTTTCAGATAAAAGGAGAGATTCATTATGGCTAAACAGATCAAGCAGGGCGAGGACGCCCGCAAGGCGCTTTGCGCAGGTATCGACCAGCTGGCCAACACCGTTAAAGTCACCCTGGGCCCCAAGGGCCGCAATGTTGTGCTGAGCAAGAAGTTCGGCAGCCCGCTCATCACCAATGACGGTGTCACCATCGCCAAGGAGATCGAGCTGAAGGACGAGTTCGAGAACATGGGCGCACAGCTCGTTCGCGAGGTCGCCACCAAGACGAACGACGCCGCCGGTGACGGTACGACCACCGCTACCGTTCTGGCACAGGCCTTCGTCAATGAGGGCATGAAGAACGTCACCGCCGGTGCAAACCCGATGGACATCAAGCGCGGCATGCAGAAGGCCGTCGCCGCTGCTGTCGACGCTGTCAAGCAGCACAGCCAGAAGGTCAACGGCAGCAAGGACATTGCCCGTGTCGGTACTGTCTCCGCAGGCGATGCCGAGATCGGTCAGCTGATCGCTGACGCAATGGAGAAGGTCACCGCTGACGGTGTTATCACCATCGAGGAGAACAAGACCACTGCCGAGACCTACACCGAGGTCGTCGAGGGCATGCAGTTTGACCGCGGCTATGTGACCCCCTACATGGTCACCGATACCGAGAAGATGGAGACCGTCTACGACGACTGCTCTGTCCTGATCACCGACAAGAAGATCAGCGTATTCCAGGATGTGGTTCCTCTGCTCGAGCAGGTCATCCAGTCCGGCCGCAAGCTGCTGATTATCGCAGAGGATGTCGAGGGCGACGCTCTGTCCAACCTCATCATCAACCGTCTGCGCGGCGGCCTGAACGTTGTCGCTGTCAAGGCACCCGGCTTTGGTGATCGCCGCAAGGAGATGCTGCAGGATATCGCCACCCTGACCGGCGGCACGGTTATCAGCAGCGACCTGGGCTATGAGCTGAAGGACGCCACCATGCAGCTGCTCGGCAAGGCCCGCCAGGTCAAGGTCACCAAGGAGAACACCACCATCGTCGGCGGTGCCGGTGACAAGCAGGCTATCGCAGACCGTGTTGCCCAGATCCGCAGCCAGATCGCCGTTGCGACCTCTGACTTTGACCGCGAGAAGCTGCAGGAGCGCCTGGCCAAGATGGCCGGCGGCGTTGCCGTCATCAAGGTCGGTGCCGCTACCGAGGTCGAGATGAAGGACAAGAAGCTGCGCATCGAGGATGCCCTGAACGCGACCAAGGCCGCTGTTGAGGAAGGCATCGTCGCTGGCGGCGGCACGGCCACCATCAACGCCATCCCTGCTGTCGACAAGCTGGTCGGCGAGCTGGAGGGCGACGAGCGCACCGGTGCGAAGATCGTCCGCAAAGCGCTGGAGGCTCCTCTGCGCCAGATCGCTGCCAACGCTGGCCTCGAGGGCAGCGTCGTTATCGACAACATCCTGAAGGCCAACAAGCCCAACTACGGCTTTGATGCCCAGAAGGAGGAGTACGTCGAGGATATGATCGAGGCCGGTATCGTCGACCCGACCAAGGTCACCCGTTCCGCTCTGGAGAACGCTGCCAGCGTCGCCGCGATGGTCCTGACCACCGAGAGCCTTGTCGCTGACCTGCCGGAACCCCCGGCTCCGGCTGCTCCGGCCCCTGACATGGGCGGCATGTACTAAGAGACGCCGCAAAGCCTTGAAATTGCTTGATTTTTTGGATGCGCAAAAGCGAATTTACGCCTAACTTACGCCAAAAATTCAAGCGCATTATAGGGTAACAGAAATCGGCACCTGCCTCAAAAAACAGGTGCCGATTTTTATGTTATCCGGCAGCATGGTGATTGCAAAAAGTAGGATCGACGAGACGAAAATCATTCAAAAAGCATTTGAAATTTCCATCCAAATCCGCTATAATAAAGGTACAGCGTGTGGCGTTTCTGCGTAAATCCAGTTGCAGAGCAGCCACGCGCCTTTTTTTGCGGAATCGGGTGAGAAATGGCAGGATGAGCGAAAACTTCATAGGCAAATCGTGTAGCAGAAATGCGTAAGTCCGGATGTTCTGGGACTTACGCATTTTTTATTTTTTGAAAGAAAGGTGATTTTTTTGGAAACCGGAAATCAGTTCTTGGGGACGGAGCGTGTGAGCAAGCTCATGCGGCAGTACGCCATCCCCTGCATTATCTCGCTGCTGGTGGGCGCACTTTACAACATCGTTGACCAAATTTTTATCGCCAACGCCAGCTACCTCGGCTCCTACGGCAACGCCGCCAATACGGTGGTGTTCCCGCTGACGGTGGTGGCGCTGGCTATCGCCGTCATGTTGGGCGACGGCTGCTGCGCCTTCGTCAGCATGGCGCTGGGCAGAAACGAGGTGGATAAGGCCAAGCAAAGCGTGGGCAACGCGGTGGTGTTATCTGTCGTCAGCAGTCTTGTTCTGACGGCGGTATACCTCATTTTCGCAAACACCATCATCGCCATGTTCGGCGGCACGGTGAATGAGGAGACCTTCCACCACTCGCAGGAGTACTTCTTCTATATCACGCTGGGCGTCCCATTCTATATGTTCGGGCAGGCCATGAACCCCATCATCCGTGCCGACGGAAACCCCAAGTTCGCCATGATCTCCACATTGGCAGGCGCTGCTATCAACATTATCCTCGACCCCATTTTCATCTTTGTCTTCAAATGGGGTATGATGGGTGCGGCAGTGGCCACGGTCATCGGTCAGGTGGCAACGGCGTTTCTTGCTGTGTGGTATCTGCTGCACATGAAGATCATCAAGCCTGCGTCCGGCGATTATGCACTGCGGGGGACTGTCTGCGGACGAATGCTGACGCTGGGTATCACCAGTTTTCTTTCGCAGATCAGTCTGGTGGCGGCCATGGCGGCCATCAACAATATGCTCCGTAAATACGGCGCCCTGGACGCTGTGTTCGGACAGGAGCAATACGCGCAGATCCCCATGGCTGTGGTCGGCATTGTGATGAAGTTCTTCCAGATCGTCATTTCCATCGTGGTCGGCATGGCGGCAGGCTGCATCCCCATCGTGGGCTATAACATGGGTGCGGAGAAGAAACTGCGTGTTCGGGAGTTGTTCACCAAGCTGCTGATTGCCGAAGCACTGGTGGGTGCGGTGGCGCTGGTGATGGCAGAGGGTTTCCCTCGGCAGCTCATCGCCATTTTCGGTGCAGCCAATGAGAGCGGCTACTATACGGACTTTGCTATTAAGGCGTTCCGCACCTATCTCTGCATGATGGTGCTGGCCTGCGTCAACAAGGCGTGCTTTATCTTCTTGCAGGCAGTCGGCAAGGCGCTGACATCCACGCTGCTGTCCATGTTCCGTGAGGTGGTGTTCGGCGTGGGATTTGCCCTGTTGTTGCCTGTGTTCTTTGGTTTGGACGGCGTACTGTATTCCATGCCGGTGTCGGATATTCTGACCTTTATCATCTCGGCGATCATCATCGTGAAAACCTATCGGGAATTGAATGTGGAAGGAGTGCAGAAAGTATGAAAAACAGAGTCATTACCATCAGCCGCGAATTTGGCAGCGGCGGACGCACCATCGGCAAAAAGGTGGCGGAAAAGCTGGGTATTCCGTGCTATGACGCAGAGATCATTCAGGAAATGGCAAAGGAAACAGGTTTTGCGCCGGACTATGTAAAAGAAGCAGGAGAGTACGCACCGGGGAGCTTCCTATCGGCAGCTTTTTCCAACCGAATGTTCGGCCCCACCAACGAGGATATTCTGTGGGAGCATCAGTACAAGGTCATCACGGCGCTGGCGGAAAAGGGTTCCTGCGTCATTGTTGGCCGCTGTGCCGACTATATTTTGCGGGACAAGGCAGACTGTCTGAAAGTCTTTATCCACGCGGATATGAAGTTCCGTGCGGAGCGCATCGTCAAGGTGTACGGCGAACGGGAGCAGTCCCCGGAGGAGCGCCTGCGGGATAAGGATAAACGCCGGGCCGCCTATCACCGCTTCTACACCAACATGAAGTGGGGACACGCTCAAAATTATCACCTGACGCTAGACAGCGGCGTCATCGGTATCGACAAGTGCGTGGACATCATCGCGGAGCTGTATTGAAAACTTTCCAGGAAAAACGTTTGAAATTCGTTTTGAAAATCGTTAAAATATAAGGCAACACCGCATAATTCCCGCCTTACGGCTTAAGCACCGATCCGGGGGCTGCGGCACCCCGCTCGCCGTATCGGCACTTAGAATTATGCAGTGTTGCCTTAAGGTCGAAGTCTCCGCAAAAAGAGGCTTCGGCCTTTTTGTATAAACCGGCAAAGTGTGCTATAATAGACAGAAATAACGCAGCGGGGGAGCCGCCATGAAAAAATACGCAAAATATCCGGCACTGGCCGTTACGCTGGCAATTATGGCAGTGATCTTTGTCTTGTCCTCGCAGCCGGCGGAGCTGTCCACCAAGGTCAGCCGCGCCGTTACCGAGACCGTGCAGGCCGGCAGGATAAAAGCCATCACGCCGCTGTGGTTCAGCACCACAAACCTGAACGCCAACGTCCGCAAGTGGGCGCACATCTATATCTACTGTGCCCTCGGCGCCAGCATGGCCGTGACCGTGCAGCTGTGGCTGCACCGCGTTACGCTGCGGCAAAAGGCACTGCTGGCATCGGCGCTGTGTATGCTGTACGCGGCCGGTGATGAGTTCCACCAGTATTTTGTGCCGGGCCGTGCCGCGCAGTTGAGCGACGTTGCGATTGACGCCATGGGCTTTCTGCCCTGCGTGGCGGCGGTGTATCTGGTGCTTTGGGCTGTCAGGAGGCTGCGCAATTAACAGGACTCAACCCAAAATTATATGGGTAATAGAGGTATTTTAGGTTGACCCGCCGCCCATACTCCCACCGGGGGGGATGTGCCTTGTCTCTGCGTCGGTTGTATGGGCTTTGCGCTGTGCTGGTGCTGCTGGCGGGCGTCGTGCTCTGCCGCACCTACTGGGTGGGACAGCAGACGGCCTATGCCGCCAGTGCGGGCGGGCAGAGTGTCCAGACGCTGGCCCTGCCGCGCGCCCGGGGCGATTTCTATGACCGCACGGGCCGCAGGCTGACCGGCCTTTCCCCGCGGTATTACGCACTCTGCCTGCCCGGAGACGCCGGGTACACGGCGCTGTTTCCGTATGTCCCGTATGCGGAGCAGAGCCTTTTGTATGAGCGCCGCAACCTTGCAAGCCCCTTTTTGATACAGGTGGACCGCGACCTGACCGCGCAGGGCATCACGACCTGCACCGTGCCGCAGCATTTCGGCGGCAGCACCGCCGCGCACCTGCTGGGCTATCTGGACAGCGAGGGCCGCGGCGTGTCCGGCCTGGAAAAAGCCTACGACGATCTGTTGACCGCCTCCGGAGACGCGCGCACTGTGACCTGCTTTATGACCGCGCAGGGACGCCTGCTGACGGACACAAGCCCGCTTGTGGCGGTGGAAACACCCGGCACAGGGCAGGGCGTGCGGCTGACGCTGGACGCCGACCCGCAGCGCGCCTGTGAGGGGCTGGCCACGATGTATCTGCCGCGCGGCTGCATCGTCGTGATGAACACGGCCACCGGCGAGGTGCTTGCCTCGGTCAGTATGCCGTCGTTTGACCCGCAGAATGTCGCCGCCAGCATTGCCGCCAACGATACCTCGCTGCTCAACCGGCCTCTCCGCGCATTCAGTGCCGGGTCGGTGTTCAAGGTCGTGCTGGCTGCAGCCGCCTACGAGAGCGGCCTTGACTGGTACACCCACGACTGCACAGGTGAGGTCGAGGTTGCCGGGCAGACCTACCGCTGTGCACTGGGCCGCGCCCACGGCGTGGTCAACCTGCGCGGTGCGCTGGAACAAAGCTGCAACACCTATTTCATCGAGCTGGGCCGCCTGCTGGGGGCACAGCGCATCCGCAAAATGGCAGAGACACTCGGCTTCGGCACGGCCACGCCGCTTGCGCCCGGCCTGCAAGGCGCATCGGGCACACTGCCCGATGCCGCCGCGCTTGAAAACCCAGGTGAGCTGGCGACGTTCAGCTTTGGTCAGGGGGCGCTGACCGTGACGCCGCTGCAAATTACAGCCATGATGAACACCGTCGCAAACGGCGGCGTGTACAGGACACCGGCCTTTGTACAGGGAATTGTTGACGCCGACGGCACGCTGACCGGGCAGACCCGGACGGCTGACACCCGCACGGTCTTTGATGCGGCCACGGCACGGGTGCTGCGCAGCATGCTGGCCTCCGTCGTGTCGGAGGGTATCGGCAGCGAGGCACAGCCCAAAACCGGCACGGCAGGCGGCAAGACCGGCACAGCGCAGACCGGCCAGTACGACGAGAACGGCGAGGAGCTGCTCAACTACTGGTTCAGCGGCTTTTACCCGGCGGACGACCCGCGGTATACCATTACCGTTTTGCAGGACGGCATTTTAAAGCCCGAAACCTCCAGTGCCGCGATATTTGCAAAGGTTACCGAAATTCTGGCTGTGTGGGAGAACTCCTAAGCCTTCCCCCTCGGGGGAAGGTGGCCCCGCAGGGCCGGATGAGGGCAGACCTTGCCGCCGCAGCACTTTACCGGGCAGCAACGGCATATCCACCCCTCATCAGTCAGTGGTCGGGGCCACTGACAGCTTCCCCCGAGGGGGAAGCCAATCTCTCCGTCAACCAATTTCCTCCAAGGTATTGCACTTTTGCGGCAAAAAAGCTACAATAATTAGTATCTGTAGACCGCAAGCAACCGATGCTGAAAGGGACAAACCGATGCAGCATATTTTTATCATAAACCCAACGGCGGGCAAGGTGGACGCCAGCGTGGCGCTCATCCCGCAGATCCACGCCGCTGCCAGCCGCGCAGGGCTTCATCCTACCATTGAGGTGACCCGCCGCGCCGGGCAGGCCCGCGACCTGGCCGCCCAATACGCCGCCGGCGGGGAAGAAGTATACCTCTACGCCTGCGGCGGCGACGGTACGCTGAACGAAATATTGCAAGGTACCGTCGGCCACCCGAACGCCGCCATTGGCTGTGTGCCCTGCGGCAGCGGCAATGACTATGTGCGCAACTTCGGCACGCAGGCGCAGTTTCTGGACCTTGACGCACAGCTGGCCGCACAGCCGTTCGCAGCGGACGTCATCCGCACGCCCCAGGGCTGCGGCATCGACATCTATGCCGCGGGCATCGACGCCCAGGTCGCCAACGGTATCCCCAAATGGCGGCGCGTGCCCTTCTGCGGCGGCACAACGGCCTATACGCTGTCGATTCTCGAGGCCGTGTGCAGCACCTTCAGGCACCGTCTGCGCATCACCGCCGATGACCGCCAATTGGAGGACACCTTCATGATGCTGGCGGTCTGCAACGGCCAGCAGTACGGCGGCGGCTACTGCGCCGCGCCCCACGCCAGTATGACCGACGGTCTGCTGGATGTGGTGCTGCTGCGGCCCGTGCCGCGTTTAAAGCTGCCGGGGCTGCTGGGCAGCTACAAAAAAGGGGAGCACCTTTCGGAGGGTGACACCGTCACCGAAAAATTTGCCCCGTACATGACGTTTTTCCGTACAGGCAGCATTGACATAGAGGTGCTGGACGGCAACCCGCTCATCACAACGCTGGACGGCGAGTGCTTGCCCCAACTGCGGATGCACGCGGAGATCGCGCACAGTGCGGCGCGCATCCTGCTGCCGCCGGAGCTTGCCGCAAACGCAAACAAGACGCCTGTTCTGCAGGCTATGGGAGAGTAAGAATGTCTGAAAAAGTAAAGATCAAGATTGCCCGCAATGTGGTGCATCTGCCGGCCATCGCCCTGCGCGGGCTGGTGGTTTTCCCCAACAATGTAGTCCATTTTGAGGTGGGCCGCACCAAGTCCATTGCCGCCATCGAGGCCGCCATGCACGCCAACAGCAGCGTCTTTCTCGTCGCCCAGCGCGAGATGGATGAGGAAGAACCGGCCCTTCGCGACCTGTATGCCTACGGTGTCATTGCCGAAATCAAGCAGGTGCTGCGCGTCTCCGATGACCTCGTGAAGGTCCTCGTCGAGGGCAAGACCCGTGCCCGTCTGCTGGAGCTCGACGTCGGCGAAAAGTATCTGCAGGCCACGGTACGCCCCGTGGCGGTGCGCGGCATCCCTGCCGACAAGCGCAACCAGGTCGAGGCTCTCGTCCGCAGCCTGAAGGACTGCTTTGAAGAGTACCTGTCCTACAGCCCGCAAATTTCCAAGGATGTCGTCTATAACATCGTTTCTTCCGATTCGCCGCTGTATTTGAGCGAGTACATGCCCGCCAACCTCTTGTTCAAGTATGAGGATAAGCAGGTTATCCTGAACGAATCGACCCTGCTGGGCCGCCTCGAAAAGCTGCTGACCCTGCTGCGGCAGGAATGCCAGATCATGGACATCGAGCGCGACCTGGACGACAAGGTCAACGCCCGCATGGACAAGGGCCAGCGCGAATACTACCTGCGCGAGCAGATGAATGTCATCAGCGAGGAGCTCGGCGACGCCGAGGACACCCGCGCCGAGGCCGATACATACCGCGGGAAAGTCAAGGCACTGAACCTTGATGAAGAATCCACCGAAAAGCTGCTGAAAGAGTGTGACCGTCTGGCCCGTATGCAGGGCAGCAGCGCCGAGAGCGGCGTTATCCGCAGCTATCTGGATGCCTGCCTGGCCCTGCCGTGGCACACCGCCACCGAGGACGACCTTGACCAGGCCCACGCCCGCAAGGTGCTGGACCGTGAGCACTACGGCCTGCAGAAGGTCAAGGAACGCATTCTCGAGCTGCTGGCTGTGCGCAAGCTGAACCAGGACGTCAAGGGGCAGATCATCTGCCTTGTCGGCCCTCCGGGCGTCGGCAAAACGAGCATTGCGCACTCCATTGCCGAGTGCATGGACCGCAAATTTGCCCGCATGAGCCTGGGCGGCGTCCACGATGAAGCCGAGATCCGCGGCCACCGCCGCACCTACATCGGCGCGATGCCGGGCCGCATCATCAGCGCCATCACGACGGCCAAGTCCACGAACCCGGTCATCCTGCTCGACGAGATCGACAAGCTGGCGGGCGACTACAAGGGAGACCCGTCCAGCGCACTGCTCGAGGTGCTGGACCCCGAGCAGAACCGCACCTTTAAGGATAACTACCTCGATATTCCGTTTGATTTGAGCGAGGTGCTCTTTATCACGACGGCGAACGATGCCTCCACGATCCCCGGCCCGCTCTATGACCGCATGGATGTCATCGAGCTGCCCAGCTACACCCGCACCGAAAAATTCAACATCGCCAAGCGCCATCTGCTGCCCAAGCAGCTGAAAAACAACGGCCTGGAGGGGCGCGTGACCCTGACGGGCAGCGCACTGTATGCCATCATCGACGGCTACACCCGCGAGGCCGGCGTGCGCAATTTGGAACGCACCATCACGTCGGTGCTGCGCAAATGTGCGCAGAAGATCGCGGCAGGGGAGGCCGAGAAGATCAGCGTTTCCGCAGCGATGGTCAAGGAACTGCTCGGCCCCGAGAAGGTCAAGCCGACGTTTATCTCCCGCAAGGACGCCGTGGGCATTGCCAACGGCCTGGCGTGGACGAGTGTCGGCGGCGAGATGCTGCCTGTTGAGGTCGCCGTCATCCCGAACGGCATCGGCAAAATCGAGATCACCGGCAGCCTCGGTGATGTTATGAAGGAGAGCGCTCAGCTCGCCGTGACCTACGCCAAGGTCCACGCCGAGGAATACGGCATCACGCCCGACAAGTTCAAGAACATCGACCTGCACATCCATGCCCCCGAGGGCGCTGTGCCGAAGGACGGCCCCTCCGCGGGTGTCACACTGACGACGGCGCTGATTTCGGCGCTGTCCGGTATCCCGGTCAACCACGACCTGGCCATGACCGGAGAAATCACGCTGCATGGCAACGTGCTGCCCATCGGCGGTCTGAAGGAAAAGAGTATGGCGGCCTTCCGTGAGGGCATCTCGACGGTGCTCATCCCCAGGGACAACGCCAGCGACCTGTATGAGGTGGACGCCGAGGTCAAGGAGAAGGTGCGCTTCATCCCCGTGGGCACGCTGTCCGAGGTGCTGAAGCACGCCCTTGTGCGCCCGGGCCGCACCCCCGCCCGCGCTGTTCGTGGTGTGCCGCAGGCAACCTCTCTCATTGCCAACGACAAGCCCGCCGAGGGACATAAGGAGCCCGCCGCGGTGATGTAATTCGCCTTGAACGCCGCTCTGTAGGGACGGAGGCCCGCACCCGCCCGCGGGTCGATGACGGGCATCGCCCCCTACAGCAACCCCCGTAGGGGCGGATTCCATATCCGCCCACACTACGCCGTGCCGCGTATGTAGGGGGCGGCGTCCTCGACACCCCGCAATACACAGCACACCCAAAACATAAAGGAACACCTATGAACTACAACAACAGCGAATTTCTCGCGTCCTACGGTCTGTCCCGCCAGCTGCCGGACAGTGACCGCCCTGAAATCGTATTTTCGGGCCGCTCCAACGTCGGCAAGTCGAGCCTCATCAATAAGCTCTGCAACCGCAAGAAGCTGGCCCGCGTCAGCGCCACGCCGGGCAAAACGGCAACCATCAACTTCTACCGTGTTGATACAGCCTACTTTGTCGACCTGCCCGGCTACGGCTACGCCAAGGTCTCCAACGCCGAGCGCGAGCGGTGGGACGATTTGATCAACAGCTATTTTGAGGCGGATCGTGCCGTCTGCCTGCTTGTCCAGCTGCTGGACAGCCGCCACGCGCCCAGCGCTGACGATGTGCAGATGCTTGAGTACCTGCACTACCACCGCATTCCGTTTGTGGCCGCGCTGACCAAGGGCGACAAGCTGAAAAAGAGCGAGATGGCCGCCCGCAAAGAAGAATTTGAAAAGATCTGCGCTCCCTACGGCTGCCAGGGCGTTGTGCTGACCAGCGCCGAGAACGGGCTGGGCATGGACGAGCTGCGCGCGCTGCTTGAGGCCAGCATGACCCCCGAGACAGAGGACTGACCGATGGCCTACAACGAGTTTGCCTATTTCTACGACGAGTTCAACGGCGAGGCTGACTATGACGCGCTTTACGGCTATATTACCGACGAGCTGAAGGCCCACGGCATCACAGACGGCATCCTGGCCGACCTGGGCTGCGGCACCGGCGATCTGACCCTGATGCTGACCCAGGCAGGGTATGATGTCATCGGCATTGACCGCTCCGAGGAGATGCTCAGTGTCCTGCGCGAAAAGGCCGACGAGCTGGGCCTGACGGGCCGCTTGCTGCTGCTGAAGCAGGACCTGCTGGACCTGGACCTGTACGGCACGATCCGCGCCGCGGTGTCTACGTTTGACACCTACAGCCACATTGGCCCGCAGGAAAATTTTGAGAAGGCCATCCGCAAGGCTGCCTACTTTATGGAGCGAGGTGGCGTGTTCATTTTTGACTTGAACACGCCCTATAAGCACCGGCACATTCTGGCAGGCCAGACCTTTGACATCGAGGCCGAGGACGCCGACTGCCACTGGTCGAACCGCTACGACGAGACGGCGCAGCGGGTGGATATTACCATCAACATTGACTACCACGAGACGGGGGAGCACTTCCACGAGGCGTTCAGCGAGTACAGCTACGCGCTGGACACCGTGTGCGCCTTGTTGGAAAAGTACGGCTTCGCCGTGGCCAAAGTCGCCGACGGCGAGAACTTTGGCCCGGTGCGCGGCGACAGTCCGCGCTGGATCATCACGGCTGTCAAGCAATACACACAAGAGGAAAAAGCTAATGGAACAGAATCATAACATGCTGCGCGGTATCTCCGAAAACGGCGGTATCGTGTTTTACGGTGTTGACTCTACGGAAATCGTCCGCGAGATGGAGCGCCTGCACAAGACCAGCGCCGTCACCACCGCTGCCCTGGGCCGCCTGCTGACGGCAGCCTCGATGATGGGCATTATGCTCAAAAGCACCCAGGACTCGGTGACGCTGCAGATCAAGGGCGGCGGCCCCGCAGGCCGCCTGCTGGCCGTTTCCGACGGCACCGGCAACGTCAAGGGCTACGTCGAGCACCCCGTTGTGGAACTTCCCCCGCGGGCTGACGGCCATCTGAACGTCGGCGCAGCCGTCGGCAAGGATGGCACGCTGGACGTCATCCGTGACTTGGGTATGCGCGAGCCGTACATCGGCCAGGTGCCGCTGACCTCCGGTGAGATCGCCGAGGACATCACGACCTATTTTGCTATCAGTGAGCAGGTGCCCACTGTCTGCGCGCTGGGCGTGCTCGTCGATAAGGACCTGAGCGTCCGCTGCGCGGGCGGCTTCGTCGTGCAGCTGCTGCCCGGCGCAACCGAGGAGGAGATCGAGCACCTCGAGAAGAACATCAAGGCCATGCCCAGCGTGACGACAATGCTCGAGGAGGGCAAGAGCGTCCGCGATATGCTGGAGCTGGCTCTGGCCGGCTTTGCACCCGATATTCTCGACAGCTACCATGTGACCTACAAATGCGACTGCGGCCTTGAGCGCGTTGAAAAGATGATCCGCTCCCTTGGCAAAAAGGAGGTCGAACGCATGCGCGACGAGGACCCCGTTGCCGAGGTGAACTGCCAGTTCTGCAACAAGAATTATAAGGTGGATCTGAATGAACTGCTCAAAAACTGGCCTTCCACCGCCGAAAATATGCCGAGCGAAAACGCATAAAAATTTATGCAAAAAAATGCTGCCGTCAAGATGCTACGTAACATTTTGTAGGTATGCACAAGATTGAAATTGTGAAGTTGTGCAAGGTGTGGGGAAAATGGAGAAAAAAGGCACGCCGAACAGCCCGACAGTACAGGCACTTTGAAAAATGGGTGTCTGTGCTGTCAGGCTATTACGGCTCCACGGATTCTGATTTTTAGGTTTGTTTTTCTGTCGGTGAGCATCTTCTGAGTCGCTCTGCGCTCTGGCGCAGGGCGACTTTTTTGTTTGGTTGCTCTCCGACAGAAAAAAAGAATAAGGAGCCTGCGGCGCTTGTGCCGCTCAAACGCCGACCCTTTATAAATTGTGGGTCGGCTATCAAAGGATGCACAGTGCCCGCGTTCGCGGGCCGCGTGTCTAAGGTGTCTTTTTATTCCTCTACGCTTTTTCTGTACGGCTTAAACCGCGAGATTGAAGAAGGAATACACTTTCTCAGGATTGTAAAGATTCAGCTTTTGCAGTTCATCCCGGAACAGGTCGCCGCTGCTCTTGCCGTCGAACATTTCTCTAGGGTAACCATTGATGAAGTGCTGGGCTAGTGTGGCGTCATGCTGTGTTTTCTTTTTCATGCTTTCCCCTTTTGGAAAGTGTCTGCGCAGGAGTTTATTATTATTCTCATTACTGCCGCGTTCATGTGGTGCTTGCGGATGGCAGTAGAACACCGGGACACCGAGATTATCAAAACCGTCTTGGTCGGCAAATTCGCAGCCGTTGTCGCTGGAAATGGTCAGAAACAGTTTATTGAAGTCTCTGCCGAGTTTTTGCTTCAATCGCTGCATGGCTTTGGTAGTGCTGGCCGCGGTCTTATCGGACACTTTCAGCACAATTTCCTGTCGGGTCATTCGTTCCGTAATGACAAGGCAGGATTCTTTTTTGCCTTTACTACTACCGACTATACTGTCAATTTCCCAGTGGCCGAAGGCATCCCGGAGGTTTATATTTTTCGGACGCTGTTCAATACTGCGGTGCAGGGTGTTTCGTGCACGGATAGGCTGTTCGCCTGCCTGTACGGCATTTTTTCGCTTTTTGGGATGTCCGACAGGCAGATGTTTGTAACTCACGTTGGGGATAAGGCCCTCTGCTATGTAGCGGTAAAGTGTTTGCTTAGAAACTGTCAGGCCGTAGATGTCGCCAACCAACTGAATAGCGGCGTAGGGGCTGTATTTCTGTTTAATGCAGGACGCAACGGCAGCGGCATACGCATGGTTATTGCCCAGCTTTAGGCCCTTGCTATGGGCTGTTTTCTGGTAGTCTGCGTATTTCTGAGCAGCGTAAGCGTCATATACTTTTGTCATGAGCCAAGTTGCACCATCCAAGTGGTCAACCTGGCCTTTTTTTATTTCTTTGGTAACGGCAGAACGGCAGCAGCCTAAGAAGTCTGCTATGTACTGGTGAGTGTGTCCGGCCTTACGCAGTGTCTCGATTTTTGCACGTTCGTCTTTGGTGAAGTGTTTTCCTTTTGGTCGTGGTTCAGTTGTCATTTCTATGTACTTCCTTCCGTCAGCTTCATGGACATTATGGCTTGTCCGTCGCAGAAGTAAAGGTCGGGTAGTATTTTCTCCGCTCCGCAAATCTCCACCCCTCCGGGGTAGTATTTGCTGCACGGAGAAAATCTCCACCCTCTCTTGACTTCTGTTCCTGCCAAGCGTGCCCCAAATATAAGCTGACGGAAAGGCAGAGTAAGCGTTCCCTTTGGTGGGACTGCTCGTGGGGGCCCAACAATCCGTACTGGGCCCCCGTCGCAGCCCCAGCGGGGGGCCTGTAAACGGGCCCGCACATAAGGGAAGGTTCCTAAAGTGTGGCTCTTTCCATTATTTCTACACCTTGAATCAAGGATGATTGGAAACGCATTAGTTTTATATAGGGTACGTCTGGGGGGCCATATATGCAAGCCCCCCAGACTGCAAGTGCTGCGTTTCCAATCCCCGCGCTTTTATAAATTGGGCGCGGCGCTCTCCGAGCGTCCTTGATTTCAAGGTGTTTCTTAGGCTCAAAGAGCCACACAAGGCTCTGAACAAAAAATTGGAGGTATTTCAAATGACAGCAACGTACAAGATGAAAACGAAGCAGCAGCAGGTCGCAAAGGACATTGTCCGAGCAGCGAAGGAACTGAACTTGACGCTCTGGTTCAGATGCAACAAGCAGCTGCATCAAGTTGAGTTTCAGCTTGAAACAGACGCTTACGGCATCAATCAGATGAACGCGCTCTTGAAGGCTTACAGGTCGGCAAGGGCAAACGGCTAAGATTCGCAGCCCCCGAAAGGGGGCTTTTTTAATTTACAGCTGTGCTAACAGGCTATACGGGCATTTGGAGGTAATCAATATGACCGTTCGTTACAATGTTTCCGTTCGTAGTTTCTCGTTCTGGGGCGACGCAATCAACACGCGCTGTGTTCTTTCTGATGAGCAGTGCGACATGGTTGAAATGGTACTTCGCAACGAGTACGGCGACGCGATAAGCGCTTGTACGCTGAACGACATCTTCGAGTATGACCGTGACTACATCGCAAACATCGTTGGTTATGCGTCTTTCAGAGACTTACTTGAATCTGATGATGAGTAAGCAGTTGCCCCCGAAAGGGGGCTTTTTCTTTTACGTTTCTGGGGTACGTGGGGTACGGACAGATAGGTTCGATTGCCCAAGGGAAACACCCTAAAGCCCTTATCCCTTTTCTTCTTTTTCTTTTTTGTTTTTGGAGGTTTTGAAAATGACTGCTAAAGAGTATTGCACTTCTCACGACGCTATCGCTTATTACAGCGGGTTGTCTGGTTTGGAGATTCACGGTATTGAGTACGGTGTTGACGATTATGTCTACTGTGCTTCAGGCGCTTGGGTAGGCAAGTATAGTTACCATCGTGTGAAGATTCTGTACTCGGCTAAAGGAGATGCTTATATCCGTATTCACGGTTACAGGATTCCGTTATCTGATTTCGTCCGTATTTGATTTTGGTTCGTTGCCCTCGAAAGAGGGCTTTTTTATTTTACACTAAATTTTGGAGGTATTTGAAATGAAAATTCGTACTACTAAAAAGGCTATTCGCGTTGCTTACTCGAACATCATCTGCTTGAGCTACTGCTCCTTGCGTGCGCTTGATTATCTGGATGCAGATTATTACGGTACGCGCTGCGAGGGATGGGCATTTGATGCCTATATCATTTCCAACGATACAGTTATCGTTACAGGGTATGCACCGTTCGGCAATGTCAAGCCGACGTACACGGTCATTGAAAACTATAACAAGAAACTTGTACCGATTGTCGATAAGTACAAAGAGACAGTCAATTATGAACGGTTCATCAGCGAGGTTCAAGAACTTGTAAAAGAGTTCGCTGTTGAAGTTACTGATAGAGTTTGCCCGTTCTAAGTAGATTCTAAATTTAAAAGCTGTGCTATCGGGCTATACGGGCTTATGGAGGTATTTGAAATGAAAAAGATGCACGTATATGATGTTTATCTTGATGATGGTGAACACGCAATTAAAGTTACAATTCCAGCTTCAAGTAAAAAAGAAGCTATAGCATATTGCGACGGAAACGGAAAAGTAATTGCTGTACATGACTGCGACTTGCAGGATATTGACCTTGACCGACTTGATTATGCACTTAGAAAAGATAGATGGGGGCAGAAGGAACGAGATATAATTTTGCGTTGCTTAGACATTTGCGGATTGCGTAGAGATTAAAATTCAAAGCTGTGCTATCAGGCTATACGGGCTTATGGAGGTATTGAAAAATGGATTTATACGAAGTTGAAGTTTGGAACAAGGTAGACAAGTTTTGGGACAAATATCTCGTCAGAGCATGGAGTGTTACAGACGCGAAAACCATGACCAGATGGCGTTTGAATGAGGAAACGGACGAAGGAGCGGACGCATACAACATAGTAACTGTCAATAAAGTTTCAGAAGATTAACTAAAAAGCACCCTATATCTGCCATCAATGGCAGGTACAGGGTGCTTATTTTTGTGAACCCCACGGAGGGAAAAGTGTGCGGCAAGGCGCGCGCCGGGGCGGGGGCAAAGCCCCCGTGCCCCTTGCGCGCGCTTGCCGCTCTGTCACGGTCTGGTTATGCAGTACACGTAAGCTACTGCCACCAGCATGAACAGTGCAAGACGATACAAAAATCCTTGCGAAATCAATACATCCATACTATCTATTTACCTTTTCTCTCATAATCTTTTTGGCTTTTCTACTGGGAGTAACAGCATCCATGCCAACGGGAGCAGGTGCAGCCTGATTAGCAAGAATTTCTGCTTCGGTGAGCATATCATTCTCATTAAAGGATTTTTGCAGATTATCCACGACCTGCAAAGTATCGTATGCGTTATAATCTGCATCGGTGACAAACCAACACGTTCTACGCAGCGGACGAACAAGAGTAGGGTCCTGCGCGTTTTCCAACTGAAAACCATCGTAATAGGAATTGAACTGAAAACGCCAGACCTTCTTACACTGGACAACATTCATCGTCACATCACGCAGCATTTTATCTACATGCTGAAACCGTTGAGCACTACCGTAAAAACTAATATGATAATGCCGACAGCACATGAGAGTATTGAGGAAATAAGCATTGATATTATCCTTGAAAGAACGGCTATTCATCTGCACACTCAATTCATCCATGCAGACGATAGTGATAGTCAAAGTATCGTGTTCATCGTCGTAAATTTCATTGGCTTTGCTAATTGCACAGACCTGCGCAAGGCCAGTGAGTCGTTCATACGGAACACACAAATCAACATTAGAGAGAATCAAGATACGCTGTGTTACAAATTTCTGCCGACGATTGCACCAGACTGTAAGACCGTCATACCGCTTATATTCCCGACAGACAACCTGCTTAACGAGGGAGAGCGTTTTACCATTGCCGAAATAACCGCAGAAAATGTCAAGATTGCCAGTCTTGCGCAAATTGCCCTGCTTATATCTGATATAGTTATAGCCATCCTTGACACCATAGTAAATGCAGTGAAAAGGGTGTGTCAGAGCGCAGCGAACGCCGGGAAACAGCCAGAGCAGAAAGCAAGCGGCAGCAATAAGAATGTAAATCAACGGAACCACCGCCCAGCGTTAATACATTCCGAGATAAGGCGAAAACAGGCAAGAACGATGCCCAGAGCAACCAGCACACCGAACATCCAAGGGATAAGTTCAGCGAAGGTCTGCGGAGCGCCGGAAATGCCAAAGAACGCCAGCAAATCAGCAAAATATGTCTGCATGGTTAGAACCTCCTAAAAATTGAAAGACCACAGGCAGCGAGGATGATAACGAAGGTCAAAAGCGCGTATCCTTCCAAAGGGGTATACTCATTGAAAGGCTTATCCCAGATATTAGGTTCTTCTGCACTTTCGGGAGTGGACATTACAACGGCTTCTTGCAGGCTCACAAGCTGCCCGGAAATCGTTGAAAGCTGTGAGGTATAATCTTGCCCTCCTGCATCTTCTGCGCTTGATTCTGCCCCTTCTGCGGCAGGTACGATGGCTTCTGTAAGTGCATCAATGGATTCTTGCAATTTATCCATCCGCTCATACAGTTGCGGGTCGTATGTCTGTACACCCTGCACCTGAACAACTTTTCCTTCTTCGGGAGGGACAACCACTTCGTCCGATGATGCAGCGGAACCGTCTTGCGCCGGATCCGCTGCATCATCTGCATAAGCCGAGAAAGAGCAGAACATACACAGGCAGAGGGCAACGAGGAAGTAAGGGAGTTTATTCATAGTATCACCCCAAAATGATGTGGAACAGACACCAGACGAAAGCGCCGGCAATGATTGTCCACCAGAAAACGTTGTAGAAACTGAACGTATAGCCTAAAACGTTCATTTCCGTTTGAAAGGCTTCCATTGCTTTGTTGAGAACAAAATAGAAAGATTCCATATAAAGCACCTCACGAGGTTAAAGCGCGGATAACACCGAGCGCAACAAGGCCGACAATGGTAATTGTCAGGTAGAAAAGAAACACAGGGTCATGCCAGAGGACTTCGCCCATAGAATCTGCAAAGAACAGGCCATAGCGGTTTATGCCGTTAATGGTTTTATCCCACATTTCTTTAGCGTAGTCGATACCTTCACCAAGGCCGCCGCCGTATTTATCGACAGAATCCTTCATGTCGCTACCGAAAGCGAGAACATCGTCACGGCCTACACCACTTGCGGTTTCAGATGTGGCAATATCGTCACGGCCTACGCCCGAACCAGAGCCAGCAGAACCGCCGCCAGCAATAAAACCAGAATCGTCGGCAAAAGCGACCTGCGCCGCCATACACGCAGCAGACGCCGCAAGCAATAACGCCAGAAAAAATTTCTTCATATCATCACCCCCTGATGAAGCGGATAATGCGGATAACGAAAACAAGAACAACTCCAGCGCCAAGAGCAGCTACCGCAGGGCCGGGAAGGAAAGGCAGTAGCAAGCCAACTCGTTCCACAATCCAGATAAGGAAACCAAGGATATTAGCAATGATTTTGAAAATTGCTTTGAGGATAGATTTTACAATATCTTTGAGCAAATCCCAAATCCAACCGAACAGACCTTCATCGTCACCGCCGCTGATGTTAGAATCACCGCCCGGAGCGGGAACAGTGCCGCCGCCCGGTGTGGGTACAGGTGTCGGGTCTGTACCGGGGTCAGGTGCAGGACTAGGCGAGGGCGGGTCAGTCGGTGCAGGTGTAGGAGTTACAACATCTTTCGCATCATAGCCCAGAAGATTGAAGTGACTAAGGGAACACATGGAGCTTGCGTAGTTCGACATATTCAAGCGGTAGTATTTGTACGCCTTGCGCAGGGTAAGGGGATACTTGTGCTCTTCCAAATCCGAAAGATTTTGGTCTTTTTGTGTATCCAAATCGTCCCATGTTTTGCCATCGTCAGAGCCTTGAAGCGTCCATTCTTTAGCGTAACGGTTAGTGAATTTAGAAATCCGCATAATATAACCGTCAACGTAATAATTTTGGGGGTCGGGAATCTCAATTTGCAGGTAAGAGGGACTTGTATTTGTTTCCCAAAAATCGGAAGTCGAACGGTCAAAAGCATGGAAGAAGTCGAACACGTCACTATACTTTGAAGAACCAGAAGCAATCCATGTGCCGTGTTCATCGGCAAAGGAATTGCTGTTCATCTTCGGGATAATTAAGTTTTGCGTTTCGGGGAGAATGGGGTCAAGTGGCGCAGGAGACGGGGACGGACTGGGTGTCGGATTGGAAGGCTCCGGCGTCGGGCTGGGAGTTGGCGTCGGCTCGGGCAAATCTTCCATTTTCTTGTTAAAGAAGTTCTGAATGTTGATATTCAAGTTATCTATTGCCAGTTGGAAGTTTGCGGAAATGTCAGCGAAGCCAGCGACGACAGCGGCCTTGAAATCTGCTACCACTGCCGTAATATTTGTAGTAATATCGGTGAAACCAGCAACAACCGCTGCTTTGAAATCTACCATATCGGTATGTATATTTGCCGTAATATCTGTAAAGCTGACAACCATTTTATCCCGAATTTCTTCAAGAACTGCAATAATGCCGGTATGGTCGCAATGCTCGTTTCCGGGCGCAGGACTGGGAGAAGGTTCTTCTGTCGGAGCAGGGCTAGGCGTAGGTACTTCTGTCGGAGCAGGTGTCGGCGCGGGTGTCACGGTAGGTGCAGGACTGGGCGTCGGCGTGGGGTCTGCTTCGTAGTTTATGTAATAGTAGTTATTGGTGGTTTGGTCGTAGATATAATAGGTTTTCGATTCGGGATTATAAATCAGCGGATGGTCGGCAACCTCAATCACTGTCTCGTTGTTTACATTTACCGTGGTGTACTTGGGGTAGATGTACGTGATATTGGTACTATTATCTACATAAATGTTACCAGTGAATTTATTGTCCTCTATCGTGACTTCTTTCTTTTCTTCCACGGGGTTTTCTGTCGGGTCACAGGTGACGACGAAGGGATAAAGATAAATGTCGATTGAAGTACTCTTAGCGTTTTCAGCATAAAACCAACGTCTTTCATGACATACAGCGTTATAGTCAGACAAACCTAAGTTGCCAAGACCCCAATAACTATCATTCGGAAGGTTATATTCTCCAGCTTTTGTTTTAAGAATTTGAGGCTCTGCACCATACTTAGAATAGTAATTTTTCACAGTAGGCTGGTCGGCAGCGACATAGTATGTTCCGGGAACAAAGCCACTATCAATAATCCAGTAAAAATCAAAATTTCCATAACCCATATCATCTGACAACGGCTGTGTGTAATGTGAAAAATGGCTAATACCATTATTATATCCAAGCCAGTCATAGACATATAGGCCGTAATCTTCATCTTCTTCCTCTACGCGGTAAGGCTTATAGGGGTCAGTTAAAGTAAATTTATTCGATTCTTGTTCACCAACATCAAGCCAGCAAGGATGAGCCACAAATTTGAGCTTTCCCTCTTTGCTGACGTGGGCCGTACCGGAATCATCTTCATAACCGGGAAGGTTTTTGCGACCAATGCCGGAGGGAACTTTAGTAGCAGTAGAAAACTTCCCCAAAACAATAGCAAGATTATAATTCAAAAAATCTAAAAGTTCTCCATCGGGAGTTTTTAAACCTGACAAAGAATAGTAAGTGAATTTAAAGCCTAAAACATTTAAAGCGTGTTTATAAACGTTACATTTACTACACCGCGTTACGTCAACAGAGATGGGTAACTCTTTATATTCGAACTCCCATCCAGCTATGTTACAGTCTTTCCAATCATGCTCACAACTGGGGTCAGGAGGATTTAAACCCGAAACTTGCGATGAATCCGCAAATACGCAGGGAGCAAAACATGTAAGTAGAATCAAAAAAGACAGAATAAAAGAAAAAATACGTTTATTCATCGTAATCCCCTTGAAATAGTAGAAAAAATCAGCTAAAATATAAGACAAGGTGATTGGCAATGATGACAATAGAATTACTTCCGCTGTCGGAAATTTTGGCAGAAATCATCGAAATGTTAGTTGGGTGTTTTATAGGATGGTTAATTATTGAAAGAATAAGATTATTTGTAAAATGTGTAAAAACAAAACGCCAATGGAAACAACAACAGCGCCGCCAGTGATGGCGGCTTTTTTAGTTGTCGTTAGAAATCATCTGGGAGGATTAAACCAAGTAAAAGCAGCGGCAAGGAAGAGCGCACCACCCAAAGCCAAAAGGGTTAAAAAGAAAGCCCAAACAACATACCAAAGCATATATAAACCCTCTTTCGAGTTGAAACAAAAAAAGAAGGGGCAGGGCTTGCACCCTGCCCCAGCGGGCTGAAATCAGCGAACGGCACGCTTCATAGAGCGGAAAATGCTCATGCCGACCTTGACGAGAGCAGCGCCCAGGAACACGCACAGAACGGTGTTGCTGGTGATAGCGCTAAACGCAGTACCGACCAGAGAAACAGCTTCAGTGATACCAGAGGTAAGAGCTTCGGGCATAGTGGCTGCGACAGCATCACCTGCAACCGCATAAGCGGTAATATAAGGGTTCATACTGTCTTTCCTCCTTCCTTCAAATTTTTATATGTAATCGCAGCTTGGGGGCTTGCGTTACAACTGGTAGTCATGGGGGACAAACTCAATTTTGTGAATAGAATTGTCCTCATAGCTGGAAACCAGCAAAGAGTAGTTAGCGGCCTGACGGCCATAGCAGCGGGCTAAACTTTGTTTAGCGTCGAAAAGCAGCGTTGCATTCTGCTTACTGCCGATGAACCGCTGAACTTGAATAAGGGTGTCGATTGCGTTATAATCGACCAGCGACTTTTGAATGACACGCATTTAATCGTCCCCCTCGTCGGACACAATCCCAAGGAACTGCGGGCTGACGGCGACGGAACAGACGTCCATCTTGTCATGCAGCGTATCAATGTCCAGCTGCAAGAGAACCTCGTTGCCATCATCGTAAAAATCCTGTACGTCAGGGTCTTTGCGGGCATGGTCGAGCAGTTGACAGCAGGTCGCAGCTTCTTTCAAAAAGCCACGACGTATGAACAAATCGACCAGCTTCGGCAGGTCAGGAAGATTGACCCAAACGTGGATATGGTCGGGATTGTAGCGAATTTTGGGATTCATGTTGATACCTCCATTAAAAGGGTAAATCTCCGTCCGTATCTCTATTTGCTCTTTGCTCAAACGGACGATACTCGCCCAGAATCGAAGAATAGAACGGACGTTTGTAGTTGAATGCGCAGAGATTGCAGTCACGGGAAAGAGGAGCAAAGTTGTTGCAGGGGAAGAATGTTCCGTCTTTCAGCTTTGCAGGTTCGTGGTGGAACTTACCGTTTTCATCCGTGTAGCAGTTTTTACAGTAACGTTCCCCGTAATCACACTTTACAGTGGAATCGGGGCATTTTCTGGTATAGCGGCAGGGGCAAGGTTTAGCTTGTCCCTGTTCGTTCAGCGGTTGAGTGCATACATTGAAAATACTAGGCATTTCCTGTACCGCCCTTGGATTCATTCTGAATGTCTTTCCACAGACCATAGTTCTTGCGGAAAGTTGACCAGCAACCGTTATCATAAGCCCAGCGGGCCAGTTCCTTGACCGTGGAGAACACAGGCGCGTTGAACATTGTCTCTACCTGTTCTTCCTCGGTGACCCCCTCGTTCTGTTGAGGTGGGTCAAAGTCGTGCAGACCAACAACCTGCTCCGGGTCATACTGGAATTTGTCGGGGTCGTTCTGATGCCAGAGATACACATACGCCTTGTACAGGTTGTAGCATTTCTTGATTGCGGCGTCATTGATTTCGGAGTGCTTGCGAATCTCTTTTGCAACGCCCGTGATGTAGCGGGCATTTTTGAACTTTACCACAAAATGGTAATGTGGCTTTTTGAGGTCGCCTATTTGCCAATCAGGGCAGTTGCCGTCATGGTGTTTGCCGTAGTCGAGAAATTCTTGCTCGGTATGTGTATCTTTGTCATGTAGTGCCCATGCGCAAGGCCAGTTGGCTTGAATGTAGTCGATTGCGGGCTGCTGGCTCTCTGGGTAGAGAACGAACATGAACTGATAAGCTTTTGGGCTTTTTGTGCTTGGTTCTGGCATCTGTACCACCTCTGCTGTTTGATTTTGGCATGGAATTTGGCATTCCTTGGACGTAGTGCCAAGGAATGCCGGGAATCCCGGCAAAATTGTGGGGCGGCTCCTGATACGCGCTAGAATGTGTACAGGCCGAGCAGTTGAAATTGGAGGTATCAACAATTCGAGAACTAACGCATATCAGGAGCCGCCCCACGGCAGCTTATTTTGGTGGTGGCCGTACAAGCGGTGGTGGGGCAGCGTCCATATCAGCGCACAACCTCGTAATCAATCAGATTGATTTTTCCGAAGCTGTTACGGACTTCCATGTCCAGAACGTGACCGGGAACATCGACAATGTTACCGCCGAGGTCGGCAACAATCTGGCCCATCAGGTCAGGAGTGGCGCGGACGACTGCGGTAATCTGGCCGTAGGCGTCCTTGCTGTTTTTCAGCGTGTGCAGACGGTAAACGTCATAATGCTGGACGGTGTTTGCGTTCCGGCCAGAAGTCGGAGTGAAATCACCAACTGCGTGTTCGATACCAACGATTTCGTACTTCATTTTTGTACCCTTACTTTCTTTTTCCGGGGCGTATTTACTGCCCCTGTTGTTGTCACCAACTCGGTTTTTGTTGGTGACATAAGAGTACAACTTTTTATTTATGCAAAAAAATGTAAAAAACGCTTGACTTTTCCGCTCATATAGTTTATAATAACAAACGTCGCCCGGAGAGAGCGATTGAGCAAAAACTCTCCAACATGCGGCCGTAGCTCATCTGGTAGAGCGCCACCTTGCCAAGGT